>VFQN01000420.1_pt1 | contig 82355 bp, 68 predicted proteins | sample 3512371 | NCBI WGS metagenome assembly VFQN01 (sample SAMN10412370, study PRJNA504923) | tailings metagenome | isolation source: Replicate 2 from Balatoc abandoned mine | place: Philippines: Itogon, Benguet | collected 2017-08-28
GACCGGTCCGGACGTCGGGCAGCTTTGGAGAAGCTTGAACTTCCGGTTTGGGTCGTTGGCCGCCCGTGATCGGCCGCCGCTGAAGGTCAGGTGACCGTCCCATCGCCGACATGCCGGCGTCCGGTACATCGCCGCGGGTTTCACCGGCCAAGCTTGGTCGAGCCACGCTCGGCGGCGCGCTCGACCAGCACGTCCACGTACCGCTCGACGTTGAAGCGGAACGTCCCCCGGAAGTTGATGTGCGAGAAGTGCGCCGGGCCAATCCGCCGCAGCCAGTCCTCCTCGATGCCGACGCCATCCCGGTTGAGCCGCGCCACCGCGGTGTCCATGCGATTCGTGTTCCACGCCAGCACGATGTTGGTCAGCAGCGCGTGCGCGCCGGAAATGGCCGCCATCTCTTGCCGCCGGCGGCCACGCTCAGGGGCCACCTGGCCGCCATGGATTGCGCGCTGCAACTGATGCACCGATTCGCCCCGGTTGAGCAGGGTATGGATCTCACGTCGATAGTCCGGGATGGCCAGGTAGTCGCACAGAAACAGCGTTCGCAGCAGGCGCCCAAGGTGTTCTGCAGCGCGGTGCAGCGGGTCGCCGACCGCTGCCGACCCCAACCGGTGGATGGCATGCGCCGCGGACACTTTGCCCGCCCGAATCGACGCCGCCAGGCGCACCAGGTCGTCCCAGCCGCGCTCGATCGCCTTGACCGATACCCGGCGCACAGTGACGCCCTCAAGGCTCTCCGGCACCGGCCAGCCCCGGGGCACGAACAGCTTTCGCTCGCGCAGGTCGCGCAGGCGTGGGCACAGGTCAAAGCCCAGGAGCTTGGCGATGGCCATGGCCACGTCCGTGACCCCGTGGGTATCGACGGCCAGCAAGGAAACCCGGATCCGGTCGTCGGCGCGGTTGTGCTGCTCGACGCCTTCAACCGCCACGCCGGCCTGGCGCTCGTTCAGCACGATGGGCTGGTCGTAGAACAGGCCCCAGCGGTCGCGCACGTGTGTGTACAGGCCCGCGGCATAGGTGCGCCGCCGCGGGTCCACCCGGGCGGACCACAGATGGCGGCTGGCATCCAGGGCCATCATGTCGGCCGAGCCCTTGGTGCCATCGCCCCAGAGCGCCGCGATCGGCAGCGCGTTCTGGTACTCCGACACCCGTTCGTTGGCCCGTCGCAGCCTGCCGCTCAGTTCGACGGCCCGCATCGCGGTGGAGATGTGCGCTGCGTCGATGCCGGGGATCATCGAGCCCACGCCCTTGGCGTCGAGGTCGGTGCCATGGGCGAGAAGCGCGCCGTACACGGCCAGCAGTTCGTTGCTCGACGACGGACGGCGGGCCAGCAGCGCCTCGCTGAAGTGCGTGGCGGCGTCGACTTCCAGCAGCAGATCCGGCAATTGGACGGAACCGATGTGCTTGAAGACGACCTCCCTGGTCTTGCGCGGTTCAACATCCTCGTCCATCGGTCGAATCGGAGGCAGGTGCAGCAGCTTGTCGGGGCCGATCTCGATCTGGCCGCGGCCAGCGGCCTCAGCCAGCGCCGCCAGTCCGACAGTGACGCCCGCCAGGACCGGCTCCAGAAACGTCATGGCCTCGCCGGGCAGGCCGAGGATCTGGTGGTGCAGCTCCTTCGATCGGCGCCAGTCCGCATTAGCCAGCATCATCGACTCGCGGGGGCGGAAACTGATCGAATGGTTCACCCAGGCGCTGCCTCGCCGCAGGCTCTTGCGCAACGCCATCATCGTGCTGGCCTCGAACGCCCGATACCGGGACTGCGGGTCCAGGTCGCTGACGATCGTGTTCCATGCCGCGCCCACCGGCGGCAGTTCGAAGTCCAGCGGGATCTCCTTGGTGCCGAGGGCTTGCAGACGCTGCCAGGCTTGCCATTGGTCGTAACCGTGGTCGCCTGTCGCGCCGGCAAACTCGATGTCGCGAAGGCCCGCCAGGTGGGCATGAACGCGCCGGTTGTCCTCGGCCAGTGCCCTACGGACCTGGGACGCGAAAGTGCTGGCGCCAGCCTCGCCGATGTCGTCCAGCAAGGCGCGGGCTTCGAGCACGCGATCGCGCCAGGGCTTGGACTCGTCGTGGAGCACCGACTTTGCCTTGAGGGCCTGTTGCATCATGGCGCCGCTACTGCGCGAGCGTCCCTTCTCGACCCGCTCGGCTGCGCGCCGAACCAGGTCCTGGCTGCGACGTGACGCCTGCAGCAGCGCCATGTCGGTCAGCTCCAGCAGGGTCACGCGCAGGAAGCAGGTGATCTCGACCGTCTGGCGCTGCCGCTCAATGCGCGCCGTCATCGATGGGCGCCGCATCTGGACGTGGGCGGCGTAGGCCTGCTGTTTGCTCAGGGCCACGCCGTCCAATGGCCAGGCGTGCACGCCCAATTCCTTCAGCGCACGGATCTTCTCCAGCGTCTCCGACATCGTGCTCGGTGAGTGGCGCTTGGGTGGCGTCTTGAGCCATTCAAGCCGGGTTCCGACGAGCCCGGCTTGGGGCGCGTAGCACCAGTCGATGGCCTTGAGCAGAGCAGCTTTGCCGATTCCGGACTCGATCGTGGCTGCCATGGCCGCTTCGGTGGCGTCGAAAGCCTCGCGCGCCCAGTCCACCAGGCGGCGAGGACCAGGGATGACGATTCGCCGCTCGTATAGCCACATGCGGGCGGTTTCGGCGAGGTCGTCGGGATGTGCCGCCTCGAGCGCGGCAACCGCCAGGACCTTCTGAAGTTGATGGACACTGGCCTCGTCCAGATCCTGCAGGCCGAGGTACGTGCGAGCCCAGGCCTGGTGTTCGTACAGCGTCTGGCGGCGGGCGTACAGGGTCCGCAGACTGGCAATGCTGACCGTCGAGGTCTGGAACGCCTCGCAAACGGCACGCAGCAGCGTCTTGGGCACGGATGCGAACCGGTCCATCGGGCGGCCGCTGGCCCGCAGGAAGAGCATCTGAATGGCGGCCGCGACGCGGCGATCATGGCGAAACCGCTCGGCGACCGCGGCGATGTCATCGGCACTCAGGCAGAACGATTGCTGGACGTCGAAATCCGACAGCCTGGTGGGCAGGGTCTCGGCGCCGATGAAGCGCTTGGCGAAGGACACGGCGACACCCTCCGGGCAGTCGAAACCGCCAATCTACCTGGGTCAGGCGCGGCCCGAATCCCTACCTGCCCTGGCGCCACATCGGGCGGCGACCGCCCGGCCAGCGGCCACCGTGTCAATTTGCGGGAAAGATACGATTACCCCTAGTTCCACCAGTCCGCTTCCTTGACGCCGTATCGAATGCTCGGCTGCGCTCGGCGGGGTGCACTGCGACATCCACTTCCTTGGTCAATTGCTGAGGCAATTGACCACGGCCTAATGCTGCTTGCGATCGAGGGGAAGCCCTTGTAGTTTGAGCTGAGGGGCCGCCACGGGCGCGGTGCTTGGCCCGCGAGGCGGACGATAGGCCAGAGCGGCTTATAGGCCCAGCACCAGGCCGTGAAGGGGCGGCTCGAGCGCGGGCCTCACGTGCGAGTCTTGGAGCCGGCTGGCGGCGTGGCTAGCAACTCCCGAAGCAGTTTATCCAACTTTTCGATGGCTGCGAGATCAAACTGGAGGCCAGTGAAATCGTGCTCTGGCGAGTATTCAAGGGCAAACGGCATCCGCAATACAAGAAAGGTTTGCGCGGCACCAGGCAGTGACGTCCACTCGCCATTTGAGTAGCAGTTCCACTTCGGAATTCTGGACGCCCCTAGGACGACAGTCTGGAGCTTTCCATTGCTGTCTAGGAGGGGAATCTCCAAGAGGGGTTCGCTGTAGACATCCCGTCCCTGTCGAGTAAGGCGCTTGTCAAGTTTGCGGACCTCGTCGAACAGCCCGAGCAACCGTTGGGCCATGTCATCGGAGAGCAGAAAATGCACATCTCGAATGGCGGTGAACGATAGGACCGTGATGTCGGCGGAGGTGTGTGTGAGCGCCAGCTCGACCTCATTGAGAGCCATACCAGGACCGCTCTTGCTCTGCGAGACACCAACGCCGAGAACAGAGGCTGTTCCCGACGTTTGCTTCGGGATCGCTTGCTGGAAGCAGTTAGGCGGAATGCGGCGGGGAGCGGCTTGAGCTTGACAAGAGAAGAGCAGTGCAAGGGCTGCGGCCAGGACAGTGGTGCGGCGGTTTGATCGCAATGTCAATCTCCTGTGAGGCATGGTGTCTGAGCTCAGTCGCGAGCGCCTGCAAGGCGCTTGGGCCGCTGGACGGATGATGGACCAGCCCGGGAAGCGGGCCAAGCGCCAGGCCGGTGCGAGCCCGCTCCAGCGAAACGTTTGGGCATGCGCGCGCCACCTAGGGCTAGGGTGCGAGGAGTTGCTCAAGACCCGTCCATGAACCGCGCCGGGGTTCTCCCTCAAGCGGATTCATAAGCCCCGCTTCCTCCAGCGTGTACTGCATCCGGCCGTAGTTGCATGGGGCACACGTGACGACTATGTTGTCGGGGCTGTTGCTACCACCGCGAGAATGTGGGAGCAAGTGATCGTACTGTGCCCACATGCACTGAAGCGCGGCGTGTTGGACCTTGTTTGTCTTGCCCCAAATCTGCACATCCGGATAGAGCTTGCGCAGCCGTTCCCGCACCTGCTTGCGTATGACCGGTATGCCGCAGAACCGGCAGTAGTAGCCATCCCGCGCGTGCAGTGCGTTCTGCTCAACACGGCTGGGCATGCGTAGGTGCGTGGTCGTCGGAGCCGGGACCGATGACCAGTACGGGCCGGATGGCGCAAAGCGACTTTTCTTTCCCCACAGGGATTCGCTCCAGCTGCGCACCGCATCAATGTTTGCTCGTTCCAACAAGCTTCGAGCTTCAGCGAGCTGCCCTGAGCGGTGCGCGGCGACTGCCTGCTCAAGTAGCCCGGCCGCGAATTCGATCTCCGGAATTGGCTCGCGCAGGCAAAGTCGAAGAGGTGAGTTCATGAGGCTACCCGTGACGCCATGCCGCGGGGCTACGAAGAGCCGTTAGCGGAGCGGCTAGCCTGCCTAGCGCCGATGATCTTTCGATTGGCCGATTCAATGACGCTCAACTGCGCCTGAGCTGCCGGCCGCAGTCCCCCCCGCGTTTGGTGATAGCCCAGAAGACCTCCCGGATTCACGAAACCCTGCATGAACGCCCCGATTGGGAAAACCGCGGCTGTCACCAGAGCCGCCAACCATTCAGTGCGAAAGAGCAAGACCACGACAGACACCAATGCGGACAGCTGCATCACGCTGATCGCGCCAGCGAATGACTTTGCAGAGAAAGGCGTGGAGAAGTAGATCGGGTGTCGCATGACCATCCGAACCTCCGCCTCGGTGAAGAAGTAAGGCGGACTGTCGGGGTTCAAGTTCTTGGGACGGAGCGCCCTTGATCCGAAGTAGATCCACGAGGTGAGCGCCACGAAGCAGGCGACAAGCCAGATCCAGAATGATTGGAATCCAAGCAGACCGGCAACGACGAGGCCGACCGAGGCGAGATAGAAAGGAATGGCGACCATGATCACTCCTCCAAGTGCCGTGGGCTAAGTGCCATCCGATCTCTACCCACGGTCACATGCCCCAATGTATCTTGGCCGGAAGATGGGGATGCGCCAACGTGCTAGTTCTGTAGCGCGTGTCGCTGCCGGATGAACTCGTCGAGCTCGGCCTCGAGCTGAAGTGCACCGGATACGCCGCGCCACCGTTCGTCAAACGGGCGCAGGTAGAGCTCACGAAACTTCGCATCGTCGAGCCAGCCCTGGTCATAGTGCGCGATGAGCGACGAGATGTTGTGCATCGCATTGCCGAGCCAATACACATACTCGCCATCCAGATCTCGGGATCGGCCGCACCCGCGAAGCTCCACGAACACGGTGTGGATGAGATCAAGGTAGGCACGCAACAGCGTCTCGGGTGGGAGCTGGAGCTTCCCTGACAGGAGTTGTGTGAGCACGCTGACTCCCTGTGCTGTTTTCTGTCGATTTCAAGTCTGCCGCAGCGCCGCGTCGAATCACTGCTTCGCAGGCGAGGGCGGCACGTACGGCTTCTGCGGCACGAGGGCCGTGTAGATTGTCCCCTCGAGCTCGAACGTCGCGTATTGCTTGGGGGGTAGGCTTGTGTACAGCACCTGACTGACGGAAAGGTTGTCCGCCCCGAACGAGACCTTGGCCCATTGGCGCGCCCCGATGTCCGGCTGGGATGCCAGGCCTGTCAGGAGCTCGTTGATCTTGCGGTAATGCTCCGGGTTAGCAACGCGAAGGGCCTCGAGAGCCTCTGGGCTCTCGAGCGAGATCCGTGGCTGCTCGGGGCCGACGAATTGCGGCTCCATCCGCTGCACGTCATCTGGCGGGCGACGGGATCCATCGCAGCCGATCAGGGGCAGCACCACACCGACTGCGCAGGCCAAGATCGTGATACGAGCGTTGATCATGACGACCCCGACGATTCCAGGCCTTCGACCAGCGCACGATGGGCCGTGTCGAAGATGTTCTCGAGCTTCGGGTGAGCGCCTCGCACTCCGTCGATCACGTTCTTGGCCCACAGCGCGTACTCGTGCCGGCGCTTCAGCGGCCAATCTGCAGGTGGCGACTGCAACGTGTCGCGTAGGTTCGCAGTCTTGTCGGCCAGCTTGACCAGCTTTGCCCGGTGGCTGACATGCGGGGCATGCTCGACTTGAAGTTGCTTGCGGCGTGCCTTGGGAAGCGACTTGTCGTCAGTCACCTCCAACACGACGTCCGTCACCTCGTCACCGAATCGCTCGCGCAACTCGGCCTCGGTCGTCTCGGTGTCTTCGATGGTGTCGTGCAGCAAAGCCGCGGCGATGACGACTGGATCTGCCACGCCGGCCTCGACGGAGAGAATCCGGGCCAGCGCGAGCGGGTGATTGATGTAGGGAGAGGCGGATGCATCCTTGCGCCGCTGGTCGCGATGCCTTTCGGCGGCGAAGGCGGCCGCGTCGATGAGAAGTGAAGTCGCCCGATCCATGCTGATATTGTCCTATTGCGCACTCGCCCAAGCCCACAGTTCACGCATTGCTGCTTTCCTGGCGTGCTGACTTGTAGACATTGGTTCCGGACTAAGCGCGTGTCAGTCGAGGTACTCCCATCGGTCACCTTTGAAGTTGAAGGCTGGCCGCCCGAACGGAGGCATTTCGACATACCAGAGGCTCACGTGAGCCTCGTTGGAGCTGAACTTGAAGTCATTGAACGCGATCGTGTACTTCGCCAAGGGAATGTGGTCGATGAAGTTCGGCACAAGGTCTTGCAGGTTGGCTGGGTAGTAGCCAGTTGACTGCTTGAACTTCTTGACCGCGACAATCAGGGTCTCGGCTCGAGTAAGCGCGATGCGATTGTTGATCCAGTTGGCCGCGAAGACCAGCAGTGCAGCCGCGACAAGCATCGCAATATGGGCTAGTCGAGTGCCTCGACCGGTGCGACTCTTCGAGAGATAGATGCGCGGCAAAGAAACAAGGATCAGCCAGGCGCAGACCAGCGCTGAAAGCACGCCTTGGTTGAGCAAGAGGGCATCAATGAAGAAGAGCGCAATGGCGAGAACGCCCACGCCATCGAGTGTCGGCCGTTTGAAAACGGTGCTTGCGTTCTCGGTCGTCACACTGTTAGTCCTAACGATTGAGCTTAGGGGGCCGACGCCGGGAGGGCTCTCGACACGCGAGGCGGATAGTGACAGCGAGCGCCTTGCGGGCCCAAGTGCCATGCTTAGCGAGTCAGCTCCAGCGAAGGGCTAGGACCCACCGGACTCCGGTTCGGGCGCAGGCGCTGCCCAACGGTTTGTCTCGAACTCCCACGATTCATCTAGCTTGAGAAGCTCGTCCCGTAGCGCGACCAACTTGGGGTCCGACAAGGTCTGTGATCTGAGAGTGTGCATGACAGTGCTCTCGACACAGGGGCCTGGATGGGCCCACACGATCGTGTGTAGGACTCGACCGGGAAAGGCCTCCCAGCCGCGTAACAACTCAAAGCTGTGAAACCCTAGTGGGAGGCCTACTCCGAGTGTTGTCGACAGTTGATCAGGAAAGCGAAGCATTAGCCGCTTGCAGTACTCGAGGGCCTCCACCGCCGGGCCTACCAGGAAGGAGTTGTGCGGGCCGTGGGAGCGAAGCTCCCTTTCGACATGTGGCGCGGTGAAGAAGGCGGTCAGAGTGGCTTGGACTCTGGGCCAATCTGGCGATCCGTCACCTACAAGCTTGTCGAGTAGCCCGGGAAGGAAACGCGCGTCCGACCAACTGCAGCCGGATAGGAACGCTGCGATCGCGGCGGGATGCGCGGTAGGAACGTCGTCAAACGACCATATCGCGGCTCGCCGACTTACGAGAGGGGATGGATCCGCTCGGAGGCTTTGAACAGCGTCGTAGGTAGCGCAATCTCGTCGTTGGTGGCCCGCTGCTCTGATTGACCAGTAGCGTACGAGATGGTCATCGTCTTTGGCACCATGCGAGGCGAACCAACCTGGGACTTCTATGAGCAGTTGTAGCTTCTCGACCGACGAGAGCACTCTCCACAGGGCGTTGCGAAACTGTTCATCACGCTCTTCATGCGAAGTGGCCTTAATGCTGGCTACAAGGGAGGGGCTGAGCATTTCGGTACTCGCGTGGCGGTTGTAAGTAGACGCTCGACTGTGGAGCCTGCCCTTTGACCTGAGGGGCTGGCGCCGGGAAGGCGCTTGGCCGGCGCACCGGATCATGACACCGGCCGGGGCGCGGGCCAAGAGGCTTGCCGGTGGCGGCCCACTCCAGCGAAGGGTTAGGTCGACCAGGTCTTTGCTCGCGAGTCGAGTGCTACACGAGCGAGCAGACGATTCCTGGTTGTTGACCGAAGCGGGCGGACGGGTTCACAGATCGGCAAGCATCGACGCCAATGAAGAGTACGTGGACGCTCGAACCACCTTGCCCAAGAACTGATCGAGATCCGGGGACTTGATGCGGGCTCGGCGCAGGCTCTCCAGCGTCCGCTTGTCGACGCAGGTGAGGTCCGCGTACGGCGACAGGCACAGCAGATGCGTGTCGTTCAGTTCACTGCCCTTGCGCTCCGGCTGATCTTGCGCGTACAGGCGCATGGCGTCCTCCAGGCGGACCGAAGGCAAGTTGTCCCGCAGCGCACGCCGCTTCAGTTCCGCCCACGGTAGCTCGAAGCTCTCCGCAACCAATCGCAGACGACGATGGAACATCAGAAGGTCTATGGTCTGGCGGAAGGTCGCTGAAGGGTCGATGTCCTCCGGGTCGAGGCCAGCGTTGACAAGGAGCTGCACGGCGGGCGCATGTTGAGAGGCACCTGTGACAGCGAATCCATCGTCGGCGACTTGTTGCACGAACTCTGTGGCCATGGCGCGGGGGTCAGGGATGCGCTTGTCGCCTCGCGCCGAGATCTCGGCTGCGAGGGCCTCACGCATGCGGCCCAAGCGAAGTGCCACATCCTCCGGTGCTCTTGCAGGCTGACCGAACCACGTGCCAATCGGCTTGTCGTCGATGTCGTGGGCACGCCAGCGCGAGATCGCGGCGACTCGCCGCGCGTTCGCCTGCTGGCCAGCCAGCGCTGGACGTAGCAGGCGCCAGTCACGGAAGTTCTCCGGAATCGCATCGGCGCCGGCGCCAGTGACGATGAGGTGCTGGCGCGCGAGATCACGAACCTGGGCGGGGCGGGCGCCGGGCCGGGTAACGGCAGCGGCAACCTCAGCCCGAAAGACCTCCAGGATCGAACCGGGACCCGCCTGGTCGTCGAAGGGGCGGACCCAGGCGGCGCGAGGCAGCTCGCGGAGGTAGCGTACCCGAGCGTCGACGAGCGCTTCGTCGCGGTGCTGGAGAAGCTCTTCCAGGTGATGCCAGGACAGGAGAGGCAGCCACCGTCGTTCCAGGAGATCTGCGATGAAGCGCTGGGCCGAGCGTCGGCGTTCGCGACTGTTCGAGATCGCGTCGGAGATGAGTCCGGCCAGATGCGCGGTGTCGAGCACGACCAGGCGCTCGGGGGCAACGTACGGTCGCGGATCAGGGCGGCTCACCGTGCAGTTTCCATGAGACGTGATGGAGCCGTGGTACCGGGGGTCGTGGCGCTCGTGTCAGCGCGTCAGCGGGATCTGGCCGCCAGTGATCGCGGTGTACAGCGCCTGGTGCATGGAGCCATCGTCCAAGATGAGACGCTCGCGCCGCACCAGGGCCAGAGCTTCCAGCGAGGGTCCGAAGAGAGCAAAGCAGTCCTGGCCGTAGTGCTGGGCCGAGCAGTAGGCGATCCCCTCGAAGCCGGCAGCCATGGCTTCGACGGCAACGGCACGGGTCGCCTCGAACCGCAGGGACTGCAGAAACGGCCAGGTCGGTGCGTGCGGTCGAAGATCGAGCAGGTTGACCGGTCGGGTGGCCTGCAGGCACAGGAGCTCCCGTGATGCGGAGGTGGCCAGCGACAGCGAGGAGGCTTCTCGGCGGACCAGTGACTCGTAGACGGCCGTCTCGGGGCTCTCGGCGAAGTAGCCGACCAGCGCAGTACCCACGGCGAAGCGGCTGGTCAAGGTGCTGGCCGGCGGCAGTTTCAGCGGGCCGACCCGGGCGCTGCCAGGCCGCGCCCGCCGGCGCTGGACGCGGAATACGGTCTGAGAGGTGGCCAGCGTGGTCGGTGGCAGGTACTGCAGGTCTTGAAGCTTCATCTCAGGGGTGTCAGTTCCCCTCGTGCTCTGCGATCGCGATCGCCTGTTCGGCGCGGCCTTGCTCGATGGCCTGGCGAGGCGTGAGCCCTTCCAGGGCGCCGTGAGGCGACTCCAGGAAGGACAACAGGGCCCAGCCTTCGGTGGTGCCGAGCGCCGCCGACAGCTTCGGGATCGCGGCCCACATTGCGGGCTCGAACTGCCACCGCGGCATGCGGAAGCCGCGCTTGGTCTGCGTAAGCCCGATGGCACGCCCCTTAGCGATCCAGGCGTTGATGGTGACGCGGGTCGTGTCTACCAGGCGGGCAGCGTCGTCGGTCGAGATCATGTCGGCGGCGCCCAGGCGCTGCTGTCGAGCGTCGAGGCTGTGGGCAAGCAGGTCGCGGACGGCGGGAGCTGGAACATAGGCATCCGGCTTGAGGGCGGTTCGGCGAGTTCGCGCAGAGTTGCGAGGAGTGGTTGAAGACGAGTGGAGAGCGGTGTCTTTCATTTCCAGCCTTTGGTCTGGAGGCCGTGACGACGGCCCGAGGAAGAGCGCCTTACGGCGCGTTGCGGCCGTCGACCTTGTGGGCGACGAAGAAGGCCCTGGCGCGACGCGCGGTCGGGAGAGGAGCGGCAGACGATCGACTGGACCTCAGCTTCCTGCGCCGGCGAGCGGGCAAGGCGGAGGCCAGCACGACGAACTGACGCCACTGGGAATAGAGGGTCTCGGCGCGAAATGCTGACCGGCGGCGAACACCCTGGAAGGCACCCACCATGGCAGCCGACAGGCGCGTCGAGACGAACCGACACGGGAGGAAGTCGGACTCGAGCAGGTGACGTGCAACGACGTAGTCCCGGTAGGCCGACAAAGCGCAGGAGTCGGGCGAGCGGTCGCGCTCACCCGGTCCCACCACAAGTTCCCAAACGATCATTTCAGGTCCTCCAGTGCCCCGACATGCGCGAGGCCGACGAACAAGAAGGATGTCAAGTTCGTTAAGTTGGATTATGCCGCAAGTTCTGGTGACACCAACCGGTGGTCGCAGACAGCACCAACCCGGGCACAGGCTGTGAAGCGAATCGCGTGATGGAGAACGAGACCGGTTGGATTCGACGCTTGGGCAGTCGACCACGAGGGTGCAGAGTCGCCGAACCACGTGAGGGTCAGGCAAGATGGCGCGCGAGCCGCAGGAGGGGGTGCCACCTTGCTGCCGTGGCCAACACCTTGCAACGCCTGGACGCAGCGAACGCTCGAGGACGTGGAGCACGATCGATGGAGCCAGCCCTGCCGATTCCTGAAGATGCACTGTTCTTCGAGCGTGACGGCTTACCGGTCTTCAGCACACCGTCGATGGGCTACCGTTCGGCGGTCACCGGCGTTGTCCTGCGCTCGCCCTACGAGCTGATGCCCGTCAGCCGCGAGGTGTTCGAGAAGCTACTGGCAGATTGGCCGGCGTCCGACAGCTCGCGCGACGAGACGTAGACGCGCTTCGAGTTGAGGCTTCTCGATCAAGGCAACACGCGGCCACCGCGTGGCGAGTACCGTCTGACCGCCCTACCCGCCCCCCAAGGCGTTTAGTACCTTGATAAGACTTATTATCAAGGTACCTGAAAAACCCCGACAATCCACCCCGTTCGTGGCAGACTTCGCGCCAGATCCTTGTGCGACAAGCACTTGGCGCGGTGCCAGCAGAGTTCAACGCTGAACGGCGACGCGACGAGCGGCTACCCACGCATCCGCACTGACCGGCCACGCCCGACAAGAACGACCGCATGACCGACCGCCCGAAGCACCGCAAGCCCGCCGCATCCGCCGCCGGCCGGCGCCTGGGCACCCAGCGGCTGGCCTTCGTGCGCAGCTGGGCCGAGGGCCTGGACCTGGTCGACGCCTGGAACCGCTACCTCTACGTCGACGGCGCCGGCGACGGCCGGCGGGCCCGCGGCGAACTGAAGCGGCTGCTCGACGAGCTCGGCGGCATCGCCCGCGCCAATGGCCGGCCCGAGCTGGCCGCCCTGCTCCGACGCGATCCCGAGGCCATCCCGGACACCGGGCCGAAGGTGCCGACGCTGGAGGAGTTCGCTGCCCAGCAGCCGGCCGACTACTACAGCGAGGCCGAGCTGATCGAGCTGTACCAGCAGGAGCACGGCGGGCAGAGCGCCGGGCAAGGCGGCCGGGCCGACTCGCGCAGCGCCGCCCGCCGCCGGCAGCGGCTGCGCGAGCGCCTGGTCGAGGCGGTGAAGTGGCTCGAACGTGTCGGCGCCCGGGACCCGGCGCCGGCCGATGCCGTCGCGGCCTGGCTGGACGAGCGTCTGGCGGCACGGCTCGCGGTGGTCGGCATCCAGCGGCTCGAGGAGCTGGTCTACTGGATCCGCACCAAGGGCTACCACTGGTACCGCGGTGTGCCGAAGATCGGCCCGGAAGGCGCGGCGCGGATCGTGCGCTGGGTGCGCGAGCACGAGGCCACGCTGGGCGCCCTCCCCTACCCTGCCCTCGTCCCGGCGGCACGGATCGACACCGCCGCCCTCACCCCGCCGCCGCGCACCGGCATCGTGCCGCTGGAGCGCTTCGCCCCGCCCTCCTTCCTCGACGGTTCGGCGGGCCTGAATCGGGCGCCGGTGGAGCGCTGCAAGATCAAGGCGGCCGACGACTACGAGGCGATCCAGGCCTGGCTGCGGCTGCGCGTCCAGGGCACCCACACCTGGCGGGCCTACCGCAAGGAGGCGGAACGGTTCCTCCTCTGGTCCGTGATGGAGCGCCGCAAGGCGCTCTCCAGCCTGGACGGCGACGACTGCGTGGCCTACCGGGACTTCCTGGCCGCACCGGGCCCGGAATGGGTCGGGCCACGCAACGCCCAGCGCTGGTCGGAGACCTGGCGACCCTTCGAAGGCCCGCTGGCGGCCACCTCGCAGACCGCGGCGATGACGATCGTGCGCGGGTTGTGCGAGTGGCTGGTGCGGCGCCACTACCTGGACTCGAACCCCTGGGACGACGTGCCGGCGCGGACCGCGGCGCCGACGATGCCGCAGCTGCGGGCGCTCTCGCAGAAACAGTGGGAGCTGGTGCAGGAGTGGGTCGCCGAGCAGGTGGAGGAAGCCGGTGGAGCGCCCTCCCCTGCCCTCGTGCGGCTGCGTTTCATGCTGGACTTCGCCTACATGACGGGCATGCGCCTGGCGGAGATGTCGGCGGCGGTCGTGGGCTGGCTGCGGCACGAGCAGCTCGACGACGGCGAGTGGGCGTGGTCGATCATGGTGCTGGGCAAGCGCAACAAGTGGCGCGAGGTGCCCCTGCCCGATCCGGCCGTGGAGGCGCTGGAGGGGTACTTCCGGGAGCGTGGGCTGCAGGCTGATCTGCTGGCCAACGATCCGGCCACGCCGCTGATCGCGAAGCTGGAGGCGAACGAGCCGCTCGGGACGGCGCGAATCCACGACATCCTGAGCGGGGCCTTCGACCGGTGTGCGCAGGCGGTTTACTCGAAGGACAAGCGGGCGGCTGACCGGATCAGGGAGGCGTCAACGCACTGGCTGCGGCACACCTACGGGTCGCACGCGGCTGCTCGGGGCGTGCCGCAGGATGTACTGCAAGCCAACCTCGGCCACGAGAGCTTGGCCACGACCTCGATCTACGTGAGGGCCGAGAAGGCGCGAAAGCACAAGGCGATGCAGGAGGCGTTCGCGAGGCGCTGACCGCATGGCGTCGCGGCGATGGACTCCATGCCCGATCTAGCGCCCAAGGAGTGCGGGATCCCGCACGCGGTGAAGAGGCGGCATGCTTTCGCAGTTGCCTGAAGCGGAGAGTTTTCGGGACTGCCCGAACGCATTCAGTGGACTAACCCCAGATTTCGTTCAGAGCAGGCACGACCGTTCAATCGCTGGATTACGTCCCAGGTAGACACCTGGGCTGCCCGTGGATTCGCACGGCATACCGACGGCTGCAATCAGGACTCGGCCACATTCCTGGGCGATCCGTGAGCTGCCGACACCGCAGGGTCCTGCCAGATTGCGCCTTCCGGATCAGGTACAGCCAAGTGGAGACTTTTCGGGAGGTGTAGCGCCCAGCGCGCTTCGTCCGCTCACCCTCGCGAGATCACCTTCTCCACCAAGGCTGCAATCTCCGCTTCGGCAGGCTCGCTGAGCACGCCGGCTGCGAACTTGATGACCACGCGGCCTCTCCCGTCTCGCGACATCAGAGCCTGGCGCCCTGCGGCGCCCTGAATGACCCTATGCGAGGGTGTTGAACGGTTCAACACTTCTGCTCTTGGTTGACCAGTCAACAGATCCAGAACCTGTACGGCGGTCAACTCCCGGTTGGCCTTTGCCGCATGGCCGGCGCGCGCGATCAGCCCCTCCGGATCCTTCTGAAGGGCTTCGGCCAGTGGCTGTGCCCATCGAAACTGGATGTCGAGCGGACTGGAAAACGCCTTGATGACAACTTCCGGAAGTCGGGCCAGCGACAGACTCTTGGACACGAGCGAAACATCCACTCCGAGGGACTCCGCCAGGCGACGTTGCGACGGATACAGACCTTCATCCAGCGCACGTCGGTACATAACCCCTTGCTCCCAGGCACTCAGGTTTTTCCGGGCGCGGTTCTCGCGCTCCATCGCCTCAAAAAGCTCGCGGTCTCCAACCTCGACGATCATCGCCTGCAGCGGCAGGCCAAGTTCAAGGCAAGCCCTGTGTCGCCTGTGACCGAAGACCAGCTCGTACGCCGCACCATCCTGGCCTGTTGAACCGTTCAACACCTCGCTTTGGCCACTACCGATCCGTCGGACACTGACAGGCTGGACGTTCGTGCCCGCCGAAGCGATGTCCGCTTTCAGCTCAGCGAAGGCCGCGTCGGCGAACGAGTCCTCATGGCGGTTCGCCCAACGAGACGGTCGAACGGTTTGCGGGTCTAGTGGCCGCACGGGCATCGCGCCATCGAAGACCTTTAGGCGCTCCCTCAGCTCATCAGCCTCCTTCACTGCCGCCGACTGGGTCGCCATGAAATGAGCCATCGAGCCAGGCGCCGTTTTTGCCCTGCTTTCAGCGCTGGGTGCGTTGTCCGTCTCGGCTGGGCTGCTCAAAAGTACCGGCGGCAGCTGGATCAGACTGGCCTTGGCCGCGAGTTTCTTGCTCATCGCTCCACCTCTTTCCTCGTACCGCCTGTTGAACCGTTCAACACTTCGACCTGGCGCGCCCAGACGCCCCGGATGGAGCCCTCGATGTGTCCAACGAAGCTGTCGTAGGCATCTCGAGCCCGCTTGAACGTCTTCGCACTGCCGTCGTACTTCGAGACGTCGTAGACAGTCCCGAACTCAGCGCTGGTCACTCCAGTCACCGCAGTCTTGGGAATCTCGACCGGCAGCACCTTCTCGGCGTAGGTCTGGCCGATCCACTGGCGCACCACGTTGCTGGCCGTGTCGGCGGAATCAACACGCGCCAGGAGCACATGGATGAAGTCGAACTCTTTGCTCAGCCCGCGCTTCGTGAGCAGCTCGGTGGTGAGGTCCGAGAACAGGCTCCAGAACTGAGATGCCGATGCGAAGTCCAGCGCGTTCGGCGGGAGCGGCATGATGATCCCGTTCGAGGCCATGAACGCGTTGATCGTCGTGTAGGACAGAGCAGGGGGCGTGTCGATGATGATCACGTCGTACTCCCCGCGGACATCATCGATCCCGAGGTCGAGCACGCGCCAGAACTCGAAGCCAGGCTCCTGGGTTTGCCGGGCGGGCAGTGCGAACTCCGCCCCGAACAGCATCGGCGCCGCGGCTACGAGGTCGATGCCGTCCCAGTAGGTCGGACGGATCGCATAGCGAATCGACGTCTTCGTCCCCATTGCGAGTGGCAGGATCGTGTCCTCTTCGCCCACCTCGGTATCCGGCAAGATCCCGAAGAGCGTCGTCAAAGACCCCTGCGGATCTGTATCGATCACGAGTACGCGGTGACCCAACAACGACAGGCCTTGCGCCAGAGCGACGGCAGTCGTCGTCTTCGAGACACCGCCCTTGAAGTTGCCGATGCTGATCGTCACCGCCTCGGCTCCGCCAGGCCGGAGGAAATCGCGCCTCATCTCGCGCACCCACGTCCTCGCCTCAGCGAGGTTGAACTCTCTGCGGCTGCCGGACTGGTTCAGTCGACCGGCGGGGAGATCCCCCTTCGACATGCGATGACTCAGCGATCCTTTCTCCAGACCACACATCGCTGCCAGCTGGCTCAGGTTGAACGCAGGCGCTGTCTTCCGCGCGCTCGGCGCAAGCATTGCAGCCCGTATCTGCTCCATCATGGCCACAGCGCGCTCGGCCTGTGCGGCGATGTCTTGCAGATTGATGCGCGGTTGAGTCTTGAGAGTGATCCCGTCCAAACGAGCTCCTGTTGAGAGAGTCTCGGCAACTTGACGCTTCTCGTCTGGCGCATCGATAAGCGTTAAGCCTTGCAACTCCTGGCAAGATTATCGCCGATGGTTCAGGTGTCTCGCGCACGTTCTCTTAGTACTTGTTTTTTCGGCCAAGCCCCTGGCTCGCGCGTTTGGGATGTTTCGCTCCTTCAAGCCCTTCAATACCTTTAAGGTTCGAGAAGTCCTTTCTGGACAAGGACTTACGGGACTTTCCGGAGATCTTACGGGACGCTGCGGAGACTTTTCAGGAGACAGCGTGAGTGGATGCGGGAGCCCGTGGAGCCCGCGCAGGAAGTTGTGTGCGTGGATACGGTACAACCGTACTCAACTTGTCCACAGACCCGAGCCACGACCAGGGGTGTACCTGGGTGGCGAGTAAGGGTCAGCTTCTGACCAACTACGTCTGCGCCTGGCACAACCCGCCCCGGTCTCCACTTCGTTGCGAGAAAGCCTCTGATGTGAGAGTTTTCGGGAGGCAGGTCAAACTGTGATCCGCCGGAGATAGGTGTCTCACGTGAGAGTTTTCAGGATCTTGGAATGCTGCGCGCAGGCTTCGCTGACGTGAGACCTTATTCTCACGTTCAGCTAAAGTGACGCGATGGAAGGTGATGACCTGATCGAACTCAACCCAGCGCGTGGCGGACCTCGTGGCCGCGCCCGTGCCGCGTTGACTGTCCAGAAGGAGCCTTCGCCGGAAGTGCTTCGAAAGGCCGTCAACACGCTGGCCATCATTCCCAAGTCGACCCGGATCACCACCCTCGGCCGGAAGAGCTACAACGTCTTGCTTTACCAGGCGCAAGAGCAGGGGCTCGAGAGGGAGACCTTCCGCGTGCCGCTGGACACGGTCATCCAGGGGCTGAACTTCGACAGTAACGACCACGCGCTGATCAAGCGACACCTTCGGGCGATGGTCTCCACGCTCGTGGAGTGGCAGTCACCCACGACGGGGGAGGGCAGCAGCTGGAACGTCAGTGGCCTGCTCGCTCACGCCAAGCTCAGCAAGGAGGCTGGACAGGTCTGGATCGAATGGTCGTACGCAGTCAACCTCAAGCAGGAACTGCTTCAGCCGACGGTCTTCGCCAGGCTGCGCCTGGAGATCATCAGTCAGCTGCGTTCTCACGCGGGAGTCGCCCTGTACGAAATCTGCACGCGCTACAAGGACGTCGGGCGTACGGCGCGCCAGCCGTGGCGTTGGTGGTATCCGGTACTGAGTGGGAATCCGAAGTCCGAGAAATCGGATCGACTCGAGTACCGAATTTTCAAGCGCGACACGCTCAAGCCGGCCATTGCCGAGATCAACGCGATCACCGACATCGAGATCGAACTGCTCGAGCACAAGCAGGGCCGGGTGATCGACGAGATCCAGTTCCTGATCGGCGTCAAGAAGCAGGCGTCGCTGGCACTCGCCCAGCCGCGACCTGTCGACATGGGGTTGATAGTCCGCGCGCAGAACCTTGGGATCTCCGATTCGGTCGCTGAGACGATGGTCGAAGACCACGGAGAGGATGCGTTTCGCGCCGGACTCGACTCCCTCGAGCGTCGCATCGCCTCGAGCTTCCCCGAGCCGCTACGCGATCCGGTTCGCTACCTGCGCGCACTCATGCCTGCAGAGGTCGCCAAAGCTCAGAAGCGCATCGACGAGGAGGCGCGTGCGGCGGCTGCTAAGGCCGACCCGCAGAGCCCGGAAGGCCGCGATCAGCAGGCCAAGCGACAGGCGCGGTGGTTGGCAGAGTGGGTGCGGCGCCGCCAGGAGCAGTGCGCTGCTGACATTGCGTCACTTTCCGCTGAGCGCCAACAGGCACTGGTGTCGGACCTACTGGCTCATCTCGAGAGCAGAGGCGCGCACCCGTCCGTCAGCAAGCGGCTGCGGACCAGTGGATGGCAGCACCCAATGGTTCGGCACGAGATGCTGAAGTTCTTTGGTGTGGCTACTTACGGGGAAGAGTGGGACAAGCCAACAGCCGAGCAGCTGTTGGCGATTGCCGCTGAGCTCGGCGAAGAACGGGATGCCGCGCGCTGACCAGTAAAGCAGGCCTGCTCAGGTCTGCTCATCTGCGTCGTTTGCACCGTCGCCGGCAGATAAGTCCTGCTGTTCGGCAGCGAACAGCGGCAGCTGCTCTCGCGCAGCGACCGTACGTCGCCCACGCCGAACGCCTGGCGAGGGCAGGGCGGGGGCAGGGACCATAGCGCTTGCCAAGCCGTTCGCTACCATCCTCACGCAGCGCGCGAAGAGCGGGCGAGCCCTGCGGCTGTTGGTGAAATCATTCGACGACATACGGCACCTCCGGCAGTGCCCCGAACTGCGGCACTCATGAGCGGAATTCTGTGGATGGCCGCGCCGATAATTTTCTCTTTTTGACCGCGCGCGGGTCACGTACCTGTGAGCGCACCTCCGCGCGCAGGTGCCCGCTCTCAGCGCGCCGGAATTGACGCGCTGCGCGCCCGGCCTTGAGACGCCGATCAGTAGGGAAGGGCGGTCAACACCCACCAACGTTGACATCAATCTCTCCGCGCGCGGGATCATGATGTGATGGCCAAGACGACTTGACCCGATCCACGTCAGCGGGTGGATGTTGATCTCAGGGTGCAGCTGGCGCGTGGGATCTAGCATCGCGTTTTGGCATCGGCACCGCGCGGCCACGTCCGCCGACATCGCCGGCATCACCGCCATGCTGGCCGACACGCTCTCGGAGCGGCCTCGGCGCTTCTATCGTCCGCGCGGCGTGCCCGTGTCGCCCAGCAAGGCCATGACCCTCCGTCTCATGCGTGCCACGGTTGAGCAGCCACTCCGTGAAACCTAGGTCTACTGCCGTTCATCCGCGCGCTTAGACTGGAAATGAAGGGGGGTACGCATGACCAGTAGAAGCGAAGCTGGCAGCGCTTTGGTTCGAGAGACGCTGCATCCAGTCCGGGTTCGCATGGCAAGGCCAATCCTGCCGTGAGCGGACAGCGCCTCACTCCGTCTCAGCGAGACGCTGTCGACCACGTTTCCGGCAACCTTCAACTCATCGCCTGCGCTGGCTCCGGCAAGACCGAGGTGGTTGCGCAGCGTGTGGTCAGCCTGCTCAGGCCGGTGAGTGAGGGTGGTGGCGGCTGTTCTCCGGCCAACATCATCGCGTTCACGTTTACCGAAAAGGCGGCCGCTGAACTCAAGGAACGCATCCACACGCGCTGCCGGGAAAGCCTTGGCGACATCGCGGGCCTCGCGGAGATGTATGTCGGCACGATCCACGGCTTCTGCCTCGAACTGCTGAAGTCAGAAGTGCCAGCGTTCATGAAGTACGAGGTGCTGAACGAGGTGCAGCAGACGCTCTTCGTCGACCGACATTCGAAAGCATCGGGCCTGACACAGAGTGCCACGCTCACAGGGCAGCCTCTCAAGCGCTATACCGACACCCGACACTTCATCGGATCGCTCAACATCCTGCGCGAAGACCAGCCCGTGGCGCCCGAGCGGCTGGAAGGCAACTCAGTGGTGGCACAGCTTCCGGGCTACAGGCAGCTGCTTCACGACAAGGGCTATCTCGACTACTCCAGCATCCTGAAGGAGGCGGTTTCCGAACTGATGGGTAACACTGGCCTGCGTGAACGCCTGGCCGCACGCGTCCGCCACGTGATCGTCGACGAGTACCAGGACGTCAATCCGATTCAGGAGTCGGTGGTCCGCGCCCTGCATGAGCTCGGGGCTGGTATCTGCGTGGTTGGTGATGACGACCAGACCATTTACCAGTGGCGCGGCAGCGATGTGCGCAACATCCTGAGTTTCGAGAATCGCTACCCGGCCGTCACTCAGGTACGGTTGGAGGAGAACTTCCGCTCCAGCGAGGGCGTTGTGGCGGTGGCACGGGACTTCATCCGGCAAGTCGTGCGCCGGCTACCGAAGGAGATGAAAACCACCGGGGCGCAGGACTACGAGCCCGGCGATATCACGGCACTGCCCTTCGACTCCCCTGAAGACGAGGCTCGGCACATCGCGCGCACCTGCATGTCGTTGCGCGGCGTTGCCGTGAGCGATGGCGAGCGCAGTCGCGGCATCTCTTGGTCCGACATGGCGGTCTTGCTGCGCTCGGTGCGTCGCGACGGCGGGGCGATCATGGCGGCGCTCGACGAAGCCGGCGTGCCATACGTCATCACCGGCATGGACAACCTGTTCCAGACCGACGAGGCCGAGGCGGCGCGGCAGCTCTTCTACTTCCTCGCCAACGAGGCCGACGAAGCGACACTCCGTGCAGCCTGGGAACGATCTGATCTCGGAGTCTCGCCCGCCGCGCTGGACCGTGCTATCGCCGGTGCCACTCAGGCCCGGCGCGACATGAAGAACGCGGCCATCGGCCAGTTCAAGGTCTACAACTTGCAGCGCCAATTCGTCGCTTTCCTCGAGGCCTGCGGTCTGCGCGAGGAATTGGTACCGGGTGGGCGGGGCGAAGTGGTCCTCTACAACCTGGGCAAGTTCAGCCAGGCGATCTCGGACTTCGAGAGCATCCACTTCCATTCGAACCCGGTCGACAAGTACACCTCGTTCGCCGGGTTCCTGCGTCACCATGCAGAAGGCGCCTACCCGGAGGGCTGGCAAGACAACGCCTTCGTCAGTCCCGATGCTGTACGGATCATGACGGTGCACCAGTCCAAGGGTCTGCAGTGGCCGGCGGTGTTCATCCCACAGCTCGTGCGGAATCGTTTCCCATCCAAGGGTGCCGGCGGTCGAACCCCCTGGCACCTCATCCCGGACACAGCGTTCGACAATGCAGCACGCTACAAGGGCGGTGTCGAGGACGAGCGCAGGCTCTTCTACGTGGCCGTAACGCGGGCCCAGAAGTTCCTGCACATGAGCTGGGCGCCGATCGCCGGCAACCAGATCGCCCGGGCGCCGTCAGACTTCTTCAACGAGGTGTTGGCGTCCAAGTACGTCAAGCGCCGGCCACCCGACTACTCGACACGTCCAAAGCTCGCGCCACAGCCGAAATCGTCGGTGGCCAACGTCACGCTGTCGTTCTCGGACCTGAAGTACTTCTTCGAGTGCCCTTACCAGTTCAAGCTGCGCATCCTGTACGGATTCAACGCGCCGCTGGATGAGGCACTCGGCTACGGCAAGTCACTGCACGATGCCCTGGCCGAAGTCCACAGCCGAGTGCTTCGTGGCGAGGAGGTGCGGCCTGAGGAGGCTGATGCGCTTGTGCAGCGGCACCTGCGGGCGCCCTATGCCTACCCCGCGTTGCGCGAGCAGCTCGAAGACGCCGCGCGACGAGTGATCGACGCCTACATCCGCAAGAACGCCAAGGAATTCAAGAACCTCGAGTTCTCCGAGAAGGCGATTGAGATCGCGCTGGGCGATGGCGTGTCGGTGGCTGGTCGCATCGACCTCGTGCGCAAGATCGACACCGGCGAAGTGACCATCGTCGACCTGAAGTCGAACGACCGCGCGCAGGCGGAGGCGGTCACCGAGACGCAACTGCACATCTACGCTCTGGGCTACCAGGAGTTGACGGGCCGAACCGCCGACTACGTGGAGATCTACGAGCTGGATGAGCAGAAGCAGAAGCGGCGCTCGGTGGACGACGACTTCATCGCCGACGTGAAGCGCGACGTACGCGGCGCTGCGCAAGCACTGCGCGAGAACAATCTGCCGGTGAAGCCCAGCACCAAGACCTGCGGCCAGTGCGACTACTGCAACCTGTGTTCCGCATCGGCGGTAAACCAAACGAAGACCAAGGGACGGGGATGAACCTGAAGCGCGTGTTGATCGATCTGCTGACAGCCGAGCAGTTGAAGGATCTGTGCCTCGAGCTGGAGCTCGATGCCGATCGGCGCTCGCCTGCCGCGATGACCGAAGCGTTGGCCAGTGCGAAGCGGGCCAAGCCCGAACGCTTGATCGCGCCGTTGACGGTGGCCCAGTTGCGCGAAGCGCTCGCCCAGTTCGACCAGCCCACCGACGGCAGGCGCGACGAGCTGGTGCAGCGGCTGCTGCAAGCCGGCGGCCGCGTCTGGCCGCTGCCTGATACGACGCTCGAGTTAGAGGCGCAGGTCCAGCCTACACCCAGCGCTACGCCACCGCAGGCGCCCGCCGCCACGCGCGTGGCGCGCACAGGGTTGGACACTACAGAGCAGTACCGCCACTCCACCGAAGCAGTACAGCGACCCGATGTGGGCGTGCAGGACCAATTTCAGGCGAAGAAGCCACCGCGCACCTACCGCTACGACAGTTCGCTCGACCCCGCCCTGTCATGGGACGAGCAGCGGGAGCGTGATCTGGGCGAGTGGTTGCTCGGCCTGGTGGTGCGGGCAGCGAAAGAAGGCGAGAAGACCGTGTTCGCCGAACCGCAGGTCTGGGCCGGCGGCGGCGTGCGCATCGCCAGCCTGGCCGATGCGGCGCAGATGCTGCAGCAGATCAGCAAGCCCTTCCTGAACTGGGCGGGTAAGGCCGAGCGGCATCAGATTCAGGTGCCGACGGCGCCATTGTTCGTGCATGAGCGGCACTCGACGAAGGCCATCCTTGACGGCATTCGGCACCGCAAGGCGCGCGGACAGACGCTGGACCTGTTCGGCGATGCCGGCATGGACATCCGCGAGAACCTCGAGGCATACGAGCACAAGGGGCCGTGGCAGAACCGGATGATCCTGGGTGACTCGCTATCGGTGATGAACTCACTGCTCGAATTCGAAGGCCTGGCCGGGCAGGTGCAGATGATCTACATCGACCCGCCATACGGGGTGAAGTTCGGGTCGAACTTCCAGCCTTTCGTTCGCAAGCGCGACGTCAAACACGGCGGCGACGAGGACATGACGCGCGAGCCAGAGATGGTAAAGGCGTATCGGGATACGTGGGAACTGGGGCTGCACTCGTACCTGACGTACTTGCGAGACCGGCTAATGGTGGCTCGAGAACTGCTGCATGAGTCAGGAAGCGTGTTCGTGCAGATTTCCGATGAGAACCTGCATCACGTCCGCAGCCTCATGTCAGAGGTGCTTGGAGAGCAGAACTTCTGCGGCCAGATCGCTGTTGTCAAGACCTCAGGCCTCGCTGCATCTGACTCACTCGCCAGTTCCTGCGACTACCTTCTCTGGTATGCGAAGAATGCGCGTGCTGTGAAGTACAGACAGCTTTATTTGCCTAAGGAATCAAAGGGAGAAGGGCTCGGCCCTTACTCAAGCATTGAACTCCCGGACGGGACGCGACGGCCGCTATCCAAGGAAGAGCGCGACGGAGTGACTCCGTTGCCGGACGGTGCTCGCCGCTATCGCATCGACAACCTCACGAAACCCGGTCCGGGAAGCAAGTACATATTCGAGTTCGAGGGTCGCAAATTCGAACCTGGGAAGCGGTGGTGGGGCACGACACCGGAGGGCATGAACGGCTTGGCGGCCAGACGCCGGCTCGCAGTTTCTGGCGCTGGTCTATGGTATTTGCGGTTCTGGGATGACTTTCCGTTGAGCCCACTCAACAACCTTTGGACCGATACTAGCTCGAGCTTTCTTGCCGATAAGCTGTATGTAGTCCAGACGGTTCCTAAAATCATTGAGCGCTGCGTGCTCATGACTACCGACCCTGGGGAGCTTGTGTTGGACCCAACTTGCGGTTCCGGCACTTCCGCATTTGTCGCAGAGCAATGGGGCCGCCGCTGGATCACGATTGATACCTCTCGCGTTCCACTGGCACTAGCCCGACAGCGCCTGTTGACTGCCACCTTTCCGCATTTTGAGTTGAAGTCTCCCACCTCTGGACCCGCCGGAGGGTTTGTCTATCGACGCAAGACAAGCCGAAACGGCGTGGAGGTTGGCGGACTAGTACCGCGGGTGACCATGAAGTCCGTGGCAAATGATCAACCACCGGCGATGGAAGTGCTGGTCGATCGGCCTGAGGAGGTATCCGGCGTCACCCGCGTAGCAGGTCCCTTCGTGGTGGAGGCCACGATCGCGCCGGTGCAGCCGATCGAGACTGCGGGCGAAGGCGAGACCACCGCGAGCAGCGATGCCGCCACCCACATCCAGCGCATGACTGAGGTGCTGCGCCAGTCCAAGACGCTGCGCTTACCCGGTAACCGCGAGCTGACGCTGGCCGGCGTGCGCCGCACGGTGGACACCGAGTACGTGCACGCCGAGGCCAAGGAGGGCGACAAGCGCGTGGCCATCGTCTTCGGCCCTGCCGACGGCGCGGTGTCGGCCACGCTCGTCTACGAGGCCGGCCGTGAGGCGCACTACCTGAAGTTCGAGCGCCTCTACTTCTTCGGCTTCGCGGTCGAGCCCGGGGCCCGCGCGATGATCGAGGATGAGAAGAAGCTGCGCATCCCCGCCGCCTACGTGGCTGTAACGCCCGATGTGGCGATGTCTGACCTGCTGAAGACGACCCGCGCCTCGGAAATCTTCTCAGTTACCGGCCTGCCCGATGTGGCGGTGCGCCGCGCGAAGAAGAAGGGGCCGGAAGGACAGCAGCTCTACGAGGTGGAGTTGAAGGGCCTGGATCTCTTCGACCCTCAGTCGATGGACACCGAGTCGCTGGGCGGCGAGAACGTGCCGTGCTGGATGCTGGACACCGACCACGACGGCATGAGCTTCTATGCCTCACAGGTATTCTTCCCCAAGACCAGCGCCTGGGACAACCTGCAACGCTCGATGAAGGCCACCTTCGACGAGTCGGTGTGGTCGCACCTCTCCGGTACCGTGAGCGAGCCCTTCGCCCTGGGCGATCGGCGGCGCGTGGCGGTGAAGGTGATCGACGAGCGTGGCAACGAGTTGATGCGCGTGCTTGAGGTGTCCGAATGAGCTACAAGCCCAGGTCGCTCTTTAGCCTGATCGAAGAGATCAACCACGCCCTGTTCCTCCCACACATCCAACGACCGTTCGTCTGGGAGGAAGAGCAGATGGTCAGGCTGTTCGACAGCCTCATGCGCAACTACCCGATCCAGACGCTGCTCTTCTGGCGGACGAAGGACGAGATCAAGGCGCGCAAGTTCATGGGCCAGGTGGACTGGGATGCAGACCTGAGCGACCACTACGAGCCGAACGTCAGCAAGGCCGGGCACGAAAAGGTCTTCGTGCTCGACGGGCAGCAGCGACTGCAGACCTTGTATGCCATCTTTGCGGGCAGCATCGCGCGCGAAGGTGGAGCTCGCGCTGAGGCCTACTTTGACGTCTCGAGCGGCAGCAGCGTCGACGATGCCGGCCTGATGTTCGCGCTGAAGTTCTCATCGACGCCGATGGCGCTCCCCTGGTATCGCGTGGCTGATCTGCTGGGCAAGGACGCGCAGCGCAATGCGGAGGAACTTGCCGACGAGGCCAACGACGCGTTGGACGATGCAGATGCGGCGCTGGCACCTGCCGATCGACCCTCATCGGAGGATCAGAAGGCGCGCCGAAAGCGCCTGCGTCGAAACCTGGGGCAACTGGTGTCACTGCTGCGCGAGGAGAAGCACTTCTGGGTGCAGCAACTTGACGGCGTGGCCAACCAATTTCCCTACCGGACAGTGCTCGACATCTTCGTGCGGGTCAACTCGGGCGGAACACGTCTCGATGCCTCGGACTTGATGTTCGCAGCTATGAAGGAGGGCTGGGATGAAATCGAGGAGGCAATTGAAGAGACCACGGAGCTGTTGAACAGCACCAACCTCGAGTTCGACAAGACGTTCCCGTTGAAGTGCTTGCTTGTCGTCAACGGTCGAGGCGCCGAGGCTTCGGCAGAAAAGTTTTCGGGTCCCGAAGGCACCCAATTGCTTCAGGACATGAAGGCAGGTTGGGACCGTGCCGAACAGGCTTTCCAGGAGCTGCGCGACTTCCTGAAGACCGATCTCAAGGCTTACGCGGACAAGGTTGTTCGCAGCTACAACAGCTTCATCCCTCTCTTCGACTACCTGTATTTCAACCCGAAGCCCGACGAGCGAAGCAAGGCGCTGATGCGGGGCTACTACTACAAGGCACAGTTGTTCGGCTGGTATTCGCAGAGCACCGACGCGGTCATCAATGCGTTGCATTCGGTGCTCGGGAAGAAGTGTCCGGGTGGATTCCCGATGGCCGACCTGAAGGACTACTTCAGCAAGCGAGGGGTGCCCACCGAATTGCAGCGTGGGCATCTGGACCAGACGCGGCTGCGCTTCATTCTGCTGAACCTTGTCTACGTCGATCAGATGGGAGGTTCGCCGTTCGACGTGAAGTTCAAGGGCAATGAGCCGCATGTCGACCACATCTACCCTCGGCATGCGCTCGCCACCAAGCTGGGCCTGGGTAGCGCTGAGGTCAACACCTTGGGCAACTACCGCTTCGTGGGTGCCACGGACAACATCCGAAAACGTGCTGAGCTGCCGGCCAGCTACTTCAGGCGGCTGAAACTCGCCGGATCTCCGATAGAAAAGCACTTGCTGCTTGACTACTTTGCAGCAGACACGGATCGGCTTGTCTTCGATGTCGACACCTACCGGCAGTTTCGCGACAAGCGCGCCGACAGGATTTGGGACATCTGCGGCAGGACTGTGAATCCGGAAATGGTCTCGGCAAAGGCGCTGGTGTCGCCATGAGCCAGATCAACGCGGTCGCCAACCCGATCATCAACACGCCCTATGAGGCGCCGCAGCACTACTGGCACATCGAAGAAGGCAAGGCGCCGGTGAAGCAGGCCGGCCGCCGGCCGGCGAGCTACTTCCTGCGCGTGCCCGAGGGCGCCGCCCGCGGCCGGCGTGACGCTGCGCAGGCGGCCATGTTCGAGGAGGACCTCAAGGGCAACGAGTACCTGCTCGACCTGGCCAACCTGCTGCGTCAGCGCGTGCAGGACTGGCGCGACCGCAGCTACCAGGGTGCGACGAAGGTCACGCGCGAGCTGATCGACTTGTGGAGGGACCCGGCCCGCGCACAGCCCCTGTTCTATGCCCAGCTCGAAGCGGCCGAGACGGTGATCTTCCTCGTAGAAGGGCCGGCCGATCTGCTGCAGGGCATCCAGGTGCCCCTCGACGAGCCGGGCGCCGCGGCTAAGAAGGACGGCTACAAGGCCTTCATGCGCTATGCGTTGAAGATGGCCACCGGTTCTGGCAAAACCACGGTGATGGGCATGCTGGCCGCCTGGTCGATCCTCAACAAGGTGACCGACCCGCAGAACGCCGCCTACTCGGACACGGTGCTGATCGTCTGCCCGAACGTGACCATCCGCGACCGGCTGCAAGAGCTGAACCCGGAGCGCGACGAGCTATCGCTCTACCGCACCCGCGAACTGGTGCCGGCGCACCGCATGACCGAGCTGCGCCGCGGGGAGGTGTTCGTGACCAATTGGCACAACCTCGAGCGGCGCGAGACGCGCGAGGTGAACGGGCAGGGCGGGCGGGTGGTCAAGCGCGGCCAGGCGGTGGAGAAGGTGCGCACGATCAAGGTCACGGCGACCCTGAGCGCCGATGAAATCCGGCACCAGGCCACGGTCGGCGCCTACGAGATCATCAGCGTCGAGACCAAGCGCGACGGCAGCCCCAAGGCCTTCAACGTGAAGGAAACGCAGTACCTGGAAAGCGATGCTGCCTTCCTCAAGCGCGTGCTGGGCGGCCGCAAGGGGCGCAGCCAGGCCATCCTGGTGATGAACGACGAGGCCCACCACGCCTACCGGCGCGGCGCGGTGGAAGGTGCCGACCCGTTCGGCGAGGAAGACGACGAGACGACCGCAGCCAACAGCCGTGAAGCGACGGTGTGGATCGAGGGGTTGGACCGCATCAACAAGGCGCTGGGCGGGCGGGGCAACGGCATCCGCCTGTGCGTGGATCTCTCTGCCACGCCCTTCTACATCCAGGGTAGCGGCAACGAGGTGGGCCGGCCCTTCCCCTGGGTGGTGTCCGACTTCAGTCTGCTCGAGGCCATCGAGGCCGGACTAGTGAAGGTGCCGCAGTTGCCGACCGAAGACGGATCGGGCAATGGCGTTCCGCGCTACTTCAACGTGTGGCGGTGGGTGCAGAAGCAGGCGCAGGACGACGGTCACATCGGGCCGGTGACGGTGACCGAGGTGATGCGCTATGCCACCGCGCCGATCGTCACGCTGGCGGTCAGCTGGCGCGAAACTCTGGCGACCTGGAAGGCGCATTTCGCAGCCGGCAATCGCCGACACGACGTGCCGCCGGTGTTCATCATCGTATGCCGCGACACCACGATCGCCAAGGCGCTGTACGCCTGGCTAGCCGAGGGCGATGCGCAGTACGGGGCGGGCGTACCCGAGTTTCGCAACGCGCCGGGCCGGGAGGTGACGGTTCGGATCGACAGCAAGGTGGGCGAAGACATCGCCGCCGGCGGCACCAGCGACGAGACGCGCCGGCTTCGCTTCGTGCTCGAGACGGTGGGCAAGACTGAGTGGCCAGGGCGCAAGGTGCCCGAGGAGTACGCGGCCATCGTCGAGCGACACAACCGCAAGGCGCTGGAGGACGACGAGAGCGGGCTGGTGGTGCTCAACCCCGACGTGCCGCCCGGGCGCGATGTGCGTTGCATCATCTCGGTGTCGATGCTGTCTGAGGGCTGGGACGCCACGACCGTGACGCACGTCGTCGGCTTGCGCCCTTTCGGATCGCAACTGCTCTGCGAGCAGGTGGTGGGTCGGGCGCTGCGGCGAACGTCCTATGCGGTGGATCCGGAGAGCGGCTTGTTCACCGAGGAGACGGCGCAAGTTTTTGGCGTGCCGTTCGAGCTGATCCCGTTCAAGGTGGAAGGCGGCAAGCCGCAGCCGCCGTCGCCACCGGCGAATCATGTCTACGCCGTTCCCGAGCAGGCCGAGTATGAGATCGAGTTCCCGGTGGTCGAGGGTTATCAGGATCCGGGCATCGTGAAGGTGAAGGTGGACTGGGATCGGGTGGGCGAGCTGGTGCTCGACCCCGAAGACGTGCCGGATGACGTGCTCTTGCGCGGCCTGACCACTCAGGATGGCCGACTCATCGCGTTCGGACCGGGTGCGCCGGTGCGCGTGAGCCTCGATGCCTGGCGCCAGGGTGTGCGCGTGCAGCAGGTCGCCTTCGAGTTGGCCAAGGTGCTAGCGCGCAAGTGGCAGGAGGATCGCGGCGACGCGATCCCAGCGCACCGCCTGTTCCCGCAGATGTTGGATGCTGCCTCGCACTTCATCGAAGAGCACGTCACTCCAGTCAAGACGCGCACCCGGCAAGACCTGGCGATCAACCCGTACTTCGGCAAGGCGGTGGCGATGATCGTCAACGCGATGGAGTCGGTGGATGGTGGCGGGGCGAGTCAGGAGCGGGCGGTCTTTGCGCCCGGCGCGGCCAGCACTCGTTCTACGCGCATGGTGAACTTCCACACCGGCAAGCCGCTGCACGACGTGCTGCGCTGCCACCTCAACGCCGCGGTGTTCGACTCTGACTGGGAGCGGCAGGCGGCCGACCTGCTTGGCTCGCACCCGGCCGTCGCGGCTTGGGTGAAGAACGACCGCCTGGGGCTGGTGATTCCGTACCGCAAAGAGGGCACGCCCAGAAAGTACCTGCCGGACTTCATCGTCGAGCTCGAGAACGGGGATCACCTCGTCGTCGAGATCAAGGGCCAGGTGGGCGACGCGCTGGTGAAGAAGGCAGCCGCGGAGCGGTGGTGCCGGGCGGTCACTAACGATGGACGATTCGGGAATTGGCGGTACGCGCTCTGCTTCGGTGCGCTTGACTTGAAGGGCGAACTCGACGCTTTGATGCAGGCCGAGCAGACAGCGTCGGCATAGAGCGCGTTTCCTGGTAGGCATGTAGCGCGAGACCGATGCGAGGTTGGTCTCCCGCGATGCATCTCATGATTTGTTTGTGATTGATAAAGGACGTTATCATTTATGAATGAGGTCCGGGGTCCTCCTCGTCCGCGACGTTGCCGAAGCCGACCAGCTGGCCGGGCAGGTGAGGGCGTCGGCCGCGAGGCTGCAGGCATGGATCGCCTCGTTCGACGGGGACGGCATCGGCCTGCTGCGGGCGCTGAAGTTCGACCAGGTCGGCTTCCACCCGTTGGACGGCCACGCGCTGAACGCCATGGAGCAGGTGAACCAGGTCTGGACCTACCTGGCCGCGCTGTCGGCGGTCCGGGTTCTGTTCGGGCTCCACTCGGACGCGGGTGGCTTCACGATCGCACCCGGCGCGCACGCTGCTCAGCCGCTGGATGTGATGAGCCACGCCGATGGGCTGGTCGGTGCCGAAACCTTCGCCGCGGTCGACCCTAGGAACAACCGCAAGCTCGCCAAGGATCTGCTCAAGCTGGCCGACCGCACCGAGGCCCACCGGTATGTCTTCTTCGCCTCGCCCCTGTTTCCCGGGACCGCAAGGCGGCCACTTCTCGAGCGCGGTGGCGTGCATGTCTGGTCTGTCGATGTCTGAGGCAGCCATCGTCGTCGCAAGTCAGAACGCGGTCAGTGGCGTCGATGCCACCAGCGCCGTGCCAGCGCTCTTTGCGCCTGATGCGTCGGCGGCCAGACGTGCGTTCGAGTTCTTCGCCGTCAACATCCGCAATCCGAACACCCGTAAGGCCTACGCGCGCGCGGCGTCCGAGTTCGCGACCTGGTGTTCGGGCCGGGGCTTGACTGACGTCCGCGACGTCCAGCCCGTGCACGTAGCCGCCTACATCGAGAGCCTGACGTTGGCGGCGCCCACCGTTAAGCAGCGCTTGGCTGCGCTGCGCATGCTGTTCGACTGGCTCGTGATCGGGCAGATCCTGCCGATGAACCCGGCCAGCGCCGTTCGCGGACCCAGGCACTCAGTGAAGAAGGGCAAGACACCAGTCCTGTCTGCCCAGGAGGTGAGGGCGCTGATTGACGCCATCGACACCACGACGGTGATCGGGTTGCGCGACCGCGCTCTCATCGGGCTGATGGTCTACACCTTTGCGCGGGTTGGCGCAGCGACCCAGATGCGTCTGGAGGATGTCTACGTCCAGGCTCGCAAGACCTGGGTGCGCCTGCATGAGAAGGGCGGCAAGGAACACGAAATGCCGTGCCACAGCAACCTCGAGGCTTGGCTGCGCGAGTACATCGACGGCGCCTCGTTGGTCGGGAGCAAGACCTACCTCTTCCGATCCGCAGCAGGCCGGACGGGTGGGTTGTCTGCCAATCCGATGGGGCAGGGCGACGTCTTCAGGATGGTCGGGAGACGAGCAGCTGCTGCGGGCATCCGTACCCGCATTGGGTGCCACAGTTTCCGGGCCACCGGAATCACCGAGTACCTGCGAAATGGAGGACGTCTGGAGGTGGCACAGCAGATGGCCAACCACGAGTCGGCCCGAACGACTGGGCTGTACGACCGGCGCAGGGACCAGATGAGCGTGGACGAGGTGGAGCGGATCTTGATCTGATGCCGCGCCTTGCCGGATAGTGCGCGCCATTTACGGTACAGCAGGGTCACCGCGTTGGCAGCAAGGATCGCCAGCTTCAGCGTGCTCAGCCATCTCCGACTGGAGGTTGTCTTCGAGGATGGCCGCAGGCTCCGTATTGAATTCGATCCGGCGCGACTTGCAGGGCCGCTCGCGTCCCTTAGTGACGTGAGCGAGTTCGCGGCTGCATACCTTCGCCACGGGACAGTGGCGTGGCCGTGCGGCGTGGCGATCGATAACGACGTGGCTAGTTTCCGAGCGGACGAAGTCGAGGTGTGGCGCCCGAGCTAACCGCGCCGATGCCATGCCTTCGACTTGTCCGCGTGAAGATGGCCGGTAGGTCTGCTGCGGTTCCGGTAATTCGGCCTCCTACTTCGTAGGCGCGGTCAAGACAACCGCTTTAGTCGTTCGCGACGCGGATGCACAAAGGCTTCGCACGCAAGTGAAACAGGCTTGGTGCCCGCATTGAGCATTGGCATCCCCGTTTATGGGCAAATGCGTGAGCCCGGAGCAACGCCAACGGACCCGCGGGAACGCCTTACATTGGCGGTGCTGGCACCAATGCCAGCGCCCTTCCCATCGAAGCGCTTCCAGACCATGCCCGACTCTCTCACCGAACTTGCCCAGCAGCTCGACCGGTTCGCCAAGGACCGGGATTGGCAGCAGTTCCACTCCCCGAAGAACCTGGCCTCCGCGCTGGTCGTCGAAGCAGGCGAACTGCTGGAGCACTTCCAATGGCTGACGGAAGAGCAGAGTCGCAGCCTGCCGGCTGAGAAGCGGGACGCTGTCGGCGCTGAAGTCGCGGACGTGCTGCTGTATCTGATCCAAGTTGCCAGCGCGCTCGGCATCGACCCGATCGCGGCAGCTCAGGCCAAGCTGAAGCTCAACGCGCAGAAGTACCCGGTCGACCTGGCGCGCGGCAGCAGCGCGAAGTACGACCAGCTCTGAGCGCGGCAGCACCGTGATCATCTACCAGGCCAGCAAGAGCCAGTTCCTGCACCACGCGCTTCGCGACGACATTGAAGACGTTGTGTCTCGGCAGTACCGCAGCATGACGGGCCATGGCGTCGGCCCGTCGGAGATCCAGGCCTGGAAGCACTCGCTGCTGGAGATGGCCAAGGTGCTGGGGGACGACGAGATCCCCGACGACGCCGGAGTCGCCATCGAGTACCAGTTGCCGCAGAGCTCGAAGCGCATCGACTTCGTGATCACCGGCGAGGATGCGTCGGCCCGCACCAAGGTCATCATCGTCGAGCTCAAGCAATGGTCGGAGTCCCGGCGAAGCGAGAAGGACGCCATTGTGTGGGCGCGCCGCGGCGGCCGCGCGGGCGATCGCGAGGGGCCGCACCCGTCCTACCAGGCCTGGTCCTACGCTGCCTACCTGCAGGATTTCAACGCCGCGGTGCAGGACGGCGCTATGACGCTGCAACCCTGCGCCTACCTGCACAACCACCCACGCGACGGCGAGATCGACCACCCGCACTACCGAGCGCATCTCGAGCGCGCGCCGCTGTTCCTGGCCCGCGAGCGCGCCAAGCTGCAGGCCTTCATCCGCGAACACGTGCGCCACGGTGACCGCAAGGGCGCCCTCTACGCCATCGAGAACGGGCGCATCCGGCCGTCAAAGCTGCTGATCGACAGCGTGGCCGGCTTGCTACAGGGCAAGCCCGAGTTCGTGTTGATCGACGACCAGAAGGTGGCTCACGAAAGCATCCTGGCGGCCGACGCCTACGCATCCCAGAAGAAGCAAGTCGTCATCGTCCAGGGCGGTCCCGGGACGGGCAAGTCGGTGATCGCCATCAACCTGCTCGGGGCGCTGATCGCACGCAAGCGCAACGTGCGCTACGTCTCCAAGAACGCGGCACCTCGCGCCGTCTACGAGGCCAAGCTGACCGGCACGTTCACGAAGACGCGAATCAGCAACCTCTTCTGTGGCTCGGGCGCCTTCGTGAACGACGAAGCCGACACCTACGACACCTTGATCGTCGACGAGGCGCACCGCCTCAACGAGAAGAGCGGCCTGTACCGCAACCTCGGCGACAACCAGGTCAAGGAACTCATCCGGGCCGCGCGCTGCACCGTGTTCTTCGTCGACGACGACCAGCGAGTCACGCTGTTCGACATCGGCCACACGGAGGAGCTTCGGCGCCGCGCCCACGAGCTGGGCGCCGAGATCACCGAACTGGAGTTGTCGTCCCAGTTCCGCTGCAACGGTTCAGACGGCTACCTCGCCTGGCTCGACCACACGCTCGACATTCGCGAGACCGCGAATCAGACCCTCGACACCGCCGAGTACGACTTCCGCGTCTTCGACAACCCGACCGACCTGCACGCGCTGATCGAGCTGAAGAACCGCGCCAACAACCGGTCGCGCGTGGTCGCGGGCTATTGCTGGAAGTGGCCCAGCAAGAAGAACCCGGCAGCCTGGGACATCGACATGCCCGCGGTCGGCTACCGGCGCCGATGGAACCTGGACAAGGACGGCAGCCTATGGATCGTGGCGCCGGAGTCGATTGAGCAGGTGGGGTGTATTCACACCTGCCAGGGGCTGGAATTGGACTACGTAGGCGTCATCATCGGTCCGGACCTGGCCTATCGCGACGGGCGCATCGTGACCAATGCGACGAAGCGCGCGTCGTCAGACCAGTCGGTCAAGGGACTGAAGACGATGTTGAAGAATGAGCCCGAGCGCGCCCGGGCACTGGCGGACGCCATCGTCAAGAACACGTACCGGACGCTGATGACCCGGGGCATGAAGGGCTGCTACGTGTACTGCACGGACACACCGCTGGCCGACTACCTGCGATCCCGCCTCGGGGTAAGTCCTCGAGCCGAGCAAGCTCCTCGCGGATAGCAGCGAACTGGATCGTCTGGCGGTTGACGCTGCGGGCGTCAGACGCTGCTTTGCAGCGCTTCCGGTCTGTCAGTCGTCGCAGTTCTACTCACCCTGACCAACACGAAGCAGACTTCCGGCCCGACGAACTCAGCTTGCTCGTGCTCCCACGCGGGGGCCATCGTCCGGCAGCCGTGACAGGAACGCAGCCGTCCCATCCGGTGACGCGCTACCGTACCAGAAGCACGCTAGTACTTCGATTCTTCCATTTCGTTCGACCGGCCCGTCGTGTAACTCACCTTGAGCGCGGCGTTCATCCGGATGACAGCGGTGGTATGCCAGTAACGGCTGCGCTCTCTGCCGTGGCCTCTGTCGTGGCGTCGCAGGCGCACTAGCCATATCAGGTCGGCATCGCGGGCCGCCAGGTATGCACTCACGACGTCAGTGCGGCACCACAGGCGCGAGCCATCGCTCGCAGCTTCCTCATGTCGGCCGGATTCGATCCACGCGTCGGCCCGCACCACGGTTTCGCCGGCGGCGTTTTCCCAGGTTCGGTCGAACGGATCGACAGATCGCAGCTTGGCCAACGCGGCGACGTCCCGGCTCAAGCGCGAGCGCTGCACTGCGCCAGCGGCGCCCAGGGCGTCGGTCTCGTCCAGATGCGCATAGGCTTCCTTGCGCACGACCCACGGCAGGTAGGGCGCATCGCGCCTCGAGGCCATTCCGTCGTCTTCGTACATCTCTAGCTGCGGTAAGTAGGCTTGGAAAGGCCGCTGAGCGGCCAGTTCCTCGGCCAATGCGGCGCTCTGCTCCCGCGGCGCGAGCGCCGACATCACCCGGATCTCGACGTTCTCGTTGGAGTGCCAACTGCCATCGACGGTGAGCCAGTCTCCCACCGAGTCGCCGATCCCAAGCAATGACTTCAATGCGGCAGGATCCGCAGTGAGGTCCATCGCGGTTTCGCCCATGGCCATCAAGGAAACCCAGGCGTCTAGTGGTTGGCGGTCCATGCCGTCCGCGAGCCACAGGCCCGCCGGATGCGTCACGGCCCTGCGCGAAAGCCAGGCTTCCCACGGATCTTCCTGGTCGTAGCGGCGCCAAACCACCGGGTGCGCGGCGAGCAGATCGCCTGCCACTGAGAACAAGGCGTGCCAGGCCAGCTGCTCGCCATGAGTTTGGTACTCGGCGTCTATGCCCCGCGTGTAGCGGTCACGCCCAGGTCGCGACCGCCCCTTGAGATCGCTCATGAACTCAATATCGGCGTCGTGTTCACGCACCTTGGCGATGAGTGCATCCGCCGTTTCCCAATGTTGCCGTCGGAACAGACTTGCCAGCTCCGCAACTTCGCCTTTGCTGAAGTCGTAGTCCAGACGCAGTTCGGGCTCGGGCTTGGCCATGCCCTCGGGACGCGTCAGGTAGAAGTCGCTCCCGTAGTAGTCCTTCAACTTCAGGGCCGCAAAGCTTGATCGATTCACGCGCTGCAGCTTCTGGACCCGTGTCCTAGGCAGGCGTAACGCACCCGCATTCACACAGGCCAGCAGTGCTTGCGTCGCGAAGTGCCGCCGAAGCACGTGGCGGTCCATAGCGTCGGACGCGATCGCTTCAAGAAAGTCGGCATGCCGGGCAGCGACCACGGGCGCCTCCAGTGCGATGCGGGCCATTGCGATGAGCAACCAGAGCTGGGCGTGCTGGTAGAAGAACGGCAACTCCGGCGCCTGAAAGGGGAGCGCGTCGCGGCGCTGATACTTTGCAACGACGCCATCCAGCACCTCGGCACGTCCGAGTCGGACCGCCGTGCGCAGGCTATGGGCAGCGAACCACCGCTGCCGGGTCACGGGCGAACCGAGCTGGAACCAGGTGATTGCCGAGGTGGCCTCGACCGCATCTCCGGTAAAGGTCATCGCGTCCTGCCACGCCCCGTCCTCCGTGTTGGATGCGAGCTTCGCCGGCCCGCTCTGCAGCAGGCGCGTCAGCGCTGCCTCGCCCACGCCGGGCGAAGCCTTTTCGTTGAACTCCGCAGCGAAGTTGAGCCACACCGAGGCCGGTACCGGCATCTTGGGACGGGTGAACTCGCGGATGAGAAGCATCAGCACGTCGCGGCGCGCCAGACCACAGATGTCCCCGAGAGCGCGGACGTGCGAGCCCGACAGGTAATCGAAGGAAATGTATTCGCCTGCATTCACCCGTACGATGACCGGTGCGCAGGCCTTCAGTGCGTCGGCTACTGCAAGCGAGGAGCCGATCCATTGCTCCTTGCAGGTGCGCAGCTGCCGTTCTTTCTCGTACAGGTCCAACACCTCGAGCCGCGCGATCAGCGCGAGATAGTCAGGCCATTGCTTGAACTCCACCTTCGCTCGCAACGCATCGAGGACCTCGTCCGAGAAGCGCATGTTCCGGAGCTGCGTGCGGGCTGCATCGAGGACGCGCCCCACCGCGACCTCATCGAGCGGATCGGTGCCCGCGGCGATCTGCAGAACGTGCGCCTTCGCCTTGTTCTGCTCGTCTTCCCAGGTTCGAGGTGCGGCGTCGCCTCCGGACGCGCGCCAGTTGGAGCGCCGGTTGTGGTCATCGCGCTTGACGTCGATCCGATCCGCCGCCGCTTCAAGGTACTGCGGCTGCCATGCGTCCTTGCCCAGCACCGAGCCGGCGAAGCGGGCGAGCGCGCGGGGCGTTTCCGAGCCCAGTGAACCAGGGTTGTTCTGCAGGTATTGCGCGACGAGCTCGGTGGCCACGGCGGCTACGCGTGCGGACGGCTTGGATTCGAGAGTGGCGACCAGCTGCGTGGTCCCGCACACGTAGAGCTCGGCTGGATTCGACAGTCGCAAGAGCGTTAGGGCGAGCCCGGCATCGAGCTTGTCGTCCTCCACCAAGGCCCGCACATAAGGCAACAGCGTGAAGTCCAACGAGATTCGCCCGCGGTCCTGCCACCGCGCCAGCCTTGCAAGCCCGGCCACGCCGGATACCCGGCTCATCGCGGCGCCGTAGGAACCCCAGCCGAACTTCTGTTCCTCGCCCAAGTTGAGCTCGCAGATGTTGGACAAGGTGTGGCTCTCGCGCTGGCTTAAACCTTCGCCGGTCAGCGCGCCGGCGAAGTGCATTAGCCCCTCGACGAAGTGATAGTCGCCCGAGCCGATCGCGTCCATCTGCTCGAGCCCTTTTCGGAAATACGCGACCGCTTCGGCAGGGCTGGCCAACGCGATCGCCTGTCCGAGTCGCGCGAAGTGTGCGGCGCGATCGGTGACATCGTGCTCCTTCTCGGTGGCCGCGCTCGCCTTAATCGCGAGCGTGCCGGCCATGGCATGGAACGCCGGACGAGCCGCCAGCAATGCGACGAGCTCGATCAGGCTCGACAAGGGCGCAGCGTCCGGTTCGCTGGCCGCTTCGATGTGTGCTGCGACTTCGCCCGCAGGAAATGAGTCGTTCGCCGCAAGAGCCAACGCCAGCAAGCGCTCGACAACCGTGTTGTGCTGCCGTTGCGCCGAGCGGCCGCCAGAGTCGTAATCGTCGGTGTTGCGCAGCGTGATCCAGCGTGCCGTCAGTGGCGCCAAGCTAGGCGCCGCGGAACTGGCACCGACAACGGCCTGTGCGAAGTCACGCGCGATATCGAGCCAGCGCGGCATTCGCTCCTTGAGGAATCGCACGGCCGATGCGTGGTGGCCGTATTCGTCGCGCGCATCTGTCTTCGCGTCTCGGGCGGCCTTGGCCTTCGCCTCGTAGTCCGCATCCAGTGCCTCCTTGAGCGCGGTAAAGAACTCCGCTTCTGTCAGATTCGGAGTCAAGGTCGCAGCGAGCTCGGCCAGTTCGCGCGGCAGCAGGTCGCGGGCGCCAATTGGGGTGCCGGACGCGCAGCAGGCGATGACCTGCCGGGCAACGTACGTGGCGACCTCACCGACCCAGTACGACGAGTCCATGAACACGTGCAGGTTGGGCGGCACCAAGGGCAGTGCCGCGAGGATCGCTGTAGCCTGGGCGGGCATCCCCAACCGCACCGCCTTCGCCGCGGCCTCCACCATGCCCTGTACCAACGGGCGTTCGTCGGGTCGGTAGTGATCTCGAAGCTTCACCGGGCCGTCCGCCATGCATGCCGCCGAGAGCGACTCGAGTTGAGCGCGTTGCTGCTCCGGGCTGCCGGCGGCGTAACGAATCGCCGCGGCGATCGGCCCGATCGACGCCAGCGCATCGACACAGGCCCGGATCACCTCGGGTGAAAGCAAGGACGCCGCCTCGGGACGGTGCGCCAGCTGGAACATCGCTTTGGAGGTGTCGTAACCGTGCTCGGCGCTGACCCAACCTGATAGGTCTCGGGCCGCCGCCTTGCCGTCGCCCTTGAGCAGGTAGCAGAACGGGAGCGCCGCCAAGTCCAGCACCGTGGGGTGCGCGCGGTCATGCGCGTCGCTTCTCTGGTCGAAGTAGTGCTGCAGCCATTCAGCGACCCATCGGGCGTGCCAGATTGCCTCGGCGGTCTCGCCCATCAGCCCATGAGTAATCGCCAGGCGGGCGTGGCGGGAGCCGGGCCACGGTGTTCGTGCCTCGAAGATGCGCCGAAGCGAATCCGGATCGGCCGAGGCGACCACCAGATCGGGGTAGTCCAGCAGATACGTCGTTCCCCGCTGGTCCATCGCGGCGAGGGTCGACAACTCGACCAGCAAGGGCACGAGGTGGTCGAGGTCGTTGACGCGAACGGCGTGCGCCACGGCAGCGCGAAGTCGCGCGTGGCGAATTGTCTGCTGGCCCACGGTGCCGGTGATGCTCGCGGGCAGCCGCTCGTCGAAGGCCAGCTGAAAGAGCTTCTCCCCATCCTCCAGCTGCAGCAGCAGGTCAGGAAGCGTCGTGGCGGCATAGACCGACTCGCCCTGCATGGCGAACAGATTCGTCGCTAGCTCACGCAGCGGCGTAGCGTCGCCGGCGTAGTTGCGCCGGATGAGGGTTTCGGTGGGCTCGTCGCGGAACATCAGACCATGCTTGGTCTGCTCCAGCAGCGGCGACAGGTCTGCCGCGAAGCTGACGACCGCCCCCTCGGCCATGCCGTTGACTTGCGCGTACTCCTTGAGCGGCACGGGCGGCGGCAAGGTGGCCAGCCCCGCCAGGAAAGCGCGGATGCCGCGGTCGGAATTGCCGAGCTTCCGTGCCTCCACCAGAGCTTGGTCAATACGGTGCTGGATCAGGTCGTCCAGTGCGATCGGCTTGTCGATCTCGCTCGGCGCCAGCAGGCCAGGTTCCAAGGCCAAGTGTTCCAGCACACGAGCATTGCCCTTGGACCGTGCCTGACCTACCTGGACCATCGTCTCGGTCAGCTTGCTAACGCGTGCGCGCAAGAACGCACGTGTCTCCCGCTCGACGAACGGCGCCAATTCGACCTCTTCGGCAGAGATCTCGCCGGTCGCGGCGAGCCGCCGGTGCGTTCGGGCACTTACGACCACTTGCAAGCCGGCGATCGCTGCGCCGTGCTCCAAGCTCTGTAGCAACAGGCGCGGGAACGAATCCTGATGGCGATCGCGAGCGATTTCGCTGGAGTTATCGATCGCGTCGAGCAGCAGGACCAGTTGCCGGTCCGCCGAGCCGCGGCGCAAGGTCGCGACGGCTTGCTCCAGGCGCACGCGGAAGGCGCGAAGGATGTCTTCGCTGTTGCTGGTCGAGGGCAGCAGGGGGTCGCACAAGCCTCGACAAGCGAGCTCATTGGCGATATGCACTAGGCCGCGGCTAGGCAGGTGTCTGCAGTCGTCGGAGGCACGGTACTGTCCCATGCCGAAGCAGTCGAACAGGATCGTCTCGTGCTCGTGACCCAGGCGGGCGGCCAGCGAGTTCATGAAGACGGTCTTTCCGAACCCGCCTTCGGCATGCACGACCAACGGGCGGGTTAGCCGCGGGATGAGGTGGACGGTGTCGTCCAACTGCACGCGATCAACCACCTTTCCGATCGGCGGGAAGCTCGCCGGCGCCGGGAGCAGGTCCTTGTCGTCGGACAGGCCCAATGCAGCCAGCACGTCCGTGCGCACGATGACGTTGCGATGCTGCTTGATCAAACCGGCCTTATCGCGTGCCATCTCCCGGATATCCGCGAGACGGCGGCGGGCCATGTGGTCCCGCGCGTCTGACCAGTCCACCACGGTGAGGGCGAGCTGCTGCTTGTTTTCGCGCAGGTCGCCGGTCAGGCCGATCATGTCCAGCCGCGCGGCGAACTCGGCGAGGTCCTTGCCCGTCAGCTTGCACGCGTCCGCCAACTGCTTTGCCTGCGCTTTCGCGTCGCCCTTGAGCGGGCTTTTCGCCGCCAGACCTCTGATGGCCTCGACCAACGCTGGCTCGATAGGCCGGTTGGTGACCAACTCGAACCTCAACTTTGCCCGCGCCTTCTCGGTCCCAAGCAACGTCTTGCAGGCGCGATACGTGCGCGCGAACTTGCCGATCGTCTTCTTCGCATCCGCCGCCCGAAACGGCTTGTGCTCGGCCGCCTTGGAGTACTTCACCTGGATCACGACTACACGCTTGGCGTGTTGCAGGTTGGCCCGGCCTCCAAAGTACATGACCGCGTCGGCGATCTCATTGCCTTCGTTCGAGACGCCGCGCTGGTCCTCGTTGGCGAACCCCTCCACCGCAATGCCGACCAACTCGGCCCCGGGCAGGAGCAAGCCCAGGCACTTTCGAGCGACCCAGGCTTCGTGGAACTCGTGGCCGTCGCGGGAGGCGCGGACGGTGTCTACCGCCGGGCGCGTTCGCGGGGTGGTCCTCCTCTTGCTTTTAGGCGACGCCTTGGGCTCCGGCACGGCCGTCCGAGGGGTTACCGTCCTGCGCGTCGTCGTTGACTTCTTCGTCGCTATCGCCATTCCCCGTTCCGCCGAGACCTGATCCAAGGATACCCATGATGGCGCCCTATCAAATTGAGGGTCCTGCAGATCGCGCCTGCCGCGATGGTCCTGGCTCAGGCTCCTCGAGCGCGGTTGAACTCACGATCTCGGCCAACAGCAGGCTTTGGCCGCGCTGCAACGAACGACCGCAACCAGTCGATTCTGTTGAAAAACCAAGCTCGCGATCGAAGTCACAGGGCTGCTGAGTCTCGCGAGTTGGGAGCGAGTTGCGGCGCTTGAAGATGCTATGAGGTTCGCGGGTGGTCCCCGCGCACCTTCTACGCCGGCATCAAGGCCCCTTGCTTCGCTTCCATCAACAGCTTCGCCATTCGTCGTAGGTTCTGAGCGGTTGCCGCAAGCAAGAACTCGTCTCTTGCCCCAGACAACCCCCGCAATCGAAGCCGGTCGAGCTTCAAGATGCGCTTGAGGTGGGCAAACAGCATCTCGACCTTCTTGCGCTGACGCTTCGACTCACAGTACGCCGGCGTCTTCGCGATCTCGCGCCCCACGTCTCGCGCGTCTTCGTGGACGCTGCGAGCGATCTTGCGGATCGGCGTGTTGGGGCAGCAACTCTGTTTCAGTGCACATCCAGTGCAGTCGTGCTGGCTGGAGCGGTAGATGATCGTGTCGGCCTTGGTGACGTGATCGCGTGGCTGCGCGAAGCTGCGGCGGTTGCTGCGAAGTGCGAAGCCTTGCGGGCACCTGTACTCGTTGGCCTGCGCATCCCATAGGAACTCGCTGATCGACAGCGATCCGTCCGTGCGCTGGGTCCTGTCCCAGACCGGTACGTGAGGCGCGATGTGCTTCTCGTTGACCATCCAGGACAGCATCTCCGCCGTGCCGTAGGCGGTGTCACCGACCAGGCGCCGAGGCTCGATACCGAAGCGCTGCTCGACGCGATCGATCATCGCCTTTGTGGACTCCACTTCCTGCGTGCGGTTCGCCGGCGTCGCCTCAACGTCTACGATGATTCCGGCATCCAGGTCGATCAGGTAGTTGGTCGAATAGGCGTACTGCGGTGGACCGCCCGGTGCGGCCGTCCAGTGCGCTGCCGGATCGGTGAGCGATACGTTCCTTCCCGGCGGCGTTGGAGCGTCGTCGCCATCTTCGGCCACGGGGTTGCTCTTCTCGAGTCCATCCAGGTACTCACGAACGGCACGACTCGGCTCTTCCCACTCGGGCGTCTCACCCTTGGGAACACCACGCGTTCGGTTGGCGTCGGCCCTGATGAAGCTGGCATCTGCAGCAAAGCCTTCTCCGCCAACCAGCCCCTCGCTCATGCATCGCCGAAGCACGGCTTCGAACAGGCACCGCAGCGTGTCGTTCGCACGGAACCGCCCGTGCCGGTTCTTCGAGAAGGTCGAGTGGTTCGGCACCGGCTCATCGAGCTCGAGACGGCAGAACCATCGATAGGCCAGGTTCAGGTGCACCTCTTCGCACAGCCGCCGCTCCGAGCGAATGCCGAAGCAGTAACCCACGATGAGCATGCGCAAGATCAGCTCGGGATCGATCGAGGGTCGTCCCGTGTGGCTATAGAACGGAGCCAGCTGTGCGCGCAACTCGCGCAGGTCGAGGACTTGATCAATGCCTCGAAGCAGATGGCTCGGTGGGACGTGATCGTCGAGACTGAAGCTATAGAACAGTTTGTCTTGGGCCCCAGATCGCTGTCCCATCATGGCGATGTGCTCCTCCAACGCTGCCCTCAACATAGGCGAACGTCGGCAACTTGCCAGGGGAGTTTTTCAACAGAATCAGTCTAAAGTGCGCGTTACGTCTCAGCAGACGGGCTCGAACGCGATTGCTCACCGAGCATGTTGGTCTACGCAACCCCAACACATCCACTCGCCGTCGCCGTAGATGCCGTCACCAACTTCAATAGTCCGACGGCAGCAATCGCACCGAAGGGTGGATTGCTCGTTGCGGACTAGTCGTCCGAATCGACCGGACTGCTCGCCCTCTCGCATGGACTCGCGATAGGAGGGCTGGTTCGACGGCAGCAAGTTTGGGTCAGGTGGCACTGCGAATCGCCCGCAGTTGCTGCACCAGCGTCCCCCATGATGCTCGATGGTGCTGTCCTTGCCGCAGTGCCTGCACAAGATCTGCTCGTTCGGCGCGGCTTCTTGCGGCCGCGCTGCTGGTACCAGGTCTTCAAGCGCCTCGATTCGACGACACTTGACGCCGCTCTTGTTCACATGCACGAGCAGCGGGTCAAAGCCTTTGTCGCGCGAGAGTATGTAGCACTCAGTCTCAGGAGCTGCCTCAAGCGTTCGGCCCAGATGGAAAGCGATGTAGAAGTCGAGCGCGTTGCGACCGCTGCCGTCAACTTTCAGAAAGTCGACTCGCTGGAAACGATGAGCGGTTTCGGGCCGACGCGCGGCCTTTGGCGGCTCTTGCTTTGCGCCTACGAACACGATCGCGCGATAGCTCTGGTCAAGCACGGATAGGTCGATGCGGTGGACGTTCTCGTAGTCCACGAGGATGAGCCTCTTGGTCAAGGCAGCTTCTCTCGGTGCGTCCGTTCTGGTGTGCGCCATTCGTGTGTCAGGTCTGGCGCGATGGTTCCCTGGGCTGCTATAAATTCTGAAGGGCCGGGACTACTCCTGACCTTGTTCCGTAGGCTGCCGTGCACGGCTCGGCAAGCGCGCACGAAGGGACGCGACTTGGGCAGCGCAGATCCGTGGCAATCTGGCAGTACCGCGGTCATGGCCCGAATCCTGTACCAACAATCGGGTCAAGCACTACCTCAGCCAAGGCCACCTCCCAGACGTCGCTGCGGATAGTGTCGAGGTACTTGGCATCGGTTCGCTCCTTGGTACGCACCATGAACCCGGTGATGTGTGCGGACCGTATCTTTCCGTCCAGGGTGACCTTGAGCGCCAGCTTGCCGATCGCATTCCCATCGGTGGTCTCGAGTGCGCGCCCATTGAGAGTGAGCGAATCCCCGACACGCAACCGCGCCAGATGGTGGTGCACTACATCGCTCGCAGTCTTTCGCCCCGCATAGCCCAGATCTACCTCCGCCGGGCCGAGCGACACGTACCGCCTGTCCAGCTCTGGCTTGCGCACAGGCCGCGGCTCTGGCAGCGCATGCATTACCCCCGACACGGTTGCCAGATCGATCAGACACGCGTTCCGGCCGTCTTCGGCGCGCATCAGCACGAGCGTCTCCTTCGCACGGGTCATGCCGACGTACAGCAGCCGACGTTCGTCCTCACCCGTCCAGCGCCAATCGCCGCAGTCCATGATGACGACATGCGAGAACTCCAGGCCCTTGGCACCGTGGGCCGTCATCAGCCGGACCGCGCCCAGCTGGCCGCTGCGCTTGGCCGCCCTGCCTGCCTCATGCAGGGCTTCGAGCAGCTCTGATGCCGCGACCCTCGCAGCCCGTGCCTCCGCCGCGAACTCCTCGATGCAGCCTGCAACGTCCTCCCAGTACGGGTTGGCCGGCTCATCACGCCGACGACGCGCGACCCAGCGTTGCAACGCGGCAATGCGAACCAGGCGTGCCCGCCGTTGGCGTAGCAGTCTAGCGATCTGCCAGCCTTCGCGGGACTGCATCAGTGGAACGAGCGCGGCGTTGGCTTCAGGGCTTAGGAGCTGATAGCGCAGGCCAGCCTGCTCACAGGCGGCGCGCACCGGCTCAAGCGCACGATGGGTCCGGGCCAGAACCGCAACCTCCGACAATACCAGCGCCGGGTCCACGCGCCGCAGCCGGTCGATCTCCTGCAGCACAAGCTGTGCTTGCAGGTTGGGATCGACCGGCGCGCTGATGAGCTTGACCCGCCCCCGCGTGTCGTCGTCCAGCGCCGCCCACCGCCCGCCGGGCGGATCCTTGACCCGCGCGTCGTTGATCCGGATTGGATGATCGACCTTCATGCGATCCAGCCCGCGCTGGATGATGTGGTTGGCTGCGGTGATGATGTTCTGCGTGGAACGGAAGTTCTCGACCAGGTAGGTCACCTCACCGCCGTAGTCCTTCTGGAACCGTCGGATGAACTCGACGTTTGCGCCCTTGAAGCTGTAGATGTTCTGGTCATCGTCGCCGACGGCCATGATGCTCAGCTTGGCGTCGGGATCGGTCCGCCTGCGCCCGGCGAGAGCGCTGACCAGGGCGTACTGCTGCTCGTCGATGTCCTGGTACTCGTCAACGAAGATGTACTCGTAGCCCTGCAGCAGCCGGTCGCGGACGTCGTCGGCCTCTCCCCATGTGTCACCGCCGCCCTCCAGAAGCGTTACAGCGTCCTGGAGCAGCTTGCCAAAATCCACGTCTTGGCCGCTTTGGTTCGCAGCCGACAGACTGGTGCCCGTCAGGCGCAATGCCAGGGCGTGGTAGGTCATGACGGTCACACCGCGCGCGTCGTCGCCGACCAGCGCGATCAGCCTGCGGCGCAGCTCGGTGGCAGCTGACCGGTTGAAGGCGAGGGCGATGATCCGGTCGGGAGCCACACGGCGCACGCGCACCAGGTACGCAATCCTGTGCACCAGAACTCGGGTCTTTCCAGATCCGGGACCGGCCAGGACCAAATGGTTGCCGACCGCTGGCTTCTCAACCAGGGCCTGCTGCACCGGGTGGCGCAGGTCATCGACGATCCGCCGGAAAGACTCCTCTGTCGTGGCCAGCTCGAACAGATCCTTCCGGCCCTTGAAGAACTCGCGGACGAACTTCCTTCTGGGCCAGGTGAAGTAGGCAGTCACCAAGTCCTTGGCGGCGGCAGGATCAGTCAGGCCGAGCTTGGCGTACTCATGCATGACGTGCGTCTGCAGCGTCCGCTCGCGGTAGAACTCCTCGAGCGGTGCGAAGTCCTCCTTCAGGAAGCGACGCTTGGCCGAGTCAGGATCGATGCGGATAGTCATCGCCGAGCGGAAGACCGATCGCCCTTTGTCGAGATCGAGAACCTTGTTCTCATGCATGTACAGCAGCGCATGCTCTAGGGCGATGGCAGGCTCCTTGAGGGTGCCCCGCAGCTCGAGGTCGCCCTCGATGGCGTCCAGCAGGTCTCGGGCCTTGCACTCGACGATCAGACCGGCCTCCCGGGCGCCCTCGGGGAGCTCCTGCATCAGGCGCCGGAGCACGACCTGCGCCACGGCGCGCCTTCGCTCGCAAATGGCGCGGATCTGGCTCCACGGACGGTGCAGCGTGATCCGCAGGCTGTCCGGGCCCATGCCACGCACATGGATCATGCTGCGCTTCTGCGATCCACTCCCGAAGGTCTCAGACAGCGATCGCAGGCAGTCCCGCAGCCGCTGGGGCGATACCCTGGGGTCGTCTTCGCCGACGTCCAGCCTGCGGCGCAGCTCGGTACACACCAATCGGACGGCCAGGTGCTGGGGTTCCCCTCCTACTTCGACGTCGGGTGCGGACTCCGCCATGAGGTCCAGAAGCTCCCGTTCCATCCGGTCCAGGAACTCCAGTGAGAGATCAGAGGCACCCTTGACGCCCTTGGAAAGTCGGACGGTCAGGCCCAGGTCGTTGGCCAGGATGCCCAGCTTCTCCAGCTGGTACAGGATCCGGAAGCACTCGTCGGAAGGGATGCCGGCGTCGAGCATCAGCTCGTCGGTGCTCAGCCCCTCGGGCGTCTGGCTCCGGAACAACGCGGTGGCCACGGCCCCGAACCGATGCCTGTTCTCCTCGGAGAGATCTGCGGCATGTATGCGGGCTAGAGCTTCCTCCAGGGTGGGCACGCGCAGGCTGGCCGGAAAGACGCGGCTGCTGTTCTCGTCGCGCTTGAGGAATCCCCCGCGCTCCAGCCAGGCAACAGCCGTCGACACCTTGGTCGTTGCGTCCGGACTCTCGATGTCGATGTTGGTACCTTCGCTCTCCGCGAGAAGCTCCCGGGCCGACACCACGATCTCGCTGGACTTCATCCGCCGCGAGCGACCGCGGATACCTTTGAGGATGCCGGTGAAGTCGCGCGGCGTGAGCTGCGAGGTCGCGGACAGGCGGAACTGGGTCTCGACATCCTCCTCGTCGAACATCAGCACGCACCGTGCGGCACCGCCATCCCGTCCAGCACGACCGGCCTCCTGCAGGTAGTTCTCCAGTGAGCCGGGGATGTCGGCATGGATCACGACACGGATGTCCGGCTTGTCAACGCCCATGCCGAAGGCGTTGGTGGCGGCGATGACCGGGGTATCGCCGGCGATGAAGCGGGTCTGGACTTCCTTCTTGACGTCGGGTGACAGCCCGCCATGGAAGCACTCGCAGTGGATACGGGCGGCTTCCAGAATCTCGGCATAGGTCTCTGCCGTCTTGCGGGTGGCGCAGAAGACGACGGCAGCGCCGCCGTCGCGCAGCTCGTAGCGCAACAGCTCGGCGATCCGGTGCGCCTTCTCGGACTTCTTGGCCTCGACAACCGTGTAGGTCAGGTTCGCTCGCTCATGCCCGCCCAGGAACTGGGCGAGCTCGAGACCCAGCGACCCCCTGAAGTGCTCGCACAGGTCTTCGATGACGTCGGGCTTGGCGGTTGCAGTAAAGCAGGCCACCGGCGCGTGCCGGCTCGAGAGGTTCTCCCGGATGAAGCGGGACACGTACAGGTAGTCCGTGCGGAAGTCGTGCCCCCACTTGGACAGGCAATGCGCCTCGTCGAAGACCCACGTCGCGACTTCGCGCATTCGCAGCACTTCGGTGAAGGTTCGGCTGCGGAACTGCTCCGGGGACACCAGCACGATTCCGGCATCGCCCAATCGAACCTTGTCCAGCGCAGCCCGCCGCTCCAACGGGGTCAGCAGGCCATTGATGGTCACAGCACAGGTGACGCCGGCGGCAACCAGGTTGTCCACCTGGTCCTTCATCAGCGACTGCAATGGGGAGACGATGACCGTGAGCTGGCCGGTACGCCAGTAGTGGACCAGCGCGGGGAGTTGGTAGCAGATCGACTTGCCGCCGCCTGTGGGCAGGACCGCGAGCAAGCTCTTGCGGGCAAGGCCGGCGATGACGATGGCACGCTGGAGCGAAGTGCCGTCGGACGCAGCGGGCTTGTCGCGGAAGAAGGGCTTCTGGAAGAAGGTCGAGAGCAGGTGCTCGGGGTTGTGCTGAGACCGGCAGTAATCGCAGGTGCCCTGGCCGCAGTCGCGCTCGCGGAGCTCGGCCAGGAGGGATCGAACCTCAGGGATCGATTCGTGGACCCAGATGGGCAGGACCGAGTTGCCACCGGCTACTCGGATCCAGCCAAGGGCATAGGCCAGCGCTAGCGGGTCGCCAGCAAACTGGCCGAGCGAGTCTGCGGAGAGGCGAGTCAGTGCCGTCCCGCAACACAGCGGCCGGAAGCGGTTCTGAGCGGTGTGGCTGGCCTCCGCAGCCGCAGGCTCCCGAGCACCGCGCACATGCGCCATCAAGGCGCTCAAAGGCTCGTCAGCTCTTACCAGAAAGTGCAGCAGCGAGGTCCAGGCCGGATCTTCGTCGTGCATCGACCGCAGCGCTGCGATCTCGTCGCGCAGCAGGTCCAGCGTGATCCGTGCATCCTTCAGTGGATCGTTCCGCGAGTCGGAGAGGAGCTTGTAGCCTTTGACCAGCCGGTGATAGGGGTTGATCGGGAAAGCCAGTGCCGACAACTCGAGGGTGTCGAGGATGGGCAGGGACAGCAGCTTGAGGCCGGCGAACTGCCGCCCGAGTGCCTCGGCATCGTGCCGCCGGAGGTTATGGCCGACGAGAAAGCGGCTGCCTTGAGCCAGTTCATCGAGGCGGACCCTGACGTCCTGGCTCGACGTCCTGCGAACGCTGAGGGTGAGGTCACGCCCATCGTCGGAGCGGACGGCGCCGATCAGGAAAATGCGGTTGTCGTCAGCGGGGTTGGTCTCGACGTCAACCGACACCAGCGGCCACGGAAACATCGTCCCGACCTCGGGAGTTGGCTCAAGTGCGACGTCCTTCCCTGACATCCAGACGCCCAGTCGCCGTCAGGGCAAATGTGCGGGAATCACCACACAGACTGCTTGGTAGTCAGTCGATGCGAGCAGCGCGATATCAACCTCTTCCATGTAAAGGGCAGTGAGGGGTGACGCGTGTTCAGAGTGGTTCACGTGAAGTGGTAGCTCCGTGTTCAAGCTCGATCATTGGCACTTCTGACCCGTTTCGGATGATGACCAAGCGTCACCATCCCCTTGCAGCGAAGTATCGCCAAGAGCGGAACGTCGCTCTATACCGTAGCTGGCCGCGAATGCGGCCGCATCGAATTGTCTTCAGCCGATGCTGTCGCTGGTAGACCCTGTTTCGGGTCCGCGTGAGAGGCTGTACTCGCCGGCGCGTCGCCAGCGCGGCGTTTTGCGCTGACGCGCACGCCGGACTATCAGTCTTCGATAGGCATGACTGGCTGCAAGCCAGCCGGGCGCATGTGCTCGCAGGAATGCTGCGAAGTCCGACATGCCTTCCGGCGATGAGTGGGCCCGGCGAATGGATCTGGCCGTGACTTTCACCAACAGCGCTTTCTTCATGGGCGACTCGTAACTCCGCAGCTGCAACCCGTCGGACGTCAGCGGGTCGCCCAGCGCGCAAGGCGCTCCATCACCTCCGCTCGCGGCAGCCGGCGGCGTGGGTGATTCCATATGCGGTCCAGGCCTTCGTGGAGCATAGCTACCCCGATCTTCCCAGACGCCTCCATCTGATCCAGTATCCACAACAGTCCGTAGACGGTGCAATCACGCGCCCGGGCCTCGGTTCGCAGCAACTGGTCGCCCGACACCAGCGCATGGTTCTGGCGCCGCGCACAACTCAGCGCGAAGCAGTCAGGCAGTGATAACCCGGGACATTCCTTCCTGAGCCGTTGGGCAAACTGCACTTCATTGGGATCCAGTGCGACGACGCCGAGCCCAAGCGTACGCAGGAACGGGCCCGTGTCCGCCTCCAGCTCCCGCCTGTACAGCAGGTCTGGCACCACCATTGTCAGCCCGCACGAGAACGCGGGCTCGAGGAGTCCGCCTCGCTCCAGGTCGATCAGGACGGAGGTGTCCGAGACCAGGATGATCATGGCCGCTCAGGCGAACTGCCCCATGAGCCTGCGGTCGAGCTCGCGCACGCTGATCCCCAGCAGCTCGGCGGCCCTAGGCTCCGAGATGGCGCCTTCCGCTACCGCCCGCAGGCACAGGCGCTCCATCCGCTGCGGGACTTCCGCTTCGAGCGTGCCAGGTTCGCTGGAGGCCTGGCCGTTCCAGCCGAGGCTCCTGATCTGCGCCCACAGCCGTCCATAGACAGCCTTGCTGATGATCCCGAGCTGAGAACATCGCACCACCAGTGACGCGATGCTGACCTTGAACAGCTTCTTCAACTCAGCCAGCTCGCCAAGGGAGATCGACGTCCGGTGCGGGCCGAGCAGCTGCAGCACCATGTCCCGTGCCATCAGGAACGCACCGGCGAACCGGTCTGCGGCCTTCTCCTGCTCGGCATCGCTCAGTCCGCTGAATCGCAGCACCAGGTGCGCCAGCTCGTGGGCGAGCGTGAAGCGCTGCCGTTCGCCGTTGTGACCCTGGTTGACCACGATCACAGGCACGTCCTGGCGGGCAGGACGCTGCACGAAGGCCTTGGAGCCGGACACGTTCTCTGGCAGGTCCAGGGCGATCACCTTGACGCCCTTGTCCTCGAGCAACTCCGCCATCAATGGTATCGGGTCGATACCCAGCTGCCACAGGCGACGCAGGGCGTCGGCCGCCTGCTCGGCATCTTCGACACGCCCGATCTCGAAGGCGCCGTCATCCGGTACCTCCCAGGCTTGCTCGACACCCGGCAGCAGCTCCTCGAGTTCGAGATAGCGCTCCACCTGGTCCAGCACCGACGCTTCGACCGCCCGCTCTTCCCTGACGCCGGCGTGCGGCGCCTTGCGGAAGTCCACGCCCGTCAGCTCGATCTCGCGCTCGCTCAGGAGGTACTCCGGCGCCACGTCCAAGGCCTTGGCCATCGCCAGCAGGATCGTGGAGCTCGGCATCATTTCGTTGCGCTCGTACTTGCCGATGGCCTGGGCGGAGACCTGCCCATCGATCGCCGCCTCGAGTTCACGCAGGGACAGCCCGAGGGCCTCCCGGGCCCTCTTCAGTCGATTTCCGATCATCTTGGTCTCCCCGGCCGTTGGTTTACAGATTGACAGTGCAAATTATTGTTTGTAAACTGCATCAAGTCAACTTCAGACTTCTGGAAATTCGTGATGGCCAACCGGAAAAACGTCCACATCGTCCAGCGCGACAACGGCTGGGGAACGCTGCGCGAAGGCGGTCAGCGGGCTTCGCAGGTCTACGGCACCCAGGCCGAGGCCATCCAGGCGGGTCGCGAAATGGCTCGCCAAGCGCAGGGCGAGCTGCTGATCCACGGCCAGGACGGGCGCATCCGGGCCCGCGACTCTTATGGCAACGATCCGTGCCCGCCGAAGGACAGCAAGTGATCAAGCTCGACTTCAAGCGGCCGAACGCGCGCGACATGATGCGCGCCGCCATGAAGGAGATCGAACGCGGCATCGCCGAGAAGGCACATCGCGCCGCTGCCCGACATGGTGGCGTGACGGTGACCTTCGAGCGCAAGCCTGACGGGACGATTCGGACGGTGAGCTTCCGCGGCTCCGAGGCGGCGGTCGAGGCTGCGCGGTCTGCCATCGCGAACTGAGGCGGCACAGCATGGGCGATCGACTGCTGGAAGTCCTGGTCGTCCTCGGCCACTCGACGAGGGCGCAGCTAGCGATCGTCCTCGGCGTCACCTTCTTCGTCGGGCTCATGCTCGCAGGCCACCTCCTCGTGGGCCGACTGGAACTGCCCGGGCCGCTCTCGGCGGTGACCAACGCTCTTCGGGATCACCTCATGCAGCGGTACGACAAGGCGGCCTGGGCCGCGTTGGGCGGCTTCGCCTGGGTCTCGATCAAGGCCTACCGCAGAGATCGCCGCCGCCTTCTCGGCGCCTGACTTCGACCACGCCACGGAAGGGAATCACGATGGCATGCGCTGCAGAACACACCGCCTTCAACTTCGTTGCCATCGCCGTAGGCACTGCGACCCTTCAGCACAGGCAGGGGCGCCCGGTCGACGGATCGGCCCTGGCGATGGCAACCGCGGCCTCGCTGTTTCCGTCGCTGCCCGATGTCCTGGAGCCGGCCGTGCATCCGCACCACCGCCAGTTCTTCCACAGCGTTGCCTTCGGCGCCGTTGTGGCATACGGCATGCGTCGCGCCTACCACTGGGAAACGCGCGACCCTGTGAAACAGCTGGCGCGGCTGGCCGTGCTCATCGGTGGATCTGCCTACCTCGCTCATCTCGTCCGGGATGCATTCACGGCGAAGTCGCTGCCGCTGATCTGAGGCTGCGACAGCCAACCGACCCGGTCCGCGGACGGCCGAAATGGGGTCGCCGGCGTCACACCGGGACGGGCCTTTGCCTGCGGTCAGCTCGTGCCGACGAGCGCCTTCAGTTCCTTATGCACGGTTGCTAGCAGCCCCTCGACGGACTCTTCGGAGCTTCGAGGGTGCAGGTACGAGAGGGCGACCAGCGAAGCAGGGTGGATACCCAGCACGGCGGCGAGTTCGTCGATTTTCGAAAGTGTCGCGTGACGCTCCCCTCGCTCGAGCTGGCTGATGTAGGTCCGTCCGGAGACTTCGCTGAAAGCCTCCTGGGACAGGCTGGCTGCTGTCCGAGCGACGCGCAATGCGTGGCCGAAATCGTTCCTGGGTGGGCGCTTCATGTCGGGGGCAGGGCCCCCAATTGCCGCATCTAGAATGCTTTAGCGCTACACGCTATAGCATTCATATTGCAAGCCGTGCGCCTTCCATGGCGCTGACTTGCGAAGGAGCTTCCATGTCTATGTTCGCGACGCACGAGCCGTTCAAGTTCCCGTTCCAATTCGACAAGGAATCCACCACTTGGCGAGCCGTCGAGCTTCGCGCGTTCAAACCGTGGTTGATCGCGGTCGTCGAGGATGGAGTCGAGGAGGCGAGCCGGGCCTTCCTGGTGAGCGGGGTTACCGAACTGATGCAGCTCATCAGTGGCAAGTCGATCCGCAAGGTGTGCTCCGTCGATCTCGTCCTTCCGCCACTACGGCCAGAAGAGGGGCAGTGGCGGTTTGTCCCGATCCGGCGCGTCGAGCGCGAACTCAGGTCGGTGGACGGTGCGACTCCGTCGGCCGTGTTGACGACAACTGACGGGCAACGCTACGGTGGCTTCCCGATCGAGTCCGTTGAGCGCGAAGAGTCGGATCTGACGCTTGCCGTCGAGTTGCCGGGCGTACCCGTGCCTACCTCCGAGGCAGCCGCATAGCCTCAGCGGCTCGGGCGACAGGTCTCAGGCCTCCAGCGACGCAGCCACCGCGAGCGCCTCGAACTGCTCGAGAACCTCTGGCGCCCGGCTCCGCAGGAACTTCGCGATCGCCTCGTTGCCCAGCAGCTTGACGAGATAGCCGCGCACCAGCACCAGGGTCAGTACGTCTTGGCCATAGCTCTGTTCCACGAGCTTGTACTGGCTCTGCAGGCTGCTCATTTCCCGTTCCATCCGCGCCATCTGTTCCTTGGTGATGCCGCCCAGCTTGGCGGGCTTCTTGCCCGCGACCAGCATCTCGGGCGGTGTCGCCGCCAGCAGGGCCTCAGCATAAGGCACCGTCATCGTGTTCGCGGAGACTAGGAGCTCGACGCACTCTACCTGCCTCGTCGGCTTCATCTTGCGGATGACACGCGACAGCTCGGCCGAGAACTGGCGGTCCTCAAGCATGGCGCAAGCCTCGGGGCAGATCCCGTCCAGGAGGTTCATCTTCTTGCGCACGTGGCTGACGTCGATGTTCAGCGCCTTGGCCAGCCGCTCTGGCGCGACGCCGCGATCGAGCGCCCGGCGGATCATGTAGTGCTCCTGGATCGAGCTCAGCCGGTTGACGCGGTTGTTATACGTGTACGCCTCGTCGTCCAGGGCTTCGAGACACGGGGCCTCCGCGTGGCCGAGATCGCGGAGGGCCAGCAGTCGCATGTGGCCGTCGAGCAGGGCGTAACTGCCTTCGGCGCCGTCGATGGGGCTTACCGTCAGCGGCTCGATCAAGCCAACCTCCGCGATCGAGGCCTGGATCTGCTTGAATTTCCGCGATGCTGCCAGTCCGACCGGAGCCTTCCGTGATGGCAGGATGCGATCGAGCGCCAGGAGCCGTGGTTCGGGCACGAAGCCCAGCTCGATCTTGCTCATCACCCCGGCCGGGCCAGGCCCACGCGCTCGGCCAGCTGCTTGGGCATGGTGTCCAGGCTCTCGGCCCTCAGCAGGGTGACAAAATGGTCGTCCGCCACCAGCTGCTTCAGCGCGCTGATCACGAACAGCAGCTTCTGCTGGGTCAGCTCCGCCTTGCGCACCAGAAGCTTCTGCCGCTCTACCTCCTGCTGGTACGACCGGACCAGGCTGCTGGTCGTCACCATTTCGCGCTTGCGCGACAGCCCCCGGCTGATCGATTTGCCAAGGGTCTTGCGCCGCTCGATCACCCGGCGTGCCTCCATCAAGCCTTTGCCGCGCAGCGTCCCGGACTCGTACGCCTCTTGCAGCGCGTTCTGGATCGCCTTGTCGTCGTCGCCGGCGCGCACGATGGAGATCGCGGCGTTCAGCGGGATCTCGCCCCGTTCGACGGCGACGATGAGCCGCTGCTCGCCGTGCTGGAGCAACGTCAGCACGCCCTGGACGTAGGTCTGGGTGAGGCCGGTCTTGGCGGCGATCACCTTCGGCGGATAGCCCTTCTCGCGCAGCTGCTCGATCCCTGCGAGCAACTCCAGGGGCCGGCACTGGCGCCGGGCGATGTTCTCGGCCAGGCTCATGATGAACGCGTCCTCGTCGGTCACGTTCAGCACCAGGGCAGGGATCAGTTCCTCGCCCAGGGCCTTGAAGGCCTTCAGGCGCCCCTCGCCGCACACCAGCAGGAAGCGCTCGGCGCCGCCGTCTCCAGCCCGGGCGGTCACCGTGATCGGCTTTTTGAGCCCCACCCGCTTGATGTTGCCGACGATCTCCTCGAAGACCTTGTCGTTGCGCTCCCGTGGGTTGAGGACGTCGACACGGCTGATGTCGATCATCCTCACCTCTGCTGGCGCCATCGGTGCGTTCATGCCGCCCACCGCACCCGCGTTCGCTCTGCCATTGCGTACAGGTAGTCGAGCGTGTCGAACCGGTAGCTCTCCAGCTCGATGGCGTTGTGCTCGGAGAGGCTCAGCCGCGGCGCGCCGAAGTCCAGGCGCGGCAGCAGGTAGTAGTCGAGCGCCTCGGCGTTCGCGGAGTCCAGACGAACGGCCACCGTGATGTCCGGCTGCAGGCTGGTGTCGAAGCGCACCTTCCAGCGCCGCCCGCCGTGGTCCAGCACCTTGCAGCGTGCCAGCACGACGGACACCGAGAACTCGCGGTTGACCTGGAGGAGCTCGGTCGACGGCTCGCGGCGCACTTCACCGCCGAGCTCGGCGATCCTCCGTTCCGTCTCTGCCACCACCTTAGGGTGCATGCGCCGCAACGCACGGTTGATCTCGAGGAACCGGTAGTCCCGGTCGGGCGTGAAGCCGACAAGCTGGTAGGCCCGCACCAGACTGCCGAAGCGATGCGCGTACACTGTGCTCGACGGCATGCCCTCCGCCTCGTCGATCACCATACCCGACAGGTACCCGCGGTTCTGGAAGAGGCCGCGCAGGCGTTCCAGCAGCTCCTCGTCCGTGTACCGGCGTGCCCGGGCGCGGATGATCCCTTGGGCCGTGTAGAAGACGTCGGCCGCGACGACCGGCTCGAAAGCGCCGTCGCGCCGGATCCACATGTCCGGCGGGTTTTGCACCCGCAGCTTCTTGAGCTTGAACGAGATGCGGTTGTAGACGTTGGCGCCGACGTACTTCTCGTTGGTGAGCACCTGGTGGACGGTGGCCCGCGTCCAGTCCCGGCCCAGGTCCGTCTTGACCTGCATCCCGTTGAGCCGGGCGGCGATCTGCGACTCCACCAGCCCGTCGCTGACGAACCAGTGGAACATCTGGTTGACGATGGCCACTTCCTCGTCCGGGCCTGGCATGAGGATGACCCGATCGGTCTGCAGGCTCTTGTGCTCTCCCCGCGAGAGCGAAGCCTTGTACTGACCGGCCTGGTCGACCAGCACGCGGCGCAGCCCGAAGCCGGCCGGTCCGCCCTGTCGGAAGCCGAGCTCGATCAGCCGGCACTGCCCGGCGAACACCTTGGCCGACAGCTCCCGGCTGTACTCGCCAGCCATCGCCCGCTTGACGCCCTTGACGATGGTCGAGACCGGCGAGCCGTCGTTCTCGAACTGCTCCGCGCAGTAGGCGACCTGGATGCCCGCCCGGCGGCAGATGTACTCGTAGTACGCCGACTCGTCGGCGTCCTGGAACCGTCCCCAGCGGCTCACGTCGTAGACGAGGATCACCTGGAAGTCCACGTTGCCGGACTCGACGTCGCGGATCAGCCGCTGCAGGGCCTCCCGGCCGTCGATGCGCAGGCCGCTCTTGCCTTCGTCGGCGTAGGTGCGGACGATCTCCAGGCCGCGTCGATCGGCGTACTCGCGAATCTTGTCGCCCTGGTTCTCGGTGGAGTACTGCTGGTGCTCCGTGGACATCCGGACGTAGCGGGCGGCTCGCATGCGCGGTGCGGTCGCGCTGGCGTCGGTGTCTTCTGTGGACATGGTGGCGGTGTGCTCTTTGGTACTCGGTGCGGAATGCCTGTGGCCAGCCCTTCGGCCCTAGCGGCCGCCATGCAGTGAGCGGGCAACCAAGTTAGCAGCGGTGACCTTGCGTGCCGAGCGAGTCCTCTCTTTGCAAACATCTTCAGACGTCCTTCTTGCCTCGGACAGGTGCGAGTTCCACGAGGAAGCACACGTCCATCTTTGCAACGCGGTCGACGGCCAGAACCTTGAGGCGGTAGAGCCCGGACTCCAGCAGACCAACGACTTCGGCCTCCTGAGAGTGGGACGGCGGGCGCGCTCGTTCTTCTTGCAGCCGAGTGCGCTGGCGCTCCCGGTTCTGCTGCGCGTAGTCTGGGTGGCGGCGCCGGTACTCTCGCCAGTAGTCAGGGTTTCGCGCGAGCCAGGCTTCCTGGGCGCGGGCCTGGTTCTCGCGGTAGTCGGGATCCTCGAGGCGACGGGCGCGCTGCCAGAGCTTGCGGCGCTCGCGCTGGCAGGCCGGCTCGGTGCAGTAACTCTGCTCGGGCACCTGCGGCAGGACGTTGAAGACCTGCCCACAGGCAGCACAACGACGACGAGCGGGCATGCGACCTCCTTGTCGAGGCCGCGCAGGCCTGCGATAGGAAGCCCGCTGATAGCTTCGGCACGAAACCTGTCGAGCCACCGGACGTGGACTGGGTGCGAGACCGCTGCTCGCAGCGACACTCAGTTCGAACAGCCTGGGCCGATGAGACAGGCCCCCGGTGGCGAATTCAGCAACCCGGCGACGGCTCAGGATTCGATGTCATCCCTGAGGTTGTCGTGCCCGGACCGGATCACCGTCGGGGAGATCGCCGTGGACCTGCCGGCCGGCCAAATAGCCGGGTCATGAGCGACGCGCTGCCTGCCGGCAGAGTCCGTTCGATGCCGACGCCCCGAACGACCGGCGATTGCCGGAGCAGCTGACTCAGTCCACAGGAGCGCTGATCGTGTCGACGTTCACCCACTCCGTCTGCGGGCGGTTGCCCAGCTTCCGGTACATCTCGTCGTACTGGATCAGCACCAGAGGCAACTTCACCTCGACGATCACGCCCACCAAGGTGCGATCGCCGACGCGCGGGTTCTGGCGCAGTGCGCGAGTGGCTGCGGTCTGGCGTTCGGCACGATCTGTCGTCAGCTGCTGCGAGGCAGCGCCTCGCTCCCTGCCGATGGATTGCTGCGCGGCTGCGAACGCCTGTGCCTGCTCCGCTGTGTAGAAGGCGTAGCGGTGCTGCAGTGGCCAGGGGCCACCAACTCGAGGCGGAACGACTTCCTCGAAGAACATTCCGTACATCAAGTCCTTGGGCTCCGTGGTCCGCATGCAGCCCAAGATCTCGTTCGGCGCATAGGGCCGACCTCTCGCCTGCAGGGCATTGAGCGACAGGCTTAGGCCTGAGTAGAGCGCGCGACTGTTCGGGGTACGCGGTGTTGCCCCGTTGATGACGACCGACTCGCCCTTCTGGCTCGTACACCAGGCTGAGAACCAGCGCTTGGCAGAGGTGGTTCCCGACTTGGGGTCCTTGTAGGTCACGACCACCGTGTCTGGTGTGCCGTAGTCCGCCAGCTGCGACGTGCGTTCTCCCTCGAACGAAGCGATGAATCCTGGCCAGTCCATCGGCGGCATTTGCGGCGCCGTCGCGCAGCCGGTTGCTCCTATGCCGACCAAGGCGATCACGCACAGACATCTGGTCAGCCCGTCCACAGCATCTCCTATGTGCGGCATATATGCCGTGGCCAAAAAGATAGCACGACTGGCACCTTCGGGTCGTGTCAGGAAACCGCCCCAGCACCTCGCGCAAGACCGTCGCCCCAAAGCGCTCGACCTCGTTCGAGCCGGTGACGGCGCGTGCATTCGGCGAAGTGATCAGGGCGTTGCGGGAAGACCTGGGAGTAGCCCAGGACGCATTCGCATTGGCAGCAAGCGTGGATCGGTCCTATTACGGCAAGCTCGAGCGCGGGGAACGGCAGCCATCGCTGGCTTTGTTGCTGCGCATCGCCGCGGGCCTCGGCATCAGTGGCTCGGATTTGGTGGCGCGTGCCGAAGTCGCCATCAAGAAGTTGCGAAGGCGCGAGGCAGATCCAATCGGCAAGCGCAGGTGACGAAGGTTCTGGGCTGCCAGTAAAGCTGCACGACTGATCTCAGGCGCTTGGGGAAGTACGCCCGCAGGGCCCGATTGTTGATTGAACAGGACGCAGGACGTCCTCGATGCGGCCGCTTCGAGGCCATCACGGCACCGATCGACGTTCCGGCGAATACTTCGAATCTGTCGTCCAGGCTCGCCCCGACTCCCGCCAATCTGCACAGGTTGACCAAGACCGTCGCGCTGAAGAGCCCTCGGTATCCGCCGCCGGTCAGCGACAGGATTCGCAGCGGCCTGAGCGCCGCGCCTGAATTAGGCCCTAGGTGGGGAGGATTCGCGGAAGGGAGATCCGCCGAGCGACCGGTCACGGCCGCTGGCCCAGGCTATGCACCTTGACCCCGAGCGGACCGAGCGCCGCCGAGTAAGCATGGTCGTACTCCACCACGCACAGCCCCTCACAGAAGGCGACGGCGTAGAACTGCCTGTCGATCTGAGCCATCTGGCCAAGTGTCGGCTCGAGCATGAAGCTCTGCCAGGTCGTGGCCGCGTTCTCGATGAACGGCAGTGGCGGTCCGCCATCCGCCTTGAGCTTTGCGAGCAGGTCGGTCAGTCGCGCGGTGAGGCGATACCGCTCGGCAACATCGGATATCCCGTTCAGAATGGACCGCGCCAGGACAACGGTGATCACACTCAATCGCAGCTGTGCGGTCGGCACGGGCTGCGCCCAAGCGCGCGCGGGATTGGCTGCTGTGCCACACAGATCGAGTAGCACCTGCAGGCTGAGCAGGTACTTCACGTCACCGGCCGATAGGCCCGGCATGCTCAGGTCGGAATCAGCGCTGTGGGCAGCCCGGCACCAGGCAGCGAGCCGGCCTTCGGTGGCGACAGTTCCATGCCGGAGAAGGGCAGCGTCGCTAACACTTCGCCCAGCGTGCGAGGCGCGATGGGTTCGGCAACTACCCGATCCAGCTCTTCCAATCCGATCAGGACAGCCGCAGGGGCATCCGCAGTCCTGGCATTACCGATGAGGAAGGTGTGACCCATCGCAGACGAGCGGATCATCTTCGGCATCTGGGTCCGGGCATCAGCGATGTTAACGATGACCAGGTCGCCGAGCGCATGCCGCAGTCGCTCGGAAACGGCCTTGTTTCGCAGCGCTGCGGCATACCTTTGCTTGACGGCGAAATGCCCGGTCGCTTTCGACGGCAACGCTCGAAAGGTGACCTTGTCGGAAGCAGGCGCCGCCTTAGCCGCTTTGCGAACCACAGACTTCGACTTCTCAGTGCTCATGTACAAAATGTACACTTTATAGATCTCGGTGTCCAACCCGGAAGCCAACGAGTCAGCAAACACACGTTGTCCCACGCTCCGTAGCCGGGAAACGTGTCCAAAGCGCTGTGCCAGTGCAACTGCGGACGCCCGACCGAACCACCTCTTGGTAGTGTCCAGCAGGCCCTCGCTCCAAATCAGGTTGAGGCGCGGCGAGAAGACCACCACCAGCAAACGGTTCGTTCCGGCTGAACGGATTCACCTTAGGTCCGGGCGCACATCAAAATCTAGCTCATCGGTGCCGTCGATGCTGACCCAGGGATGGGCAATGGTCCGCTCGTGTCAGCGCTCGCTGCTACCGGTCACCACGGCACGCGACCCCTCACCCGTTCGGCCGTGACGACCCCGACACGGCCCACCCGAACCGCCAGCCCGATCCGTGCCGCCCGCACTATCCACATTCCGTCCCATCCGAACGCCCTTCCAACCGCTCTACCCGACCTCCATCCGCCCTCACTCCAACTTTCCACAGCACCGTTGCACGGTGACGCTCCTGCCGCCCGGTCGCCTCGTTCCAGGCATGAAAAAGCCCCGGTACCTCGAAAGGCACTGGGGCTGGGCAATGTCTGGCTGGCCTCGGTCGTTCAGAACCGCTTGGGCAAGCCTGCCTGCTTCAGCACGCCGTTCGCGGTGTGCCTCGACAGGATCCTGTGGTCGACCGGGAAGGCGGTCCCTGTGATCGGAGATCTCCAGATGTCGTGATCACCCTTGCCGTGACGCACGAACGTGCAGCCGGCGTCTCGCAGCAGCCGGATCAGTTCCGGCGTGAAGCTCTGTCCCACGACTCGGACTCAGACTGCCGTGGAGGCGACGCTGAACCGTCGTGCCAGCAATTCGACCGTCACGGGCGATTCCGTCGGCACGCCGTTGACCTCGAGCAGCTCGGGAACGAGCGTGCGCAGCTTCTCGTTCAGTCCTTCGAGCGTCTCGGCCTCCGTGACGAGGCCAGGCACGTCGTCCGACGATGCGACCCAGACGCCCGATTCGTCGTCCCACTCGGCCCTGACGAAGTACGGCTTGCTCATGCCGCGATCGTAACTCGTCGCGTCGCGGCGCATCGCCCTGTCTTGAACCTGAATACCTTGAACCACAACGTCTCCTTCGCTCGCAAGACCGGCCTCGGCGAAGCCACTGCTCCTTGCGCCCGGTCAGGTCGTGCAGAGGCCAAGATCCACCGGCCTCGGCCCGACCCGGAATGGCTGGCCGGCCTAGACGCGGGCCGCGGTCGGTCCATCCGGATCTCCCGGTCCGTCACCCGCCGCGGCGCCGACGTCGGGTCGGCCGGAAGTTCGGGTTCGGACCAGCGGCGGGGGGAGTCATGCCTTCCAGCGTCGGGGGCGGCACCCGGCGAGTGGCTCGGCCCGGACTGGACTTCGAGTTCGAACTGAGCCGGGGTGGGGACGGTCCATCAACTTCGGGTCGCTCCCCCGCCGCGGACGCTGGGTCGGGACGACCCGGTGGAACTCGGGGAGCGAAGCGGCGGGTGGGGACGATCCGCGCTGCCGGTTGGCCCCGACCGCGGACTCGTGTCGGGAGGGCCGCTGAGGCGCGATCTGGAGGCAGCGGGAGGGGCTCCTGCGGCATCACCGGACGCACCGAACTGCGACGATTCGGGGGATCTACCTTTCGGACTGCGTTCTAAGGCGATTCGACGGCTACGCCCTGCCCGCTGGAGGACCCGCCTAGTCGTTGCGCACGACCCAGGTCCTGAGGCGATCGGCTTCGTTGGTCTTCTCGACCAGTCGACGAGCCTCCACCGCCTCCGCCCGGTCCAACTCCTTCATCTTCGCCGCCACGGCCTCCCAGCCTGGCATCTTCGCGTCGAGGTCCTCCCCGATCCCGGCGACCCAATCGCGCCCGACCTTCCCCCACCTGGCCTCGTACCTTCGCAACGAGCTGAGCTGTTCCAGCAGCCGAGCCCTCGCCTCGAGGAGCTTCTGCGTCATGTCGAGCACCTCGACCACCCACGGATGAGTCTCGACGAATCCCCTGGATCGCTTGGCCTGCATCGACAGCCGCTTCGCCGGCACCCTGAGCGCTGTCCACTTCCGCTGGCGCGGATCGACGCCAGGCACCTGACGGTCCTGCTTGACGCCCCGCCGCGGGGGCTGAAGCCCCGCCTTCAACCGCCGCCACCTCACAGGCGCCGGGTGCTTGCCGGGGATCGTCTCCTTCTTCCAGAACTTCAGGTCAAGCAGGCCATCATTCTTCGGCTGCAGCAGCGCCAGTGCCCGCTTGCACTTCACCAGCTGAAGATCGATCTGCATCAGGTCACCTACCAGCTGCGCCACGATGTCGCCGAGAGTTTGCGCCAGCTCGGTGTTCATCGCGGGGAGGTCCGACCCGCCGTCGGCTTCATCCGACATGTGGTGGTCTTGATCGATTTCGGGCATCTCCCTTTCGGAAGAAGAGATGATTCCCGCAGTCCGGAGCTCCGCTGTACCTCCCGGAATGAAAGCGTCGAGATTATCGGCGTGGCCCTACTAGACTTCTCCCGGTTAAACAGCTTGCGACATGTCGCAAGAAGCGGCCCGCTTGCAGCATGTCGCAAGCCGCTTGCAGCAAGTGCCACCCTGAATCTCACCAACTCCAGGAACCCACATGGAAACTGTTATGGCTCTCGGCGTTGGCCACTATGCTGTCAAGGTCGTCGCCGACTCGGAGGGGCATGGGCCAGCGCGATGGCCGTCACTGATGCGCCAGGCTGCTGGCACTCGGCCAAGACCTGCATATCGAACTCTGGACAGTGAACGCGCCTCTTGGATTTGGGGTGCATAGGTGGCAGACCACTTGAGCGAACTGTTAGGCGGCGGTGTATGCATACATGACACTGTCGATACGGAAACGTATGGGTGAGGTTGCGCCAGACCTTCCGATTGTTGGCGTGCTGGACCAGTGCTTCCTGATTGCCTTCCCGCCAGGGCCGAAGAATGCAGTTTTGGACGGTGGTAGGAATGACCACAGCGATGGCTCCGCCGCCTGACCTTTGAGCTCAGAGGGCGAGCGCCGGTGTGGCGCTTGTCCCGCTGGACGGATGACGGACCAGGCCGGCCGGCGGGCAAAGCACCATGCCGGTGGGCTCCGGCGACGAGTTAGGGCCTCACGGTAGAGTTGGCAGCACCACGAGCCAAGCGTAGGTAAACAGACCCGCGATGACTACCGTCGCCGCTGGCCAAGCATCTGCGAGTTGGTGCTTGAGAATGTAGGGATCCGATGCGTGTTGCTGACGAAACTGCCGATTCGCTGCCGCCGCTGACCACAGAGCAAGGAGAATTGCTCCGCAGGCAATGAGTGCGAAGTATGGGAATGCCTGGAGCAACCCGCGCGCAGTCTTGAAACTCTCAAGCCGATTGAGCGCCTCGGCCGCTGCAACCTGGGACTTCAGATAGGCATATGCCGTGCCCAAGAGGCCCTGCGATGTAAATAGCCAAGCAAGGATCTGGCCGTAGCGTGCCTCGTGGTTCTGAAGGATCTGGTGCACATGCTTCGAGCGATCGAGATCGAGCTTCTGCTGGTCAAGTGACTTAGTGCGTGGTTGGTGCAGCGGTCTTGAAGTTCTCATTGAATGCGCGGGTCGGACGGCTGTAAGGGGCGGATTGCCTGGTGAAGTGCAACAGCGTGCTGCCCTGAGCGATGCGCGGCCACTGCCTGCTCAAGCAGCCCGGCCGCGAGTTCGATCTCCGGAATTGGCTCGCGCAGGCAAACTCGAAGAGGTGTGTTCATGAGGCGAACGATTGAGCAGAGGGGCTGGCGCCGGGAAGGTGCTTGGGCCGCGCGACGGTTGGACTTGGTTGACAGTGACGTATGCCGAACGTCACTTCGTAGCCGTAGCACCATGCCACCACACGCCCCCAAGAACGGCTGCCAGAACGTAGGCGAGAGGGTAGAAGAGCGCAAAGAAGTCCAGGCTCATCGAGATTGGCCGCATGAGTTGGAGAAGGGCGAAGGGCAGAACCAGGGTCACCGTGTGCGCGGGTGAAGACACCTCGACGACCCGTGAGGCCGCGAAGAAGACCGCTGCGATGGGGACTCCCAAGGTGACCGCAGTGACGATGGGGAAGGTGAGCCATCCGAACAGGAGCTGAAGCGGCTCCAGAGAGGGGCCGAAGGACCAAGTCTCGGCAAGTGCGATCAGGGTTTGGGCGAGGATGGCCGCTACGACACCGAGAAGCGCGACAGTCAGGTTCGATCTCATCAAGTTCTCCAGTCTGTTTCTCCGTCAGCGACCACAGAAGCGCGCTACAGAGCACGTTAAGCGCTGAACCGGCAGCGCCAGTGGTGGCGGCGACATGCAACGGGGCGCTTACTCCAGGTTTCCGGATTCTTCCAGTGGGAGCGACCGGCGTCGCTGAAAGGTTCTTAAACGTCGCCGACAGGTGTGCCAAGGCGTTTCGGCGTCTTTAGGATTCCATTGCCGTAACGATGCCATTCACTCATGGCGGAACCACTTTCATACGTCTTTCCTCCGTATCGACTGTTCCCCTCGCGACGCTGCGTTCTGCGTGAAAACTCGCCAGTCGTGCTTGGTGGTCGCGCCTTCGACGTCCTGCTCGCCTTGGTCGAGCGCCGTGACCGGGGAGTGTCGAAACAGGAGTTGCTTGATGTCGCCTGGCCGGGCTTGGTGGTTCAGGAGAACAACCTCCAGGTCCAGGTCTCGACTTTGCGCAAGTTGCTCGGCTATGCCGCGGTCGCGACGATTCCCGGGCGCGGCTATCGATTCACGTTGTCGGTCGAGGTCGAGGGAGGTACAGAGCAGGCAGGCACCACGGCCCATGCCGCTGCGGGCATGGCCAGCCAGCGACGCACGAATCTGCCGCGTAGCCTTCCGAACCTCATCGGGCGCGAGGGCGCTCTTGCGTCTCTGACCGCACTGATCAGGTCATGTTCGTGGGTGACCGTGGCCGGTCCGGCTGGTATCGGCAAGACTCGTCTCGCTCAGTCCGCTGCGCATGCACTCTTCCCCGAAATGCCGGGCGGAGTCTGGTGGGTCGATCTGGCTCCACTCTCGGATCCGGGCCTGATTCCGGCTGCGGTTCTGGCGGCGACGGGCGTGGTCTCCAAGGACTCCGACCCGATGGCAGTGCTCTGCCCAGTACTGGCCGAGCCCGGAACGATCCTGGTGCTGGACAACGCAGAGCATCTGCTCGACGGTGTCGCGAGCTTCCTAGCAGAACTTCGGTCAAAGCTGGATCAACTGCGATTGGTCGTGACCAGTCAGGAGATCGTTCACGCGCCCGAGGAGCATGTCTTCCGCCTAGGACCATTGGATCTACCGATCGATGAGTCGCTGGCGTCGACCCAGCGAAGCGATGCCGTGAGTCTGTTTCTGGCTCGGGCTCGCGCGGCAGATCGCTACTTCGAACTCGGCGAGGGCAATTGCTCCGCCGTGGCCGAGATCTGCAGGCGACTCGATGGCATCCCCTTGGCCATCGAACTGGCCGCGGCACGCGTGCCACTCCTCGGTCTGGAGGGTCTTCGCGCTCGCATGGACCAGCGGTTCCGAGTCCTCACGGCCGGAGATCGCACCACCCAGCTGAGACATCGAACGCTGCGAGAAGCTCTGGACTGGAGCTACCAGCTTCTCTCCGACGACGAGCGAGCCGTCTTTCGTCGGTTGGGAGTGTTCGCTGGAGGATTCACACTCGAGGCCGCACAAGCCGTTGCGTCCGCCGACGGTCGCCTGGATCCCTGGGACGTCCTGGAGCATGTCGGGGCTCTCGTCGACAAGTCACTGGTCGTCGCGGTCGGAGATCCCGTGCCTCGCTACCACCTCCTGGAAACCATGAGGTTGTTTGCGCTGGAGCGGCTCATCGAACAGCATGAAGTCGACGATGTTCGCACAGCCCATCGGGAGCACTATCTCGCAGTCGCAGAGGTTGGAGGGGTGGATCTCGTCGAGCTGACGCCGGAGAAGCTTTCGACACTTGACCTGGAACGAGACAACCTGCTGCTCGCCATGGGCTGGGTCCGTCAGGATCCGGATGGCAGCAAGGGTCTGCGCCTCGCCAGGGCGATGCGTCTCTACTGGACCTCCAGGGGGCTCGTCGAGCGCGGGCTCGAGGTCACACGCCTGGCCTTGTCACATCCCGGCGCTGCGACGGCGACAGTTCCACGCGTGGCGGTCGAGCTTTCTGCGGCGGTGCTCTGCTTCCTGACCGGGCGGAATGACGAGGCGATCGCGCACGCTCAGCGGTCGTTGGCTGGAGCCCGGGAGTTGGGGGACGGCTACTGGACGACCCTGTCGCTTGCGCGATTGGGGGTCATTTGTGCCCGAGTTGGGAGATGGAACGAGGCGGCGCAGTATGCAGACGAGGCTGTGCTGTTGAGCCCGCCTGAGGATGCGTCACCGGCGCGTGCATGGGTGCTGGAGGCAAGCGCAGAAGTCTTCGCCCGAACCGGTCGACACGATCGCGCACTCGTAGCCGAGACCGAGATCGTGCGGGTCCGTCAGGGGATCGGCGATCGACGTGGAGAACTGGCAGCTCGGCTCAACCTGTCGTGGACGGCAATCGTGCTGGGCCAGCTGGATCTGGCCACGGACCATCTGGCGCAGGCCGCGGCCTTGGCTCGACAGACGGGTTCTGCGCTCCACGAGGTGATTCTTCTGCGAGTCGCCGCCGCGCATCAGGCCGCGAGTGGCAGGGTGGCCGAGGCGATCACGTTGCATTCGGCCTACCGAAATCACGCCTCGCGAATGGGCCTGCATCTGCCCGAGGAGTCAGAAGAAGTCGAGCTTCTTCTAAGGGCCAGGGCGCAGATGGAACCCGAACTCGCGGCGCAGGCTGAGGCCAGGGGCCGGGATCGGAGTCAGGCGGACGCCTTCAATGAAGTCGTGAGTCTTTTGAGTCACTGATCGAAGCTGAACCTGTCGGACGCTGCCCTATGCGGACGGCTCGCTTGAGCCATGCGTCATTGGTCGTCTCTAACCACTTACGAAGAAGAACAAGCTGAATCGGGAACATCCGCGATGGAAGTCATCAAGACACTGAGCGTCCTTGTCGCTTGCTTCACGCTGGTCGCCTGCGGCGGTGGTGGCGGCGGCTCCGAATTGGCACCGGCCCCATCTCCTGCGCCTGCGCCCGCGCCCGCACCCGCACCGGCCCCCGCAGCCGCCCCGACCGAACCGGCGGCCGTGACCAGCGTCATTGCTGGTGACTACACGGATGCGGTCAAGCTGTCAGCCTTCAACCGCGTCAACGAACTGCGCGGCCTGGCCGGTCTCGGTCTGGTTCGACAGGACAGCGCGGCCGATCTGGCGGCGCAGGCGCACTCGGATTACCAGGCGAACAACTACGTGCTCACCCACGGTGAGACGCCAGGCACGCCGGGGTACACCGGCGTGCGTGCGGAGGACCGACTGATCGCCGCCGGCTACTCGACGACGACCCCGTTCGCCTACGAGACGATCACGACCCGGCCGCTGCTCACGGGAGCGGGCCACATCGACGAGCTGATATCGGCGCCGTATCACCGCCTGGGCATCCTCCCCTACACGGTCATCGACTTCGGTGTCGGCCGAGCCATCTCTAGCATCGACCCGAACTACGTTCCAGTGACGGTCCTGCTGGCGCACCGCCCGGATACGTCGCAGGGCGCGCCGAACGTGCCGTTCGCGGTGTGGCCGTACGACGGCGCCACCGGTATCAGCCGCACGATGACGCCCGAGGTGCCGGATCCGATTCCGGAAAACAACGGCGCGACGGCGGGTTACGCCATCAGCGTCCAGGTCAACGAGGGGCTGCGTACCCTGACCGTCACGAGCTTCACGCTCGTGGACGGCAATGGCGCGTCGATTCCGGTCAAGCTGCTGAGCCGGGCCACGGACTCGTTCCTGTCGTCTGGCAGCATCGGCTACTACGTGGCCATCCTGCCGCGCTCGCCGCTGGCGGCCAACACCACATACACGGCAACCTTCGTAGGCAGCTACCAGTACGTGAACGGCACGACGAGCACGCCGATCAACAAGACCTGGTCGTTCAGGACTGGAGCGTCTTGATGGTGCAGGGCCTGAGCCGCGGCGGCCGTCTCAGCCGGCTCTTCAGGGGTCCGGGAAAAGGTCGATCACGACCTGTTGGAAACCAGCAGCCGAGACGGTCAGGTTCGGCGAGACACGATCCAGTCCGCCTGTGTGGAACGGATCGCGGTTCGGCCTGAAGCGCGACCGCAGCAGCACGTCGATTCCGGCCTGACCGTTCGAATCCGTGACTGCTGACACCTGCTGTGCGGTCCCCACGGCGTTGAAGGTCGTGATCACGCACTTCGCGTTGGGCACCGGTGCGTTGTCGGAGCTGCGCCCCACCCGCACGTTGTAGTGCTTCAGGACGCCCTCCTCCGGTGCGGGCGTGATCTTCGCCACCAGCTCGTCCTGCGCTGCCGGCGGTTGCACGGGCGGCGGCGGCGCAGGGTTGGTGACAGGAGCGGCGATGACCTCTGCCAGTACGGCCTGGACCACCACGCCACTGCCCAGCACAGTGATGCGCCGGAAGCTCACCGTGGCCGCCGGCGAGAATACCGGCGGGCCGCCCGGGGTGAGCGACAACGTGGAGGTCATCGCCGAGATCGTCGAGCCGAGGCTGGCGTTGATCGCTGCCGAGACCGGTCCCGACAGTGCCCCGGCAAAAAGCGGCGCGATGGCATTGAGCAGTGGCGTCGACAGCGGCGTGACGAAGCTGATCGTCATTGCCAGAGCGGTTGCATCTGCCTTCACGATGGCGCCTGGCCTCGTCGCATCGCCGGATGGCGACAACGTGAAGTCGAAGGTCCCGAAAATGGCCGAGCGTCGCGGGATGAAGAACGTCGTGTAGCCGAGCGTCCCCGCGAAACTCCCGCGCACCTGACCCGGTATCGGCGAAGGGCCGATCGTCAGCCGGGTGATGTCGATGCGGAAGGGCCAGAACGACAGCCCGGTCGCCAACCCGCCTCCGATCACCACGCCGGCCGGCAGCAGAATCGGGATGGGCGTGGGCACAGCCAACGATGCCCACGGCATCGGAACCGTCGCGGTGCCGGCAAAGATCTGCGCGGGCATCGGTGTCCACGCCGGCAGCGGCCCCGAGCGGAAGAAGTCGCCCGGCCCGGTGGGGTCGGTGATCAGCAGCGTGCTGAGCGGTGTCGGCGGGTTGTTCGAGCCGCTGAAGTTCAGCACCAGGCTCGTCGGCGACGAGCTCGCCGACTGTGCCCCGCCGCCGGGGCCGGTCAGCCGACCCGAGAACGACGGAAAGCCCCCGGCGTACAGGCTGCCGAGGTCGATGATGGTCATCCCGAGCGTGTACGGCATCGCTTCCTCCCCAGTGTGGCTTCTTGCGAAAAGTCCTTCGAGCCGGCCCGTGCTGGCTCCTCGTGGTTGTCGTGGGGCTCGAGCGAGTGGTCTGACGGAGTATGCGTATCCGTGCTGCTAGCCGGATCCCTAGTTTCTGAGTGAATCGTGCATTGACTAGTGTCCTGTCCGGTTAGCTTCTGGCATTACTCGTGCATGCCAGTGCGGTATCTTGGGAACGAAGACACCGCTATGAGAAGGGGCAGGAGCATCCGCTGCTTGCGTAGGGCGGCGAAGGTACGCCAAGAAGTAAAGTGCCGCAGCTGTGTTCAGTGCGGACAGTGCCATCGCAGTCCAGAAGAGAAACGATGGAACGCCGGCGCGAATCAATGGTTGCATCGACATCCAACTGCGGAGCAACGCGCTGACGGCTATGACGGGCCTAACGTTCGACGTAAGGGGCGGCCTGCGGCTTGCCGCAGGCCGCCCCTTGACGGAGGGGTTAGCCGCCTTGAGATTTGGCTACTGGGTCGTGTACTTGGACAGCTTGATGGTGTAACTGCACTTCGCCCAACCGCGCCCGGAAAGATGGCCTTTGGGGCCGCGCGCGTGAGACGATAGCGTTACGGTACGAGGCTGTTTGATTTCACTTCCGGGGATGATTTCAACCCAGTCTGCCCAACCCAGACTGCAAGAATGCTCCGAACCCGCGCCACTCGTTTCGCCGCCGGCCGCAGTGTTTACCGCGTATACAAATCCATCTGGCGCGGTAAGCCGGGAGACTTGGGAGTCACAGCCGTGCCGTGCACCATCAGCACCGGTCTCCTTTGTTGTGCATTCGGCAGTAATTGTCTGAGGAGCGGGAGTCTGCGCCTGCGCGGCAGGAGCTGCGGCGAAGATGGCGAGGGCCATCGTGATATACCGAACGTTCACTTCTCTCTCCTTTTCCCGCCGTTGTTAGAAGAACGCAGAGCAGAGGCGGGCAACCGCTTGCGTTCGGGAGCCGTGAGAACGCCTAGCTGGGCTGGATGAAGGCGGCTAACGTTTGAGCTGAGGGGCTGACGCCGGGAAGGCGCTTGGCTCGCGAGGCGGATGATGGCAGCGAGCGCCTTGCAGGCCAAGTGCCTTGCCGGTGCGAGTCGGCTCCAGCGAAGGGTTAGGGGTCACCATTCGTGCGCTTGAAGCCCTGGCTGACCCACTGCACCAGCCGAACGGCCCATTCGGCAAACACCCACGCGCCAGCTGGCGCAACTAGAAGTGCGATGAGGAAGCTCGCCCAGCGAAAGGTGAGAGCCTTGTCACGCACGTCGGGTTCGTGCGCCCAATCGATCTCCCATGGTTTGTCGCCGACAGCGCGGTGTTGAAGTTGGATGGTCCGACCATCCGGGAGTTGAATCGGCCCTGCGTCGGGCACGAACATTCCGCGCGGCAAGTCGAGAAACACAAAGAGGCCTGCGCCGTTGCCACGCGGCGGCGACTTCCATTCATACACGACCGTTCCGAGAACGGCTATACACCACGCGGCCACAAGCACTACGCCGATTCGGCGCCATCCATTCAGTCGTGCCGCCATCTTCTTGTGACCCCTAACGAATGCAAGGGACTTCCCCGTCCCGAGCCTGCCACGATGGGGTTGCGAATCTCATCCAAACGCTCGAAAGGGGAAGTCCATGACCATCGTATTCGTCGGCGTCGACCTTGCCAAGAACGTATTCGCCGTGCACGGCGTGGACGAGTGCGGCCGGCCCGCGCTGGTGCGGCCGAACGTGCCGCGCGACAAGCTCCTGCGGCTGCTGGCCGAACTGCCGCCGTGCACCATCGCCATGGAGGCCTGCTCCGGCGCGCACCACTGGGCGCGGCAACTTCAGGCCTTCGGCCACACCGTCCGTCTGATCGCCCCGAAGTTCGTCGCCCCGTACCGCATGAGCGGCAAGCAGGGCAAGAACGACGCGGCCGACGCCGCCGCGATCTGCGAGGCCGTCCAGCGCCCGCAGATGCGCTTCGTGCCGGCCAAGACTCAGGACCAGCAGTCGCGGCTGATGGTGCACCGCGCACGACAGGGGTTCGTCGAGCAGCGCACCGCCACCCTCAACCGCATCCGCGGGCTGCTCAGCGAGTTCGGCATCGTGCTGCCGCAGAAGGCCGACACCGTGCGTCAGCGCGCCCGCGCTTGCCTGGAAGACCTGCCCGGCTACGCCAACACCGTCATCGGCGACCTGCTCAGCGAGGTCAGCCGGCTCGACGAGCGCATCGCGGCCTACGACCGCCACATCGCCGCGATGACGGCCGACGACGACCGAGCGCAGCGGCTGATGCGCTTGCAGGGGGTCGGGCCGACCACGGCCAGTTGCCTGCTCGCGATGATCGGCCATGGCCAGGAGTTCAGCTGCGGCCGCCAGTTCGCGGCCTGGCTGGGGCTGACGCCGCGGCAGTACAGCTCGGGCGGCAAACAGCGGCTCGGGCGCATCACCAAGGCCGGTGACCCATACCTGCGCAGCCTGCTGGTGCTGGGGGCACGGGCCGCGCTGAACGCAGCCAAGTCCAGGGACGACGCCGTCAGCCGCTGGGCGCTGGCACTAGCCCAGCGGCGCGGCTACTGGAAGGCCGTGGTGGCCATTGCGGCGAAGAATGCACGCATGGCCTGGGCCGTGCTGGCGCGGGGCGAGGCCTTCGTCATGCCAGCCTGAGCGGCGGGGCGAGCCATCGGCAGACCGACTCCGCCGGAGGTGCCACCGAACACAGAACCTACCGCCGCGTGACGGCCAGCGTTGATGCGTCAAGGTTGGACCTGTGCGGGGAGTGCCTGATTAACTCGAGGAGGCGACGACCGTCGACCTCGGCTAACGAATGAGGCCCCCGCGCGCGTCTTGCATCAGGGTCTGCAGCGATGAAGCTGCATCGATGACCGCTTGTAGTTGGGGTAGTCGTACTTTTCGTGCAGATTGGTGCGCTTTGCTCTGAAAACCCGTTGCACGACAAGCACTTACGTTTCCAGCATTTGCGGACGCTCCGTACTTTTCGTGCAGATTGGTGCGCTTCGTCGCTGGCAGCCCCATGCGGACCGCGCCCTGCGGTTTCTCGCGATCTGCCGGGTCAGACCTCTTCGCTCCGGTCGCGGAACTCCAGCTTGAACTGCCAGCCCTCGAAGGTCGCCACCATGTGGCCGAGTTCGTCCCAGGAAATCTCGCGACCATCGATGACGAGCATCGGCACTCGGTGGTCCTCGTCGGGATCGCTGCTGACAATGCCACGCAGGATCAGGCGATCGTTTACCTGCGGTCCGTGGTCAGAGTCCTCGATGTGGGTGAGAGCCAAGGCCCGGCGCATCTTGCCAATGAGCTTGCCCAGCAACTCCAGAGGGTCGTCGTCAGGCTCGCCGATCACCTGAAACTCATAGCCGGCCGGGCTGCCATCGCGCAGTTCGAACGCGTCGATTGCCATGCCGGGCCCGAACAGCCGGGTGCGAAACCGGAACTCGTGCTCGGTGCCGCGCCCGTCGATCATGCGGACAGGTTCGAACACCACGTGCTCGAACCCCTGTAGCCCGAGGCGGCTGGCGGCGGCCTCGTTGAAGCATCGGCCGCAGAGCTGCCGGTAGCCACCCTCCATCGACCCGTAGTTCACGACATCGTGGGTGAGCGTGGGCTGACGGCAGGCGTCGCAGGTGATTGGCTGCATGGGTGGTGCGGTGTGCGTGTAGGCGAGACGACTGTAGGCTACGAACGCGGCGCCGCGAACCGATCGGCCACCTGCTTGGCCCGTCGGGCATCGTCGGTGTGCAGGTACATCGAGGTCGTGGCGAGCGAGGCGTGCCGCAGGTTGTCGCGCACCGTGGTCAGCTCGGCGCCGCCTTCGAGCAGGTGCGTGGCATGCGTGTGCCTCGTCCAGTGCGGCGTGGCCTGCCGCAACTTCTCGGCAAGGGCCGGGGAGCCTTCCTCCACGATTTCAGCCGCCGTGGCGAAGAACCGTTTCAGCACTCGCCACAGCCGCCACGAGGAAATCCCGTTTCCATCCTCTCCAAGGCTGCCAACCAGCGTGGTCGATGGACGCCACTTCGAGGGTGTCACGGGCAGCCCCCGTTGAACAAGGTAGCGATCGAGGGCGGCACGGGCCAGCGGCGGCAGCACGACCTTGCCGGCCTTGTGGCCCTTGCCGACGACCCGGATCCACGTGTCGCCGTGCGGGTCCGAGTCGATCGCGCCCAGTTGTGCGCCCACGAGTTCGCTGATTCGAAGGCCCGTGGCGTAGGCGAAGTCCAGCATGAAGCGCAGCCGCTGCGCGGCCGGCTCGCTCCAGCCGTAGGACCACTCCAGGCCGTCGGCGACGACCCGGACGAGCTTCCACTCGTGCTCGGTGAAGGCGTGAGACGTGTCGAGCTGCGCCGGCCGGCCGCCTCGCACCTTGACGCCGGCGAATGGGTTGGCCAGCACGTAGCGCTGCTCGATGAGCCAGCGGTACAGGGCGTTGAGTACCGACAGCGCATAGGCTGCCGAGCGCGCCGAGAGGTCGCCCGCGAAGGGGCGCCACGCGGGCGACGACCGCGGCTGTGGTGCGCCGACCCAGCGCGCGCGTGGGCCCGGATGACGCAGGAAGGCGCGGTAGGCAATGGCGTCCTCGGTGGTCAGCGACGACAAAGCCCGCCGACGCTCGACGATCGCCCACAGGATCAGACGTTCGGCCTCCTTGCGATAGGCCCGCTGGGTTGCCGCCGACTCGTGCAGCGACAGCCATGCGTTTACGGCCTGGTAGTCGTTGCTGGCGTCGAGTGCACAGCTGGCCCGCGGCGCTCGAAAGGTACCCCGTGAGCCATCGACGTCGTCGGGGACGACCAGTCGCTCCCAGGGGATCAGTTCCTGCGCCTAGTTCACTGTGATCAGCGCTCGAGCGCGTTCGGTCAGCGCAGGATGTTGGGCAAAGAATGCCTCGATGTGGCGGGCACCCGCCGGCCCGAGCCCCGCGAGGCTTGCCCACCACCGCCGGCGCCTGGGCACACGAAGGGTCAGGTCGGCCAGCGTGCGAATGCCCACCGCGTGCAGTGCACTCACGAGCCGCACGGGTAGCCAGCGCTCGACGGCGTCGCCGATGAGAGGCTGCGGAGGCGGCATCCCGCGCAACGTCTCGATGGCGGCAGCGGCGGCCTTGGCGAGTATCCGGTCGGATGGACTGGCCGCCGACAAAGTAGAGGCCAGGTCCGTCAGCGCGCGGCTCGTCGCGAAGGCCACCAGCTGGCGTTTCACTCGCCCGATCACCGAGCGCGCCGATGCGCCGGCAGTCCGGCGATCGGGCAGATAGCGGTCCACGGCGGCGCGGCTCGGCACCCCTTGAAGCCAGGCGCGGAATGCGGCCAGCGCAGCCTCATCCGGCCAGGTTGGGTCTGAGAGGATGTTGGGTGGCGCTGGCAGCGCGTTTTCCATGGATGCCAGTTTAGACCCGTGGCAAGCATGCCAAGCTAATGTTGTTTATCTTGGTGGCGCTGCGATTGAACCTGGTTGCCAGCGAACTCTCACCGCGGTGAGAGTCTCGGCAGACTAGGCGCGGGGAGGCTGTAGCACGCCAAGGCGTTCGGGATGGGCCTCAAGTTCACTGCCCGGGAGGCAGGCCGCAGCCCCAATTGAGGCTCCAGGAAGCCGCCGCTCGCGGAGACCAGCCATCGGCCAGAAGCCGCCTATCGCGAAGAAGTCGCGGACGGATCGAATCCGCACACTTGCTGCTTGCGGGGTCGACCAGAAGTAGGCCGCCCGCCTCTACGATTGGGCCGCGAGCCACTCGCGCGGTGATGTCGCAAAGCGCTGCTTGAATGCCCGACTGAGTGACGAGGCCGTCGAAAACCCCAGCTCTGCCGCCACCAGTTTCTGCGGCTGGCCGGCACGCAGCAGGGTCGAGGCCAGGGTGAGGCGCCAGTCGGTCAGATAGGCCGAAGGCGTGGTGCCTGTCACGGTCTTGAAGATCTCAGCGAACGCGCTGCGCGACATGCCGGCCACGGCGGCCATGCGCACAAGTGTCCAGTCGTCCTGCGGCGTGGCGTGCAGCGCCACCAGCGCGCGTGCGAGCCGCGGGTCGCTCAAGCCCATCACCAGGCCGCTGCTGACGCCCACCGCCTGCGGATGGTCGATGACCCAGCGCAGCAGTTGGATCAGCACAACCTCGAACAGGCGGTCGGCCAGCAGGCGCGAGCCGCAGCGCACGCGGTCAGTTTCTGCAAACAGCATGTCCAGTGATGGCCGCAGCCCCGGCACCGCGTCCAGCGGCACCTGCACCAGTGGCGGCAGCGCCGCCACGATGGGATTGCGGTCGCCGCCGTCAAAGTGCAGCGTGGCGCAGGTGAAGTCCGAACCCTCGCGCGGCGGGTTGATAAAAGCGTGGGGCACGGCGCGCGGGTAGAGCAGTAGCGTCGGCTCTTCCACGACCACCCGCTTGGGTACGCCGACATGCGCCGGGTGCTCGATCTGCAGGCGGCCACGTCGCAGCACATGCAGAAACGCTCGATCCGGCTGGACGTCGAAGGTCGTGCGGCCGCACATCGGCCCGGTGTGGAACAGCGAGGCTCGGACGTGGAATCGATCCAGCAGCGTCGACAAGCGGTCCACGGAATCGGACGACCTGGAGTCGCCAAGTTTGGACGATGAGGCATGTTTGTTGGACTTCATGACACCCATCATCCGGGATCTTCGTCGAAGATGCAAATCACCGAGCGGCGCCAGCCGCTTGTCAACCCGGAGAACCTGATGAAACCCTTCAACCCCGCCCTGCTCGCCCTGGCCCTGGCCACGACGCTTCCCGCCAGCCATGCCCAGCAACAGCCCAGCCCTACCGTGCCGGGCTACGCCTACGGCCAGCGCACGCTGGCCAAGGCGCCCTACACGATGGCCGACCTCAAGGCGCTGCAGGCCTCGCTGCTGTTCACCGAGGAGGATGTCAAGGCCCTGCGCCAGAGCAAAGCGATCCTGGCCGACCAAACCGATGCCGTCCTCGACGTCTGGTACGGCTTCGTCGCCTCGACGCCCGAACTCGTCTACTTCTTCAGCAACGCCAAGACCGGCAAGCCCGATGGGGCGTATCTCGAGGCCGTGCGAAAGCGCTTCGCGCTGTGGATTCTGGACACCGCCGACGCCAACTACGACCAGCGCTGGCTGGACTGGCAGTACGAAATCGGCCTGCGCCACAACCGCGTCAAAAAGAACAAGACCGACGATGCGCCGAGCGTGGCGCAGATCAACTTCCGCTACATCCCGGCGTTGACCATTCCTGTCACCACCACGCTCAAACCCTTCCTGGCAAAGAAGGGCGCATCGGCCGCCGACGTGGAGAAGATGCACGCCGCCTGGGTGAAGTCAGTGTTGATGCAAAGCATCCTGTGGAGCCAGCCTTACATCAAGGACGGGGAGTTCTGAAGTGGCTGCCCTGTCCACAACCGTTCTCTACCACGACGGCTGCTCGATCTGCCTGTCGATTGCCGAGCGCTTCGCCTCGACGCCCGGCCTGGCGGTGGAGATCGTCAACTTGGGCATCGACGCGCACCGTGCCCGCGAGGCCCAGGCCGCAGGCGTCACGCGCCTGCCGTCGTTGGTCATCGGCGGCAAGGTGATGCGCCTGGAAGACCACTCGTCCATTGAGCACGTGCTGTGAATGCCGTCTCGGTCTCTTTTTCTACTCACCATTCAACCCCCAAGGATTTCTCCATGAGCCACGTTTCCATGATCGACTCGACCCAAACCACCGCCGACCGCGCCGCTGTGCTGGCGCAGATTCAGCAAGCCTTCGGCACCGTGCCCAACATGTTCCGCGCCGTGGCCAACTCGCCGGCGGCGCTGCGCAGCATGTGGGGCTCCTTCGGTGCACTGGGTGGCGGCACGCTGTCGGCCAAGCTGGGTGAACAGATCGCCGTCGCCGTCGCCGACCGCAACCAGTGCGAATACTGCCTGTCCGCCCACACCGTGCTGGGCCGCAAGGCCGGCGCCACGGCCGAAGAGATGACGGCGGCGCAGGCGGGCCATGCCGCCGACCCCAAGACCGATGCGGCGCTGCGCTTTGCGCTCAAGCTGGTCGAGCAGCGCGGTCAGGTGAATGGCGATGACGTGCACCGCCTGCGCGACGCCGGCTTCACCGACGAGGGCATTGTTGAGATCGTGGCCCACGTGGCGCTGAACCTGTTCACCAACTACGTCAATGTGGCATTGAACGTGCCGGTGGACTTTCCGCAAGTGAAGCTGCGCCGCGCCGCCTGAGGGCGCACCCGAGGTGCGCGCGCCGCGCGCCCCACAGGCCGACTCCGCGCACTGTCCGGGGTCGGCCTCCTGTCAGGAGCCATGATGTCCAAAGCAAGAATCGAGTCACGCCAGGTGCTGCCGGACTGGCAGGTCACCACCTGGCTGAACACACCCGCGCCGATCACGCTGTCGTCGCTGCGCGGCCGGGTCGTGCTGCTGCACGCCTTCCAGATGCTGTGCCCGGGCTGCGTGGCCTACGGGCTGCCGCAGGCCGAGCGCGTGCGGCAGGCCTTCCCGGCCTCCGAGCTGGCCGTGGTTGGCCTGCACACGGTGTTCGAGCACCATGCCGTGATGACGGTGGAGGCCTTGCGCGTCTTCGTCCACGAGTACCGCTGGTCCTTCCCTATTGGCGAGGACGAACCCGATGGACGCGGCGGCCCCTCACAGACGATGGCGCGCTACGGCCTGCGCGGCACGCCCTCGTGCCTGGTGCTCGACCGGCAGGGACGTGTGTGCCTGCATCACTTCGGCCAGCTGGACGACCTGGTGCTGGGCGGTCTGCTGGGGCGATTGATTGCCAGCGCTGACGAGCAGCGCGATGGCGATGCAGCCGGCGTCTTGCACGCCGAGCCCGCTGCACAACTCATACCGGCGGTCTGCGAACCTGCGGGCTGCAGCACGCAGCCCGATGTGCGATGAGCCGGCCCAAGGTGAAGACAAGGAGGAGATCGGGATGAAGACCGCAGTTGCCATTCGCCACCTCGCGTTCGAGGATCTTGGTTTGATCGAGCCGTGGCTGAAGCGGCGCGGCTGGCGCGTCGTGATCTACGACGCTGGTGTGGACGAGATCTGGAAGATCGACCTCGGGCAGGTCGATCTTTTGATCGTTCTCGGTGGGCCGATCGGCGCAAGCGAGGACACGCTGTACCCGTTTCTCGCCGAGGAAGTCGATGTGATCCGCCAACGCCTCGACAGCGGCCGTCCCCTGCTGGGCATCTGCCTGGGCGCGCAACTCATGGCGCGCGCGCTGGGCGCAGCCGTCGCGCCGATGCGCCGCAAGGAGATCGGCTACGGGCCGCTTGCGCTCACGCCCGAAGGCGCTGTCAGTCCGCTGGTGCGCATCGGCGGGCAGTCGGTACTGCACTGGCATGGCGACCAGTTCGATCTGCCTGCGGGATGCGCGACGCTGGCCACCACGCCCACCTGTTCGAATCAAGCCTTCATGGTGGGCGACCATGCAATGGCTTGGCAGTTCCATCTCGAAGTCGATGCTGCGCGCATGGAGCAATGGTTGATCGGCCACACCGGCGAGTTGCGCCAGGCGGGCATCGACATCGCCGCATTACGACAGGCAGCCGCACAGCATCGCGCCGGGTTGGCGCAGTCACTCGATGCCGTGCTGACCGACTGGTTCAGCCGGCTGCGGTTGTGAGTGCACCGCAAGCCACGGTGCGCGCCGCCCTGCGCGGCAGCGCGCAGCCGCTGGGCCGCACCACCAGCGCCATCGACAAGCGGCCGGTCGCCGGACCGGTGCGGGTGCATGCCCTGGGCATGGACGGTGACGAGCAGGCCGACCGCCGCGTCCACGGCGGCGAGGACAAGGCCCTGCACTGCTATGCCTGGGACCACTACGCTCTGTGGCGTGCCGAACTGCCGGGCTGTGCGTTGTGGCAGGCGCCGGGTGCCTTCGGCGAGAACTTGAGCATCGACGGCCTGGACGAAGAGGCGGTGTGCATCGGTGACCACTGGCGCATCGGCAGCGCGGTCACGGTCGTGTCCCAGGGCCGGCAGCCGTGCTTCAAGCTCAACTTGCGCTTTGGCATCGCCGACATGGCAGCGCGCGTGCAGAACACATTGCGCGCCGGCTGGTACTTGCGCGTTGAGCAGGCTGGCGAGATCGCCGCCGGCGATCCGTTGGTGCTTCTGCATCGGCCGCACCCAGCGTTCAGCGTGGCTCGGGTGCTCGCGCTGATCCGCGACCGCGTGACTGACGTGGCGCAGGTCGAACCCGTGTTGCAGCTGCCACTGCCACCGAGCTGGCGGCGCCTGTTCGAGCAGCGCTTGAACTCGGCGCAGGTGGAGGACTGGTCGCGGCGCTTGTGGGGTCCGCGTTGAGTGCCGAATCGCAAACTCGCTATGTGGTCCAGCCTTCCAGAAGCGCTGATGGCCGCGCTGCGGGGCGTACGACGTTGCTGGCAAACAGCTGATCGGACGCTTAGTGGGACCTTATCGAGGACCGCTTTGGGTCGATTTCGGCCAGCCAACTCGGCGAACAGGCTGCCGGAGACCGGTCATTGAGCTCCGGCCCTGTGCCCGCCGCGGCGTGAGTACCGTCAGTTCGAAACGAACTCATCGCCCAAGATCGCGGCGACGTCCTGGCGCTCGCCCAGAAGCCGGACCACATCAAGGTGGTCCCCGCGTTCGAAGTAGCACCACAGCAGCGGGAACTTTGCGACCCGCCAGGTCCGAAGCCCTGGAATGCCAAGAAGCTTTCCGAGCGTCGGTGAGCCGATGCCAGGGTCGAGTTCGATCTGGTCAAGCGCGGCGTTGGTGGCCTTGGCCACCTTCACCGCCACGCGGGTGCCACCCTCCTTGCGGTAGTAGCGGACTTCGCCCTGCTGGTCGCGCAGCGCCTGCGGGCGCAGAACCGCCGGCTTCAATCGATCTCGCCGCGAGCGATCGCCAGCAGTTCCTTCTCGTCCGCCTTGGTGCGACGATGGCCGGGCCCGGACGCCAGCCCTTCCTCGATGAGGTCGCGAAGCCGCTTCTTGGCCTGCTCTTCCTGGTCACGCCTGACCAAGTCGCGGATGTACTCGCTGGTGTTGCCGTAGTTGCCGGCGGCGACCCGGTTGTCGATGTACTCGCGCATCGACTCGGGCAAAGCGAAACTCATAGTCTGGCGGCTCATGGAGGGATCTTGGTCGGTTTAACAACGGTTGTCAACTCGCCGGCTGGCATCTTGCCAGTTCAAGGAATGCTTGCCTCGTCACGAAACCAAGCGCGCTGCCTGGCCCGGCACGCGTTGGATCAGCGCCGCCGCGAACTTCTCGACGCCGAATCTCATCGTGCCGCGGAAGTTGACATGCGAGAAGTGCGCCGGGCCGATACGGCGCAGCCATTCGTCTTCGACTGGGATCCCGTCTCGCTTGAGCCTCTCGACAACCTCGTGCATCCTTGCGGTGTTCCAGGCCAGCACGATGTTCGTCAGCAGGGCGTGCGAGCCGGAAATCGCCTTCATCTCGTCGCGGCGCCGGCCGCGCTCCGGCGCCACCTTGCCCGAGTACACGGCGCGCTGAAGCTGATGCACCGACTCGCCACGGTTCAGCAGAGTGTGGATCTCGCGGCGGAAGTCATCGATGGCGATGTAGTCGCACAGGAACACGGTTCGCAGCAGTCGGCCCAGATGTTCCGCAGCCCGGTGCAGTGGATCCCCCTGAGCGGCCGATCCGAATCGTTGCAACGCCAGCGTGGCGGATACACGTCCCGAGCGGATCGACGCCGCCAGGCGCAGTAACTCGTCCCAGCCGCGTTCGATGGCGGCCAAAGACACGCGCCGGACGGTGACCGCTTCCAAGCCATCCGGAACGATGAAACCACGCGGCAGGTAGAGCTTTCGTTCGGCCAGATCCCGCAGCCGCGGGCACAGGTCAAAGCCCAGCAGCTTGGCGATGGCCATCGCCGGATTCGTGTAGCCGTGGGTGTCGACCGCCAGTAGCGAGATCCGAACCCTGTCTGCGGCGCTGTTGTGCTGCTCGATGCCCTCGATGGCGACGCCGGCCTGTCGTTCATTGAGCACGATGGGCTGGTCGTAGACGATGCCCCAACGGTCGCGCACGTGGGTGTACAGGCCAGCGGCGTATGTGCGACGGCGCGGATCAACGCGGGCGTTCCAGAGGTGGCGCGACGCGTCCAGGGGTCTCCTCGTTTTCAGTGCAATAAGTGACGGTACGCAAAGCTAGCACTGG
>VFQN01000421.1_pt1 | contig 82285 bp, 79 predicted proteins | sample 3512371 | NCBI WGS metagenome assembly VFQN01 (sample SAMN10412370, study PRJNA504923) | tailings metagenome | isolation source: Replicate 2 from Balatoc abandoned mine | place: Philippines: Itogon, Benguet | collected 2017-08-28
GTGTCGGGGGTTATCTGACCTCAACTGCGGCCGCGGGAGACTACGCCTCCGTGACAACGAAGGCGCAGAAGTTCGTGGAGCTTGCTCGCGCTCGGACCGTTCCAAATGTCTGATGCGCCGGCCGAGCAGGTGAGCACGCTCAGCTCGCTAACGGAGAGAGAGCGTGACGAACTGGCAGATTTCGTTCGGCAATCTCATGGACCGCTATTGTCGCGTGCGGCATTCGCTGACGCGCTCTGCCTAGTACTTGAAGATGTCTCTGGGTTTGAGAACCCCAGCCCGGACATGCTCGCGGGCTTGATCTGCATCATCTGGGATTGTTATCGATCGATCTCGACCCAGTTGGCCGGTAATGAAGCTCGCGGTTAGCGTAATCGTAATGGATGAGATCCGAGTGACTTCGAGGGTAGCGACTTTGAGCACTGGCGAATTGCCAGGTTTGCTAGCGCAACATGACCACGTCTGGTACTGGTAAAGAACTCAAGCCGTGCTGGCCGTAGTGTTGCGAATAACTTGAAACCAAGCCTATTCTTTTATTCATTCCAGCGACAGTAACAGCCAACAGCCAGCATGCCGAATGGCTCAACCGCTTGCCCCGCAACCAGCTTGTCGATGATCGGCTCAACAAAGCTGTTTGCTGATGTGCATACCATACCGAGGCTGTAGGGGCCCGCATAAGTCAAGCGTCCGTCGGCACCCCATATTGCAACTGAAGGACTGGCAGGAATCTTGTCCATTCCTTCAATGCCATCCAGCGGGGTCAGTTTACCTTGGAGAAACGAAGGAAGTTCCCCTGTTGTCCCAGGCTTCCTCACACTATAAAAGTCAATGTTTGCGCGTCGATACATACTTATCAAGTAGCTCAAATGAGCGCCGGTCTCTCGATTACAGACTTTGCAGGCTGGATCCCAAAAATGAACGATCCGAATTCGTCCCGTCGGTCCCGCCAGGTTATCGGGTAGGCGCAGGCCTGAATCGTCGAAAACGATCGCCTGCTCAGCAAAACTGCTAAGCCCCCCGAAGCCAAAGTAATTCCATAGAGCAGTTCCCATAGAAAACATGGCCAACACACCAAGGGAGATAAAAACCTTCCGAGAGTTGTTCTTTATAAACCGATACGACTTGGCTAGACGCGCTTCAATGCTCATTAAAATTGATCCATTGCTAAGGGCGCTCCTGAAACTTGTGCATGTATTGCTTTTCCATCTCCACACACGCCTTCCGTCGCTCAGTACGGAAAATCTCGGTTCTCGTGACCTCCTCACTTTGTTGCCTACAGGCCATGATGGCGCGTCTTTCTGCCGCCTGCGTTTCCGCAGTCAGGGGTCTGGAACAAACGTAGATCAAGCTTCCGAGCATGGCGATGATGAAGAGACCGCACAGGCTCATCACCCGTCTGAACTTTCGCTTTGCAGGGTCTGTGGTGGGCATTGACGTTGCTCCAAATCCATACATTTAATATAATTATTGCATACATACAATGTTTGTATGTCTTTTTTCGTTGGAGACCGTGAGGACGGCCTCCCACGAGCCTCTCCCTACAAGCCATACCCCACGACCCGACCCTCAGAGTCCGACAGTTCCAAAACGCAAGGCACTTTTCCATGTCACTTATCCAAATCCGCAAACGCAGTCTCACGATCGAAACCACCTATCATGAAGGTGGCCCAGTAGTCGATGTGCCGCTTAAGATGGCTGTCGCCTGTGCGGTGATTCACAACCCTTACGCAGGCCGCTACGAGCCTGATCTCACTCCCTTCATGACAGAGCTTCGTTCGCTCGGTCTGGCGCTCGCCCAAGAACTGGTGGACACGTTGGGTCACGACCAAGTCGAGGTCTATAGCAAGGCCGCCATCGTTGGTGTAAACGGTGAAATGGAGCACGGAGCCGTCTGGCACGAAGCAGGAGGCTGGGCGATGCGAGAGGCACTAGGAGAGCCCAAGGCCATCGTGCCTTCGGCCAAGGTTGTGGCCGCCACCGGCTACCGCCTGATGGCCCCGTTACACTACATCCATGCCGCTTACGTACGCAGTCACTTCAACAGCATGGAAGTCGGTATCCAGGACGCACCGCGCCCTAACGAAATCCTCTTTGCTCTTCTGATGGGCACCGGTGGCCGCGTGCATGCCCGCTTGGGGGGCATGAGAAAAGACGAAGTATCAGCGCACGATGGGCAACGCTGACCGGCCGGGCTTCAACAATCCGAGGTCAAGCAGTTCGTTAGACGATCACAGACCTTGCATGTTGAGTTCCATGCAATCCTGACCCGGCATTTCCATCCAATATTGACCCACCCTCTTTGCGAGCCTGGTGGCTCACGGTGTGGATAAGTTCTTGGTCTTCTCCTTCTTTCTGGGTTGGTCTGCCTGAACGGGTTGAGCCGAGCTGTGCTTGAAGCGGAAGCTGTCGTTGCCGGTCTCCAGGATATGGCAGTGATGCGTGAGCCGGTCCAGCAGCGCCGTCGTCATCTTCGCATCGCCGAACACGCTGGCCCACTCGCTGAAGCTCAGGTTCGTCGTGATCACCACGCTCGTGCGCTCGTAGAGCTTCGAGAGCAGATGGAACAACAACGCCCCGCCCGAGGCGCTGAACGGCAGGTAGCCGAGCTCGTCGAGGATCACCATGTCCGCGTACATCAGCCGATGCGCGATGTGGCCCGGGTTGCCGCTGGCCTTCTCCTGCTCGAGCGCGTTGACCAGTTCGACCGTGGAGAAGAACCTCACACGCCGGTGGTGATGCTCGATGGCCTGCACACCCAGCGCCGTGGCGATGTGGGTCTTGCCCGTGCCCGGGCCACCGACGAGCACCACGTTCTGGGCGTCCTCCATGAACTCGCATCGATGCAACTGCCGCACCAAGGCTTCATTGACCTCGCTGTGCTGGAAGTCGAAGCCTGTGAGGTCGCGGTAGGCCGGGAAGCGTGCCAGCTTCAACTGGTAGGCCACCGAGCGCACCTCGCGTTCGGCCGTCTCGGCCTTGAGCAACTGCGAGAGCATCGGCTGCGCGGCCTCGAACGCCGGCGAGCCCTGCTCGGCGAGTTCGGCCACGGCGTGCGCCATGCCGTGCATCTTGAGTTCACGCAGCATGATGACGATGGCTGCACTGGCGGGGTCATGGCGCATGGCGCACCTCCTGGATGATGATCGGATCGGCTGCAGTCACGCGTCCTCTGAGGGAGTCATAGCGCAGCACATTGGCCTGGGGTTCGTTTGCAAGGCGCAACGCCTGAGGCGCCGTCACCGGCGCTGGCGCCACCGGCTTGCCGTCGAGCAGCCGATGCAGGACGTTCAGCACATGCGTCTTGCTCGCGACGCCCGCTTCCAGTGACAGCTCGACCGCGGTCAGCACGGCCTGCTCGTCGTGGTGCAAGACGAGCGCGAGGATCTCCACCATCTCCCGGTCGCCACCGGGCTGCTTGAGCAGGACGGTCTGCAACCGTCTGAAGCCCTGCGGCAGCTCACTGAAGGGCGCGCCGTTCCTCAACGCCCCCGGCTTGCGTTGCAGCACCGCCAGGTAGTGACGCCAGTCGTAGACGGTCTGGCCGGCCGTATCGTGGCGACGGTCGATGATCCGCGTGTGCTCGCACAGGAGCTGCCCCTCGGCCGCCACGACCAGGCGGTCTGCGTAGACCCGCAGGCTCACCGGGCGGTTCGCATAGGACGCGGGCACGCTGTAGCGGTTGCGCTCGAAGTGCACCAGGCAGGTGGGTGAGACGCGCTTGGTGTGCTCGACGAAGCCGTCGAAGGGACGAGGCACGGGCATCAGCAGCGGCCGCTCCTGGGCCCACACGTCGGCCAGAGTGCCGGGCAGCTTGCCGTGAGTGATCTCGCCCCACAGCGCCTTGCAGCGTTGCTCGAGCCAGTCGTTGAGCATCGGCAGCGTCGCGAACGCCGGGACGGGCTGCCACAGCCGGTGACGCGCATCGCGCACATTCTTCTCCACCTGACCCTTCTCCCAGCCCGAAGCCGGGTTGCAGAACTCGGCCTCGAACAGGTAGTGGCTGACCATGGCGCTGAAGCGCGCGTTGACGTCGCGCTCCTTGCCGCGGCGCACGCGATCCACGGCCGTCTTCATGTTGTCGTAGATGCCTCGTCGCGGCACGCCGCCCAACACTTCGAAGGCGCGGTTGTGCGCGTCGAACAGCATCTCGTGGGTCTGCAGTGGGTATGCCCGCACCAGGAAGGCCCGGCTGTGGCTGAGCTTGAAGTGCGCGACCTGCAGCTTGGTGCGCTCCCCGCCGATGACGGCCCAGTCCTCGCTCCAGTCGAACTGGAACGCCTCGCCCGGGCCGAAGGCCAGCGGCACGAATGTGCCTCGACCGGTGGTCTGCTCCACCTCGTGGCGATGCGCGTGCCATGCCCGCGCGAAGGCGGCCACGCGGTTGTAGGAGCCCTGGTAGCCGAGCGCGGCCAAGTCTGCATGCATCTGTTTGAGGGTGCGCCGCTGCTTGCGCGATCTCGATGCCTCGCTCTTGAGCCAGGCGCCAAGCTTCTCTGCATACGCATCGAGCTTGCTCGGGCTGACCCGCTTCGCGTAGCTGGGCGCCGCCTCACCCTCGCGAAGGTACTTGCGGATGGTGTTGCGAGACAGGCCCGTGCGTCGGGCTATCTCCCGGATGGACAGTTGCTCACGCAATGCCCAACGTCTGATGACACTCAGTGTCGCCACGTCAATCACTCCTGTGCTCCTGCCGCTAAAAGCAGCAGGTTAGGGTTCTTACGTGGGTCAGATTTAGATGGAAATCACCGGGCTTAGTGGGTCACTTCTAGATGGAAATCAACAATCTATCCCCTGGGGATAGCTCTATTGACGGCCACGGGCGTCTGTTTCACGGCCTTGTCGCCCGTAGCGCTCAGCTTTTGCGCAGAAGATCGCGCAGCCGGTCGATGTGCTGCCGGGCCACCTCGGGAGGAACCACATTGCGTGGTGGCTCAGGCGATGTATCTCGTGCAGGGGCAGGTGGCGGTGTTGACCCGGCCTGCTTGGCCCATGCGTTGAACTCGCCACGGATGGCGCGTTGGATGATGCCGAACAGGTAGCCTGCCGGGTTGCGGATGATGCTGCCACGACAGCGATCCGCCCATTCGTCCAGCACGGCCTGGCGTAGCGGGGCATCGACCTGCTGCAATGCCACCATGGCGCCGGCCTGCTGTTCATCTTTCAAGCCGAGAAAGCGATCAGGCAGACGAACTCCCGGCATCGCGCGCACCTGCCCACGCTCACGCGCGGTAGTACGTACTTCATTAATACGACTACTACGTACTGTACGGTCCTGCTTCGGATTCCGAAGAGCGCCGTCTGCTGCGTGTTTCGGCCCTGCTTCGGAATCCGAAGAGGGCCGATCAGAATTCCGAAGAAGGCTCGGCGCCCCTTCTTCGGAATCGTGAACCGTGTCCTCCTGTGGATAACTCTCCTGCGACCCAATGCCTTGGCTTGCGAGGCGTTCGGCAAGGACCTGCAGCCGCGAGGGCAGCATGCGGCCAGACAGCAGGGGGTCTTCGGCGATCTCATTGAGCGTGTGCAAGCCCACGACCTGAACGGCCCTGGCCGAATGGCCCAGGGCTTGGCTGACGAGCTGCAGGTAGTCCGGGTCGAGCTGCATCGCCTCAAACGGGGTCAGGGGCTCATCGTGCAGGACGTAGAGGTTGCCGAGGATGCGCCCGGTCTTGGGGTCGCGCCTGCGGCGCACGAGACTCAACCAGCGCGTCAGGCGCAACAGCGTCAGCGCCCGTGCCACGGTCTCGTGGGAGGCCTGTCCGGCGCAGGGCATTGACGCGAGCCACGGGCGAAGTTGCTCATACGTCGGAAACGCCGTGACGCCATCCTCGTTGAGCATCATCCGGAAGACTTGCCAGGCATTGCGTTCCAGCGGCGTCAGGCGTCGGTCGAGGAACAGCCGTCGCGGCACGCTCTCGTGCCGATTGCCGCTGAAAAGGAAACCGTCGCCGGTTGCAGACACAGGAGACGTCGCGGATGCGAAGGCGGGAGCCGGTGCGAGTGGGCGAGGTTTCGGTGCAAGGTCTTTCAGCGCGCTGTCGAACAGATCAGCGAGGGCGACCGGGCCTTGGCGTGGTGCTCGTGGTGCAGCTTCGTCCACGGCCATGATTCAACCCAATCCCTGATCGATCCAGTTCTTGATCGCAGCCCAGACCACCGACAGCGGCAGTTCCATGCCTTCGGCGAGGTCCATTGCCGCATCAAGAACCGAGGTCTCATCCTCCAGATCGACATTTCTGCTGGTGGTCACGGCCTTCCAGCGCCGCCACAGCTCGGTGTCCTGCTCCTCGTCCAGAACCGGATGGCGCCCCTTGCGTTTGGGCAGGCCGAGAACTTCGCGCCGTAGCGCGACTTCCTGATGCGTCAACCCATAGAAACGGCTCACCATTTCCGTGCTGGCGCCCAGGCGCAGCATGCGATCGACGGTGGCGATCTCCTTCTCCACGTCCTGCGCCTGTTTGAGCAATCGCCGGAGCACCTCCCGGTTCACGGAGACAGAGCACCAGGAGACGTTGGCATTGGCCAGTACGCTGATCAGCGCCGGATGCTTGAGCGCATCCAACTCTTCCTCGCCGAATCCCATCGCCTTGCAGCGACGCAGTTGCCCGTTTCGCAGGTCGTAGAGCGCCTGCGCGATGACGGCCTGGTTGAGTGGGTTCGGTGCGGACATGCTGGTCTCCCTCGCTCAGGTCCCAGGACCGACAACGCCGGGCTCCAGATCCAACAGGCGTCGGGCCAGTCGCAGCAGCCGGAACAGCTTGACCAGCGCGGTGTCGCTCAATCGCTGCGCTCCGTCGTCATGACGTTGGCCATGGCCGTGCAACACCGTTGGCAGGTCGGCGGCGAGTTGCCTGCTGTCCAAGCCGACGCTGGCTGGCTGCTGACCGGCCAGGGAAACCAGCAGCGCGAGCACGGCGCTGCCCAGTGGAGACGAAGCCTGAGTCGGGGCACGACACGCGAACCCGATGCCGTCAGGTCGATCCTCGACGCACTCGTCCAGGTCGGCCTCGCCCGCGATCTCACGCGCGAACTGCGCGATGTGGATGCGCAACCGATCAGGCGTGTCGAGGCCAGGGTCGATATGCCAGATGTCCGAGATGGGATAGAGGCCACCAGCCTGCACGGGTATCGACTGCAATACGTTGGCCGAGAAGTCGGGTGGCAGCGCATCGCCCAACTGGTCGGCGACCATGCGCTGGATCGACTGGAGCCGCTCCGTCGTGGGTGCCGGGGAGATGATGTGCTCGGCAAGCAGATCGCCAGCCGCTGCCGCAGGGCTCGCCGTGGATGCCTCGCTCGGGGCCGCATTGTTTACGCGCCTTGTAGGTACGGCCCCGGAATGGCCTGCGGGAGGTGCTGGTGTAGCGGGGGACGGTGCCGGTTCGATCGGCGGCCGTGCGATGCGCGCAGGCTCAGGCAATGCCGGCGGCGCCGAAGGCGGGGTTGGGTCGCTGACCAGGGCGCGATGACGGCTCTCGGATTCGGTCAGGTCCAGGGCGAGCAGATCGTAGTCAATGCCCAGCAGCTCGGACATCTGACCGATCAACTCGTCCTGTACACGCTGCGGCGAGAACTCGTCCGCCTGGGCGTCGAACTGCGACAGCACCTCCTGAAAGAAGCTGTCGAAGTCCAGCGACAGGGAATGGCCCTTGGCATAGTGCTCCCACGTGCGCTCGCTGGCCTTGCGCATGACTGACAGCCGCTCGACCTGGTGGCGGCCGAGGCCCCCATATAGGACGGTCGGGATCGCGGGCAGCAGGTAGCGCACCGCGTCAGCCATGCGGCTGATGTGCGACTGCTGGACCGGGAAGCCGTCGGCGGCGAGGCGGCGGGCCAACTCGGACTGGCTCAGGGTGGTGCTGCTTTCTTCTTCATAGAACTCGCGCGCCTTCTCGACGCCCAGGGCGCGCTCGATGAACGTGAGGCCGCCGCGCAGTTCGTTCTCGGCGAGGTGCCCGGTCAGGGCGACGATCTCTCCGCGTGCAGGCCACGGCCGGAACAGGCACGATATGCGGAAAAAGCGTTCGTCCTTCGTCTCCGCCCAGAGTTCACGCAGGATCGCCAGCCTGGTGTTGCCACCGTTGCGGATGATGTAGTGCGCGTCGCCAGGACGGCGTGTGATGGCTGGCGCCGCATCCAGGCCGCGCTCTCGAATTGAAGCCTTGATTTCATCGTAGGCCGAGTTGCGCTTTTTGCGGGGGTCGTGGTCGTAGGGCCGCAACTGGTCCAGTGTCACGACCATCGGCGTGTCGGCGATGGGGTCACTCAGGGCCGTGGCCGATGGGCCGCTGCGCTCGAACCCGGCGGCAAGCAGCTTGCCGGCCATGTCCTGGGAGGTCATCTCAGCCATGGCTGCAATCCTTGGCGTTTGCAGCCCGAGTCGTGCAGGCCTCGCGCTCGGCCCGGCGGATCTGCGCACGAGCGTTGAGGGCAGCCCTGTGGTCACTCGCGGTCGAACTGGTGTAGATCGCGGCGCAGCCCGGCTTGGTGAACTTGAGATGCCCGCCAGGTGTGCGTTTGACGTGCCACCCTTCACCGACCGCGAACTCGATAATGGCGCGTAGCCGCTTGTGGCCTCGAGCCAGCTCATGTGCGTTCGCCATGAGACCTCCCTGTATCAAGAAGACGCGGCAAGCGACCGGACACCCGAGCGAATCTGTCCTGACACAGCGGGAACAGTTCGCTGGCAAGGCACCGCATTGTGTCGAGCGCCGAGGGTGCGACTCTGCCCGGAGGTTGGCGGTATTCGACCCGATGCACGGGCAGGCCACGCGTTGCCGCGCGTGGGTAGGCTTCGATGGCCGGCACGTCGGTGTCCAGTACGCGGATACCGACGTGGTCTTGGAACAGGTCGCGCAGAGCCTGCTGGATCAGCCGTGCATTGGCGGACACAGGGTGGACGCGGTTGATGAGTAGGTGCAGTGGCGGGGGCTCGATCCCGAGATGTCGGTACGGCGCAATGTCCTCCAACAACTGTATGGTGCCCCGCCGCAACTCGCGGGCTGCCAGAATTTCCGGCGTCACAGGCGATAGTGCCAGGTCGGAGGCAAGTACTGCCATTTCCAGCAAGACCGAGCGCGCGCCCTGGGTGTCGATCAGCACCAAGTCGTAGAGGGGAGCCAGGACCGGCAGCAGGTGTCGCAGCCGCAGGCGTCCGTCAGGCGCATGCAGAAGCAACGTGTTCAGCTCGCCCCGATGGTCGTTCGAGACCACCAAGTCCAGGCCTCCGATGACTGTGCGGGATACGAGCTGGTCGACGGCGTGCTCGTTGAACGCCAACAGCTCATAAATGCCACCCGGCGCACGGTGTGCCAGCTCATAGTAGGAGGACAAGGTGGGCTGCACGTCGAGGTCGAGCAGCAGCACGCGCAGACCCGCGTCAGCGGCAAATCCGCCGAGGTTAGCGGCGGTGGTCGTTTTGCCGACACCGCCCTTGGTCGAGATAATGGATACAACCTGCATGGCGCTCTCCGTCAGGGGATAGGGAATTCCGAGGGAGAGCGAGTCACGTGCGGTTGTTGAGGCGTTCGGCGATCCACTGGTCGATCTCGATCGAGTCCCAACCCACCGCGCGCACGCCTAGACGCAGCGCCTGGGGAAATTGGCGTTTCTTCATCAGGTTGTAGATGTGGGCGCGTTTGAAGCCGGACTTGGCTTCGACTTCATCCAGCCGCAGGATGCGGCGCTCGTTCGGTTGCAGTGCAGGTGTTTGCGACATGGCGGTCACTCCTGAACGCTCAGTGGCGTTTGTTGGCGTGACCTCTATTCAATAGACATGGCTGCGGAAAGACATTGCAAATGCAATCTCCGCGACTGCACATACAAGCGGGCAAACCTCAAACGTTTGCGCTACGCAGCCGACGCCTTGCCGTTGCGAACTTGCCGTTCAACGTCCGCTCCGCGATGCCCATGGCTCCGCTGTGATGAGCCACCAATGCGCTCACCACGGCCTCCTGGGTTTTGAAGCTGGAGTACGGGGTGCCCGATGGAGACTGGCCGAGCATCAGATCCAGCATCCCGCCGATTATGTTTAGATAGGTAGCCTCGGCTCGATCACTGATTGGGCATTGGGCGCAGGCGGGAATCATGGTGGACTGTTTGAGCAGAGCGTCGTACTTTTCCTGTAATTCGTTCAGTTGACGTTTGTACTGGTCCAAGGCGGATTTCAGGGCCAGCCGTTCGACAAGCATGGCTTGCCCAGTTTCTAGTGTGATGATGGGATGAGCTATACGCTCGCTGCGAGTAAAGAGGAACCCTGGTCGGTGCTCTGGATAGTGTTCACGCATCCATCGCTTAAGGTCCACGTGCCGCACGGTCAGGTTTGGGGAATCCCAAAGCGATTTGTCATTCGATGTAATGCCATCGCGCCCATATGCGAGTTCCCCGTTCTGAATTGCGTCATAGATTCGCCCTAAGAACAAACGCAGCTCATTCCATCTCGGGCAGTCGATCGTCTTCGGTAAGTGTCGATACGAAGATATCGACGGCAGAATTTTATTCGTATATCTCAATAAACCGGCCCAGCGTATAGCTGCTTCGATGGGAAGATAGTAGACTTTTGAAATAGGCGGACTATCGTGCATGCATCCATCTCCTATCGCGTTCTCTAAATCATTCCCTGTAAGTCAGATTAATTTCCGACTTTCGGATTTTGATTTTTCGAGAGCCTTAAGAATTAGCTGGCGCTGTGCACACGTATTTAAAATGTCATCGTTTCGTCGAAAATATGAGCTAATTTATGTTCGATCGACGAGCGCCAATCCAGGTCATGGCGGAATGTTCAACCAGCTCGACATTTACTCTGCGCACCTACGTGAGAGTTATGGATAGACCAATATTCAACAAGTCTGAATTTTCATAACCGCTTGGCTACACAAGTCTAAGAGAGTGAGCCTTGCACTTTGGGATGTGGTTTCCAGAGTAAAAGTGCAGCTTTCAGGTGGGATACGGAGAGTGACTGGGGCTGAAAAGAATGCTGTTAGATGAAATAAAAATAATGACAATCTGCCAAGGGCTTGAGTCCCCAGCGTTCCGAGGTCAATGGTGTTGAACCATTGCAAGCTTCGGCTGCGGAACTCGAACAAGCTTCGGTATTGTTCGGTGGTGCAGGTAGAAATTTTTCTTAGCCTATCGCCCAGCTCTGGACAGATGCTATAATGGAGCGCGCTACACATGCGCCTGACAAATTGCGTCAGGCCAGTTGACGAAAAGAACGATAGGATCTTCTTTCAGATGAATTTTTCCGCGACGTCCAACCTCCGTTGGTGGTGGCGCTTCTCATAGAAGCGGCACGTCGCTGCGGCATCGAGCCGCACCTTGCCGCCGAACCGGCAAGGCTCAGTGTCATCGCGCTCCCGGCAAGGCGGCTCCCAATTTCAAGGAGACTGCTTTCATGCCCCAACTTTCTTATCTGTTGAACCTCTACCTGCGCGTCATCTCGACATCGCGGAACGCAGCGATCTGCGCGGTCACGCAGATCGCTGCACGGGCCATTGCTGGCCAGCGCGCCCATGACGACTATCGTCATCTACACGCATCACTCCACCCGGGATCGTGGCACCACTGGATCATGGATGCGCTGACTCCAGGGCAATCCAATGCCAATGTGTGTAATAGAGTGTGTAATGGAGAATGTGTGTAATGAAAACTTCTTTTGAAATCAAGGGGTTATGATGGCTAGGATTCTGATGATCGATAACTACGACTCCTTCACCTACAACCTGGTGCAGTATTTCGGCGAACTGGGCGAAGAGGTTGCCGTGCACCGCAACGACGAGATCACGCTCGACGAAATCACGCGCCTGAAACCGGCCCGCATCGTCGTGTCACCCGGACCGTGCACGCCCAACGAGGCGGGGGTTTCGGTCCCGGCGATCAGGGCGTTTGCCGGTAAAATACCGATTCTCGGCGTCTGCCTTGGCCACCAGAGCATCGGCCAGGCCTTCGGCGGGAAAATCGTCCATGCAAAACAGCTGATGCATGGCAAGACCTCGCCCATCCGGCATCTCGACAAGGGTGTATTTCGCGGGCTGCCGCAGGATTTTTCGGCCACGCGTTACCACTCGCTGGTCATCGAGCGTGAGACGGTTCCGGATTGCCTTGAAATCACCGCCTGGACGGACGACGGCGAGATCATGGGCGTGCGCCACAGGACGCTGGCGGTGGAGGGCGTGCAGTTCCATCCGGAGTCGATACTGACCGAGCACGGCCACCGGATGCTGAAAAATTTCCTCGAGGAGAAACGCTGATGAAACCGCAGGAGGCGTTGACGCGCGTCATCGAGCATCGCGAAATATTCCATGACGAAATGCTGTCGCTGATGCGGCAGATCATGAGCGGCGAGGTGTCGCCGGTGCTGATCGCCGCGATCATTGCCGGCTTGCGCGTGAAGAAGGAAACCATCGGGGAGATCGCGGCTGCCGCCACCGTGATGCGCGAGTTCGCGACCATGGTGCCGGTGCCGGATGCGCCGGAGCTGATCGACACCTGCGGCACCGGCGGCGATTCCGCCCACACCTTCAATGTGTCCACCGCGGCGATGTTCGTGGCCGCCGCCGCCGGCGCAAAAATCGCGAAGCATGGCGGGCGTTCGGTATCCAGCAAGTCGGGCAGCGCCGACGTGCTGGAGCTCCTCGGCGTGAACATCAACCTGAAACCGGAGGCGGTGGCGCAAAGCATCACCGAGACCGGCATCGGCTTCATGTTCGCGCCCAACCACCACAGCGCGATGAAGCACGCCGCTCCCGTTCGCCGCGAACTCGGCGTGAAGACCATTTTCAACATTCTCGGCCCGCTGACCAACCCGGCGGGCGCGAAGCAGCAGGTGATGGGCGTGTTCCACCCCGACCTCGTCGGCATCCAGGCGCGCGTGCTGCAGCGCCTCGGCAGCCGGCGGGTGATGATCGTGCACGGACTCGAGGGGCTCGACGAATTGTCGATCAGCGGCCCGACCGCGGTCGGCGAGCTGAAGGACGGACAGGTCCGTGAATACATGATCGCTCCGGCCGATGTCGGGCTGAAGGCGCACGGCAACAACGGCATCCGCGTTGACGGCGTCGAACAGTCGCGCGACATGATGCTCGGCGCGCTGGAGAACAGGCCCGGCGCCGCGCGCGACATCGTCGCACTCAATGCCGGCGCCAGCATCTACGTCGCCGGCAAGGCGCCGACGCTGGCCGAGGGCGTGCAGCAGGCTCTGGCCGTCATCGCAAGCGGCGCAGCACGGAAAAAACTCGACCAGTTCGTCGGCTTCACGCAAAGCCATGGCTGACATCCTGCAGCGCATCCTCGCGGTCAAGGCGCAGGAAATCGCCAGCGCGCAATCACGCCTGCCGCTGGCGGCGGTGAAGTCCGCGGCGGGAGAGGCCGCGCCACCGCGCGATTTCGCCTGCGCGCTGCGCGCGAAGATCGCCGCCGGCAAGCCGGCGGTCATCGCCGAGGTCAAGAAGGCGAGCCCGAGCAAGGGCGTGCTGCGCGAATCCTTCGACCCGGCGGCGATTGCCGAGAGTTACGGGCGCCACGGCGCGGCCTGCCTGTCGGTGCTGACCGACACGCAGTTCTTCCAGGGCCGGCTCGACGACCTGAAGGCTGCGCGCGGCGCCTGCAGCCTGCCGGTGCTGCGCAAGGATTTCATGGTCGACCCCTACCAGGTCTACGAGGCGCGCGCCGCCGGTGCTGACTGCATCCTGCTGATCGTCGCCGCGCTGGAACCGGCGCGTATGGCCGAACTGGAGGGCGTCGCCCATGAATTGGGCATGGCCGTGCTGGTCGAAGTGCACGACGGCGCGGAGCTGGATGCCGCGCTGAAGCTGCGCACGCCGCTGCTCGGCATCAACAACCGCAACCTGCGCAGTTTCGAGACCACGCTCGACACCACGCTGGGGCTGCTGCCGCGGGTGCCGGACAACCGACTGGTGATCACCGAAAGCGGCATACTGAAACCCGAGGACGTGCAAAAAATGCGCAGCCACGCCGTGCACGGCTTTCTCGTCGGCGAGGCCTTCATGCGTGCCGCCGATCCGGGCGTTGAGCTGGAGCGCCTGTTCGGAAAGGCGGCCTGAACATGATCCCGGGATTCGACGACCTGATCATCGGTTTTGACAAGGGCTTGCGCACCCTGTTTGCGCCCGCGCGCAGCACGCGTCCGGTTCCGGGGGAAGACCTCGGGGATTCCGGGATGAGCGACACGCAGAGGACGCTGGCGGCGGCGCTGATGCGGGTCAACCATACCGGGGAAGTCTGCGCCCAGGCGCTGTACCAGGGGCAGGCCATGACCGCGCGCGACTCGAATGCGCGCGCCGCGCTGGAGGAGGCCGCGCTGGAGGAAACCGAGCACCTGGCCTGGACCGAGCAGCGCATCGCCGAACTGGGCGGGCGCAAGAGCCTGCTCAATCCGCTGTTCTACGCCGGCTCGTTTGCGATCGGCGCCGCCGCCGGCGCGCTGGGCGACCGCTGGAACCTCGGCTTTCTTGCCGAAACGGAGCGCCAGGTGGTGAAACACCTCGAGGGACATCTGGCGCGGCTGCCCGCGGAAGACCTTAAAAGCCGCGCGATCGTCGAGCAGATGCGGGACGACGAAGCGCGTCACGCGACCACCGCGCTGCGCCACGGCGGCGCCGAACTGCCCGCCCCGGTCAAGGCGGCGATGCAGGCCTCCTCGAAAGTGATGACCGGCGGCGCCTTCCTGCTCTAGCAGGCGCCGCGCGGATCAGGCTTCGGCTTCGCGGATCTCGAAGTCGTGGGTGATTGCGGCGGTCTTGCCCAGCATGATCGAGGCCGAGCAGTATTTCTCCGCCGACAGGTGCACGGCGCGTTCGACCTGCGCCGCTTTCAGCCCCTTGCCGGTGACGACGAAATGGAAATGGATTTTCGTGAACACCTTGGGATCCTCGTCGGCGCGTTCGGCGTCGATTTCCAGCACGCAGTCCGTGACCGGCGCCCGCGACTTGCGCAGGATGTGCATGACGTCGTAGGCGGTGCAGCCGCCGGTGCCCATCAGCACCACTTCCATCGGCCGCGGCCCCAGGTCGCGGCCGCCGCCTTCCGGCGCGCCGTCGATGATCAGTGCGTGGCCGCTGCCCGACTCCGCGACAAAACTGACATTCTCTATCCACTTGATGCGTGCTTTCATGGGTGCTCCCGCGGTCAGCCCTGGAAAATGAGGCGCAAACGATACCAGACTACGCCGATCGCTTCGTGAAAAAACAATGCGCTCTTCAGCAGGGCGCCGGCATCGGGCAGGAGATCGAGCACGCTCGCCGGGCCGCGGGTGGTGTGGGCGGTCGGCGCGGCAATGACCTCGAAACCGGAGTGTTCGAAGGCCAGGCGCGCACGGGGCATGTGCCAGGCATGGGTGACGAGGACAATGCGCCGGATGTTTTCCGCAGCGAGGATTTCGCGGGTGTTGCGTGCATTCTCCAGTGTGTTGGCCGAGCGGTTTTCGCTCCAGCGAACCGGCACGGCAAATTCGTTCTCCAGCGTTTTTTGCATGGCCTGTGCTTCGCTGCTGGCGGCGCCGTCAGGATTGCCGCCACTGACGAGCAGCGGCAGTCCGCTGCGCCGGTGAAGGGTGGCTGCGTAGCGCAGGCGCACCAGCCCCATGGCATTGACCGTGTTGCCCCCGTACTCCGGGGCCTGGTGATACTGGCCGCTAGCCAGGACCACGATTGCGGCGTCTGCGGGGTAGCTTCCGGGCATTGCCGGGGGGCTTTCCCAGTTCTGCAGCAGGGTGGTGCCGGTCAGCGGCATCGACAGCAGATAGAGGCTGCCGGCGCCGGTGAGCAGCAGCGCGCGCCCGGTCCGGGGCCGGCGGCGGATGATCGCAAGCCCGGCCGCAAAAACCAGAAGCAGCAGGCCCGGGGGGATCAGCAGTGACGACAGGGCGTTGGTGATTTGCCAGGACAGCATTATTTAAGTCATTGTTTATTATGAATATATTGTCTCTGGATCGAGGCCTGGGCGGCGTTTTTGCTGCGGTACAGCAGTTTGACACATCCACTTGATTTCCCATAGAATTCGCGGTTTCCCTGAATCACCAGGAACGCGCAGGATCAAGCATGAAGACCTATTCCGCAAAACCCAGCGAAGTGAAACGCGACTGGTACGTTGTTGACGCTTCCGGCAAGGTGCTGGGCCGGCTGGCCGCCGAAATCGCCCACCGCCTGCGTGGCAAGCACAAGCCCGAATTTACCCGCCACATCGACACCGGCGATTTCATCGTCGTGGTCAATGTCGACAAGCTGCGCGTCACCGGCAACAAGGCCAAGGACAAGCTCTATAACCGCCACACCGGTTACCCCGGCGGCCTCTACACCACCAGCTTCGAGAAAATGCACGCCAAGTTTCCGGCGCGGGTGCTCGAGAAGGCGGTGAAGGGCATGCTGCCGAAAGGGCCCCTCGGTTACGCAATGCTGAAGAAAATGAAGGCGTACGCGGGTACCGACCATCCGCATGCCGCACAACAGCCCAAGACCCTCGAAATCCAGGACTAAAAACCATGGCAGTTCAAAAGAACTACGGTACCGGCCGCCGCAAAAGCGCGGTGGCCCGTGTATACCTGCAGCCCGGCAAGGGCAGCATCGTCGTCAACGGCAAGCCGGTGGACGAATTCTTTTCGCGCGAAACCGGCCGCATGGTCGTGCGCCAGCCGCTTGCGCTGATCGAGAGGCTGGATACCTTTGACATCAGCGTCAACGTGACCGGCGGCGGTGAATCCGGCCAGGCGGGCGCGGTTCGCCACGGCATCACCCGTGCGCTGATCGAATATGATGCCGCGCTGAAGCCCGTGCTGCGGAAGGCCGGACTGGTCACCCGCGACGCGCGCGAGGTGGAGCGCAAGAAGGTCGGTTTGCGCAAGGCGCGGCGCCGCAAGCAGTTCTCCAAGCGTTAACGATTCTTGGCAGAACGGTAGTTCGTGCAAAGCCGCCCGAGGGCGGCTTTGTCGTCTCTGGCGGCACTGTCGCCGCCGGGCGACGGATGACGGGTCATGAAGGGGGCAAGGGAGGATGATCGGGGCATGACGGCAAAACTCATCAAGGTCGGGATCGTCGGCGGCACCGGATACACCGGCGTCGAACTGCTGCGGCTGCTGGCGCAACACCCGCATTGCGAACTCCGGGCGATCACCTCGCGCAAGGAAGCCGGCATGCCGGTGGCGGACATGTTCCCCAACCTGCGCCGCAGGGTGAGCCTCAGTTTCAGCGAACCCGCGGCGGCCGGGCTGGACAAATGCGATGTGGTGTTTTTTGCAACGCCCAACGGCGTGGCCATGCAGGAGGCACGCACGCTGGTTGATGCGGGTGTCAAGGTGATCGACCTCGCGGCAGACTTCCGCATCCGTGATGTCGCGGTCTGGGAGCAGTACTACAAGATGAAACACGCCTGCCCGGAACTGGTTGCCGAGGCGGTGTATGCGCTGCCCGAGATCAACCGAGCGGAAATCGGGAAGGCGCGGGTGATTGCCAATCCCGGCTGTTATCCGACCGCGGTCCAGCTGGGTTTCCTGCCGCTGATCGAGGCGGGCTGCGTGGATGACGCGCACCTGATTGCCGATGCCAAGTCCGGGGTGTCCGGGGCCGGGCGCAAGGCCGAAACCCACATCCTGCACGCCGAGGCGGCTGACAATTTCAAAGCCTATGGCGTGGGCGGCCATCGCCATCAGCCGGAAATCGCCCAGGGCCTTGCACGGGTTGCCGGACATCCGGTCGGACTGGTTTTCGTGCCGCACCTGACACCGATGATCCGCGGCATCCATGCCACGCTGTACGCCAGATTGACCAAGGCCGTCGACCTGCAGGCCTTGTACGAAAAACGGTATGCCGGTGAGGCCTTTGTCGATGTCATGTCTGCCGGCAACCATCCCGACACCCGCTCGGTGCGTGGCGCCAATACCTGCCGAATTGCCGTGCACCAGCCGCAGGGTGGCGATACCGTGGTTGTGCTGTCGGTGATCGACAACCTGGTCAAGGGAGCCGCTGGACAGGCAGTGCAGAACATGAACATCCTGTTTGGCCTCGCGGAAGACACCGGCTTGACGCAGGTCGCGCTGCTGCCCTGACTGCATGAAGCGCTTTTTCAGGACTTTCGCACGGCGATTCGGCATCGATGCACCGAAGCTGGCGGTGCGTCCGCACATGCCCTGGTACTGGCGCTGGTCCGCGCTTGCGGCCGGCGGAGCGCTGGTGGCCGGCGTGGCCTGGTTCACCTACGACTTCGGACTGGAATACGCGGGCTTCCGCCAGGGCGAGGCGGCGCGCCTGCGGGCACAGCTCAACGAGACCGTGCTCAAGCAGCAGGGCGAACTGGCGGAACTGAATGCTAGGATCGCGGCTGCGGAGCGCCAACTGCAGATCGAGCGTGCAACGTTCGTCGATCTGGAGCGGCAGGTGAAGAACCTGTCCCAGGAAAATGCCCGGCTTCAGGAAGATCTCGCTTTTTTCCAGTCGCTGACGGCGACCGGCAAGGACGGGGCCATCAGCGTCAATCGTTTCCGCCTGATGCCCGAGACGGTGCCCGGCGAATACCGCTACCAGCTGCTGCTGGTGCAGACCGGCGAGCGCGCCAAGGAGTTCAACGGCCGACTGCAGTTCGTATTGAATCTGCAGCAGGATGGCCGTAAAGTCGTGCTCGTGATGCCGCCGCCCTCCTCGCCGCCGGCGAAGGAATACCAGGTCAGTTTCAAACTGTTCCAGCGCGTCGAGGGCATGTTTCGGATCGCCCCGGACGCTGCGGTCAAGGGGCTGCAGGTCCGCGTGTTCGAGGGCAATTCCGACGCGCCGCGGCTGACGCATAATGTCACCATTTCCTAGCAGGAGGTCATCATGTTCGGCAACAAGCCCAGCAAACCCCAGAACCGCATTGACTGCCTGATCGGCGCCGGCACCGTGATTGACGGAGACCTGACCTTTGACGGCGGCTTGCGTGTTGACGGCCACGTGCACGGAAATGTGGTCTCCGCCGAGGGCAAGCCGGGCACGCTTGTGCTGTCGGAGGCCGCACGGATCGAGGGCGAAATCCGCGTTTCCCATGTGGTTATCAACGGCACAGTCGTGGGGCCGGTGCATGCGGCCGATTACGTCGAACTGCAGAGCAAGGCGAATGTCACAGGGGATGTCTACTACCGGACCCTGGAAATGCAACTGGGGGCCGTGGTCCAGGGCAGGCTGGTTTACCAGGATGACGTCAAGGCCGACAAGGTCGTCAAGTTCAAACCGGCTTCGGCCGAGTAAGCCGGACGGTCCGGGACTATAATTGTGAGAACGGCCCACGGGCCAAACCGATTCAGGAGCAAGCGATGAATGCAGTCACCGAAGTTCTGCCCGACCCGCTGGTGTTTACCGAGAATGCCGCATCCAAGGTCCGGCAGCTGATCGAGGAAGAAGGCAATTCCGAACTCAAGCTGCGGGTGTTTGTCACCGGCGGCGGCTGTTCCGGATTCCAGTACGGCTTTACTTTTGACGAGGCGGTCAACGAGGATGACACCGCGTTGCAGAAGGGCGGTGTCACGCTGCTGATTGATCCGATGAGCCTGCAGTACCTGACCGGCGCGGAAATCGACTATCAGGAGAACGTCGAAGGCGCGCAGTTCGTGATCAAGAACCCCAATGCCAGCTCCACTTGCGGTTGCGGTTCGTCGTTTTCCGCCTGAACGATTTCCGGGCGCAGGCAAAACGGGAGGCTTGGCCTCCCGTTTTGTTTTGGCGATGAACCCTAGGCCGGGTAAACGGCGCCGAGTACCCGCAAGCCCCTTGCCCCGGTAACCTCCGGCAGGTTTCCCGGTTCCGTCGCGAGCGTGCGCTGCGCCAGCCAGGCAAACGCTGCAGCTTCCACCGATTCTGCGGGGATGCCGAGTTCGTCGGTCAGTCCCAGTTTACGGCCGGCGAGGAGCGCCGCCAGCCGGCGGAACAGGCTGGTATTGCGGGCGCCGCCGCCGCACAGATAAACCTCGGCCGCATCCGTGCAGTGGCTCTCGATCGCGCGCGCGATTGCAGCCGCCGTCAGTTCGCACAGCGTCGCCTGCACATCAACCGGCCGTTCATCCCCGGTCAGCAGTTTGTGCAGGGCCTGCAGATTGAACAGTTCGCGCCCCGTGCTTTTCGGCGGCGGGCGATCGAAAAACCCGTTGCCGAGCAGTCTCTGCAGCAGCTCCGGCAGCAGTCTGCCCTGCGCGGCCCAGGTTCCGCCGGCGTCGAACGGGAGATCCCTGTGTGCGGCGATCCAGCCGTCCATCAGCACATTGCCGGGGCCGCAGTCGAAACCGGTGACCGGGCCGCCGGGCGGCAGATGGGTGATATTGGCGATGCCGCCGATGTTGACGATCACGCGGGACTGTTCCGGGTGCGCGAATACCGCCCGGTGGAAGGCCGGGACCAGCGGCGCGCCTTCGCCGCCGGCGGCGATGTCACGGTTGCGGAAATCGCAGACCACGCGGATGCCCGACAGTTCGGCGAGCAGCGCGCCATTGACCAGCTGCACCGTATAACCTTCCCGCGGATTGTGGCGCACGGTCTGGCCATGGCAGCCGATGGCCGAGATGTCTCCGGCGCCGGTGCCGGACTGCGCCAGCAGGGTGCGTACTGCTGCGGCGTAACCCAGCGACAGCGCATTGGCCGCCAGCGCGGCCTTGTGCAGCTCGTCGGCACCGGACTGGTTCAGCGAAAGCAGCGTATCGCGCAGCTGCGGCGGAAACGGCTGATGGCTGTGGTGGCGAAGCCGGGGTGCAGCGGCAAGATCCACGAGCACGGCATCAATCCCGTCCATGCTGGTGCCGGACATCAACCCGATGAACAGGCCGGGCATCGCCGCCAAGGATCAGTTTGCGGAAGTGGTGCGGATCTGCCGCAGCAGCGCCAGGCGCTCCGACATCGGCTGCGCCACCGCTTCGAAAGCGGCGCGATGCTGAGGTGCCAGCGGCGGTGCGGGCGGCATCGCCACCCGCAGGGGATCCTGGTGAACGTTGTTGATGCGGAATTCGTAGTGCAGATGGGGGCCGGTGGCCATGCCGGTGCTGCCGACGAAGCCGATGATTTCCCCCTGGGAAACCCGCTTGCCTTTGTGCATGCCGGGAGCAAAACGCGACAGGTGCGCGTACCAGGTCGTGAATCTCGACTGGTGCCGGATCACCACCAGATTGCCGTACCCGCCCTGGCGGCCCACGAACTCGACGATGCCGCTGCCGGTGCTTTTGACCCGGGTGCCCGTGGGCGCCGCATAATCGACGCCGCGGTGCGCGCGCCAGGTCTTCAGCACCGGGTGGAGGCGTGCATTGCTGAAGCCGGAACTGATGCGGGAGAACTCCAGCGGCGAGCGCAGGAAGGCCTTGCGGATGTTCTTGCCGTCGAGCGTGTAATAACCGCCGCCCTGGCCGTCGCCGCTGTCAAACCAGACGGCGTGGAAGGTTTTGCCCTGGTTGACGAATTCTGCCGAGAGCAGCCGTCCCGCCTTGATCGGTTCGCCCTGGTGATACTGCATCTCGTACACCGCCGAGAACCGGTCGCCGCGGCGCAGGTCCCGGTGGAAATCGATGTCGGTGGAAAAGATGTCGGCGATCTGGACCGCGATCGAGTCCGACATGCCCGCCGCATCCGTGGCGGCAAACAGCGAAGAAACGATTTCGCCCGAACGCATGTGCACCCGGGTTTCGACGTCCGCCGGCCCTTCCCATACACGAAGCACATCGCGGTCAAGATCAACCTTCATCAGCTGGGTGCCGTTCAGATAGCGCAGCGCCAGCAGCTGGCCCGTCTCCGACACATGCGCGCGGATGGTGCGCCCGGGAATCAACCGGTACAGCGCGCGCGCGTCGCGGGTGTGCTGAAGCAGCAGGGCCGCGCTCGCCTGGTCGACGTCCAGCCGTTGCAGCACCGAAGCGATGGTGTCGCCGCGTTCAATCCGCACTTCGCGCCAGTACGTCTGATCCGGGGCTGCAGCCGTCATCACCAGCGGCGGCAGTTTCAGTTCCTCAACCACCGTATTGCGTTCGACGGTGTCGGTCATCGTGTCCGGCGCAATGCCGAAGGCCGCCATGACACCGACAAAAGGCAGCACCAGCGCGAGCGCGATGCGGCGCGGTGTGTTGCCATGAAGCCGGCTTGAAAGTTTTTGCGCTAGAATCGCAAATCGCGCAGAAAACATGCGCTTCCCTTATGATTTACAAGCAATTTTCTGCCGGAAGCTTAGCAGAGTACCGCGGCGCGGAAAACCGCTTTATTGCACGACGACACGGAAAAATGACCAGCACTGACCGCCAGATCGAAATAATCCGCCGCGGCTGCGATGAACTGCTGCGCGAAACCGAGCTGCGCGAAAAACTGGCCACGGGACGCCCCCTGCGGATCAAGGCCGGATTCGATCCCACCGCGCCCGACCTCCATCTCGGCCATACCGTGCTCATCAACAAGCTGCGCCAGTTCCAGGACCTGGGGCACCACGTGCTGTTCCTGATCGGCGACTTCACCGGCATGATCGGCGACCCGACCGGCAAAAATGCCACGCGCCCGCCACTGACCCGGGAGGAAGTTGCACGCAACGCACAGACCTATACCGAGCAGGTGTTCCGCATCCTCGACCGCGAACGCACCGAGGTCGTGTTCAATTCGGCGTGGATGGACCGCATGACCGCAGTCGACATGATCCGGCTGGCGGCCTCGCACACCGTCGCGCGCATGCTGGAGCGCGATGATTTCTCCAAGCGTTACCACGGCAACCAGCCGATCGCGATCCACGAATTCCTCTACCCGCTGGTCCAGGGCTATGACTCGGTGGCGCTGAAGGCCGACGTCGAACTCGGCGGCACCGACCAGAAGTTCAACCTGCTGATGGGGCGCGAGCTGCAGAAACACCACGGCCAGGCGCCGCAGTGCATCCTCACGATGCCGCTGCTCGAGGGCCTCGATGGCGTCAACAAGATGTCGAAGTCTCTCGGCAACTACGTCGGCATCCAGGAGCCGCCGAACGAGATTTTCGGCAAGCTGATGTCGGCGTCCGACGAGCTGATGTGGAAGTACATCGAGCTGCTGTCCTTCGAGCCGCTCGAAACCATCCGCGGCTGGCGCGACGAAGTGAAGGCCGGGCGCAACCCGCGCGACATCAAGGTCGCCTTCGCCCAGGAAATCGTCGCGCGTTTCCACGGCAGCGCCGCCGCCGCGGCCGCACTCGCCGATTTCGAGGCGCGTTTCCGCCGCGACGAAATTCCCGCCGACATGCCCGAGGTCAGGCTCAGCACCGAAGGCGACGGCCTGCCGATTGCCGCGGTGCTGAAGCAGGCGGGGCTTACCGCCAGCACTTCGGATGCCTTGCGCATGCTGGCGCAGGGCGGCGTGAAAATGGACGGCGAGAAGATCGGTGACAAATCGCTGAAACTTGCACGTGGTGCCAGCGTGGTGCTGCAGGTCGGCAAGCGCAAATATGCGCGCGTTACTGTGTCCTGAAAATATTGAATTAAAACAAATACTTACAAGTTATCCTCGGCGCTGCGGTAGCGCGCCATGAAAGCGCGGTCGATGTAATCCTTCCAGCGCCAGACCCAGCGCCCGCCAAACGCCAAGGCCCCGTACGAGGCCACGGCATGCCGGTCGCCGGTGCTGATCAGCGCCAGCGCGCGTGACTGCGGCCGGTATTGCAGCAGCGATTGTCCGCGCAGGGCGCGCCGCAGATTCGCCGCCAGCGGCGGTCCCTGGCGCACCGCATATACGCCGGATTTCGGTCGCGGCGCATGCGGCATCGAAGCCATGTCGCCGCTGGCGAACACCCCGGGATGCGACAGCGATTGCAGGCTCGCATCGATGAGCACGAATCCGGCGGCATCGGTGCACAGTCCGCCGGCGCCGGGCCATGCCGGCGCGGCTGCGCCGGTGATCCACAAGACTTCGTCGCAAGGCAGCCGCTCGCCGCCGCGCAGCTGCAGCGCGCCGGATTCCGCGCTTTCCACCGCGGCATTGCGGCGGACGGCGACACCGCGCCGGCGGAGGATGTTTTCGAAACGGCGGCGCACGCCTACGGGATGTGCGGCGAGGATCTCCGGACCGTCGCTGAGCAGCGTGAAACGGGCGCGCCCGCCGTCGGCGGCAATCCGGTACTGCATCGACAGCAGAATTTCCACGCCTGCAGCGCCCGCACCGGCAACGGCAATCCGCAATTCCCGTTCCGCGCCGCGTGCCCGCTCACGCAGCGCCGCCCAGCGCCGCAGCAGGACGGGCACCGGCTTGACCGGAATACCGTTTTCGGACGCGCCGGCGATACCCGCAGTCGCAGGCGTCGAACCGGCATCCAGCGACACCACGTCGTAATGCAGCTCCCGGGCAGTCCCGCAGGCGGCGACGCGTCTGTCGGGATCGAGGCGGTCGACGGCGTCTTCGATCAGGCGCACGCCGGCCCGCCGGCACAAGGGCAGGAGATCGATGTGGCAGTCCGCGTGGCTGTAGTGTCCCGCGATGTGACCGGGGAGCATGCCCGAGTAGGCGGTGAAGCGGCCGGGGCTGACGAGGGTCACTTCGACGCCGGGCTCCGGGGCGGCGGCGAAACATCGGATGACTTCGACGTGGCTGTGACCGCCGCCGATCAGCAGCAGGTGCCGGGACACCGGTATCGCACCCGCAAGGCGGTCACTTTGTTTTCCAGACTTCCCTCAGCCGCGCCTCGCGTCCGCATCCGGTCTTGTAATAGGTGTAACGGACAGGGTTCTTCCGGTAGTAATCCTGGTGGTATTCCTCCGCCACATAAAATCGGCTGGCCCGGGTCACCAGCGTGTGCACTTCGCCCGCAAAGGGCCTGTTTTTCAGCAGGGCCGCCTTCGATGCTTCCGCGGCCTTGCGCTGCGCCTCGTCGTGATAAAAGATTTCGCTGCGGTACTGTGAACCCTGGTCGCAGAACTGGCCGTTGGCCTGCGTCGGATCGATGTTGCGCCAGAACGTGTCGAGCAGCTGCGCGTAACTGACCTTTGCCGGGTCGTAGCTGACCTGCACCACCTCGTTGTGGCCGGTGTTGCCGGTGGAGACCTGCTGGTAGGTCGGGTTCGGCGTCTGTCCGCCCATGTAGCCGGATACGGTGGACAGCACGCCCGGCACCTTGTCGAAGGCTTCCTCCATGCACCAGAAACAGCCGCCGCCGAAGGTGGCGATGGCCGGTGCCGCCGGCTTTGCGGTCTGCGCCGCGGCTGTCAGGGGGAGCAGCAGCGCGCAGGCCAACAGGGCGCGCCGAGAAATCTCTTTCAAAATCATCAACATCATGGGTTCTCTCCCGGTTAAAACCAGTATATCGGATAATCGCGTTCCCGAGCCCGGTGTGCCGGGCCCCGTTCATTAGTGGAGAAAACATGCGGCGCATTACACTCACCCAGTACCTCGTCGAGCAGCAGCGCGAAAAGGGCGTGGTTTCGGCGGAACTCAGGCTGCTGATCGAAGTGGTCGCCCGGGCCTGCAAGTCGATCAGCAATGCGGTGAGCAAGGGTGCGCTGACCGGCATACTCGGCAATGCCGGCAGCGACAATGTGCAGGGCGAGGCCCAGAAAAAACTCGATGTCATTTCCAACGAGGTGCTGCTCGAGGCCAACGAGTGGGGCGGCCACCTCGCCGCGATGGCCTCCGAGGAAATGGAGCATCCCCACCAGATACCCAACCGTTATCCCCGCGGCGAATTCCTGCTGCTGATCGATCCGCTCGACGGCTCCTCGAACATTGATGTCAACGTATCGGTAGGCACCATTTTTTCGGTGTTGCGCTGCCCCGAAGGCTGCGAACCTGACGAAAAGGCCTTTCTGCAGCCCGGCTCCCGCCAGGTGGCCGCGGGTTTCGCGGTGTACGGCCCCTCGACCATGCTGATCCTGACCGTAGGCAACGGCGTGGCCGGATTCACGCTGGACCGTGAAATGGGCAGCTGGGTGCTGACCCAGCCCAGGATCGAGATTCCCGCGGATACCGCGGAGTTCGCGATCAACATGTCGAACATGCGCAACTGGGAACCGCCGGTCAAGCGCTATATCGACGAATGCCTGGCCGGGAAAAACGGCCCGCTGGGCAAGGACTACAACATGCGCTGGGTGGCTTCGATGGTCGCCGACGTCTATCGCATCCTGTCGCGGGGCGGGATTTTCATGTATCCGCAGGACGCCAAGCACAAGGAAGGGCGGCTGCGCCTCATGTACGAGGCCAATCCGATGGCGATGATTGTCGAGCAGGCCGGCGGCGCCGCGACCAACGGCCGCGAGCGCATTCTCGACCTGCAGCCGACACGCTTGCACCAGCGCGCGGGCGTTGTGCTCGGTTCGCGCAACGAAGTCGAGCGCGTGACTGCTTATCACCGCAAGGCCTGAACGCGCGCCGCCGCTCGCTGTCAGGAACCGCCGTTCGCGGCGACTGAAGCTGCAGTTCCCCCCATTGATGGAGAAACCCCATGGCGCTTGAGCATGCAGGCAAAGAAGGCCGCGAGGTCGCGACGCTGGGTGGCGGCTGTTTCTGGTGCCTGGAGGCGGTATTCGACGGGCTGGCCGGCGTGGAGTCGGTGGAATCGGGCTACGCCGGCGGGCATCTTCCGGATCCGACCTATGAGGACATCTGCGGCGGCGACACCGGGCATGCGGAAGTTGTCCGCGTGACTTTCGATCCGGCGGTGATCAGCTACGACGACCTCCTCGAGGTGTTTTTTGCGATTCACGACCCGACCACGCTGAATGCGCAGGGCAATGACATCGGCACCCAGTACCGCTCGGTGATCTTCCATCATTCGCCCGGGCAGAAAGCCGCTGCCGAGGCGATGCTGGCCCGGCTCGCTGCCGCGCGCGTTTTCAACCGGCCCATCGTCACCGAAATCGCCCCTGCGCCGCGGTTCTACGTGGCCGAGCCGTACCACCAGGAATATTTCGAACGCAATCCGCGCCAGCCGTACTGCCAGTACGTGGTGTCGCCCAAGGTGGCCAAGTTCCGCAAGCAGTTTGCCGCGCGCCTGAAACCCTGACGGTCGGCGGCGGCCAGTGCGGAAACGTGCGTTATGTCACGTTTCCGCGGCGAGCCGGCGCTCGCGGGTGGCGGCAACGATGGCCTGGGCGAGTTTGACCAGTGTCAGCGGACCCGAGCCCTCGGCCTTGTTGCCTGCGATGACCGTGCACTCCTGTCCCGCCGCCAGCGTCGCGGTGCACAGCCGCGCGATGGATTCCCGCGTCGCGGCGTCCTCGTCGACCAGCCGGTCGAACGGCGCAAACCGCGCCGTGGCGTCCTCGTCGCTGTACCCCGCCCGCAGGCTCCAGCGCACCACCAGCGGTCCCGGCCCGAATCCCGACATCGCCGCGGCCTGCGCGGCCACTGCCGGCATCCGCGCATGCACCCCGACGCAATAGCGTGCTCCGGTATCCTTCAGCGAAGCAAAAAACCGCCGCGTGATCATGCGGCCGTCGCGCATCTCCACGGCATACAAGGGGCCCCGCGGCAGGCGTTCCAGGAAATCGTGCAATTGCGCGATGAAACGCTCCGGCGACCGCGTCAGCGTCCGCCCCAGCGGCGGAAACTGGAACAGCAGCGGTCCGGCGGCGGCGCCCAAGCCTTCGAGCACCGGCTCGACAAACCGCGCAGTGGCATAGGCGGGATCAAGGAAATGTCCGTTCGGACCGCCACGGCCGCCGTCCCCGCCGTGCTGCCAGGGACCGGTCAGCATGCCCGGCGCCCTGACGACAAAACGGAAGTTGTCGGGCACTTGGGCGGCATAGTACGCGTACTGGCGCGCTGTCAGCGGCGCATGGAATGCGCGGTCTATGCCGGCCGCGCCGAACAGCGGATGCTGCGCGTAGGCCTTCAAGCCGTGGCGCGAGAGATCACCCGGCGGCAGTGCCTCCGCCCAGACGGAACCCTGCCATCCGGGGAAATGCCACGACGACGTACCCAGCCGCAAGCCCTTCGGCAACTGTCGTGCCAGGTCGCGCACTTCCTGCGGCACTTCGGCCGGGACGACAGCGACCGCCCGGTGCCCGGCACCGTTGCGCGCATCGCCGGCAAACAGCGAGAGTTGTCTGGCCATGATGGCGTATCAGCCGGGCGTTGCGGTCATGCCGTTACCGCGCGGGGTCGGCATGTCGTTCCTGCACGGGTCGCATATGTTGCAGATACACAATTCAAATTCCCCGGTTAGGTCATTGATTTGTTTCTGCTCTTGCGCCGCGGGCCGATTCCCGGAAGGCGGCGGAGGAGGGGATCCTATTGTGCTGCGAGTCGGCCGCGGATACAAACGCCACTTGATCGACAGGCCGCCGGCATGCCGGAAAACACCCCGGAACATGCACGCCGTACCCTCTGGTTTTCCCTCTGGGAAACGATTGACAAAGGCGTTTTCCCTCGGCATCCTCTCGTCACCGTGCGCTATCACGGCAAACCTGACCAACCTGACCAACTGATCCTATCCGGACATTACGGGAGAACACTCGATGGCTGCAAAGAAAAAGGCTACCAAGAAACCCGCTGCTAAAAAGAAAAAAGCCGCAGCGAAACGCAAACCCAATGCCGCGTTCATGAAGGCCATGCAACCGAGCGCAGCGCTCGGTGCGGTGATCGGCAACAGCGCGATGCCGCGCACCGAAGTCACCAAGAAAATCTGGGCCTACATCAAGAAGCACGGCCTGCAGGACAGCAAAAACCGCCGCAACATCAATGCCGACGAGAAACTGAAAGACGTTTTCGGCGGCAAGAAACAGGTGTCGATGTTCGAGATGACCAAGCTGGTCAACAAGCACCTGAAATAATTTTTTCGGATCGCAGAAGGCGGGGCGCCCAGGCGTCCCGTTTTTTTTGCGCGATCAGCGCCGGCTGACCGCGCCGCCGCCGATCAGCAGGGCCGCGGCCATGGCCCAGAACACCGGGGTCATGCCGAGGGTAGCGCCGACGGCGCCGAACAGCAGCGGCATGCCGGCCTGGGTCAGGTTGAGCAGGAAAGTGCGCACGCCGACGACCTCGCCGCCGCGCCCGGGCGGCGCCGTGTTGTAGAGCACCGACATGATCATCGGCTGGGTGCCGCCGATCGCCAGTCCGATCACGAAGGCAACAGCCATCAGCAGCGGCGCGCTGCTGATCAGCGGGAACACGGCCATCGCGGCGCCGGTGGCGAACATGCCGCCGATCAGCAGCGGCCATGCGCTGAGGCGGTGCACGATCAGCGGCAGCAGCAGCCGCACCACGAAAATCGCCGCGCCGAAGGCGCCGAGGATCAGGCCGATGGTCGATGCCGACAGTCCCAGCCGGGTGCCGTGGATCGGCGTGACAAAAGTGAACAGGTCCCAGGCCATCGACAGCACCGCGCTGGCGATGAAGGCACGCCGCAGGTCCGGGATGCGAAAAAGATCGATCACCCGCTTGCGATCCGCGCTCTGCGCCGGCGCCGGATGTGACGGGAGCCGGACCGGGCGTGCCAGCAGCAGGACGATTCCGGCAACCACGCTGGCACCCAGCAGCAGAAAGGTCAGTCGATGTCCGACCAGGTCGATCGCGAATCCCGACAGCGTCGGCCCCAGAAAGCCTGACGTGGAAAATGCCAGCGCCAGCAGGCTGAAATTGCGTGAACGGTCTTCCGGTGCGCCGAGCAGGCCCGCCGCCTGATTGACACAAATATGCACGAGCATGAAGCCGCTGCCCGCCAGCGCGCTGGCGACGAACAGCGTCTCGAGGCGGGGCAAGGCCACGACCAGCAGCAGGGCGCAGAGCACGGCGCCCGCGCCGATGAACAGCGGCACGCGCACGCCGATGCGGTCGATGGTCCGGCCCCATCCCACCGCGAACAGCAGCGGCACCGCGGCAAGCAGCGAAATCAGGACGCCGACCGCGAGCGCGGAAGCCTGCAGGTGGAGCGCGAACAGCGACAGCGTGACGCGGATGCCGGCGAAAGCCAGGTGCAGCAGCACGGTCAGCAGCAGGATGAAGCGGATCCCGGTCCCGTTCATCCCGTGGTTTCCCGGGCCTGTTTCCCCTGCCAGGACACCATCGCCACGCCGCAGCAGGTCACGGCGATGCCCGCCAGAGAAATGGCGGTCGGCACGACGCCGAAAAAAACGAGCTCCAGCGCCACCGCGAAAATGGGCGTCAGGTAAATCAGGCTGGTGACGCGGGTGGCCTGCCCGCGCCGCATCAGCGTGTGCAGTGCATTGACGGCGAGGAATGACGCGCCGATCACCAGGAACACGATCGCGCCGGCCAGCGGCCAGGACCAGCGCACGGCCGCGCCTTCGACCAGCCAGGCCAGCGGCGCCAGCACCACCAGCGTGCCGGCAAACTGCAGCAGCGCCGCGGCACGCAGGTCGGCGGTCGGACACCAGCGGCGCTGGTAGAGCGTGCCGGCGGTGACTCCCGCCAGCGATATCGTGACGGCGAGCAATGCGCCCGCGGTGGCCTCGCGCACATCAATCTTGTGCCAGACGATCAGGGTCACCCCCGCGAGGCCGATGGCGATGCCCGCCCACTGCCGGGCGCTGATGCGCTCCCCCATCCAGCGCCCCGCGATGACCGCCGTCAGCAGCGGCTGCACCGACAGCAGCACCGCGGTGATGCCGGCCGACATGCCGAGGTACTGCGTGTAATGGCTGCCGCCGAGGTGCACGGCATGCATCAGCAGGCCGGCAACGACCAGATGCCCGGCCTCGCTGCGGTTGGCGGGCCAGCGCGGGCGCACGATCAACAGCAGCGGGATCAGGCACAGCAGGCCGAAGGCGAAACGCAGCGACAGGAAGGTGAACGGCGCCGCGTGCTGCAGCCCGAGCTTGGTGGCGAGGAAACCCGAGCCCCATACCGACACGAAATACCACGCCAGCAGGGATTCGTAGGCGCGGGCGGAGAACAGGGCAGGCAAGATATGCGGGTCGCGGAATTGAGCGGCGAGTATATCGTCAGGCGTGGCCGGTTCCGCGTGCGGCTGTCAGGGCGCCAGCCGGCTGAGGGCCCAGCGCGTTCCGTCACGGGTGTAGAGCAGCCGGTCGTGCAGCCGGTTGGGCCGGCCCTGCCAGAACTCCACGCTGGCCGGCCGCAGCCGGTAACCGCCCCAGTGTGCAGGGCGTCCTGCGGCATCGCCGTGGTCTGCGGCGGCGGCCGCGAATTTCTGCTCGAGCACCGCGCGGTTTGCGACCGGCTCGCTTTGCGGCGACGCGATGGCCGCATGGCGGCTGCCCAGAGGGCGGCTGGAGAAATAGTCATCGGATTCGGCGGCGGAGACCATTTCGATGGCGCCCTCGATGCGCACTTCGCGCTCCAGCTCGGACCAGTGGAACAGCAGTGCTGCGCGCGGATTCTCGGCGAGCTCGCGGCCCTTGCGGCTGCGGTAGTTGGTGTAAAACACGAAGCCTTCGCGGTCGAAGCCTTTCAGCAGCACGATCCGCGCCGACGGCGCCCCGCCCGCGGTCGCGGTGGCCAGCGTCATGGCGTTGGGCAGCGGCAGTTCGGCGCGCAGCGCTTCGTCGAACCAGCGCTGGAACTGGGTGCAGGGGTCGGCGGCGACATCGGACTCGTCGAGGCTTTCGCCCATGTATTCGCGGCGCAGCGAGGCTATGCTCAAGGGTGCTCCGGCTGGGATTCGGGTTGAAGGACGATTCTAGCGTTCGGGCAGCGGAATGAATTCGGTTTCACCGGGCACCCGCGGAAAACGCTGCTCGCGCCAGCGGAGGCGTGCATCCTCGATCAGTTCACGGCTGCTGGCGACAAAATTCCAGTGAATGAAGCGGTCGCCGTCCAGCGCTGCACCGCCGAACACCATCAGCCGTGCCGGTCCCGCGCAGGCAATGGGGACCGTTGCGCCCGGTTCGAACACAGCGACCGTGTGCTGTGCCACCGGGCTGCCGCCGGCCGTGACCTCGCCGTCGATGACATAGATCGCGCGCTCCTCGTGTTCCGCCGGAATCTCGAAGCGGGCAGCCGCACGCGCGGTCACTGCGCCGTAGAACATCGGCGAAAAGGTTTTGACCGGCGACTGTTGTCCCCATCCGCTCCCGGCAATCAGCCGCAATTCCGCGTCCTGCCATTGCAGCACCGGCAAGCTCGCTTTCGGGTGGTGCACGAACGCCGGGTCCGTGCGTTCCGCGGCCCGCGGCAGCGCGATCCAGGTCTGGATGCCGTGCAGGCCCCGCGCCCGGCCGCGCTCATCGCCGGGACTGCGTTCCGAATGCACGATGCCGTGGCCGGCGGTCATCCAGTTGACGTCGCCCGGCGTGATGCGCTGTTCGCAGCCGAGGCTGTCACGGTGCATGATCGCACCGTCGAACAGGTAGGTGACCGTGGCAAGCCCGATGTGCGGATGCGGCCGGACATCGAGGCCTGCGCCGGGGCTGAACTGCGCCGGCCCCATGTGATCGAAAAAGATGAAGGGGCCGACCATCTTCTGCGCGGCAGACGGCAGCAGGCGGCGCACGGGCAGGCCGTCGACGTCCTTGACATGGGGTTTGAGCGTACTGCGGATCATCGGCGGCTCCGGTTAACGGTTCCCCGCGGCGGCGGCACGGCGGAAACGGGCGCTGTCGTCACCGGCTGACAGGATCAGCTGATCGCCCTCGACGCGAAAATAGGGTCTGCTGCCGAGCAGCTTGAAATACCGTCCCTCGAAAGCGCCGAGGGGTTCGGGGCAGGCACGGCGGGTGGTGGCCAGCGGCGAGACGGTCATCCTGCCGTCGATGGACTCCACGCTGCCGCTGCCGCTGTTGCAGCCGCTGAATGCGGAAATGCGCCCCTTGTCCAGTTGCAGTGTCGCCCGCGGCAGGCCCGGCATGCGGCCGCCGTCGATGAAGCTGGACGTGGTCAGTTCCCAGCTGCCCTCGGGCAGGGGGATGGGCTTGTCGACGGTGGCGCAGGAAGTCAGCAGTGCAGCGGCCAGCGCGGAGCGGGCGCATCGGGAAAACGTGGACATGGCATCGGGTCGCGGTTGCGGGACAGCCGATTATAGACCGCGCCAACTGCCGCATAGCCGTAGCTGCCCCGCCGCCGCAGCCGTCCAGAACATCGCTGCGATCCCGGTGTTCAGCGCGCGCCCGCTGCCTCGAGAATGCGGACGATGTCGCGATAGCCGCGCTGGCGCGCATGCGCGAGGGGCGTGATTCCGTCGCGGTCGGCGAGGTTGACATCCGCCCCGTGCGTGACGAGCAGGCGCACGATCGCGGTGTGCCTTGCGCCGCCGTCGCCGAGAATCACCGCTTCGATCAGCGCCGTCCAGCCAAAGCGGTTGACGTGGTTGATGTTGACGGGCGTCTTCAGCAGCTCGCGCACGACCTCGACATGGCCGTAATGCGATGCGGGAATCAGTGCGGTGCCGCCGTACTGGTTCAGCGTATGCGGATCAGCGCCGTGTTTCAGTGTCAGGCGCAGCAGTTCGGTGTGGCCGCGGACCGCGGCAACCATGAATGCGGTGCGGCCGATGGTATCGCGGACATTGGGGCTGGCGCCGGCCTCCAGCAGCAGCCGTGCCGCCTCCACATGGTTGCCGTAAGCGGCGGCGACCAGCGCGGTGCGGCCGTCACCGTCGCGGGCGAGCAGTGAAGCGCCCTGCTTGAGCAGTTGCCTTGCCGCAGCCGTGTCGCCGCGACCCGCCGCGGCGATCAGCGCCTGGTCGCGATCAGAAACCTGCGCCGCCGCGGGCAGCATGATCAGCAGCAGGGCGATCAGCAGGCTGCGCAGGATCATCTGCCGCGCTCCTTCAGGAATTCGCCGAGGATGCGCGCGGTGTGCGAGCACGCGGCTTTTTTCACCACCGTTGCCGGCGGCCCTTCAGCGACGATGCGGCCGCCGCCGTCGCCGCCCTCGGGGCCGAGGTCGATGATCCAGTCGGCCTCGGCCATCACATCGAGGTTGTGCTCGATCACCACCACCGAGTTGCCGGCATCGACCAGCCGGTGCAGCACATGGATCAGCTTTTCGACGTCGGCCATGTGCAGGCCCACGGTCGGTTCGTCGAGCACGTAGAGCGTGTGCTTCTGCGCACCGCCGCGGCCGGGGCGCGCGCCGGCGTCATCGCCGTTGGCGCGCACCTTGGCCAGTTCCGTGACCAGCTTGATGCGCTGGGCCTCGCCGCCGGACAGCGTCGGACTCTGCTGGCCCAGCGTCAGGTAGCCGAGGCCGACGTCCTGCAGCAGGCGCAGCGCGTGGTGGATCTGCGGATGCGCGGCAAAGAATTCGACGGCTTCGTCGATGCTCAGCGCCAGCACCTCGCCGATCGACTTGCCCTTGAATTTCACCGACAGCGTCTCGGCGTCGAAGCGCTGGCCGCCGCAGACATCGCAGGGCACTTTCACGTCGGGCAGGAAACTCATCTCGATCTTCTGCACGCCCTGGCCCTCGCAGGCCTCGCAGCGGCCGCCCCTGGTGTTGAAGGAAAAACGGCTCGCGGTGTAGCCGCGCATGCGCGCATCCGGTGCATCGGCATAGAGGCGGCGGATGTTGTCCCAGAAACCGACATAGGTCGCGGGGCAGGAGCGTGGCGTCTTGCCGATGGGGGTCTGGTCCACCTCGAGCACGCGGCCGACTTGCGGCCACCCGGAGATGGATTCACAACCTGTTGTTTTTATTGATGTTTTCTTCCTGTCGCCGACGAGGCGCTGCAGATTCGCATGCAGCACGTCGCGCGCCAGCGTCGATTTGCCGGAGCCGGAGACGCCGGTGACCACGGTCAGCCGGCCCAGCGGCACGCGCGCGTTCACGCGCTGCAGGTTGTGCAGGCGCGCGCCGCGGATCTGCAATGACGGCGTCTTCGCGTCGATGCTGCGCGGCGGCTGCAGCGGATGGCGCAGCGGGTGCGCCAGTGCGCGGCCGGTGACCGACTGCGGATTGCGCTGGAGCTCTGCCGCCGTGCCCTCGGCGACCACGGCGCCGCCGAGGCGGCCTGCGCCGGGACCGAGGTCGATCACGTGGTCGGCGCGACGGATGGTGTCCTCGTCATGTTCGACCACGATCAGCGTGTTGCCCTTGGTCTGCAGCTTCGCCAGCGTATCGAGCAGGATGCGGTTGTCGCGCGGGTGGAGGCCGATGGTCGGTTCGTCGAGGATGTAGGCGACGCCACGCAGGTTGGAACCCAGCTGCGCCGCCAGCCGGATGCGCTGGGCCTCGCCGCCCGACAGCGTCGGCGCCGCGCGGTCGAGCGCGAGATAGCCGAGGCCGACCTCGTCCAGAAAGCCGAGCCGGCTGCGGATCTCGGCGACGATGTCGCGCGCGATCGCCGCTTCGCGGCCGCTGAAGGACAGGTCCGTGAACTCATTCGCCAGCTTCGCCACCGGCAGCGCTGCGAGCCCGGCGATCGAACGCTTGCGGTATTTCACCGCCAGCGCCGTCGGATTGAGCCGCTGGCCGTGGCAGTCGGGACAGGGTTCGTCGACTTCCAGCCAGTTGAGCCATGAATCGAGCACGTGTTCTTCGGTGCCGGTTTTCTCGCGTTCCTCGTCCCACTCCACCTTCTCCAGCGACAGGCCGGTGCCGAAGCAGGTCGCACACCAGCCGTGCTTCGAGTTGTACGAAAACAGCCGCGGGTCGAGTTCGGGGAAACTCCGGTTGCAGCAGGGGCAGGCGCGCTTGACCGAATACACCTGCTCGGTGAGACGGATCAGCCGCGGATTCTTCTTGGCCATCGCCGTGGCCAGCGTGTCGAGGCCGCCCAGCACATGCACGACGCCCTTGCCGTGTTCGATCGCGGCGGCAAGCCCCGCACGCAGTTCCGCCTCGTTGCCGGGCGTGACCCGGATGTCGGCGATCGGCAGCTCGATGCTGTGTTCCTGGAAACGCGCGAGCCGCGGCCACGGCGCCGTCGGGATGAATTCGCCGTCGACGCGCAGGTGGGTATGGCCTTTGCCCGCCGCCCATTTCGCGAGGTCGGTGTAATACCCCTTGCGGCTGACCACCAGCGGCGCGAGCAGGCCGATGCGGTCGCCGCGGTTCTGCTTCAGGATGCGCGCCGCGATCTGGTCGACGCTCTGCGGCTCGATCGCGACATCGCAGTCCGGACAATACTGGGTGCCGAGCTTGACATAGAGCAGGCGCAGGAAATGGTAGATCTCGGTCAGCGTTGCCACCGTGCTGCGGCGGCCGCCGCGGCTGGTGCGCTGCTCGATTGCCACCGTCGGCGGGATGCCGTAGATCGCGTCGACCTCTGGCCGCGCCGCGGCTTGCACGAACTGGCGCGCATAGGCGTTCAGCGATTCGAGGTAGCGGCGCTGGCCTTCTGCGAACACGATGTCGAAGGCCAGCGTTGATTTGCCCGAGCCGGACACGCCGGTGACGACGGTGAATTTCCCGCGCGGGATGTCGACGCTGATGTTCTTCAGGTTGTGCTCGCGGGCGTGGCTGACACTGATCGCGTTGCTGTGGCGCGCGACCGACTGCGGCAGCGCAGGCGGCGCGGCCAGCGGGGCGCCGAGCGCGGCCGCGTAGTCGCGCAGCGCGCGGCCGGTGTGCGAGGTGGCGTGTGCAGCCACTGCATCCGGCGTGCCGCAGCAGACCACCGTGCCGCCGGCATCCCCGCCCTCGGGGCCGAGGTCGATGATCCAGTCGGCAGCGCGCACGACGTCGAGGTTATGCTCGATGACGATCAGCGAATGGCCGGCGGCCAGCAGCTTGCGGAAGGCGCGCAGCAGCTTGCGCACGTCGTCGAAATGCAGGCCGGTGGTCGGTTCGTCGAACAGGAACAGCGTGCCCCTGCCGCCGACCGCGTTGCGGCCGGCCTGCGCCGCCTCGGCGAGGAAGCCGGCGAGTTTCAGCCGCTGCGCTTCGCCGCCGGACAGCGTCGGCACCGGCTGCCCCAGCTTCAGGTAATCGAGGCCGACGTCGATCAGCGGCTGCAGCGCGCGGGCGATGTCCGGCGCGTGGTTGAAAAAGGCCAGCGCGTCGGCGACCGTCATCTCGAGCACGTCGGCGATCGATTGCCCGTCGATCGTGATCTCGAGCACTTCCGCGCGGTAGCGCCGGCCGTCGCAGTCGGGGCAGCGCAGGTAGACGTCGGACAGGAATTGCATCTCGACATGCTCGAAGCCGTTGCCGCTGCAGGTCGGGCAGCGGCCGGTGCCGGAGTTGAAGCTGAAGGTGCCGGTGGTGTAGCCGCGCGACTGCGCCAGCGGCGCCGCCGCGAAACGGCTGCGGATGGCGTCGAAGGCGCCGACATAACTCGCGGGGTTCGAGCGCGTGGTGCGGCCGATCGACGACTGGTCGACCAGCATCGCGTCGCCGATATGGTCGACGCCGTAGAGACCGTCGTGCCGGCCCGGCGCCTCGGTCGGTTTGCCCATCGCCTTGCGCAAGGCCGCGTAAAGCACGTCCTGGATCAGCGTCGACTTGCCCGATCCCGAGACGCCGGTGATGCAGACCAGGCGCTGCAGCGGGAAATCGACGTCGACCTGCTTCAGGTTGTGTTCGGTGGCGCCGCGCAGCCGCAGCAGCGGCGTGTTCTTCGTCGGCGGCCGCGGCGGCTCCGCCGGCGCCGCGTGCACTGCGCCCGACAGGTAGCGCCCGGTCAGCGAATCCGCCTGGCGCATGATCCGCGCCGGCGTGTCGAAAGCGACGACTTCGCCGCCCTTCGAACCGGGGCCGGGCCCGATGTCGAGCAGGCGGTCGGCGGCGAGCATCACCTGCGGATCGTGCTCGACCACCACCAGCGAGTTGCCGGCGTCGCGCAGCCGGTGCATGACGCCGATCACGCGGCCCATGTCGCGCGGATGCAGGCCGATCGAGGGCTCGTCGAGCACGAACAGCGTGTTGACCAGCGAGGTGCCGAGCGCGGTCGTCAGGTTGATCCGCTGCACTTCGCCGCCGGACAGCGTGCGTGACTGGCGGTCGAGCGTGAGATAGCCGAGGCCGACCCGGTTCAGGTAGTCGAGCCGGGTGCGGATTTCGCCGACCAGCATGTCGGTGGCTTCGTCGAGCGGCGCCGGCAGCTCCAGCGCCTCGAACAGCATCTTGGTGCGCTCCAGCGGCAGCAGCATCACGTCGTGCACGGTGAGGCCGGGCAGGGCGGCGAGCCGGTCGTCGTCGTAGCGCACGCCGTTCGGCCTGAAGCGGGCGCGCGCGCCGAGGGCCGCATCGGCATTGGCCTTCGAGCCCACACGCCACAGCAGCGCCTCCGGCTTCAGCCGCGCGCCGTTGCAGGCCGTGCACTCGGTGTAGGCGCGGTATTTCGACAGCAGCACCCGCACGTGCATCTTGTAGGCCTTGGTTTCCAGCCACTTGAAAAAGCGGCCGACGCCGTACCAGGTACCGGGCCAGGACTTGTGCCAACTGACCCATTCCGGCTCGCCTTCGAGCACCCAGTGTTTTTCCTTCGCCGACAGCTCGCGCCAGGGCTTGTCGGCCGGGATGCCGCGCAGCTTCGCGTATTTCATCAGGTCGTCCTGGCATTCCTTGTTCGACGGCGTCTGCCAGGGTTTCACCGCGCCGTCGCGCAGCGACTTCGATTCGTCCGGCACCACCAGCCCGTAGTCGAGGCCGATCACGCGGCCGAAGCCGCGGCAGGTCTCGCAGGCGCCCATCGGCGAGTTGAAGGAAAACAGGCTCGGATTGGGTTCGGCGTAATGGATGTCGCATTCCGCGCAGTGCAGGTCCGAGGAGTAGCGCCACAGCACGCCGGAGGAGACGCCGGCATCGCTGTCCGACAGCCGGTGCACGTTGACGCGGCCCTGGCCGACCTTCAGTGCGGCTTCCAGCGCCTCGACCACCCGCGCGCGTTCGGCGCCGGCCATGCGCAGCCGGTCCTGCACGACCTCGAAACCATCCGCGGCCTCGCGCAGGAACCGCGTGTAGCCCTGGGCGGCGAGCAGCGCCTTCACTTCCCCGGCCTTGAAGTTCGCCGGCACCGCCACCGGGAAGGCGATCGCCAGCCGCGGATCGCCGGCAGCCTGCGCCCGCGCCTGCAGCGAGGCGAAGATCGTCTGCGGCGTGTCGCGCACCACCGCCGCGCCGCAGCCGCGGCAATGCAGATGCGCCGCGCGCGCGAACAGCAGCTTCAGGTGGTCGTTGAGCTCGGTCATTGTGCCCACGGTCGAGCGCGAGGTGCGCACCGGGTTGACCTGGTCGATCGCGATCGCCGGCGGGATGCCTTCGATGCGGTCCACCTGCGGCCGGTCCTGGCGGTCGAGGAACTGCCGCGCGTAGGGCGAGAAGGTTTCGACGTAGCGGCGCTGGCCCTCGGCGTAGAGCGTGTCGAACACCAGCGAGGACTTGCCGCTGCCGGAGACGCCGGTGACCACCACCAGTTCGTTCAGCGGAATGTCCAGCGACAGGTTTTTCAGGTTGTTCTGGCGCGCGCCGCGGATGACGATGCGTTCGCGGCCGTGTTCGGGAGTATCCATGCTGGGGGGGCGATTCAGGGATGACGGACCGCCATCTGGCAGTCCGCTCGGACTGCGACCGATTCTACCGGCTTTCGGAGATGCTGCAGCCCGCGGCGGCGGTTTCGCGGATCATCCGGAGTGCGGTGTCCGGGACATCAGCCCTTGGCCGGCGGAGCGGCGCCGGGGATGACCACGCGCCGCGGTGCCGCTGCGGCAGGAGGAACCCGGCCGCGGTCGCGTGCCGGGAACGGGCGGTTCATGGGCCGATCATATCAACTCGCCCCGGCGATGCTGACGGGAGGGGATCGCCGCGTCATGGACATGCAGCAACCCGCAAGCCGTCGGCCGGCGAGCATCCATTCAGAGTGTGGACAAACCGGATGCAGCGCGCGCCCCGAGGAGTAACATCGGCTGAAAACCGAAAAAAGGCCGCCATGAAGCGCCGCTATCCGCTGCACGTCCAGATCTCGACGCTGTTCCTGCTGCTGCTGCTGATCGTCGGCGGCTCGCTGGCGGCGATCAGCTACCAGGCGTCGCGCGACATGCTGGAGACTTCCGCCGAAGAGCTGTCCCTGCGCATCAGCCGCGAGCTGCTCGGCGATTTCCAGCGGCTGATCGAACCCGCGGAAATGGCGATCGGCATGCTGAGCTACGACCGGCTGACCGTCGCGGAGTCGCTGCGCACGCGCATGGAGCAGCTGGACATGATCCGCGATGTTCTGGACAAGGCGCCGGCGCTCTCGGCGCTCTATTTCGGCTATGGCAGCGGCGATTTCTTTTTCGTACGCCGCCTGCGCAATGCCGCAGACCTCAAGCTGTTCAACGCGCCGCCGAACACGCGCTACATGGTGCAGAGCATCGAGCGCGGCGGCGGCATGGTCGAACGCGGCAGTTATCTGTACCTCGGCAACGGCCTGGAAGTGCTGAGGCAGGAGGATCGGCCGGAATATCCCGCGACCTACGATCCGCGCCAACGCGGCTGGTTCACCGAGGCCTTTTCGTCGCCGTCGGCGATCCGCACGCCGCCCTACCTGTTTTTCTCCAGCCGCAAGGTCGGCATGACACTGGCCGCGCGCTCCAATCTCGGTTTCGGCGTCGCCGGCGCGGACATCGAGCTCGACACCCTGGGTGAGCGCCTGGCCGTGCAGAAAGTGACGCCGGGCACCCAGATCGCCCTGGTCAATGCCGACGGCTACCTGCTTGCGCACGAGGACGTCAGCCGGCTGGTGACCATCGGTTCCGGGGCGGACCCGAAGCCCTCGCTGACCCGGCTGCGCGACTCCGGCCTGCCGGCCCTGTCCGGGCTCGAGCCGCAGCTGGCCGGCATGAAAGGCACGGAGCCCCTGCGCCTGAGCCTAGAGGCCGACGGGGCCCGCTGGCGGGTGGCGATCAACCCGCTGCTGATCGAGGGCGCGCGGCCGCTGTACCTGGTCAGCGCGATACCGGACCACGAACTGCTGTCCGCCGCGAACCGGCAGCGCAACCTCGCGCTGCTGATCACGGCCCTGATCATCGCCTTCGCGGTACCCGTGGTCTGGTTGCTGGCCCGGGCCGTGGCCCGGCCGCTGAAGGCGCTGGCGGCGGAAGCGGATGCGATGCGACATTTCGATTTCTCGAAGCCGTCCTCGACCACCTCCGTGATCGAGGAGGTGGACCAGCTTGCGGCAACGATGGAAGGCATGAAGCTCGCGATCCGCCGCTTCCTCGACATCAGCCTGGTGATCGCCGCCGAGAAGGACATAGACCGCCTGCTGCCGATGCTGCTGAACGAGATGATGTCCGCCGCCGACGCCAGGGTTGCCGTGCTCTACCTGAATCAGGATGGCACGCTGGTGCCGGCGGCAATGCGCGACAGCGAAGGGGCCGTCGCCGACGCCGAATTGCCGGCGCTGGCGGCTGGCGCCGGCGGACCGCTGATCGAGGCGGCACTGCAGGCCGGTTCGGCACAGGCCGCGTTGCTGCAGGCCGCTGATATCAGCGCCTGTTCGGGGGGAAAAGATCCCTTTGCGGCACTGGACGCCGGGCAGGGCCTGGCGGTGCCGCTGCTGAACCGCCAGCGCGAACTGGTCGGCCTGCTGCTGCTGCGGCGGCGCGATGCCATTGAGGATGCCCAGCTGTCGTTCGTGCAGGCCATGTCCGGGCTCTACGCCAGCGTGCTCGAGACCCGCGAACTGATCCGCGCGCAGAAAGACCTGTTCGAGGCCTTCATCCAGCTGATCGCCGGCGCGATTGACGCCAAAAGCCCGTACACCGGCGGCCACTGCGCGCGGGTGCCCGAACTGACCCGGATGCTGGCCGAGGCGGCCTGCGCCCAGACCGAGGGGCCGTTTGCGGATTTCCGGCTCGACGCGGAGGATTGGGAGGCGGTGCACGTCGCGTCCTGGCTGCATGATTGCGGCAAGGTCACCACGCCCGAGTACGTTGTCGACAAGGCAACCAAACTGGAGACGATCTACGACCGCATCCACGAAGTGCGCATGCGTTTCGAGGTGCTCAAGCGCGATGCGGAGATCGCCTGCCTGAAAGCGGCGGCGGCGGGCGAACCCGGGCCCGCGGCGGTCGCGCGGCTGGCGGCGGAACTGAAGCAGCTCGATGACGATTTCGCCTTCGTTGCCACCTGCAACGAGGGCGGCGAATTCATGGCTCCGGACAAGATCGAGCGGCTGAGGGCGATCGGACAGCGGACCTGGATGCGCACACTCGACGACCGCATCGGCATCGCCCACGAGGAGAAGGCGCGCAAGGCGCGCACGCCGGCGCCGATGCTGCCCGTCACCGAAACGCTGCTGGCGGACAAACCCGAACACCGCTTCGAGCGCCGCCCCCAGGACCGCATGCCCGAAGACAACCGCTGGGGTTTCCGCATGGCGGTGCCGGAACTGCTGTACAACAAGGGCGAGCTGTACAACCTGTCGGTGGCGCGTGGCACGCTGTCGGAGGAGGAGCGCTACAAGATCAACGAGCACATCGTGCAGACGCTGGTGATGCTGGGGCAGCTGCCTTTCCCGAAGCACCTGCGCAGTGTTCCGGAGATTGCCGGCGGGCACCACGAGAAGATGGACGGCACCGGCTACCCGAAGCGGCTGACGCGGGAGGAGATGAGCCCGGTGGCGCGGATGATGGCGATCGCCGACATCTTCGAGGCGCTGACCGCGGCCGACCGGCCGTACAAGAAGGGCAAGCTGCTCTCCGAGGCGATTGGCATCATGCACCGCATGAAAACCGGCAGCCATATCGATCCCGACCTGTTCGACCTGTTTTTGCGATCCGGCGTCTACAAGGATTACGCGCAGCGTTTCATGCAGCCGGAGCAGATCGACGAGGTCGACATCAGGCCTTACCTGACGGCCGCTGCCTGACGGGACGCGCGGACGGGGCTGCGGGTCCCACATGCTGGTCCTTCGGGTGATGGCATTGTGCGCTGCGGTTTACAATCCGGGCCCGGGCGCCCGCGCCGCCACCAGGTTCGGCGCGATGTCTTTCCTGCCCGTATTCCGCGTCATATCCGCATTCGAAAGGTTCAGCATGAAACCCACGTCCTGTGTCATCGCCGCGCTGTTTGCCGCCGCCCTTCCCCTGTCTGCGATCGCCCAGGGTTATCCCGAGAAGCCCGTGCGGGTCATCGTGCCCTTCCCGGCCGGCGGCGCCGCCGACATCGTCGCCCGCCATTTCACCACCCGCCTGTCGCCGCTGATCGGGCAGCAGATCATCGTCGACAACCGCGGCGGTGCCGGCGGCATGATCGGCGGCGAGGTCGCTTCGCGCGCGGCCGCCGACGGCTACACGCTGCTGTTCGCCTCGTCGAGCGTGTTGTCGATCAATCCGCACCTCGGCGCCAAGGCGCCCTATGACGTGCTGACCAGCTTCACGCCCATCGTCAAGATCGGCGATGCGCCGAACGTGATGACCGTCCATCCCTCGGTGCCTGTGACCACGGTGAAGGCCTTCATCACGCTGGCGAAATCGAAACCCGGTGCGCTGGCCTATGCCTCCAACGGCGCGGGCACGCTGAGCCATCTCACCGGCGAGTTGTTCTCGCAGCGCGCCGGCGTCAGCATGCTGCACGTGCCGTACAAGGGCGCCGCGCCGGCCACCATCGACACCGTCGCCGGCAATGTTTCAGTGCTGTTCGCCGCCTATCCCAGCGTGTCGGCCCAGGTGCGCGCCGGACGCCTGAAAGCCCTTGCGGTGACCAGCGCGAAACGCATCGCCATCGCACCGGAGCTGCCCACGGTCGCCGAAACGATCAAGGGTTTCGAATCCAGCCAGTGGTGGGGCCTTTATGGTCCGGCCGGCCTGCCGGCCGCAGTCGTGGAGCGGGTCAATGCCGCCGGCAACAAGGTGCTGGTGACGGACGACATCAAAAAGGCGCTTGCGCTGGACGGCGCCGAGCCTTCCGGCGGCACCCCCGCGGCGCTGGCCGCGTACCACAAGGCCGATTACGAGAAATGGGGCAAGGTCATCACCACCGGCAAAATCAAGGGCAACTGAGGTGGCGGAAAACACCGCGCCGGGCGCAACCCGCCGCTTCGCCGAGTTTGCCGCCGGACTCCGCTATGCGGATCTGCCGCCTGAAGTCCGCGAAGCCCTGACCGTATTCCTGCTGGATTACCTGCGGGTGGCCTCGCTCGGCCAGCGCATGCCCTGGAGCGCGTGGACGATCAATCTCGCGCGCGAACTCGGCGGCAACGGCCAGTCGACGCTGCTGTTCAGCCAGGACCGCAGCGATCCCGAGCGTGCCACCTTCGTCAATGCCACCTGTTCGGGCAGCATCGATGCCGATGACGTGCACGTGGGTTCGATGCTGCACCCGGGCTGCGTGGTGATTTCCGCAGCACTGGCGATCGGCGAGGCGCGCCACCAGCACGGCGACCGCATCCTTGCCGCGATTGCGGCCGGTTACGAGAACATGATCCGCATCGGGCTCGCGATCCAGCCTTCGCATTTCCGCCGCGGTTTCCAGAGCACGGCGACCTGCGGCGGTTTCGGCGCTGCAACCGCCGCCGCCTGCCTGATGTTCACGGGCGGCGACCGCAGCACGCGCATCGCCGAAACCCTGGGGCTCGCGGCTTCCTTCAGCGGCGGCTTGACCCAGTTCTACCACTCCGGCTCCACGGTCAAGCGTATCCATGCCGCGCATGCGGCAGGGGAGGGAGTGCACGCGGCGCTGCTGGCCGATGCCGGGTTTTCCGGGCCGGCTGACATCCTCGAGGGCAAGGACGGTTTTGCCCGCGCCTATGCCGACGGCCATGATTTCGACCGGGGCCTGGCCGGCATCGGCGAGCAGTGGCGCCTGCTCGAAACCGCGATCAAGCCGCATGCCACCAGCGCGCGCGTGCTGTCGGCGATCGAGGCGACCGCCGGACTATGCCGCGAACACGGTCTCAATGCGGCCGACATCCGGTCGATCCGCGTCGGCATCCCGAAAATCATCCAGGGCCGCCTCACTGTCGGCGAACCGAAGGACGTGCAGGCCGGACAGATGAGCCTGCCCTTCTGCATGGCGATGGTGCTGCGCATGGGCAAAAATGCCGCGCCGGGCTTCACCATCAACATCGACGATTTCGAGGCCGCGCTGGCAGATCCCGAAACGATGGCAATCTCGAAAGCCATCGACTGTGCGCTGGACGAGGACGCCGAGCGTGTCAGCACCGAGCAGTCGGTCGGCGCCAAGGTCAGCTTCACGCTCAAGTCCGGCAAGACCGTCGAGAAGTTCGTCGAGGCGCCGAAAGGCAGCGCTTCGCGCCCCTTCACGCTGGACGACCACATCGCGCGTTTCCGCGCCGAGATGCTCCGTCGCTACACCCCGGCGCGGGTCGATGCCCTGCTGGAGGAGGTGCGCAATTTCGCCGCGGCCCGCAACCCCGACCGGCTGATGCTGCTGCTCTCCGGCCGCGACTGAACGGAGATCCGGACATGCCCGTGCTGAAACTCGCGGACTGCGAACTCTTCTACCGCGTTGATGATTTCACCGACCCCTGGACCACGCCGGAAACCGTGCTGATGCTCCACGGCAATGCCGAGAGCAGCCTGTCCTGGTACGCCTGGGTGCCGGTGCTGGCGCGGCACCTGCGGGTGGTGCGTCCCGACATGCGCGGCTACGGCCAGTCGACGCCGATGCCGCGCGACCACGAGTGGAGCTTCGACCAGTTGATCGACGACTACTGCCGGCTGATGGACCACCTCGGCATCGAACGCTTCCATCTCGTTGCCGCCAAGATCGGCGGCACCGTTGCCCGCGTGTTTGCCGCGCGCCGCCCGGAGCGCCTGCTGTCACTGACCGTCGTCGGCACACCGCAGGCAAAACGCCCCGGCGCGGAACAGATTCCCGCGCTGATCGAGGAATACGACACCAAGGGCGCCGAACACTGGGCGCGGCGCACGATGGACGGCCGCCTCGGCGAACATTTCCCCGCCGAAGGCGTCGAGTGGTGGACGAAGTTCATGGGCCGCGCCCCCGTGTCCTCGCTGATCGGCTTCAACCGCGGCATCAACTACGCCGACATCAGTGCCGAACTGCCGAAAATCAAATGCCCGACGCTGGTCATCACCACCGAGGAAAGCGGCCTCGGCACCGTCGAGCGCACGCGTGAATGGCAGCAGCAGATCCCCGATTCGCGGCTGCTGGTGCTGCCCGGAAAGTCGTACCACGTCGCGGCGAGCGATGCCGAGGACTGTGCGCGGGAGACGCTGGCGTTCATCCGTGCAATATAAAAACATCAATAAAACAAATACTTACAAGTATTGTTAGTGCTTACTTTCCAGCGCTTTTCCCGGTCGCCGGGGCCTCCAGCGCCGCCGTCCGCGCCTGTATCCACCGCATGAAGGTCTGCACCTCCGGACGCTCGCGCGAAGCCGGCGGGCTGATCAGCCAGTAGGCGCGATCCGGGGTCGGGGTGCTGTAGCGGCGGTCGGCGAAGGGCGCGACCAGCGAACCGTCATCGAGCAGCGATGAAATCAGCGGCAAGCGACCCAGCCCGACGCCCTGGCCGTTGAGCGCGGCGCGCAGCATCATGTCGTAGTGGCTGAAACGCAGCATGCCCTTGGCTGCAGGCAGCGAAGTGCGCATCGCTTCCAGCCACACCGGCCAGGTCAGCCAGGGTGTCAGCTGCTGCGGATCCTCGAAATTGAGCAGCACGAAGCCCTTCAGGTCCGCCGGCGCGCGCAGCTTCTTCAGCCCCGGCAGTTTCGGGCTGCACACCGGCAGCACGCGTTCGCCGAGCAGCCGCAGCGCGCCGGGGCCGGCGAGGCGCCGGTTCGAATACCGGATCGCCACGTCCATGCGCTCGCGCTCGAGGTCGAGCACGCTGTTGTCGGCGGCGACATGCACCGCGATGTCTGGATGCTGCTGCTGGAAATCCGCGAGCTGCGGCACCAGCCACAACGAGGCGAAGGTCATCGCCGTCGTCACCGTCACCACGCGATCGCCGCGCACGCTGCGCAGGTTGGTGCCGGCCTCGCGCAGCTGGTGCAGCGCCTGGCTGACGTCGCGGAAATAACGCTGGCCCGCTTCGGTCAGCAGCAGCGCGCGCGTGCGGCGGATGAACAGCGGCAGCCCGAGCTGGGTTTCGAGCTGCTGGATCTGCCGGCTCACCGCCGACTGGCTGAGGAACAGTTCCGCCCCGGCGCGCGTGAACGACAGGTGGCGGGCCGCAGCCTCGAAGGCCTTCAGCAGGTCGAGTGAGGGCAGGTCGCGTGCGCCGTTCATCGTTTATGCATGCAATTCAGGCATTCATGATCTGCAAAATGACCGTTTGTCCGGCCGCCGTTTCCCATCGCATAGTTCCGCCATGACCGGCTCCATGCCGGCAGATTGACGATGCAGGAGACGCATTCATTATGGACACCCCGATGCAGCACGACAAGCACGGCCGGCAGTTGCATGCGATGGCCGCCGGTGACACCCGCAGCGTCATGGCTTCGCGTGGCACCGTGGTCCGCTGCCTCAGCGGCCTGATCTGGGTCACCCAGCAGGGCGACCCGCTGGATCACATGGTGCCGGCCGGCGCGCGTTACTGCTCCGGCGGCACGGGACTGATCGTCGCCAGCGCCGTCAAGGACGATACCCGCATCGCCGTCTACCGTGTCTATCCGGTGCCGGAGGCGGACTGGACACGCAATGTGGTGCGCGTTGATGCCGGTTTCACGGAGCGGCTGCGGCGCGAGGCCCGCCAGGAGATGGCGCGCTGGTTTGCGAGGATGGTGATCGCCGCTGCGCGCCGGCTGCGGCAGGCCTGGCGGCGGCTTGTTTCGCCACGCGCGGTGGTCGTGCCCGGCGTCACCCGCGGTTACCATGGCTGAATCCGGGCCAGCGGCCCGGCCCGTTCCGGAGCCGTCATGACCAAGAACAGCCAGACTGCAGCAATCGTCGCCGCCGAAGCCCCGCCGAAAGCGAAACAGAGCAACTACCCCGCGCCCTTCGCGGCGCGGGTCGCAGGTCGCCTGAAACGCCCGCTGGGCGATCTTTTCGGACTGAAGAATTTCGGCGTCAACCTGACGCGCCTCGCCCCGGGTGCGGTGTCGGCGCTGCGCCATGCGCACAGCACGCAGGATGAATTCATCTACATCCTCGAGGGCAGCCCGGTGCTGGTCACGGACAGCGGCGAGACGCCGCTGGCGCCGGGCATGTGCGCCGGTTTCCGCGCCGGCAGCGGTGATGCGCACCAGCTCGTCAACCGCGGCGCCGGCGAGGTGGTGTATCTTGAAATCGGCGACCGCAGCGCCGGCGACCGCGTGCTGTATCCCGACGACGACCTGCAGGCCGTGCTCGATGCATCGGGGCAGTGGGTCTTCATGCACAAGGACGGCCGCCGCTACTGAAAACCACGGGAGACGAAGATGCCTGAAGCCAGTGTGATCCTCGCAGTCACCGGCACCTTCCTGCTGGCCGGCATGGTCAAGGGTGTCATCGGCCTCGGCCTGCCCACCGTCAGCCTTGCGCTGCTCACCGTCGCCTTCGACCTGCCGAGCGCGATGGCGCTGCTGCTGGTGCCGTCCTTCGTCACCAACCTGTGGCAGGCGCTGGCCGGCGCGCATACCCGCGAGGTCGCATTGCGCATCTGGCCCTTCCTGCTGATGGCCACCGTCACCGTGTGGGTCGGCGCCGCCGCGCTGACCCGCGTCGACCTTGTGTTGCTGACGGCGTTGCTCGGCGTGCTGCTGGTGAGTTATGCGCTGCTGAGCCTCGGCGGCCTGCGCCTCGCGATTCCGCTGCGCCACGAAAGCTGGGCCGGCCCGCTGATCGGTTCCGCCAACGGCGTGTTGACCGGCATGACCGGCTCCTTTGTCGTTCCCGGCGTGATGTTCCTGCAGGCCATCGGCCTGCCGCGCGACCGCCTGATCCAGGCGATGGGCATGCTGTTCACGGTGTCGACGCTGGCGCTCGGCGCGGCCTTGCAGCAGGCCAATTTCATCACCGCCCAGCACGGCCTGCTGTCGGCGGGGGCGGTGCTGCCGGCACTGGCCGGCATGGTGCTCGGCCAGCGACTGCGCACGCGGCTGTCCGAGCAGCGTTTCCGCACCGTGTTCTTCATCGCGCTGCTGCTGCTCGGGACGTACATCATCGCCGGCGCGATCGGCAAAATGTCCTGAAGGATCGCCTCATGCCGCCGCCCGACCACTACACCCTGATGGCCCGCTACAACCGCTGGATGAATGAAAAGCTGTACGCGATCTGCGCGGAACTGTCCGATGACGTGCGCAAGCAGGATCGCGGCGCTTTTTTCAGATCCATCCACGGCACGCTCAACCACCTGCTGTTCGGCGACATCGTATGGATGGCGCGTTTCCAGCAGCGCGAGGGGCCGGACCGGATCATCGCCGAACTGCACGCGGATTTCGGCGAGCTGCGCGCCGCGCGCGTGGCGATGGATGCGCGCATCCTCGACTGGAGCACGAGCCTGACCGCCGGATGGCTCGCCGCGCCCTTCACCTACGTCAGCAATGTCGACCGCCGGTCGCGTTCAATGCCGGCCTGGGTGGCGGTCGCCCATCTCTTCAACCACCAGACCCATCACCGCGGGCAGCTGACCACACTGCTGTCGCAACTCGGCATCGATCCCGGCGTCACCGACATTCCCTTCATGCCGGAGTTTGCCGCCGTGCCTGCGTGAGTGCCGCCGGGCAGTTCAGCGCCAGTCCCCGACCAGCAGGAAAGGCGCCCAGAACATCGGATCACGATGGGTTTCCGATTTGATCAGCGACAGCTGCGCTTCGCGCAAGGCATCGGCCATGGGGCGGTTCCGCAGTTCCCGGTAGAACACGCCCATCAGCCCGGCGGTGGACTCGTCTTCGACCGGCCACAGCGTTACCAGCAGCGACTGGGCGCCGGCCGCAAGGAAGGTTCGCTTGAAACCGTAGAATTCGTCGCCGCCGGAGATCTTGCCGAGACCGCTTTCGCAGGCTGACAGGGTGATCAGCCTTGCGCGCGAGAAGTCGAGTTTGAGGATTTCGTGTGCCTCGAGTTCGCCGCGCTGCGTTCCTGCGCGGGCAAGCCTGATGGATGAATAGAGGGGGTCGACTTCATCGACGGAAGCATGTGCGGCGACATGGATCAGGCTGTTGCCGGGCGCTTGGGTGACGAAGCCCTGTTTCGAGGCCGAATCGCGGACAAATACCCTCGCTTCCGGATACAGTTCCCCGATCATTTTTACTTCGCGTTCGGCCCCCGGCAATTCCAGCCCCGGTTCGTCGAGTGTCGGGTTGCCGACTGCAAGCAGTGCCGGCTGCGGGGCGGGCGTCCTGGCGAACAGCGCCGCCATTGCGCCGATCGACGGCATGGTGCTGACGGGACGTTCCTCGATCAGATAACCGCTGTCGCCGCGCAGCGCGTGAAACGGCAGGTAATGCAGCGACCGGTGCGGCACGACGATCAGGGTTTCCCCGGCTTTCAGGCCGAGGGGTTTGACCAGGGTGTCGTAGAGCCTGCGGGCCTGCGCGTCGGTGTCATCGGAGCGGCCCGTCAGTGCGCGCCGGTAGCGGCTGACCACGGTGGCCAGCGCCTTGCCGCCTAGCGGAATGGTTGAGGCAACCGCTCCTTCGCCGCGCACCGTCCAGGCCAGTGTGCGGTCACCCAGAACGTGGTACACCGCCACCACGGTGCCGGGCGGAATCTCCGCCCTGCCGCCGGTTTCCTTTGCGCCGGCATGTCCGCGCAGCACATCGAGCAGCGCCCTGGCCCGGCTTTCCTCGCTGGCGGCCAGCGCTTCGTCGAAACGTTTTGCATCCGCCAGCAGGCCGATCGTGTCGTCGTAGATCGACTGCACATCGCCGAAGAAGCCGGCGCGAAACTCCGCGCTGCGGAACTGCGCGCGCAGCGCCCTCGCCGATGCGGTGGCCCCGCGCAGGGCGTCTATGGCCTTGTCGCGTTCCCCGGCGGCAGCCAGTGACTGGCCGAGCCCGTACTGCATCCACATCAGGTGATAACCGTCCTTGCCGCCACTCAGGCTGCCTGCTGCCGCGGCATAGTGTTCCGCGGCCTTTGCGTAGTTCTTTTCCGCGAAGGCGAGCTGGCCGCGGGCGCGCATCACGTAAGGCATCCAGCTTTTGTCGGAAAGGTCGATGTTGTCGAGGATTTTTCCCGCGGCTTCAATCCGGCCGCGGCGGATTTCGGTGTTGGCCATGGACAGTTGCACTGCAAGACGCTGACGATCCGCGCCGAAGAGCTCGGACAGCGCTTTTTCGTAGTGACTGAACCCTGCATCCAGATCTCCGCGGCGGACAGCGACGTCACCGAGAACCTTCTGCGCGGCGCTGAGGATGATATTGCGGTCCCTTGCACCCTGACTGCCATAGGTCAGGGCCTGTTTGGCCCACTCTTCCGCGCGTTCGAGGTCGCCTGCGAGGTTGTAGGCGTAGGCCAGATCGCGGGAAGCGAATGCAAGCGCCGTTGTATTGTTCGAGGCCTTGCCGAGAAACAGCGCCTTGCTGGCCTCGCGGACGGCCTGGCGGAATTCGCCGCGATTGGAGAGGGCGATCGAGTTTGCGCAATACTTGCTCCAGGTCAGCTTGTTTTCGTCGGCCTCATAAAACAGCTTGCCGGTCGATGCCAGGCGGGCGGCGGATTCCGCATCCTTGAGAACAGCCTCCAGGCGCGAACTTCCGGCGGGGAAACGCTGAGCCTCCGCCGGCGGAACAGCGACACAGCTTGTCGCCAGCACAAACAAGACAACGGCGATACCCGGGTGGAAACGGTTGATGAGCATCGGCTGGACTCCTTCAGGCTGAATGGACGGGGTTGGCGCTCCATGAATGCCTTGTCTTTCTTCTGCACGGAAATATACGTGAGTGACCGCGCGGGCGAGGGAAATCCTCCATCGTGAATGGGAATCGGACCCCTGCTGCGACCCACGCGACCTCCGGTTGGCGGCCGGAAAGGGCGGGTCTTTTTGCTGGCCTTGCTGATTTCTTCTAATTTGCTGCATCGATGGGACGTCTATGCCTACGGCATAAGGTATTGATTGGTAAATGATTTGTTCCGGTTCTTCGGCAAGGTTCGCGGCGACGGCACTTTCGGCCGATTGCCCTTTCCCCTGATCCGGACTAGGGTATCGCCCTCGCACACGGTGAGGCCTTGGGGAGGGCCATGAAACCAGAGCTGCGCCTGTTGATTGTCGAAACGTCGCCGGCTGATACCGGGGCCCTGCTGCAGGCTTTGCGCGCTCAGGGTTTTGTAGTCTCCGCCGCCACCGCCGGCACGCCGGAAGCCCTGCGTGCCGCGCTCGGCACGACGGACTGCAATGTCATCCTCTGCGGCAGTCCCGTTGCCGGCTGTCCCGCCGTCGCGGCCCTGGCGATCGCGAAGGAACTGCGTCCCGACGTGCCCTTCATCGTCGTTTCCGCCCAGCCCGATCTCAATGTCGCGGTTGGCCTGATCAAGCTCGGCGCCCATGATTACGTGAAATCGCAGGAACTGGTTCGCCTCGGCCCGGTGATCGAACGCGAGCTGCGCGATGCCGAACTGCGCCGGCAGCAGCACGAAACCGAGAACAAGCTCCACGAAAGCCGCGCGCTGTTCCGCGCCATCGTCGAAAACGTCGGCGACCTTGTCGCCGTGCTCGACACCGAAGGCCGGCGCGTCTACAACAACCCGGCCTACGCGGCGCTGTTCCGCGAACGCGACATCCGTGAAGGCAGCAGCTCCTTCGCCGAGATCCATCCCGAGGACCGCGAGCGCATCCGCAGCGTGTTCCGCAAGACCGTCGAAACCGGCATCGGCGAATGCGCCGAGTTCCGCTTCGTGCTGAAGGACGGCAGCATCCGCTTCATGGAATCCGACGGCCGCGCGATCCGCGATGCTGGCGGCAGGGTGTCGAAAGTGGTCGTCGTGTCGCGCGACATCACCGAGCAGAAACGACTCGAGGCCGAGCTGCGCGAGATGGCCGCCACCGACATGCTCACCGGCCTGCCCAACCGCCGCCATTTCATCGGCCAGCTCGAACAGGAAACGGCGCGTGTGCATCGCGATGTCGAGCACAGCGCATCGGTGCTGATGATCGACATCGACCACTTCAAGCGCGTCAATGACAGCTGCGGCCATGTCGCCGGCGATGCGGTGCTGCGCAATCTCGCCGCCGCGATGCGCCAGGAGCTGCGCCGCGTAGACACCCTGGGGCGCATCGGCGGCGAGGAGTTCGCGATCATCCTGCCCGGCGCCGCACTGGGTGATGCCGAACTGTTTGCCGAACGGCTGCGCAACAAGGTCGCCGAGACCGCCGTGAAGCATGGCGGCCAAAGGCTGTCAGTCACCATCAGCATAGGCGTCAGCGAAATCCACGCCGCCGACAACAGCGCCGATGACGTGCTCGGCCGCGCCGACCGCGCGTTGTACTGCGCCAAGGAAGACGGCCGCAACCGGGTGGTCGTCGAAGCCTGAATTCCGCCGCTGTCGCGGTCAGCGTTTCATGCCGAGCAGTCCGTCGCCCTCGGCCTTCACCTCGAAACCCGCGCGCTGCAGCCGCCTCATCACCTCCGCCGGCACGTCGCGTCCGCTGGTCAGCCGGTTCGGCGTCCCGGTGTAGTGGAACAGCCGGCCGCGGCGTTTGATGACCCGTGCCAGCTGGTCGTAGAAGGCCTGCGAATACAGCTCGCCGGCGATGCCGAAACGCGGTGGGTCATGAAGTACGGCATCGAAGGAGGCAGCGGGCAATGACCGGATCTCTTCCGCGATATCGCCCTGCGTCAGCACCAGCCGCGGATCGGCCGGCGGCGACCAGGAATTGAGGCTGCGCAGCCAGATCACGTCGGGATTTTTTTCGAAGGACCGTATCTGCCGCGCGCCGGCAGCAAGGCAGCAGGCCGCGAAATAGCCGAGTCCGCCGCAGCAGTCGAGGATGGTTTTTCCGCGCGGCGCGATCAGGTTCACCTTGCGTTCGGCATCCGCATAGGGCGAAACCTGCGCCGTCGGGAGCATCTTGATGCCGTCGATCTCGAAGGTCGGCGCGCCCCATTCGGTGGGCACCAGCTTGATCAGCGAGCCGGAGAAACGCTGCACCGCTTCCCAGGCCGTGCCGGTCCAGTGGTAGATCGTGCGTTCGCGGCAGTCGTCGATGAAGGGATAGTCGATGCCCTCCCAGGACCAGCCATCGGCCCCCACCGTGACTGTGGTCCGCGTGCGGCCGAGGTCGAGGGAACATTCAAGCGCCGTGGCGCCATCACGCGCGGCGGCGCGCAGCGCAGCGTGGGTTTCGGCGGTCAGCAGGGGTACGGGCATCGCGGGCGATTCTCCCAGATCGTAGCGTGCCGCGTACGGATTTGATTCGCGCCGGCCCTGCACACTGTTCAGCGGCGGCAAAGCGGGAGAAAATCGGCGCACTGTCCAACCCGGGGAAATTGCGCAATGAACAAACCTGTCTGCCTGCTGTGGGTCGATGAAAACGCCGCCTATGAAAAGGCCCTCGCCGACGCCGGCCTCGCCGGCCGCCTCGAACTGCATTTCGTCAAAACCGCAGACAAGCCGCCGGAAGACCTGCTGCCCCGCGTTGAAGTCCTCGTCGGGCGCAAGCACGGCGGCATGCTGCCGCGCATGCCGAAGCTGCGCTGGGTGCAGACGGTCACCGCCGGCGTCGAATCCTGGATCGGGGCGCCGGGTCTGCGCGATGAGGTTGCGCTGTGCAACGCGCGCGGCTCGCACCGCCACTCGATGTCGGAAAACATTCTCGGCGCGCTGTTCCACCTGACCAAGCCGTACATGGCGATCGCGCTCGACCAGAAACAGAGCCGCTGGCACAAGCGCCAGTCGCCGCTGCTCGCCGGCCAGACCCTGGGCATCCTCGGCCTCGGCGCGATTGGACAGGAACTGGCGCAGAAGGCCGCCGCGCTGGAGATGCGCGTGATCGGCACCAAGCGTTCGCCGGAGCCAATCGAGGGTGTCGAGGAAGTCTACGGCAGCGATGAAACCGACGACGTGCTGCGCCAGTCGGATTTTGTCGTGATGCTGATGCCGGCCACCGCCGAGACCGACGACTTCATCAACGCCGCGCGCCTGAAGCTGATGAAACCGACGGCCTGGCTGATCAACTTCGCGCGCGGCAGCCAGATCGTCGACGCCGACCTGATCGCCGCGGTGAAAGCCAAAACCATTGCCGGGGCCGTGCTCGACGTCTTCCGCGAAGAGCCGCTGCCGGCCTCCCACCCCTTCTGGACCACGGAAAACATCCTCGTGCTGCCGCACATCGGCGGCGGTTATTCAGGCCGCGCCGCGGCAGTGGCTGCGATCTTCGCCGAGAACGCACGCTGCGATCTCGAGGGCGAAAGCTTCTCGACCGGTGTTGATCGGAAACTGGGGTACTAAGCTTGCGTTACGCCCTTGCCCCATCGATTGATGGGGCAAGGGTTGGGGTCAAGGGAGCACTTGGAGCGGAGCAGAGGGGTAACAGAGGCTCTTCATCTTTGCGCTTTTAACCCTCGGGCACCAGCAAGTTCCCCCGCTGCAAGCCCCGCAGCGTCTGCAGACACAGCCACGCAATCACCAGCGTCGCCAGCGCCAGCACCGGCACCGCGAGCATCGCGAAGGGTTGTCCGGTCACTCCGAGGCGCAGCGTCAGCGCGGCGAAGGCCGCCAGCGGAAAACTCAGCGCCCACCACGCGACCGAAAAAGGCTGCGCCAGCATCGCGCGCAGTACGCTCGCCGACCACAGCAGGAAAAACAGCGCGATGCCCCAGCAGGCCTGCGACCACGCCGGTCCCGCGCCCAGCGGCAGCAGCGCGAGCCCGATCACCGCCGGCGGCGCCACCGTGATGAAGGCCGAGGGCAGCAGGCGTTCCGGCCACAGGCCCTGCACGCCGATGCGGACGAACAGCAGCACAATCACCGCCGGCCACAGGAGAGCGCCGAGGCCGAACTGCGCCGCGGCCCAGCCGGGCTCGCCCAGCGCAACGCCGGCGAGCGGTGCCAGCACATTGCCGACCACCGGGATGATCAGCACCGGCGTGATGCCCGGCCACTGGAATCCGCCGGGCACATTGCCGCGGGTCCAGCGCGACAGCACCCACAGCGTCACTGCGAACTGCATCACGCAGCCGAGCAGCCACAACACCAGCCAGGCCACCGCCGCGCCGAACAGGGCAGCGCCCAGCGTGGCCAGCAGGATCAGCGACACCGGCAGTGCCGCGAGGAAGGCATGGCGCACCGGATGATTGAGATCCGCGGACAGTGCTTCGGGATGCAGCTGCTCGCGGCGGATGTTCAGCGCCAGCAGTCCGGCAAACACCAGTACGGCCAGCGCGCCAATACCCAGCGCGACCCATCGGGCCGCAGACCCCATCTGCGGCACCGCCGCAGTCCAGGCGAGCGCGAGTCCGGCGAGGCCCATCACCGTGGCGAACCACTGCGGGCCGAGGAATTTGAGCGGGGAGGGTGAAGCGGATTGCTCGGGTTGGGTTTCGGCGGGCATCGCGGGCTCCGGTGAAGGCGTGGACTGTTGCCGAAGATAGGGCTTGGATGCGCATGCGGCAAGGACAACATTCCGGCACCGGCCATTCCGGGATGCCCGGATCGCCGGTCAGCGGTTAAACTCTTTTGCCATGCCCGCCGCCGATGCCATAGCCGCTTTCATTGCCCGTTGGGCTGCCGCCGGCGGTGCCGAGCGCGCCAACTACCAGCTTTTTCTGACCGAGCTCTGCGCCTTGCTCGAACTGCCCGGCCCCGACCCGGCACGAGAGGACACCCGCGACAACGCCTATGTCTTCGAGCGCCGCGTGGTGTTCAGGCACGGCGACGGTTCCGAATCCAAGGGCTACATTGATCTCTACCGCCGCAGCGCCTTCGTTTGCGAAGCGAAGAAGGTGCGCAGGGATGAAGGCAAAGGCTACGACGACGCGCTGCTACGTGCCCGCGGCCAGGCTGAGCAGTATGCCCGCGCGCTGCCCGCTGCCGAAGGACGGCCGCCCTTTGTGATGGTGGTGGATGTCGGGGTCAGCATCGAGCTCTATGCCGAGTTCAGCCGGTCCGGTGCGACCTACACGCCTTACCCCGATCCGCAGTCGCACCGCATCCGCCTCGCCGACTTGACCGATGAAGCCGTGCGTGAACGCCTGCGCGCGGTGTGGCTCGATCCGCTGGCGCTGGACCCCTCGCGCCGTTCGGCCAAGGTCACCCGCGAAGTCGCCGAACGTCTGGCCGAGGTCGCGCGTGTGCTGGAAGCCGCGGGCTACGGCGCACAGCAGGTGGCATCTTTCCTGAGCCGTTGTTTATTCTCGATGTTCGCCGAGGACGTCGGCCTGCTGCCCAGACGCGCCTTTGGCGATCTGCTGGAGAGCCTCAAGGGCAACCCCGCGCAGTTCGTGCCGCTGGTGGGCGAGCTGTGGCGTGCGATGGACCGCGGCGAATTCTCCGCCGCCATCCGTGCCGACCTTCTTCAATTCAACGGCAAGCTGTTCAAGAACCCCGAAGTGCTGCCGCTGACGCGCGACCAGATCGACCTGTTGCTCGCTGCCGCGAAAGCCAACTGGCGCGAAGTCGAGCCGGCGATTTTCGGCACGCTGCTGGAGCGCGCGCTCGATCCCGCGGAGCGCCATTCGCTGGGCGCGCACTACACGCCGCGTGCCTATGTCGAACGCCTGGTGCTGCCGACCATCGTCGAGCCGCTGCGTGCCGACTGGCAGAACGTGCAGGCTGCGGCGCTGGTGCTCGCGCGCGAGGGCAAGCTCGCCGAGGCACAGGAAGCCGTGCGTAACTACCTGCACCAACTCACCCATGTGCGCGTGCTCGACCCGGCCTGCGGCTCCGGAAACTTCCTCTACGTCACTCTCGAACACCTGAAGCGCCTCGAAGGCGAGGTGCTTAACCTGCTCGATGAACTCGGTGACACCCGCGGCCGCCTCGACCTCGCCGGCGTCTCGGTGGACCCGCACCAGCTGCTCGGCATCGAACTCAACCCGCGTGCTGCCGAGATCGCCGAGATGGTGCTGTGGATCGGTTACCTGCAGTGGCATTTCCGCACCCGCGGCAATGTGATGCCGCCGCAGCCGGTGCTGAAGGACTTCAAAAACATCGAATGTCGTGACGCGGTGTTAGCCTACGACCGCGTCGAATTCTTCACCGATGACAAGGGCGTACCGGTCACGCGCTGGGACGGCAAAACTTTCAAGAAACACCCGGTCACCGGCGAGGACGTGCCCGATGACGCGGCGCAGATTCCGCTGGAGCGTTACGTCAATCCGCGCAAGGCGGAGTGGCCGGCGGCGGATTTTGTGGTGGGCAATCCGCCGTTCATCGGCAACAAGCGCATGCGCGAGCTCTTGGGTGATGGGTATGTCGAGGCACTCCGTGATGCTTGGCAGGATGTGCCGGACTCAGCAGACTTGGTTATGTATTGGTGGAATAGTGCCGCTGAAATCTTGCGAGTAAACAAACTGCGCCAGTTTGGGCTGATTGCAACAAACAGCTTGCGGCAAACTTTTAATCGCCGAGTTCTGGAGCGACATATGAGCAGTAAGCCTGCGCTTTCGCTCAGGTTTGCCATACCCGATCATCCATGGGTCGATAATGCTGATGGGGCTGCGGTGCGGATATCCATGACTGTTGCGGCGGCTGGTGCCGGTTCCGGGTTATTACAGCAAGTCATTACGGAGCAGGACGCGGAAGATGGCGAAGTGTTCGTTGAGTTTTCCACCGAGACTGGAGCGATTGGTCCGGATTTGAGGGCCGGTGCAAATGTTTCGCAGGCATACGCTCTGAAATCAAACGAGGGTCTGTGTTGGCAGGGCTGTAAGTTGGTTGGCGCAGGGTTTCAGTTGCAGCCCACAGAAGCCGAGGCATTGGTTGGCCGTGATGGGGCATCGAGGCGGCTATTCAGGCGCTATTGGGCAGGGAGTGACATCACTCAAAAGCGAAACGAACGTATGGTTCTGGACACGTTCGGTCTGTCTTTAGATGGGTTGCGTCAGCATTATCCTGGTGCCTATCAGCACCTTTTTGATCGCGTTTACCCCGAGAGAGCACAGAATCGAGACAAGGGGTTTCGTGAACGCTGGTGGCTCTTTGGGCGCCCTCGGCCCGAGCTTCGTCTCGCGCTTGACGGATTGCCTCGCTACATCGTGACTAGCGAGGTCAGCAAGCATCGTTTCTTTACTTTTGTCGAATGGCCGGAAAGTCTTGTTGATGGATCTATCACTGCGTTGGCATTGGCAGATGCGTTTTTCCTCGGATTAGTTTCAGCTCATTTACACGAGGTTTGGGCGTTAGCGGCTGGTGGCACCCTAGAGGATCGTCCCAGATATCAGAATGGGCCATGCTTCGATAATTTTCCGTTCCCTGTCGCCACCCCCGACCAGCAATCCCGCATTCGCGATATCGCCGAACAGATCGACGCCCATCGCAAAAATCAGCAGGCGCAGTACGCCGAACTGACGCTGACGGGCATGTATAACGTGCTGGAAAAACTCAAATCCGGCGCGGCACTGACAGCGAAGGAAAAAATCATCCACGAGCAGGGTCTGGTCGCCGTGCTGAAAACCCTGCACGACGAGCTCGACCTTGCGGTGCTCGATGCCTACGGTTGGAGCGATCTCGCGCCGCTGCAGGCGGTGGTCAACGGCAATGCCGCGCCGGCGAGCGTGAACCTCGCCACGCGCGAGGACGCGCAGCGCGCGCTCAGCGATGCGCTGTTGGAACGGCTGGTCGCGCTCAACGCCGAACGCGCCGCCGAAGAAGCCAAAGGCACGATCCGCTGGCTGCGGCCGGAGTATCAGGCCAAGGGGGCAGCGCCGGAAAAGAAACCCGAGCAGGCGACGCTGGCCGGGGTCGAGGACGAAGAACCCGAAACCGCCGTGGTCGCTGCGCCCGCTACCCGCGTGGCCTGGCCGAGAGAATTGCCGGAGCAGGTGCGGCTGGTGGCGCAGGCATTGGCCGATGCGCGCGCGCCGCTCACCGAGGACGCTATCGCTGCGCGCTTCCAAGGCCGCGGCCCGTGGAAAAAACGCCTGCCGCAGATCCTCGACACTCTGATCGCCATTGGCCGTGTCCGCGCGGTCGAGGGCGGCAAGGCCTACGCGTTGCAATAGCACGGGTCCTGTAGCGTCTGCTCGGCCAGACTTGCGTGTTCATCGCCACCCGCGTAGCATGCAAAAAACAGGACTTATTTTCTGTAAAGAAAGTGCTTATATAACTTATAAGTAATTGTTTTTATTGACAAATTTAATTATATTGATCCAGACATTAAAAGAGACATTTTTATGGTCATGGATCGCGGCGAACACCCCTCCCAAATGGAGCCCTTGCTGCTGGCTGAGGGTTCCCGCCATCGCCCGGCGCTGAGCGATCTGGCGCTGGAACTGGCGTCGCGGGCCGCTGCATTCCGCAGCAGCCTGCCGCCGGGGCTGGCCAGCGCGCTCGCGCATCTGGTGCGGGCGATGAACTGCTATTACAGCAACCTGATCGAGGGCCACGACACGCATCCGGTCGACATCGAGCGGGCGCTGAACAACGACTACAGCAGTGACCGCGCCAAGCGCGATCTGCAGCTTGAAGCCAGGGCTCATATTGCCGTACAGACCTGGATCGACGGCGGCGGCCTGCAGGGACGTGAGGCGACTGCCGGTGCGGTGTATGAAATCCACCGGCGTTTTTGCGAGCAGTTGCCCGAGGAATTGCTCTGGGTCGAGAACCCGGAGTCCGGCAAGCGCCTGCGTGTGGTGCCCGGGCATGTGCGTGAAGCCGATGTCAGGGTGGGGCGGCATGTGCCGGTCAGTCCCGCAGCAGTGCCGCGTTTCATGCGGCGTTATGAGGAGGTATTCGGCAATCTCGGGCGTGCTGAATCGATACTTGCCTCGGCGGCGATGCATCATCGTCTGGTGTGGATCCATCCTTTCCTCGACGGCAACGGTCGTGTTGCGCGGCTGATGTCGCATGCGCACTGGCTGGCGAAGCTTGATACGGGAGGGGTGTGGTCCATCGCCCGCGGACTCGCGCGCAAGGTTGAGACCTACAAGCAGTTGCTGGCCAATTGCGATCTGCAGCGGCGCAATGATCTGGATGGCCGAGGCAACCTGAGCGAAGAGGCGCTCGCCGAGTTCACGCAATTTTTTCTGGAAACAGGACTGGATCAGGTGCGGTTCATGGAAGACCTGATGCGGCCCGAGACTTTGCGTACTCGTATCATGGTGTGGGCGGAGGAGGAGGCGCGCATGGGTGATCTGCCACCGAAGGCCGGCCGTTTGCTGGAAGCCATGCTTTATCGCGGTGAACTGCCGCGTGGTGATATTGCCGGGATGCTGGGGGTCACCGGCCGCCATGCGAGCCGGGTGACCGGCCAGTTACTGGCGCAGGGCATATTTGTTTCGGACTCGCCGCGCGCGCCGCTGCGCCTGGCGTTCCCGGCAACACTTGCATCACGCTGGATGCCGGGTTTGTTTCCGGATAAAAGCTAATTGAGAAAGGATCCCACATGAAATTCGGCCGTTTCCAGCAGCAGAACCGCATCTTTTATGGCCTCGTCGAAGGCGATCAGGTCATCGAACTCGACGGCTCGCCGTTCACGAGTTACAAGCCCACCAGCAACGCGCACCTGCTGTCTTCGCTGAAAATCCTCACACCCTGCGAGCCGCGAAATTTCTACTGCGCGGGTCTGAACTACGCGGCGCACATCGAATGGGCGGCCAAACGCAAGGGCCTGCCGGTGAAGCTGCCGGAGAAGGCCGACGTCGGTTACCGCTCGCCCAACGCGCTGTGCGCGACTGACGAGGCGATCGTGATTCCGGCCGATGCGACCGACATGGTGCAGTTCGAGGGTGAACTGGTGGCGGTGGTGGGCAAGACGGCGAAACACCTCACTGAAGACAACGCGCTGTCCTGCATCCTCGGCTACACGCTGGGCAACGACGTCAGCGAGCGCAACTGGCAGAAGGCCGACCGCACGCTGTGGCGCGCGAAGAACTGCGACACCTGGAAACCGATGGGCCCCTTCATCGTCACCGGCCTCGATCCGATGAACCTCGACGTCGAGATCCGCATCGACGGCAAACGCGTCGCCGGTTACAACACGAGCAAGATGCTGTTCTCCGCGCAGCGCTACATCGCCGAGATCACCAAGTACATGACGCTGCATCCCGGCGACGTGATCTGGCTCGGCACCGACGACGCCACCGAACCCAATCTCGCGCATGGGCAGGTCTGCGAGATCGTGCAGAAGGACATCGGAGTGCTGCGCAATCCGGTGGTGCGCGAGGGCGCGTAAGTCATAGTGCACGTCATTCCGGACGGGCTTCAGCCCGATCCGGAATCCAGCAACGTTCGCGGATTAGCCACTGGATTCCGGATCGCTCCGCGTCCGGAATGACGTGTTTTTATAAGTATTTGATTTTATTGATATTTTTGTAAATCGCTGCTTTCCGGCAGCGATTGATTTTTCGGAGGCAGGCAATGACCGATACGCAATACGCCGCGCTGTGGCCGCGCGGCCCGCGCCAGGCGAAGGTGAAGCCGCTGGCAAAGCGCCTCGACACGCTCGAGGACAAGACCGTGGCCTGGCTGTGGGACTACGTGTTCCGCGGCAACGAGGTGTTCGAACAACTGGAAGAGAGCCTGCGCGCGAAATATCCCGGCGTGAAATTCCTGCACTGGGAAGCCTTCGGCAACACCCACGGCAGCGACGAGCGTGCGGTGATCGCGGCGCTGCCGCAGAAGCTGCGTGAACTCGGGGCCGACGCCGTCGTCTCCGGGATGGGTTGTTGAGGCAGCTGCACGCCCGCCGTGTTGCGGGCCAGTGTGGCAGCGGAGAGCGCCGGCATTCCTTCGGCGACGCTGGTCTGCGAGAGTTTCATGACGCTGGCGAAGGCGGCCTCGCAGGGCCTCGGTTATCCGAACATCGCGGTGGCACCGGTGCGCGGCCATCCGGGATTGCAGAGCAAGGAAGAACTGCAGCGCAATGTGCGCGAGCTGACGCTCGACGGCGTGCTCGATGCGCTGTTCAAGATGCCGGCGGCGAAGACGCTGGGCGGCGAGCCGGGGCCGCGTGACGTGATCTGCAGCGGCAGCTTCGAGGACATCAACGAGTATTTCATCGAGCACGAGTTGTCCGACGGCCTGCCGGTGGTGCCGCCGACGGTGGAGAAGGTCGAGGCCTTCCTGAAATACACCGACCGCGCGCCGGACGATGTGCTGGGCGTGCTGCTGCCCGACAACCGCGCGGCGACGGTGTGGAGCGTCGCGGTCAACGGCGTGATGGCCGGCTGCCGGCCGGAGTACATGCCGGTGCTGGTGGCGCTGACGGAAGCGATGGCCGATCCCGCCTACGGCGTCGAGCACAGCGGCAACACCCCGGGCGGCGAGACGCAGATCGTGCTGAACGGCCCGGTCATCAAGGAACTGGGTTTCAACTACACCCAGGGCGTGATGCGCGACGGCTTCCGCGCCAACACCACGGTCGGGCGCTTCTGGCGGTTGATGCTGCGCAACGTCGCCGGTTTCCTGCCGCACAAGAACGACAAGGCGACTTTCGGCAACACCTGGCGCGTGGTGGTGGCCGAGAACGAGGACGTTGCCGCGAAAATCGGCTGGCCGCTGCACAGCGCAGAGTTCGGTTTCAAGCCCGGTGACAACGTGGTGTCGGTCGCGCGCTACACCGGCGGCAACCACATCTCCTCGGTGTCGGGATCGACGCCGGAGGAGCTGATGCCGTACATCGCCGACGCCGTCGCGCGCCAGTATTCCTGGCAGATCATGTTCAGCGTCGGTCAGGGTTACGACACGGTGCGGCCGCTGTTGCTGCTGTCGCCGATCATCGCCGAGACCATCGCTGCCGGCGGCTGGTCAAAGCAGCGCTTCAAGGAAGAATTGTTCAAGCAGGCGCGCATGACCGCGGCCGACTTCGAACGCATGCTGCGCGACTGGACGCAGAAGCCGAACTGGAATCTCGCCGAGGAACATGCGGCGGGACGGATCCCGAAGGTGTTCCACGAGTCCGACGATCCGCAGCGGATGGTGCCTATCGTCTGGCGGCCGGAGGATTTCCAGGTGGTCATCACCGGCGACCTCGGCCGCAACAGCATTTACGTGCTGGCACACAACGGCGTGCTGGGTTTTCCGGTGGGCAGAAAAATCGTAATGCCGAAAGGAACAAAACCCCATGGATAAGCTGCTGCCCCATGCCGAACGCGCGATTGCCGCGCTGAAGGCGCGCCATCAGACCATCGCCGTCGCCGAATCCTCGGCCGGCGGCCTGATCACCGCGGCGCTGCTGGCAGTGCCCGGCGCCTCGGCCTGCGTGCGCGGCGGCGTGGTGATCTACACCTACGACATGCGCCGCGCGATCCTCGGCATCAGCGACGGCGAGATGCAGGGCTTCACGCCCTCGACCGAAATCTACGCCTTGCTGAAGGCACGTCGGCTGCGCGAGAAGGCCGGCACTGACTGGACACTGGCCGAAACCGGCGCCACCGGCCCGACCGGCAGCCGCTACGGCTATCCGCCGGGCCACGCCTGTTTCGCGGTGGCTGGCCCCGGTGTCGAAAGCGCGACCACGCTGGAGACCGGCGTCGCCGACCGTGTCGCCAACATGCGGGCCTTTGCGGCTGCGGCGCTGGATTTCCTGACAGCGACAGTGGCGAAAAGCTGAGTGTTCCGGGCAACGGTTAGAATTCCGTCATGAACGCGACACCGAAATTCGCCAGCCCGGTCCACGAGGTCGCCGACGCCGTCGAGGCCAACGAGCTCTATCAGCGCAAGGGCTGGACCGATGGCCTGCCGATCGTGCCGCCGACGGAGGACGCCGTCGCGCGTTTTCTTGACGCGGCAAAACTCGCACCGGATGCGGTGATCGGTGTCGAGCCGGTGCGCCGGCGCAGCATCAGCGCCGAGAAGGTGGCGATTGCCGCGGTGATGGCGGGCTGTCTGCCGGAATACCTGCCGGTGGTGGTGGCCGTGGTGAAGGCGATGTGCCAGCCGGAGTACGCGCTGCACGGCAGCACGGCGAGCACCGGCGGCAGCGCGCCCTTCATCGTCGTCAACGGTCCCGTGCGCAAGGCCATCGGCATGAACGCGACGCACAACGTGCTGGCCAATGCCTCCCGCGCCAATGCCAGCATCGGCCGCAGCATCCGCCTGATGCTGTTGAATGTGCTCGGCGGCATTCCCGGCCAGCTTGATCGCTCGACGCTGGGACATCCCGGCAAGTTCACCTTCTGCATCGCCGAGGACGAGGAGGATTCGCCGTGGCTGCCTTTGTCCGTGGAGCGCGGCGTGCCGGCCGGCAGCTCGGCGGTCACTGCGCTGCAGGTGGAGTCGCCGCTGCAGATCATGAACGAGTGGACCCACGATCCGAAGGAAATCTGCGACACCTATGCCGCGGCGATGCGCAGCAACATGCTGCTGTACTCGATCTGGGAGGGCAATTACGCGGTGGTGATCCCGAAACAGCACCGCGAGATCTTCGCCGCCGCGAACTGGAGCAAGCAGAACATCCGCGACTATGTCTACGAAAAGGCGCGGGTGAAACGCGGCGAATGGCGCAGCGTCGGCAAGGCCGCCGTGGCCGGGCGCAAGGACGAGGACAAGGTCTATTGCGCGCTGCGTTCGCCCGACGACCTGCTGGTGATCGCGGCCGGCGGCCCGGCCGGCGGTTTTGCGGCGATCCTGCCGCCGTGGTACGGCAAGAAATCACTCGCGGTCACGATGGCGATCGTTGCCTGACCGCAAGCCCATCAGGAGGTAACCATGACACTCAGAGTCCTTGATCCCACCCAGTCCGCGCAGGGCGAGGCCCTGCGCCTGGCGCCGCCGCTGGCATCCCTCGAGGGCGCGGTGGTCGGCATGATCGACAATGCCAAGATCGGCACCGGACGGCTGTTCGACTTCATCGAGGAAATCCTGAGAAAGGAATACCGCATCCGCGAGTGCATCCGCCGGCGCAAGCCCGATGCCTCGCGCCCGGTGCCGGAGGCCATGCTGATGGAGTTGCGCGGCGCGGATGCGATCCTCGCCGCCACCGGCGACTGAGGCAGCTGCTCGTCGTGCAGTCTGCACGACGCCATCGAAGCCGAACGGCTCGGCATTCCCGCGGTTGCGATCATGACCGACCGCTTCGTCGCCACCGCGAAAGCGGTGGCCGGCGTCAACGGCCTGAAGGACTATCCTTTTGCCGTGATCGCGCACCCGATTGCCAACAACGACGACACGGTGCTGCGCGAGAAGGCGCGCATCGCGGTCGAGACGATCGTGCCGCTGCTGACCCGGCGCGAGGCTTGACACCGGTGTTGCCCGCCGCGTTCAGCGCATCGCCAGTCCGGTGGGATCGAAATAGGCGCTGGCCGTGGTGCGCGTGGCCTGCCACGGCAGTTCCAGGGTTTCCCCGGTTTCCTCGCCCTCGACCAGGCGCACGACGTGCACCGTGCCGCTGATGCGGTCGCCGTCGACGGTGCCGCTGAAACGGTGGCGCATCAGGCCCATGCCGTCGAGCGTCATGTCCAGCGCGAGAGACATGTGGGTGCCCTGCAGTTCGGGGTTGCGGAAAATGCCGCGGCGGCCGCCGCTGCGCACGACGCCCTCGATGCGCTGGAAGTGCTGCTCGATCACGGCGGCGTAGCCATGCTTGATGCCGCCCAGCGGCAGTGTCCAGTTCCAGTAGCCGCCGGCTTTTGCCGGAACCAGCCAGAGGTTGACCGGCAGCGGCGTTTCGTCGACCGCATCGGGTTTCCAGCTGCCGAGGTCCCAGATGTTGGTGACGACCCGGGTGCCGGGTCGCGCCTCGCGCAGGATCTTGGCGCGCAGCATGTACATCACCTCCGGCCACAGCCACATGAAAATCACGTCGGCCTTCGACAGGTCGGCATCGAAGGCATTCTGGTGGAGGAAATGCACGCGTTCGGCGAGACCGAGTTTTTGGGCTTCGGCGTTGGCTTCCTTGACCAGTTTGGGATCGAGGTCGACACCCCAGCCGCGCACCCCCGGGTGCGCATTCAGCGCGGCGAAAACGATACGACCGTCGCCGGAGCCGAGATCGACGACCCGGTCGCCGTCGCGCAGATCGGCCAGCTGCACCATCCGCGAGACGGCATCCGGGTTGCTGCCCGCGAAAATCGAAAACCGTTCCTGAGCCTGCACCGCCCCCGCCGCCAGCGATGCGCACAGCACCGCAACCCGCCACCACCGGATCATTGTCATCCCCCGTCCTGAAGAAGCACCGGATTATCCGGGATTCAGCGCATAAAAAAAGGCGGACCGCAGTCCGCCCTGATTCCCGTTGCGGGGGATCATTCGGCCTTGATGCCAGCCTCCTTGATCACCTTCGCGTACTTGGTTTTTTCGGACTTGATGAAGGCGGTGAACTCCTTCGGCGTGTTGCCGACCGGGATTGCGCCCTGCTTGGTGAGCGCGGCCTTCATGTCTGCCGAATGCGTGGCCTTGACCGTTTCGGCGGCCAGTTTTTCCAGCACCTTCGGCGGCAGGCCGGCAGGCGCAACCATGCCGTACCAGGCGGCCGATTCGTAACCCGGCACGCCCGATTCCGAAACCGTCGGCACTTCCGGCGCGACATCGAGGCGCTTGGCGGTGCTCACCGCGAGCGCGCGCACCTTGCCCGACTTCGCATGCGGCAGCACCGTCAGTGCGGTGGTCATGGTCATGTCGACATGGCCGGCGACGACATCGAGCAGGCCCTGGTTGCCGCCCTTGTACGGGATGTGGTTCATCTTGACCTTCGCCATGTAGGCCAGCAGCTCGGTGGCCAGGTGCTGCGAGGAGCCGATGCCGCCGGTGGCGTAGTTGACCGGCTTCGGGCCCTTGGCCAGCGCGACGAGTTCGCGGATGTTCGTGGCTTTCACCGAGGGATGCACGGCGATGATCTGCGGCAGGATCGCGGTCAGACTCACCGCGGTGAAGGCCTTGTCGGCGTCATAGGGCAGGTTTTTCTGCAGCAGCGGGTTGATCGCGTGGCCGATGGCGACAAACATCAGCGTATGGCCGTCGGGGGCCGACTTGGCGGCGATGTCGGCGGCGACCACGCCGTTGGCGCCGGGCCGGTTGTCGGCGACAACCTGCTGGCCCCAGGCTTCGGTCAGCTTCTGGCCGATCATGCGCGCGAGGATGTCGGTGGAGCCGCCGGGTGTGAAGGGCACGATGATGCGGATCGGCTTGTCCGGGTAGGTGCTTGCGGCTTGGGCGGGCAGTGCGGCGGCGAGCGCGAGCAGCGCCGCAACGGCGATGACAGTGTTTTTCACGGGTTTTCTCCGGGTGGTGTCGTGTGTGGCGTGTTCAGGCTGCGGCGACATAGCCCGAGGGCGTGCCGAGCACGGTGGTGCGTTCCATGTGGCGCAGCTGGGTTTCGTCGAAGTCGCCCAGCGCCTGGTGCAGCGTGCAGCGGTTGTCCCAGATCAGCAGGTCGTTCTCGCGCCACATCTGGCGGTAGACGAATTCGGGCCGGGTCGCATGCCGGTTCAGGTAGTCGATCAGCGGCTGGCTTTCCTCCTCGGTCATGCCGTCGAAGCGTTTGACCTTCTCGCCGAGGTAGAGGGCCTTGCGGCCGGTTTCCGGGTGCACGCGCACCACCGGCTGGGCGATCGGCGGATTGAGCTTCATCACCTCGTTGCGGCGTGCCTCGCCGGCGTCGGCGACGTTGATCTTGCGCGTGCCCGAAAGATGGATGCCGTGCAGGTCGGCGATCAGCTTTTTCATGCCGTCGGACAGCGTGTCGTAGGCCATGTACATGTTGGCGAACAGCGTGTCGCCGCCGACTTCCGGCAGGTTGTAGCAGCGCAGCAGGGAGCCCAGCGCCGGGCGCGTGGTGTACGACATGTCGGTATGCCAGGAGCGGCCGGTGTAGCGCGATTCCGAGGGCGTGCCGTCGGGATTGGGCCGGTTGGTGACCAGCAGGATTTCCGGGTAATCCGGATGGCGGTCGCGCGGCAGCGACTTGTGGTCGTCGAGCTCGCCGAAGCGGCGGCTGAATTCGATGTGCTGCTCGCGGCTGATGTTCTGGTTGCGGAACAGCAGGATGCCGTGCTGCAGGAAGGCGCCGTAGATTTCGCCGAAGGTGCTTTCGCTCATCGGCTGCGTCAGGTCGACGTCGCAGACTTCGGCGCCCAGCGCGTTGGACAGGCGGCGCAGTTTCAGGGGCATGGTGGATTTTCCTCCGGGACGTATCTTTGAAGGGTAAACCATAGGCTGTCGGCGTGGAGCCTGTTGTTCACGATACGGCCCATGGGCCGCAGGCATCCTGTGCCATCCAGACTTATCAGTGCATGTTATGGACTCCGAAAGGGGAGGGCTTTCATTTTCCTTACAATCCGGTCTTCATCCTGTAACCGTAATGGAGGAAAAGCAATGGCCGGCAATCTGCAAAAGCGCGACAGCGATGGCATTCCGATCTGCGACGGACCCGACCTGTCGCCGCGCAAACCCAAGCTTAAGGCTCCGCCTGGATCTATCGATTGCCATGCACATATCTTTGGTCCCGTGAGCAAATATCCTTTTTCACCCAAGCGCCTGTTTACGCCGCCAGACGTGACGTTGGCGCAGTACCGGGCGCTGCTTGCGCTTCTGGGGATCGAGCACGCCGTGCTGGTGACGCCGAGTGTTTACGGGATGGACAACGAGCGGCAGCTGGACACGCTCAACGAAATGAAAGGCGCCTGGCGCGGCGTGGCGGTAGTGCCGACCGACGTACCGGACCGTGAACTGGAGCGTCTGCACAAGGCGGGTTTCCGTGGCGTACGTGTGAACTTGTTCGCCAAAAGCGGGCTGATGCTCGAGGACCTGGAAGCGACGGCTGCACGCATTGCCGGCCTGAAGTGGCATGTGCAGCTGCATGCTGATGCGCGCAATCTCGGCGAGCTGGTGCCGCGGTTGCGCAAGCTGCCGGTCGACGTGGTGTTTGACCACATGGGCCATGTGCCGGCGGCCGCCGGCGTGGACCATCCCGGTTTCCAGGCGATGCTCGGGCTGATGAAGGAGGGTCGCTTCTGGGCCAAGCTGTCGGCCCCGTACCGGCTGTCGGAACTACCCTATCCCTGGCTTGACGTGACGCCGTTCGCGAAGGCGCTGATCGCCGCGGCACCGGACCGCCTGGTCTGGGGCAGCGACTGGCCGCATCCGGCCGTGCCCGGGCACATGCCGGCGAATTTCGTGATGCCCAACGACGGCGATCTGCTCGATATCCTGTCGTTGTGGACCGAAGATGCCGCCGTGCAGAAGAAGATTCTCGCGGACAATCCCCGGCGGCTTTACGATTTCTGAGCCGGCCGTCGCCAACCGAAACCCGATCGATAACGCTGGAGGAGAACATGATCAAGCATTGGACCGCGGCCGCCGTGGCCGCACTGGGCATTGCCGCCACTGTGCAAGCGGTAGCGCAGGATTACCCGAACCGTCCCCTGAAAATTGTTGTGCCGCTGGCGACCGGCGGCACCGCCGACATCCTGGCGCGCATGGTCAGCAACGACCTGGCGGCCAAGCTCGGCCGCGCGGTATTGGTGGAGAACCGCACCGGTGGGGGTGGGCACATCGGTTCCGAATTCGTCGCCAAGTCGCCGGCCGACGGCTACACGCTGCTGTCGGCGGGCATTCCGCAGGCCATCGGCATGAGCCTCTACAAGGACCTGGGCTACGACATGGCCCGCGACCTGGCGACGATCACGCAGGGCATCACGGCGCCCAGCGTCATCGTGGTGCATCCCTCGCTGCCGGTGAAAACGATGAAGGACCTGATTGCGCTGGCCAAGGCGAGGCCCGGCAAGCTCAATTTCGGCGCCAACACCGGCTCACCGAACCACCTGGCAATCGAGCTGCTGAATGTCAGCAACGGCCTGAAAATCGTGCACGTGCCCTATAAGGGCGCGGGGCCCGTGGTGACCGATGTCATGGCGGGGCATATCGAGCTGGCTTCGCTGGGGCTGCCGCCGGCCCTGCCGATGGTGCAGGCGGGGCGGCTGCGCGCCGTCGCGCAGACCGGCCTGAAGCGCTCGGTGCATCTGCCCGACCTGCCGACGGTCGCGGAATCCGGTGTGCCTGGTTACGACGTGACATCCTGGTACGGATTTTTCGTGCCAGCTCGTACGCCTGCGGCGATCATCTCGCGGTTGAATACTGACATCGTCGCCGTGCTGAAGACACCCGAGGTCAACAAGCGGCTTGTGGGGCTCGGTGCGGACGTCGTGCCGACCACCGCGGACGAATTCGGCCGTATCGTGCGCGACGAAATCCAGAAATGGGCCAAGGTCGTCAAGGCCTCCGGCGCCAAGGCCGAGTGAAGGAATTTTTGCCATGACTGAACCAAAACTTACGGGAAAGATCGCGCGCGAACGCATCGTCATGCTCGACATTCCGCGGCCCGACAAGTCTGTCATCGATGCCTTCCTCGCGCTGACCGATCTCGCCGGCACGGTGTCGGACGCGATGGACGAACTGGGCATCCACGGCGCGATACCGGCGGCGAAGCTGCAGCCGATGCTGCCCGGCGCGCGCATGGTGGGGCCGGTGATGACCGTGCGCAACATCATGCAGGCGGTGCCGCCGACGCTGGGCGCGCAGGCGCGCCAGTCGAAACAGGCCGACATCGAGGCGCACAACCTGGCGAAACCCGGCGACGTGCTGGTGATCGAAGGTGTCGAGCACATTTCCAGTCTCGGCGGCAATTCGGCCAATGTCGGCAAGCGCCAGGGCGAGGCCGGCGCGATCGTCGACGGCGCGACGCGCGACGTCGCCACTGCGCGCAGCATCGGCTACCCGATCTGGGCGCGCGGCGTGAGCCTGATGACCGGCAAGTGGCGCGTTGAAACCGTGGCGATCAACGGCCCGGTGCAGATCTGCGGCGTGCCGGTGAATGCCGGCGACCTCGCGGTGGCGGACGACAATGGCGTCTGTTTCGTGCCGCGGGCACGCATCGCCGAAGTGCTGGCGCGCGCGCAGGCGCTGTCGGCGGGCGAGGAGGAGCGCAACCGCGACGTCGCCGCCGGCATGAGCGTGGTCGAGGTCGCGAACAAGGCCTACTTCAAAAAAATCGGCGCTTGACGCGCAACGGCATGCGCAGCCCCGAAATCATCCCTTCCGGACTCGCCTGCGGCGCCGAAATCCGCGGCCTCGATCTCGCAGCGCCGGGGCCGGTGATGGCGGAAGCGCTGCGGCAGGCGCTGCGCGAGCATCTGGCCGTGGTGGTCCGCGGGCCGGTGCTGGACGGGGCGCAGTTGCTGGCCGTGGCCGGGCTGCTGGGCACGCCGGAAGGCCAGGGCATCAGCGTGCTGACCGGTGAGGCATCCGGAACGTCCGCAACCGACCTGGTGGCTTCAAGTGCCGCCGCATCGGCACGCCCGACCGGCAGCCTCGGCGGCGGCGTCGGCATCTGGCAGTCGGACCTCGCCTACCGCCTGCGTCCCTGCTCGATTGCGCTGCTGCATGCGCGCGCGCTTGCGGCGGACGGCGGCGCGGTGGCTTTTGCCGACCAGTACCGGGCTTATGACACGCTGCCGGCCGAACTGAAGGCGCGGACCGAAGGCCGCATGCTGCTGCATGACGAAAGCCGAGACAACGAGGGCCGTTTGCGCGAAGGCCATCAGGACATCCGTGATCCGCGCGAATCCACCGGCGCCCAGCACCGGATCCTGCGCACGCATCCGGAAACCCGGCGCAAGGCGCTGTACCTCGGGCGCCGGCGCAATGCCTGGGTGATCGGGCTGCAGCTGGACGAGAGCGAGGCCCTGCTTGATGCGCTGTGGGCGCATGCGACCCGGCCCGAACTGCAGTGGCGCCACGCCTGGCAGCCCGGCGATACGCTGCTCTGGGACAACCGCTGTCTGCTCTATTGCCACGATGCGGCCGCGGCAGGGCGCGAGTTGCTGCGGGTGCAGCTGCGCGGCGAGCCGCCGCGCTGAGCGTCAAAACCGTTTATCCTTCCGCTTCCCGCTCGTTTTTACCATTCACCACGCACAAGGGAATTGCCATGTCGTCGTACACGAACACGCTGCTCTACATCGATGGCCAGTGGTGCGCTGCCGCTTCCGGGCGCACGCTGCCGGTGGTCAACCCCGCAAATCACCAGCAGATCGGCACCGTGGCCTATGCCGAGAAGGCGGATCTCGACCGCGCGCTGGAGGCCGCGGAAAAGGGTTTCAGGGCCTGGCGCAAGGTGTCGGCCTTCGACCGCTGCAAGATCATGCGCAAGGCCGCGGACATTTTCCGCGAGCGCGCCGATACCGTTGCGGCCTATATGACCTTCGAGCAGGGCAAGCCGCTGGGCGAGGCCAAGCTGGAAACGCTGGCCGGCGCCGACCTGATCGACTGGTTCGCGGAGGAAGGACGCCGCGCCTACGGCCGGGTGATCCCGGCGCGTGCAGAAGGCGTCTATCAGCTGGTGGTGAAGGAGCCTGTCGGCCCGGTCGCCGCCTTCACGCCCTGGAATTTTCCGATCAACCAGGCCGTGCGCAAGCTGTCCGCGGCGCTCTGCACCGGCTGCTCGGTGATCCTGAAGGCGCCGGAGGAAACCCCGGCCTCGCCCGCGGAGCTGGTGCGCGCCTTCGCCGATGCCGGCGTGCCGCCGGGCGTGATCAACCTGGTCTACGGCAGCCCGGCGGAAATCTCGAGCTACCTGATCCCGCATCCGGTGATCCGCAAGATGACCTTCACCGGCTCGACGCCGGTGGGCAAGCAGCTGGCAGCACTGGCCGGACAACACATGAAACGCGCGACGATGGAACTCGGCGGCCACGCGCCGGTGATCATTTTTGATGATGCCGACATCGACGTCGCGGCGAAGGCGATGACCTTCATGAAATACCGCAACGCCGGACAGGTCTGCGTGTCGCCGACGCGTTTCCTGGTGCAGGAGGGTGTCTACAAGCAGTTCGTCGAGAAATTCACCGAGGGCGCGAAGGCGATCAAGGTCGGCGACGGCTTCGACAAGGACACCAAGATGGCGACGCTGGCCAATCCGCGCCGTCAGAGCGCGATGGTTGCCAACGTCGAGGATGCAAAAAAACACGGCGGCAAGGTGCAGACCGGCGGCTACCCGATCGGCGAGAAGGGCAATTTCTTCGAGCCGACGGTGATCACCGAACTGCCGACCAGCGCGATGGCGATGAATACCGAACCCTTCGGTCCGCTGGCGATCATCAATCCCTTCAAGACTTTCGACGACGCGGTCGCTGAAGCCAACCGCCTGCCCTACGGTCTCGCGGCTTACGCCTGGACCAAGTCGGCAAAGACCGCGACCGCGATTGCGGCGCAGGTCGAGACCGGCATGATGACCATCAACCATCTGGGCTTTGCGCTGCCGGAAGTGCCCTTCGGCGGCGTCAAGGATTCCGGTTACGGTTCCGAGGGCGGGCTGGAGGCGCTGGAGCCTTATCTGGTCGGCAAATTCGTAACCCAGGCCGGATTGTAAAAATATCAATATAATCAATAACTTATAGGTCATCCTCGAGAGCGCCCATGCGCATACTGCTGGTCGAGGATGATGCGATGCTGGCCGAGGCGGTGACGCGTGCGCTGACCCAGTCCGCGCACGCGGTCGACTGTGCACCCAGCGGCGAGGAGGCCGACCGCGTGCTGGCCACCGAGCAGTATGACCTGGTGCTGCTGGATGTCGGCCTGCCGAAGCTCGATGGATTCGAGGTGCTGCGCCGCCTGCGCGCGCGGCGTTCGGCGGTGCCGGTGCTGATGCTGACCGCCAACGATGCGCCGGAGGATGTGGTCAAGGGGCTGGATCTCGGCGCCGACGATTACCTGACCAAGCCCTTCCGCCTGTCCGAACTCGAGGCGCGGGTGCGCGCGCTGATCCGCCGCGCCAATGCCAGCGTCAGCTCGGAAATCGTCAACGGCCGCTTGCGCCTCGACATGGCCGGCCGCAGGCTCTATCTGGATGACAGGCCGCTGGAGCTGTCGCAGCGCGAACTGGCGGTGATCGAACTGTTGCTGCTGCGCGAGGGCAAGGTGGTCACCAAGCAGCAGATCATCGACCACCTCTACGGCTGGGAGGACGTGTCCTCGAGCAATGCGGTGGAAGTCTTCATCCACCGCCTGCGCCGTAAGCTCGAGGATTCCGGTGTGTCGATCACCACCGTGCGCGGCATGGGCTACCTGATCGAAAAGGCCCATGGCTGAATCGCCGCGCCGGCCGCTGCTGCGCACGCAGCTGCTGGCCTGGCTGCTGGCGCCGCTGTTCCTGCTGCTGACCGCCGACACCTTCATCAGCTACTGGGTGGCGCTGGATTTTTCGCGGCGCGCGCATGACCGCACGCTGATCGGTGTCGCGCGCGAGGTCGGCCTGCATCTGCGCCGCGACGGCGGCCGGCTGCTGCTCGATCTGCCGCCGGAAGCGCGCCGGGTTCTGCTCACCGATCCCGAAGACCGGCTGTTTTTCGAGGTGACCGAAGCGGACGGCCGGCGCATCGACGGCGAGGCGGTGATGCCCGCCGCCGTTGATGCCGCGGCGCGGCGCCGGCCGAGCCTGTTCTACGACGGCAGCATGCATGGCGATCCGGTGCGCATCGTCGAGCTGCGCATCGAGCCCGGGGGCGCCGTGGTGCGCGTGGCGGAAACGCTCAACAAGCGCAATGAACTGGCCCGAGAAATACTGCTGAGCGTGGTGCTGCCGCAACTGCTGCTGATCCTGATTGCCGGGGTGGTGGTGTGGATCGGCGTGGTGCGCGGACTGGCCCCGCTGCAGCGCCTGCAGACGGCGGTGGCGCGGCGTTCGGCGCGCGACCGCAGCCCGGTCGCGGTCGACAATGTGCCGGGTGAGGTCGGCCCGCTGCTCGATTCGATCAACGGCCTGCTGGCGCGGCTCGATCATGTGCTGACGCTGCAGAGCCGTTTCGTGTCCGATGCCGCGCACCAGTTGAAAACCCCCGTGGCGGCCCTGAAGACCCAGTTCGAGGTGGCGCTGCGCGAGAGCGATCCGCAGCGCATGCGTGAAGCGCTCGAAGGCATCTATCCGCGGCTCGAGCGGATGCAGCGCCTGGTGTCACAGCTGCTGTCGCTGGCGCGCAACGAGCCCGATGCGGTAAGCGCCGTCACCCTGGCGCCGCTGGATCTCAATGCGCTGGCGCTGGATGTCGCGACCGCCTGGGTGCCGGAGGCGCTGCGCCGCCAGATCGACCTCGGCTTCGAGGATGCCGGACGGCCGGTGACCGTTTCCGGCGACGCGGCGCGGCTGCGCGAACTGCTCGACAACCTGCTCGACAACGCGGTGCGCTACAGCCGCGGCGGCGGGCGCATCACGGTCAGTGTCTCGGCGGCGCCGCCGCGGGTGGATGTCAGCGACGACGGTCCCCATATCCCGCCGGAGGAACAGTCCCGCGTGTTTGAGCGTTTCCACCGCCTGCTCGGCAGCGGCGCCGAGGGCAGCGGTCTCGGCCTGGCGATCGCCCGCGAGATTGCCGAACTCCACGGCGGCGAGATCACGCTGCGCGAGGATGCGGCCGACGGCATCGGCAACACCTTCAGCCTGGTGCTGCCGCCGGCCCGGGCCCCCGGCGGCCTGTAAGCTTCCGTTCATTTTCGGGAAAGCCCGCGTTCAGGCAAACGCGCGGCTGGCGTAAGCCTGCGTCCGTATCCTCCCCTGACAGACCGCGCGAAAGCCGCGGGGATGAACGGAGGGGTTGCGGATGGACATGCTGGGCAGTTCGTTTTTCTGGGTGACGCTGGGCCAGATCATGATGATCAACATCGTGCTGAGCGGCGACAACGCCGTGGTCATCGCGATGGCCAGCCGTTCACTGCCGCCGCGCCAGCAGAAGCAGGCGATCCTGTTCGGCAGCTTCGGCGCGATTTTCCTGCGGATCGCCCTGACTTTCTTCGCGGTGATGCTGCTCGACCTGCCTTTCCTCAAGCTGATCGGCGCCGTGCTGCTGGGCTGGATCGGCATCCAGATGCTGGTGCCCGACGAGGCCGACGAGGAAATCGACGGCCACGCCCACATGTGGGCGGCGATCAAGACCATCATCATCGCCGACCTGATCATGAGCCTCGACAACGTGCTCGGCGTCGCCGCCGCGGCCAAGGGCAATATCGTATTGCTGGTGATCGGCCTCGGCATCAGCATCCCGCTGATCATTTACGGCAGCACCTTCATCCTGAAGCTGATGAACCGCTTCCCGGTCATCATCACGCTGGGCGGCGGCATTCTCGGCTGGGTCGCCGGCGAAATGCTGGTCACGGATCCGGCGATCGCCGAATGGGTCAATGGCCAGGCGCACTGGCTGCACAGCTTCGCCCCGGCGATGGGCGCGCTGCTGGTGGTGGCGATCGGCAAATCGATCGCTGCAGCGAAACTGGCGAAGCTGAACCGGCTGCCCGAGGGCCAGCTGGTCCTGCCGGAGGACGAGGAGCCCGCGCCGCCCGGATACCACTGGGTGCACCGCGCCTGGCGGCGCCTGCCCGACGGCACCCGTGACTACGCGGCCTATTACGGCAAGCTTGCGTTCCGTTATCTGCGCCCGATCGCATCAAGGTTGCGGCGCCCGAAAAAGGTTTGACCCCGCGGCCGGTACGCAGACCCGGCCGTAGCTGACGGGAACAACGGCGGCAGCATGCCGTTGTTCCCGTATTTTTTTGGCGCCGGCTAGACGCTGCCTTCGATCGTGCGGTAGTGGTAGCGGGTGGCGTCGAAGACGCGGGTGCGGAATTCCACAGGCAGGTTGCGGTAGGTCGAGGCGATGCGCTCGACGCGCAGCACCGGACTGCCGGGGCGGATTTTCAGCGTTCTGGCTTCCGCGGCGGTGGCCAGCGCGGCGTGGATGTGCTCCTCTATGCGGATCACGTTGACGCCGCATTCGTCCTGGTAGACCGCGTAGAGGTTTTCCTGCGCGTTGCGGATCGCCGCCGCGGTCAGCCCCGCAAACAGCTTTGCCGGCAGCACGATGTCGAGCGTCGATACCGGGCCGCGTTCGTCGACGCTGAGCATGGTCAGCGTGTAGACCGGATTGTTTTCGCCGCGCGGCAGCTGCAGGATTTCGGAGACCGTCTCGTCGGCCTGCCCCTTGCCGAAGGCGAGCAGTTCGCGTCCCGGAAACACCTGCCTGCCGCTGGCGTCATGGATATGCGAGAACTGGTAACGCTGGCGCGAGCGCGAATGGCGCGCGACGAAAGTGCCCTTGCCCTGCTTGCGCACGAGGATGTTGGAGGCCACCAGTTCGCCGATGCCGGCGCGGATCGTGAACACCGCGACCCCGAAGCGCTCGGCGAGCTGGCTCTCGGTGGGCAACTGCTCGCCCGGCTTCCATTCGCCCTCGACCAGGCATTGCAGGATGCGGTCGCCGACCTGCTTGTAGAGGGGGTCGGGGCCGCTGACGTCGAGTGCGGCAGTCCTTGTTTTTCGGGCCATGGCAGTCCTGCATCCTGTTGAATCTGCAGCGATTGTAGCCGGTGCTTGCGAATCATGCAAAAGATACGTATGATACGCATGTATTGAATCGACAGACCATCCGAACCACAGGAGTCACGCCGTGCAAGCCGCCACAAACACCGTCCGCAAGACCGAACTCACCCCGCAGATCATTCCCTCCGGCAAGGGCTGCGGCGCCGAAGTCACCGGCGTCGACCTCGCCGCCCTCGACCCGGCCACCGTGGAGACGCTGCACCGCGCGGTGCTGGAACATCTGGTGGTGGTCGTGCGCGGGCAGCCGATTTCCGATCCGCAGCTGATCGCGCTGGGCAAGACCTTTGGCGAACTCGAGCCGCCGGGCATGAGCCCCATTGGCAAGCCGTACATCGACGAGTTTCCGGACATCCTGGTGATTTCGAACATCATGGAGCAGGGCGTTCCGATGGGTAATCTCGGCGCCGGCGAGGCGATCTGGCATACCGACATGTCGTACCGGCCGAAACCCTGCACCATCGCCATGCTGCATGCGCTGGAAGTGCCGCCGAGCGGCGGCAACACCTATTTCGCCAACCAGTACATGGCCTATGACGCGCTGTCCGACGAACTGAAGCGGAAACTCGACGGTCTCGAGGTGATCCACGACGAGACCTACAACAGCGCCGGCATGCTGCGCAAAGGCTTCAAGGAAGTCACCGATCCGCGGCAGGCACCCGGCGCGCGCCACAGGATCTTCCGCACCCATCCGCTGACCGGGCGCAAGGCGCTGTACCTGGGCCGCCGCCGCAATGCCTATATCGTCGGCATGCCGTTGGAGGAAAGCGAGCGCCTGCTCGACGAACTGTGGGCTCATGCTTCGCGCCCGGAATTTGTCTGGCACAACGAGTGGAAGGTCGGCGACACGCTGATCTGGGACAACCGCTGCCTGATCCACCGCCGCGATCCCTTCGATGCCAGCCAGCGGCGGATGATGCACCGCGTGCAGATCCGCGGCGAGGCGACGCAGTAAGCCTGCAGGATCGCTGGATGCAACAAAGCCCGCGGCATGCCGCGGGCTTTGTTGTTTGTGCCGGGGCAGAGGGCGTTGCCGGACCCGGTGTCAGCCTTGCACGGACTTTTCCGCCAGCCACACCGTATGCCCGCCGCAATCCGGGTCCTCGACCCGGTGCAGCAGCACCCGGAATCCTTCCGCGGCGAGCAGGTTTTCGTATTCGGTGCTGTCGAGGCTGGCGTGATAGAGGGCATGGCCGTAGATCTCGCCCATCGCCACGCCCGCCCGCGGTCCCGAGGTGAACAGCAGCTGCGCCCCGGGCGCGGCATGGCGCGCGAATACCGGAAACATCGCGCGCTGGTCATCCGGCTCGAGGTGGAAGAAGCTGTCCCAGGCGATGATCGCGTCAAAACGGCGGCCGAGGTCAAGACCGCGCATGTCGGCTTCGATCCATTCACCACCGGGATAACGCTCGCGGCAGATGGCAATCATGGCTGCCGCGGCATCGACGCCGGTGACGCGGCAGCCGGCGTCGATGAAGAATTTCGCGACGGGTTCGGCGCTGCCGCAGCCGAGGTCGAGAATTTCCCGCCCGCCACCCAGCCGCGACAGCAGGGCATCGAGGTAGGGTTTTTCCATCAGGGCCCTGCTGCGGTCGCGGTCGAACTGCCGCGCGACCGCCTCGTACAGGGCCTGGATGCCCGGCATCAGGCTTTTTTGGCGGGGCGCTCGGGCTTCTTGTAGCGGCCCACCGGCACCAGTTCGGCGACGGTGCCGCCGGGGGCGCGGAACTTGACCGGGATCACGCCGGGATCGCTGATGATCTCGCAGCCATAGGACTTGATCTGCGCGGTGGATTTTTCCAGGTCCTCCACTTCGACCGCAAAGTGGTGAATGCAGGGGCCTTCGCCGGCGGCCTTCGATTCGGCTGACTGCGTGCCCTCGTCGTACTTGATCAGCGTGAAATCGATTTCGCCGTCGGTCAGGTGGCGCGACAGGTGGTCGCGGGTCTTGCGGGTTTCGGCTTCCCAGAAGCCGAAGACCTCTTCGTAGAATTTCGTGGTTTTTTCGAGATCCTCGACCTTCAGGGCGAGATGGACGATGCGGTTCATGGCGTTTTCCTTTCGGGCTCCGCAGGCTTGCGGTTCGGAGGCGTTTTACGCCCCCGGCGGGCGCTTCCGCAAGCGGGATGGTATACTGCGGGCGTCATATTATGTGACCCCCTTCTGCAATTTTCCGCAGCCTCCCGCAGTCCCCGCAACGTCCTCTTTTCGATCTGCCGCCTGACCGGGCCCCGGCGCCGTTCAGGCCGGCGCGGAGATGGTCAGCCCCACTACCTTGTTGTCGGCGATGGCCTTGGCGACCAGCCCGGAGGCCTTCGCATCCTCGATGAACGCGGCCAGGTATTTCGCGGCATTGGGCCGGCCCTTGGGTACACCCGCCGCCTGCAGCACGGCGGTGAAATTGCCGTCGACGATCGTCGAACCCGGGAATTTCGCCTGGTCGGAGATCAGGCGCGGTTTCAGTCCCGCCAGGGCGTCGAATTTTTCATCGACAAAACGTTTGAAACACAGGTCGCCCCCCTTGTCCCGGACCAGCTCGGCGTTTTTGATCGTGCGCGTGAGGTAGAGCTCGTACGCCGCCTTCTCCGGCACGATGATGCGCACGCCCTTGCGATCCACGTCGTTCGCGTGTTTCAGCGGCGAGCCCGGGGGCACCAGGTAGGTCGACTCGATCTCGACATAGGCGGCGGTGAAGTCGATCTCGTTGGCGCGCTGCGGTTCGGCGCCGAGGAAACCGACGTCCCAGACATTGCTGCCGGCGGCGCCGGCCAGCGCGCCCGGATTCGGGTGCGGCACGAACTCGACCGGGAGGCCGAGGCGGCGCGCCAGTTCACGGCCAAGGTCATGGGCGACGCCCAGTGGCTTGCCGGTCGCGGCATCGGTGCGGGTGAGCAGGAAGTTGCTCATGTTGAGGCCCACACGCAGCGTGCCGGTGGGTGCGAATTCGGAGCGGAGGGCGGGGGTGACTTCAGTCATCGGAGGGTCCTGTTGCGTTGCGGTTTGCGGAACGCTGGATTAAACACTGAACCGCGGCGGCTTGTCATCCGCGATTAGAATGGCGGCGCTGCAATATGGAATCCGCAAATCCGGCGCGCCCGGCGCGCTACATCGCCCACCTCGACATGGATGCGTTCTACGCGTCGGTCGAACTGCTGCGTTATCCGCAGCTGCGCGGCAGGCCGGTGGTGGTCGGCGGCCGGCGGCGCAATGCGCAGGACGACGCCGGCGATGCGCCCTTCCGCACCCTGCGCGGTTATACCGGCCGCGGCGTGGTGACCACTTCGACCTACGAGGCGCGGGCACTGGGCGTGTTTTCGGCGATGGGGCTGATGAAGGCGGCAAAACTCGCCCCCGATGCCGTCCTACTGCCGGCGGATTTCGAGGCCTACCGGAAGTATTCGGCGCTGTTCAAGGACGCGGTGCGCGCCATCGCGCCGCAGGTCGAGGACCGCGGCATCGACGAAATCTACATCGACCTGACAGATCTGGTGACGGCGGGCGCCGCCGACGGCGCGCCGGATCCTTGGGCGCGTGCGCGTTCGATTGCCACCGACATCCAGCGCGCGGTGCGCGAAGTGACGCAGCTGTCGTGTTCGATCGGCATCACCCGCAACAAGCTGCTGTCGAAAATCGCCTCCGAACTGAACAAGCCGGCGGGCATCAGCGTGATCCGCGACGACGATGTCGGCAAGCTGGTGTGGCCGCTGGCGGTGCGCAAGATCAACGGCATCGGCCCCAAGGCCAATGTAAAGCTCGAGGCACTGGGCATACTGACCATCGGCGATCTGGCGCGGGCCGATCCGGCGTTCCTGGTCGAACACTTCGGCAGCAGCTTCGGCGCCTGGATGCATGCCGCGGCGCACGGGCGCGACGATCGCCCGGTGGTGACGTACAGCGAACCGAAATCGATCAGCCGCGAAACCACCTTCGAGGACGACCTGCACGCGGTGCGCGACAGGGCGCGGTTGAGCAAAATCTTCACCGACTTGTGCGTGCGGGTTGCCGGCGACCTGCAGCGCAAGGGTTATGCCGGCAGGACCATCGGCCTGAAGATTCGTTACGACAATTTCCAGACCGTTACCCGCGACCTGACGATCGAGCGTCCGACGCAGGATGCGAAGACCATCCGCCGCGCCGCCGGTGAATGCCTGAAACGCGTGCCGCTCGAGCGGCGCGGCCGTGGGGGGGGGAGGTGGGGAGTAACGTCGGCGCGGCCGGAAGGGTGCGCTTGAGGTCTGGATGGGCCGCTGGG
>VFQN01000422.1_pt1 | contig 82225 bp, 97 predicted proteins | sample 3512371 | NCBI WGS metagenome assembly VFQN01 (sample SAMN10412370, study PRJNA504923) | tailings metagenome | isolation source: Replicate 2 from Balatoc abandoned mine | place: Philippines: Itogon, Benguet | collected 2017-08-28
CAGAATTTCCACGGCGATAACAAGGTGAAATTCTGAATCCTTCAGAATTTCAGGCCAAATAATTCTGAACCGTTGCCAAACCGGCCGTCAAAATTATAATAATTCTGAAGACCGAGACACTGCGCTCACACCGAGCCGGCCCGCTGGCGCCGTGGGAGGCGACGTGGCATGCACGAGATTTCCCTACATGTGCCTTAGACAGACTCTTATCAACGGCTCCTCTACCCTTAATTTTTTACCGGTCCGGCCGTGCACGCAGCACAGATTCTCAAGCATGGTGCGCCTACGGAGTTCGCCTTGACTACCCATGCCTACGTAGCACCGACGTCCCCCCTGACCCCTCGGTGCACCCCGTCCAAGCCCCCTGCCATCCCCTCTCCCTCCACTCCTCCTCTCCTCCTCCCTCCCCCGCTCACCCGTATGGACCTGTGCCGCTTGGCCGTCATGGACCCGCCAGGACCCGCTCAGCCGCTCGAAGCCGCTGCGGCTTACCATGTCCCCCACACCGCCGACAGGGGTGGCACTGCGCTTCTTGCTGCTGCCACTGCCACGCCGCCCTTTGTGGGGCTGGCAACGCCATGTTGTACGATGTAAGCACTGCGTGCGAGGTGAGCCCGGCTTCATTCGGCAGCAGTGAAGCCGCACAACGGCTGCACTTGCACCGCCAGGGGAGCCGCCATGACGGAGGCGTTTGGCAGAAGCAATTGCCCCACTGTCAGGCCCTTCCGCACCTCCCACCAGCGGTTCCAGCCAGTCCATTGCGTTTCAGGGAACGTCACCAGGCAGGGGTGCCTTCCTGGTCAAAGTTTTTGTCACCCTCCAGGTGCCCTGTATGTCGTCTTGTGGAAAGGCTCGGGAAAGTCGCAGGGTGCCTGTGCCCGCGGTACGGCCACTGGGTAAGGCCAACGCCGGCTCGCTGATGTCCGCCCGGCGCCCAGACCTTTTGCGGCCTGGTTCACAGCCAGCGGTAGCTTCGCTGTTAAGGGCTGTGCAGGGGCTTACAGGTGTTCGAACCTTGCAAAAGCAGCGCGTAGCGTGGTCGTTGTCGTTCGTTGCTGGTGAGGACGTCATGTGCGTTGGGCAGGGCTTTGGGATATGTCGCCGCAACACTACTTGCTGTGTAGTAGTGGGTTTGGGAAGGGCATGTAGGCACCCGCGTGCACAAGTTCTTATTACGGGACAAACTGGGACAGAGGTCTGCTGGAACCGGGCCGTTGTAACCACCTCAGGCAGCCTGCACGTGGCAAACCGGCACGCATGACGACGCGGCGAGAGATCCCTTCGCACGTGCCTGGAACAGAGTAGGAACTGCTCCTCCTCGGCCCCAACCGCGCCTTGGTCTTGCACGCAACACTCTGGTAGCGCCTGAGCATAGGGCCAAGCATAGGGCGCCAGCGCAATCCACTCGGTCTGTTACGGTCCTCGGCCCATGCAGCATAGCACCACCTAGTACCAACGCGATCTCCTGGTATCCCGACATGACGCATTAAACTGTCAAGAACGCGTAACATTAAACTACCACTGGTATGCCAGTAGCGCGTAACCTGCCATCATGCTATGCCAAGGTGTTTCCCGCTGTGTACCCCGCACCGCGCAAGAGAGGTCACAAATAAACCTACGTCTTGGGCCATCAATTTGCTACTTGTGATCAACGTAGGCAGCATGTCACTCCCTTGGACCCTGCGCATTCCTTGTCCACGTCCGATAGAAAACAGAGAGCAGCCCAGCAAGCTATACGCGAGAACTCCTGGCTGGCCCGCGCACGGCTAGGGCCGCTGCTACGTTGTGTACCTCGCGTTTTCCATCGAAAAACGCGCGAGATGCCACCGCCGGAGCCCAACGCCGCTTCGTGGGCTGCAGAGATTCGCGGAGATCGCAACACAGGCATCTTTGGAAGCTCGGTGCAGCTTGGGTGGCTCAGGTTTGCGCCCTCACGGCCTCTTGCGGAACCAGCCGGCCGGCGGTTCCCTCCCACCGCGGAGCGGGTTCTTCCCTTCTCCACGTGGTTCGCGCGCTCGGCCCGCAACGCGGACGTGCTTCTTCTTCTTGGGGAGCTGATCATCATGAACGTGCCCCACCTTGCGCTGCTCATGTTCCAGTGCGCCTGTGTTCCGGTGGCGGGAACACCGCACGCAGCACTGCAGGTGCGTGAGAAGGGAATGCTGTCTGTAACCGCATGCCTGCGTTCACGCCCTCTACAGCCTTGGTGTTACGTAGAAGTTCTCGTTATCAAGCCGTGCATTTTAGGAGTCCTCGTTAACTACCTTTTCAAGCCGTGCTGATTGCACGTCGCGCAACAGCTGACAGTTATCAACAATGGTCCATCAAGTCGCACGCGTGCTGGGGCACACCCTCCCGCTTCAGTGGCCCTGCATGCAACCTGATACCGATGTGCCCACCCGTCCCATGCGCCCCTTTGCCCCCCGTCAGGACGCCTTCTCCCCTGCCGCCCAACCCTCCACCGCCCGCGCCGACGCGCGCATCTTCTCCTTCCCATGCGGCGCCCCCTACCCGCAGCAGCTGCTGCACGTGGCTTCTTCCGGGGCCCTCATCGACCCGTGGGTCAGGGTGCGGGCAGGGGACTACGTCAATCTGTCCTTTGGCGGCCCGCAGCTGCTCGCCGCGGTGCTGGCCATTTTCGTACCGCACCTGTACGAGCGTGTACGGCACTGGCTGTTCTTCGCGGCCAACGCGGGGGTGCTGCTGGGCACCGCGTTGTCCCTTGCCTGGACCCCTGCCCCGCTGCTGCAGTGGGGCGGCGCGTCCTGCCTGGGCCGGGGCCGGAACCGGGTCATGGTCACCTACCTGGCCTGGAAGTCCATCGTCGTGCTGCGGGTGAGCAGCGTGACTGGATGTGAAGCCGCACTAGACCCCTTGCTGCTGCAGCGAGCTACGGTGAAGGACACGCTCTGCTTGTTCACGTGGGGTTTAACTGCGGTTGTGTTGCAGCTTGTGCAGGTGCGGGTGTCGACTGCCCTGCAACAATGGCATGCGGACACGCGTGCCCTTTGTGGTTCCTTTCTGTTCCGCTATCGCGGGCTGTTACTGAAAAGTTCACTCGCCGCCGGATTGGCTTACTGCAGGTGCCGTCATCGTACCAGCTGCTGTTCGGTCCCCTGCTGTGGCTGGGCGCCATGGCGCTCGTCCCCGCCGTGGACCGAGCACTGCCGCCCATCCTGCCGCTCGCCCTCTGCCAGGCTGATGACCAGCACCAGCAGCAGTGCCACGCGCTGCAGCAGCACCACCAGCTTGCGGGCATGGGCCTGTGGGAGGCCGCTCTGTCCTTCCTGATCATCGTTGTATTGCCGTACGTTGTCGTACGCGCATGGGAGGTGGCGGCGCTGCGGCCAAGGTATGAGGCGGACCTCGAGGCAGCATCAGCGGCGGCGGCGGCGCTGCAGCGGCAGCAGCGACGGCAGCAGCCGCTGCTGCAGGCCGTGCCGGTGCGTCAGCGACAGCGTACCGTTGCCCGCGGAGGGGAATGAGGGGGCGATGACGGCGGCTGGACTGCCTCTATCGGAGGTGGCAGCCTGCTGGCCCAAGAACCGCGTGCAGCAGCAGTACGACGAGGCACGCAACGCGCATTGCGCGCGCGTTCTTTCGTCGGGCACACCTGCGGCAGCTGCAGAAGCGGCCGCCCGTACGCGCGGTGCTTACGCACTACGCCACGCCTGGCGCAACAGGCCGAGCACGCAGGTCCTTCCACCCTGCTTGCGCCTAAACCGGGGCAGACCAATGGACCAGGCGCCGTTGCTGTCCTGCAGCCGAGAGGTCGCTCCGTTGCGCTGTGGCTCAGGCGGGGCTTGCCCACGCCTTAGCGTGTCAGCCTACATTTGGCGGTTCCTCTCTGGTGTGCACCTGTGTGCGGCCGCTTGGCTGCTGGGCGGTGGAGACGGCACACCGACATTGCTCCACTGGACGGAGCCAGTCGAGAGCCTTGCTGGCCGTCGATGCAGCGGTTTAGGGTCGCCCAAGCTGATCACATACGACCCCGAAGCGGTGAGTGGCGGTGATGAGTAGAGCATATGGGATAAAGGAGAGGCATACACTGTTTCGGGGGCTCTCGCTTACAGGTTATCTTCCTAAGAACCGTTTGTACTGCTGCACTCTTTGTTAGACGAAGGTTGCACGCATGTGCGGCTTGGCCCTACCGCCACCTACCTTGCTCCAACGGCCCCCCGGTGCGCCCATTATTGCGGCAGGTGGCCTTATGGAGGGCAGCAGTGCTCTACGGATACTCGTCGTCACCGGGGCTACTCTTCCCCTGCCGCCTGCCGCCTGCAACCCGCCTCCCGTCGTCCGTTGCGCGCGGCGCCGTCCTTGCGGCCACCACCACGACCACCACCACCACATCCATGACCGCTGCCACCGCCGCCACCGCCGCCAGCTCCACCGCAGACACAACACCCCACTGCCGCCACCACTGCCGCAACTACGTCACAAAACCTACACCACCACCATCAACGGCTCGCGGTGCCTCCTGACACATCCATTAACCAAGGCGTCGACGTGAAGCTATACATAGCCAACCCTGTCCATTCCGTTGCACCACACGACGAGGAAGAAGTCCAACTTGGGCCCCACCACCGCCACACCCTCATGCAGCCACAGACTCGCCCCTTCACAGCAGCTAGCTGTTTGCCGCGGTGGCGACCAGCATAGTCCTCGCAACAGGCCTGGCCCCTCCTTTGTGGCTCTCTTGGCGCGAGCCTCTACCGTTCTCGCCAGAGTGGCGCTCAGGGCGCCGCAGTGCCCTGCTGTGAGCGCAACAGGGCCCACGTTCGCCTGCAATGGCAGGTGTTACTCGTTGGCGCGGTGGCCAAGCAGCAGGGTGCAACGCCGCTGTTGAGTGCTTGAATTCAAGCAAACGCCCACTTCCGTGCAATCGCGTGCAGCACAGTGGTGCGTATGTTTGTGCAAGGTGTGAAGGTTGGTCCATGGTGGGAAGTATATCTGTGCCTGAGCATGTTTTCAGCAAAGCGTGCATGGCGCCAGCGCGTCACGTACATTGACCCATGTCCTGCGTTGCTAATTGCACGCTGGGGCTGATTGCCGTATAACCGTACCTTACACATGCCTTGACTTTGCGCGGCGCATTTGCGCTGTGAAGTGCACGCAGTAGTATACAATTGGCGTGTGAATGGCAGCAGTCTAGTGGATGCTTGGCCAGGTGCGTGCGGTAGTTGGAGATATACGGGCTGCGTGCGAGCCGCCTGACGGGCAGATTGTTGTGCTCCAGGTCCAGGACGGCCGAGCAGTATGGTTGGCACCATGGCTTTGCTTGTCAGCGCTCGTGGCATGGTGCTTGCTTGCACGCACTGGGGTACAGTAAAGGAGCTGTCCTGCCGGTGTGGTGGGGCAGGCGGGGCACTGGGGAGGGCAATGGGGAATGAGCGGGAGGTCACGATGGAGGCATGGGGGCAATGGTTTCGCTGTCACATGCGTAAGCACTGTCATCGCGGAAGCTCGTTGTCTGTTGGCCTGCTGGTAAGCAAGTTGAGGCATGACGCAACCTGTCTCTGGAAGTACATGGTGTAGTACAGCGCCATCGTCCGACATAGGACCGAGATAAGAAGGCCCAAACCTTACCGAGCATTGTGTATGCCTTGCGTTTATATCAACAGCTTAGCAAGCTGTACAAGCTGGGCTGGCCGGCGCGCAACTAGGGCGTTTCTCGTTTTGCACGCGCAGTATGTCACCGACGGAGCCCCAGACGGCTTCCTTGGCTGCAGAAGTTCACGAATATAGCGCCCCTGACATCCTCGGCAATAGTGTGCAATTTGGCCAGCATGCGTCCTCGCGGCCTATTGCGTCATCGACCGGCGGCCGGCGAATGACTACCGCCGCTCAGCCGGTCATTCCCTTCTCCACCTGGTTCGCGCGCTCAGCACGCAACGCAGACATCCTGCTGCTTCTAGGAGAGCTGGTCATCATGAACGTGCCTCACCTAGCCACGATGATGTTCCAGATAGCCTGCTTGCCGGTGGCGGGAGCGGCGCACGCGTCACTTCAGGTGGGGGAAGGTGCTAAAAATTTGCGTGTGAGCAGCGCACGCCTCAATGCCCTTCATAACACTGGGCTGCGCATACAACATGGTTCAGCAACGAACGCAAACATCCATGCTCAACACCACAGGCTCCGCTCAGCAGCTACTGCCAACCCAGTTAGATCAGCATGGCGTACACCCGTCGTGTCCGTTGCCTTACCTAATGCCAGATGTCCGTGCCCCCTTCTCGGCCCTTGCCGCGCCCGCAGGACTCGTTTCCCCCTGCCGCTCACACCGCCGCCGCCCGCGCCGATGCACGCATCTTCTCCTTCCCCTGCGGCGCTCCCTACCCGCAGCAGCTGCTGCACGCAGTCACCAGCGGGGCCCTCACCGACCCGTGGGTCAGGGTGCGGGCGGGGGACTACGCAAACCTGACCTTCGGCAGCCCGCAACTTCTCGCCGCCTTACTGGCCATCTTCGCACCGTACTTGTACGAGTGTGTACGACACTGGCTGTTCTTCGCAGCCAACGCGGGGGCGCTGCTGGGTGCGGCGGTTTCCTTGGCGTGGACTCCTGCCCCGCTGCTGCTGCTGGGGGGCGCGTCCTGCCTGAGCCGGAGCCGCAACCGGGTCATGGTCATGTACCTGGCGTGGAAGTCAATCGTGGTGCTGCGGGTGGGTGCCGTGGCTGGAAGAACGACGCGCAAGCCGTCTACCTGATCAGGCCTGCCCCTCCTTCCTTGCTTGACCAGGGGCGGCGTGCATCCGTTTGCCGCGCGGGTGGGCAGGATTGTGGTCCCATTTGCAGCTTGCAAAGGCAGGTGCAGGGGCAATGCCAGCTGAGTATGATACGACGGTGCGACAGTGTAAACGCCCTGGCTCGTTCCAAATTGTTCCTCTTAAAGGAGCTGTGACTGGAAAGTCCTCTTGCTACCGGTTTGGCTCCTCGCAGGTCCCCTCCTCGCACCAGCTGCTGTTCGGGCCCCTGCTGTGGCTGGGAGCCATGGCGTTAATGCCGGGCATGGACCGAGCGCTGCCGCCCATCCTGCCCCTGTCGTTCTGCCAGCGGCAGCGGTGGGGCAACCCGGAGCAGCAGCTGCAGCAGTGCCACCTGCAGCAGCAGCACCACCTTGTGGGCATGGGCCTGTGGGACGCCGCTCTATCCTTCTTAGTCATCGTCGTGCTGCCGTACGTTGTCGTACGCGCATGGGAGGTGGCGGCGCTGCGGCCGAAGTACGAGGCGGACCTCGAGGCAGCGGCGGCGGCGGCGGCGGCCCTGCAGCGGCAGCAGCAACGGCAGCCGCCGCTGCTGCAGGCGGCACAAGGGCGCCCGTGGCAAAGTACCGATGCGCACGGCGGTGGCATGAGGGCTCGGTGGTAGGAGGCGAAGCAGTCGGTCCCATTGGGCTGAGGGGGCGGGTGACGGCTGCTGGGCGGCGCCGGTCGGGAGGTGGCAGCCCGCCGGCGCAGAACCGTGTGCGGCACCAGGATGGCGAGACACGACGCGCGCGTTGCGTGTCGTACGCTCGTACCCCTCAAGCGGTGAGTGGCCGTTGTTACCAGAGCATTGAGGACGGGGTAAAGAAGCATGCACCGCTATTTGTGCTCTCGCTTATAGGTTGCTAACCTAGATGTTCAAGATTACTGGTACTGTTGGTGCCGTACCGGTACACAAGAAGCGTTGGGATTCTACCGCCATACACCTTTCACTTCGTCTCAACTCATCATCCCCTGGCATGGTGCACCCTTGTTCCTGGCAGGTGGTTTTTCGGACAAGCAGCAGTGCACTACCGATGCTCGTCCGGGCTCCGCGGCTGCTGTTCGCCTGCGGCCGCCCGCCGCCCGCCTCCATCGCACAGCCCACCACCACCATTACCGACACCGCTATACCTGCTACCGCCACTACCACCACCTGGTTCTGGTGCCTCTGGCATCGCCACTACTGAGCGACGCGTTGACGTCAGCCACACCCACACCTAAAGTGCGTGGCAGAACGTAAGGCAGCAGTTTTGCTGTGGCCACACCACGGCCACGCCACCGGTCTATAGCTCAGCTGTCTTGCTACGGTTCCCTTCCTCGCCGCCAAGATTGGATCAGGGAGGCCAAAGTGCTCGGCTGTCAGCAGCGTTTCAGGACCCACAAGTCATTGCGGGTGGCAAGCGTTTGCTCGTTGGCGCGGGGCCTAGCAGGATGCAGTGCGGCTGATAGGTGCTTGCATTCCACCATACGGTCACCTGCGCCTGCGTACTGCGTACATCATGCATGTGTTCGTGCAATACATCAAGCCACGTGTCAACGCCGGTCCCTGGTCAGAGCAGGTTGAGAGTGGTAGGGTGCCTAGCGCGCGGGCAAGGTTGTACCGAACAGGGCGTACGTGTTGTAGGACTTGAAGCGGCGCGCAGGAGTCACCGAAGTGAACCTTACACTGGATCTTTGGCGCACATTTGCATCCGAAATACTGACGGTACGATCAATGACCAAGCGCGGCCAGCCTGCCACCTGCCATGGGCGTCCGTGTGCAAGCTGTGCTTTGGCGTCGTATGCGGCTTGCAACTCGCGTTGTTGTGCAATGGACGAGTCCACGTAGCGTGGAGGTCTGCTGATGGTGCCTATCAACTGTTTACATGGAGGTGCCATCGGTGCACCCTTGGGCATCCAAGGCAGCATGGGCAGGCCAGGCCAAGGGCACCGCTAGTGGGTCAAGGGGTGTGGGTTTGCCACATTAAATGATACATTCTGTTACTCGGCGCGCTCTGCAATCATTAAGAACCCCTATTTGCGCACATAATGCACCGTCACGTTGTGCGTTGAGCGTCATGCAGCGGCCCCGCATCGCAGCGCACACCGTGCAAGCCGCCGCCTAACCGCCTAAGCATCGCTAGAATAGCAGCCCTACCCCGACGTCTCGGCGGGTTCAATGCCAGCGCACAGAGAGTGTCGGTCAGAGCTAGGGCAGTAACGAGCCACTTTCCACAAAGTGTACAACCATTCCACTGAGCACCAGGTGGCTCCCCCTGTTGCACCACCACACAGTTCGCACGCAGTGCGGCTGTACTCCAACAGAAACCTGCCCTACGCCCGCGCGCCCTACCTAACGGTGCACTCTTCGTCCGTCCTTGTGCATCGGAAATTTCCTCTTGCACCTACTCCAGCCATGGCGCACGTTTATGCCGTATACGCTGGCCAACATGGTGTAGGTAATGATTGCTGGTGACACGTGCCCTCCATGCACAGGCCGCCCGCTGCCGGTAGCCTAGTCATCGTCGTACTCCTCTGCGTACGACACGTGCCGCCCGCCTAGGCCGCGGTCCCGCCCGCCAGCGCGCCGCAGGGCGCTGCGCGGCTGCAAGGGAAGCTGCGGGGCAGACGAGGGAAGCCGCAGGACAAGCGTTATAAGAGGGCAACCTCTGCGCAGTACACTTGCCTGAGCCACAGCACCTACGGCATTCAACCCTTAGCCCCCCTTGGTCCCGGTACCTTGCAGCCTGCACCAGCCGCCTGGCATCCGCCACCCACCCGGCCTAGGCCGTAGTCGCCGCCGTCGCCTGGCCCGCTGCTGTACGCCCCTGCCCCGCCGTACGCGCCCGGCCGCCCGCCTCGCGGCGCCCGCCGTGCAGCGCCCAGTCCGCCCATCATGCCGCCCCGCCGCAAGCCGCCTCGGGGGCTGCTCATGCGCCAGAACTGGTACAGCCCCACCAGGAACATGGCACCTGGGGAGTAATAGGCAGGCACACGCGTGCAACAGCGAAAGAGAACACTGAAATAGTCGTAAATGATCTAATACAGCTGCACCCGGAACATGGCGCCCGGGGCGCAAGGATTGGCGTGAGAGCGTGGGCGTGTGGAAGCAAGGAAGAGCATGGAGCCCCTATCGAGCTACAGGACCCCGTCTACGTGACTCCGAAACTCAGGTGTTGGCTGTGCAAGGTTAAGCGAGGCCTGCACACGCCCCGCAGGCAAGAGTAAGGGTTGCACGCGCAAACAAGTCTTCCGCCCCAGACTCACCAGCGAGACCTGATACCAACACCCACGCACTACCCACTCACCTACGAAGATTGGCTGCGTCCACATCTTGCCCGCCCCGCTGGCCGGCGGCACGTACGGCAGCCGCGACGCCAACAGCACAGCCATGCCGCCGCCAGCCGCCGCCCCTGGCCCCGCCGCCGCCAGCAGCCGCCCCTCCGCCGCCGCCTCGGCCTCCGCCGCCGCTGCAGCCAGCGCCGCCGACGGGTCTACCCCCAGGATCAGCATCGGGTGGGTGTTGCTGCCGGCGGCAGTCACCGGGGGCAGCAGCCATGGCGGCAGGGGCGAGCCGTCGGCGGCGGTCAGCGGGAGAGACGCCGCCGCTGCGTCGCCGCCTGTCGAGGCGCCGTCTGCGGCTGTGCTGGTATCACCGACATCAACTTCCATTACACGCTTGGCAGCCGGCGCGGCGTTGGCAGCTGCGGGTGGGTGCCGGAAGAGACGCGTAAGCTGTTTGCGCTACACGTAAATGCAGGCGCAAAGTACAGCGCATGCCGTCTGTCCACCTTCACATGCCATTGCACTTTCCAAGACATGCGGCGGCCGGGTGCGAACGCGAAGGCCCCGCCGAGCCCCCGCCCAGCACCCGCAAACCACCACGACAATCCACCTCACGGCCTCCACACACCGCCCCACCAACCGCCCCACGCACCCACTCCCGCTCCGTCCACCGCCGCCAGCGTGGGTATGCCTGCGCGCATGAGGCCCGTCACATTAAACAGCGCACGCAGCGACCCGCGGGTCAGCAGCAGGTAGCCGGGCAGCGGCGTCAGCGACAGCGGGGCCGGGGCCGGGGGGGCGCCGGGGGGACCTCCCCTGCCGCCCCCGCCTGCTAAGCCCCCGTCGCCGCCGCTGGCACCAGGGGAGAGCTCCGCCGGGTCCAGGAAGGGCAGAGGCGTGGCGCGGTGCACCTGGGGGGCGTGATCGGCAAAGTGCAGACCTTTCAATAGTACGGGCAACAATGAAATGAGTAGAGCGGCATCACGCCTGCACCTGGCGGCAATGATAACAGCAACAACGCGAAACACCAGCACACCCACATGCAGACCGTTGTGACAGCCACAAGGTGCACAGGCAATGTGCCGTGCCCAACTGTAACGCTGCACAGGCAGCACAGCTGCTGCGTGGCCCCCTGCACGCGGTGCCGTCCTCCGCACGCGCAGGCACTCTGGCTCTAAGGAGCTCCCGCCTCACCTTGCACGACGTGATGCGTCCCTCGTGCGGCGTGACCAGCGACAGCAGCTCGCCCCGCGTGTTGATGCCGTAGCCGCGGAAGGGGCGGTGGCCGTCGAAGGAGGCGGCCAGCAGCCGCGAGCCGTTCAGGTGCTGGCACTGCGCAGGGATGCGGGTTGGGAGGGCAGAAGGGTGTTTATGCGAGAAGTGGACGAAGTACGGGCAGAAGGGAGGTGTGGCACGGGCGTGTGCGCGCGTGCTGTGGCAATCAGTAACCGTAAGCCGTTCAGGTGCTGGAACTGCACCGGAAGGGTGGCAGGCGGGTGTGTGTATGTGCAAAGGACGAGTGTGTGGGACGATGGGTGTTGTGGGGGAGGCTGCGAGCCGATCGTGCAGGCACCGCGGGTGGGGCGGGGTACAGAGGCAGAAGGTGGGGCGGACAGGTGCCAAGATGTGAGGCACCGTACGTAAACGCCGCGAGCCACTGAAGCCTTGGCTCAATGCAGATAGGAAGGATTCGAAGCCAATGAGGAAGTTTGTAACTGTGAAAGGCGGGGTGGGGCGACATCATTGGCACCGCAGGCTTTCCAGGTCCCGGCAGAACTTCAGCTATGCACGCGGTTCCCCTCCCCAGCCTTATTCCCACGCCCTTTCCCTCTTCTCGGCCACGGGAACAAACTGTAGGATGACAGGAGAAGAGTAGGAGGGCGCAAGGACGGCTGGCGGGCTCACCGCGAACGCCTTGGCCCCCCGCGGCTGCAGCGTGTTGAGCACCGTGGTGTGGTGCGCAGACAGCATCACCACGTAGTTGCCCACTGCAGGTGTGGAGCGAAAGTGTGGAAGTGGATGAGGGTGGGTAAAGTAAGAGATCCATAGGCATCTTCGTCCCCGTCCCCTTGGGAACTCCTGCTTCGGACCCCGCAGACCCAGGTATCACTGAACGGCGATGACAATTGCGTGCAGTCGGCCACGAGCGTTTGGCGCTGTACACCCTCACACTAACTTCGCCCAAGGCCTCACCGAAACGTGCCGCCAGCTGCGTGCGGTTGGTTCGTCCCCAGAACCTCGTGGTGCCGTTGTCTCGCTCCAGCCGCACGTTGCCGGCACGGTCCACCACAGCCACGTGCCGCCGGCCGCTGGGCTTGCCGCCCAGCCTTGCAAGGGGAGGGACCGAGGGCGTTGGGAGGGTGACACAGTACCGGTGTGTGGGCCGGGCATGGGAACGCGAAAGGTAAGCTTGCGGAAGGCACGCTGTCTCATAGTACACAGCACTCTGCGGCACTTTCCGGCCCTCCCCGGCCTCAGCAGGTTGTCCATGCCCCGGCCTCTTACCGTAGGCCAATGTCGACAATGGGCGCTGCGATGAACCACCGGTTTACCCACCAGGCGCCCAGCCCTGACGCCAGGCCCCGCAAACGGCCCTACCTGTACGGCAGGATGTGCATCACTGGCGCCGGGGGCCCAGAGTAGTGCGCCGCATCATCAGCGCCACGCCCCACCGCGCCGCTCGCCGCTGCTGACCCTGCCGGACCCCCTTGACCCGCCTCTCCCGCCCCCTGGCCCCCACTACCAGCCCCCACCCCCACCAGCTCCTCCACCGCCGCCCACGGCAGCGACCCCCTGGGCATCCCCTCCACCACGTGCCGTAACACCACGGCGTTCACCACCGACGAGTACATCCCCTGCCCCGCTCCCGCCCCCGCCCCCGGCTTCCGCTCGCTCTCCAGCACCGTCATTCCCCCCAGCGGCCGCTCCTTGCCCCCCTCCTTCCCCCCCGCGCCCCCGCCATCCGCCGCTCCCTTGGGCGTTACGTAGTGCTGTACGGCAAAGCTCCGCGTCTGGCCGTTGGCGTGCCCCGTGACCACCGTGCTCTCCCCTTTTCGCACGGGGTACGCGGAGCATGCGGTCACGGCCGAGTGCGTGCCGCTGTGCAGCTGCCACGATAGGGACCCGGCGGGGGAGACCAGGTACAACCAGCCGGCGGCGTCGCCCAGGACCGTGTACACAAGCGGCCCGCCGCCGCCGATTACGCTGGTGGCGGCGCCGCCGCCGCTACCCGCCGGCGGCAGCTCGAAGGGGAAGGCGCAGGTGACGGCGGCGCGGGTGATGATGGCGGCGGCAAGCGAGAAGTGCTGCGAGAACCACTCCCGGACGCCGCCGACGCCGGACATGCCAGACAGCGTCACGCCAGCCGCCGTTTGCTGCTGCTGCTGGTACTGGGGCGGTAGTGCGGCAGGCGGGTGCGGCCTGGGGGCGCCAGGGCCACCCCGCTCCGAGAGCAGCAGCTGCACGGCGTCCCGTAGCGCCTGCCGCGCGTCAAGGGAGGTCTCCGCGTCCAGGCCCAAGCTGTGCAACAGAGCCAGCGCCACGTCGCTCGTCCCGTTGCCGCTAGCACCAGCATCCCTTTGTTGGCTCTGTTCCGCAATGGTGGTGTCAGGATTGGTGCCTGCGGCACCACCGTCTTCACCTTCCCCGCCGCTGGCAGCACCGAGGGCGGTGCCTTGGCCTGGAATGTCTGCCGCTGCGGCCCCGGGAAGGGCGGGTACCTCACCCCCGGCAAGGGCCGATACAGCAGCGGTATTGCTGCCGGCTGCAGCGGCCGCGGTGGCTGCCGCTGCGATGCTCCTGAGCCGCTGCTCCTGCTGCTGCACGGCGGCTTCCAGGGCGGTCACGGCCTGGCGGGCGGACAGCAGCAGGCCGCGCAGCTCGGACAGCCCGGCAGCCAGCTGGGCAGCGGTGACGGTGGGCGCAGCGGCGGTGGCGGCAGGTGGCGAAGGTCCGGGTGTTGATTGAGCTGCTGCTTTATCGTCTCCGGGCTCGGTGCTGGGGACTGCGGTCGCCGGCTCCGAGGCCTGCTGGGTGGGGGTGTCGGAGGCGGGGGTGGCGGCAGCGGCAGCAGCTGTTGCTGCTACAGGTTCGGGGACCTCCTGGTCAACGGTAGGGTCGGGAGCTGCTGCAGGATCGACGTCACCCAGCGGGGTTACGACATCGGTCTGCTGCTGCTGCTGCTCCTGCTGCTGTTGCTCGGGCTCCTGCAGCGCCGGCTCCTGCAGCTCCTGTTGCGCTAGTGCATCCCCGCCCTCGGCGCTGTGGTCTAAGGACAAGCTGGTGGCTTGCGCTTCTGCCGAGGAGTCCAGGTGTGAGTCCCAGGTGGCGGAGGGCTCCCAAATGTTGCCGTCATGGGTTGGCAGCCCTGACAGCTCGCCTGCCGCTGCCGCTGCCGCGTCTGGGGCACCGAAGTCAGCGACCTCGCAGCTGGGCTCTGCCCAGGCGCATGATCCAGTGTCACTATCAGCTGCATCCTCATATAATTGAGCAGCAGCGCTTTGCTGTTGAGCTAGAGGGCTGTCAACATCCGCTCTCGCGAGCGTCCATGTCGTCAAGCACAGAAGAAGGCAAACCAGGCGATGCCTCGACATGGTAACAAAGACCGTCAGGTCGTTTTCGTATCATTTTGGTTGCTGAGGACAATTGTTGCAGCGATCGTTCATACAAAAGCAAGGCATGTTTCTGGTCGAAGGCGAATATACTTTGATGTGCAAAATATGTAATTGTTTGCCTAACCTGAAGCTCCTGAGCTGCTGACGATTGACCTGAGCTGCATGGGGCCCTCAATCCGCACCACACACCCAAGGTATACCCGAGTGCTCACAGTAGGTTGCATAGATAGCTGGACTGTTTCAGATTGCTGCTACTTTTGGGCAGCTAGCGCCGGTTGCCTGTGAGCCGGCCAAGAAGCGCGTGGCTATTGTACTCTATCTGAAACGCCAGCGACCTGTACTATAAGCGCGCATATAATTTCATTGGAAAGGCGCATTATCTCCAAGAATGCAAATGCAGCTCGGAGGCCGGGTTGCAGGCCAACGGGTCGCAGGCACTAGGTACCACACACATGCTCCTGCTCGGGCGCCCTTTAAACCATGCCGCCTGCCTCCCGCTCGTGCCGCGGGAGATGATCCTGAGCCTAAGAACATGGATCAATTGCGCGAGAAGTTTTTCCGCTCTGGCAGCACCGGTGGCGAGGAACCGGGCAGCAGCAGCAGCGCGCCAGGCCGCGACTCGCAGCAGGACATGGGGATTAACGTTATCAACCCCTACGAGCTAGGGCGACAGGCTCGCGCCGCGTTCAACGACGTCTGGTCGCAGCTGTCGCGTGTCAGCTCGCCCACGCGCAGCTTTATCATCGACGACGTGCTTGAAGTGGAGCCCGACTCAGACTTCGTCGCGCCTCAGGCCGCTTACACCACGGTCCTGGTCGTGGGCGCTACGGGCCGGGTGGGGCGGATCCTTGTGCGCAAGCTGCTGCTGCGCGGCTACAAGGTGAAGGCGCTGTTTCGCAACCGCGCGGGTGTGAGCAAGGACGCCATCCCTGACAGCGTGGAGGTGGTGGAGGGCGATGTTGGCGACATGGCTACCTGCCAGAAGGCCGTGCAGGGCGTCAACAAGGTGGGGGAGGGTTGTATGCCGCAAGTGCGGGAGGGAGCACTTAGGGCTGTGGTGTGTAGGCATGCAGAACGTCAGCAGGGTGAGGGTTACACTAGGGTGTACGAGGCGGTTGGTATGCTGTCGTTATGGCGGGTAAGCAGCTTGATGGGATCGCCGTGGACCTGGAGTAGCTCGGGTGGTTCAACGGGCTCCTTGGGAAGCTGCTGGAAGAGCACCAGGCTTCAGCCAACCAGAGGGGGCACGAATTGACCACGCCGGTCTCTATATGGTGGCCAGCGCGCCAAATGATCTGGATTGCAGAAGGACTAGATTTGTTTGCAGAAGGGGTGTGCCGTACGTGTGTCGTCCTACAGCGACACGCGCAAGTAGCATGTTCCGCACATGCCGAGTAGCATGTCCTGCAACTGCGCCGTACTGTACGGCCGCAACAGCTGTGGGCATGTGCCCCTGTCGCCCTCCGCACACTCCGTGCCCACTCCATATTTGCTGCTCCCTGCCGTTTCCCCAGGTTATCTTCACTGCCGCCGCCCGCTCCGCCTTCACGGCCGACCTGCTGCGTGTGGAGGACCGCGGGGTCATGAACATGGTCAAGGCCATGCAGGTGGGGGAAAGGAGCAGGGAGGAGCAGGGAGGCTCGGGGGCTGGGGCGGACCTGGAGTGGCAACAGGGTATGGGAAAGGTGGCTGCGAATCCAACGGCGGCAAATTTTGACCAATGTAGGTGATGTGGTAGTGGGGGGCCATGGAGTGATGAGGACGCTCGTGAGCTCGGTTAGTGAGGCTCTTGCCATTTCATCTTCGCACGGTGGTGGTCAAAGCTATGCAGGGTGGGGAAGAGGCGTGAAAGCGGTGAAAAGCCTCGTGCGCATGGTTATGCAGGGTGAAGGCGTATAGACGTGGCGGCGGGCAGCCTCGGGCCTCCAGTGCGTTGTTGCGACCAGCCGGGAAGCTTCATGACACCGGGAATTGTGTAGGTAGCGCCTGCAAGGGCAAGCGCGATAAGGGTGCACTGCCACGCCCCCTTCACACCACCGTAATAACACTGCACTCTTGCCCTGACCGTGCTCCATTACCACGTCTGCTCATGCCTTGACCGTTCCATCCCCTGTAACCTCCTCGTACGGTACCACAGGACGAGCTGTACCGCCGCGCCAAGCGCTCCGGCGCCAAGTTCAGCGCTGCGGCCAAGAAGGAGGTGGCCGACTTCACGCAGCGCTACCACCAGCAGCGCTGGGACGTGCGCTTCGTGGGCACGCTGGACACCGCGGCGGCGGCGGCGGGCGGCCAGGGCGGGCAGGGCGGGCGCAGCAGCAGCGAGGACGCGTACGGCAGGATCAACGTGGCGGAGGCGGTGATCACGGAGGACAACAACCTGCTGTTCGAGGGTGGGTGGGGTGGGCGCTGGGGCGGGCGGTGGGCCTGGGGTGTGCAGACAGGTGGCTTCGCACTCCTGGGCTGGGGAGCAGCATTCGCAGGGGTCACTGAGCGTTCCTGTAGGCCCACGCCAGCGGGGGTTAGAGGCGGCCGCAGTTGAGGCTGCATGTCGTGAAAGCTATGCGCCTCGCTCATTGCTGCAATGGGGTACTTGCATGCCCTCCAAACCGTGCCCTACATACTGGGCACCGTGATGTTGTGCCTCGAGCGGCGACAAGCACGTGTACAAATGTGGCAGTGCAACAATGCACCCAAGACGATGTCGCGGTAACTCGGCCGCAGGCACTCTGATGACCCGCGGCGCCATCGCGGAGCTGGGCGCCACGCTGGATGCGCTGCTGCCCGGCGGCGAGCACCGCACGGCGGGCACGGAGGGGCTGGTGCTGCGCGTGCGGGGCGACGGCCACAGCTACCTGTGCATCGTGGAGACGGAGGACGGCCACAGGTGGGTAAAGAGGTAACGGTTGGGTGGAGCCAGAGCCACTGGGTCCTGGGAACGAGATGACAAGAGCACCCTCACTGGAGCGCGGGGTCTGTGAGGGTCACCTGTGCATGCTGGAGTTAAAGGACGGGCAGGAATGGGAAGGGCGGGGTGCAGGGGCAGGGCAAGGGCGTCAGCCGATCGGCCCTTTTGGCTGAAGCAGCTCGAGCACCTCGGGACGGCGAAGGCTACATCACCGTCCTCACAGCGCTGGTTGGTGACGCCCAGGGTGGGCGGGGCTGGCTGTAGTGTTATGGGGCCGGAGAAGGGGTACTGCGTGCTATGTGGTGGGCTGGAAACAGGCTTAAGTGGCGTACGCAGACGGTTGACTTTGTAAAATTACGACACGACGGGCGTGCTTAAAGAGGATGGGAGGGGATGCAGGGTACACGGCAGCGCCGTCTGTAAACGGACGCGACTCGCGGTGTCGGGGTGTGGGTTGGTGGTCGGTTCATGTCTTGCTCCGGCTAGGCTTGCACCGGCAATGCGGATCCATCACAGCGGCCTGGGCTTTGCTGCGTCAGCGTCAACACCTGGAAGCCATAAGAAACACGGGTCATTGCCCAGGACATGTGCCTCATGGCCCAGGACGTACCGCCTCACCCTCACTGCACCGTGCGCGTGCCCGCTGCAGGTACGGCGCCCGCTTCCCCACGCGCGAGGGCTACCTCACCGTGCGGCTGCCGTACGCCGCCTTCCGCTCCGAGTACCAGGGCCAGCCGCCGCTGGACGCCGCCAAGCTGCGCAACATCACCATCCGCTACGAGAACAAGAAGCAGGTGAGGGCTGTGCCGCCGTCAGATTGCGCAGGGAACACGAGAGCTGGTGTCGATCTGGCCGCAAACGTGGATGTGGATGTGGTGCTGAGCGCGTGAACGAAAGCGAGGGGGTTGTACCACACGGTTGTACGCTGCTGCTTGTGTGGTGGAGGAAATGCCAGGTGGAGCAGGACAGGAGCTGCCGGCGCGTGCATGCGCCCTGCGCGGCCATGATTGTTGAACCGTGGAGGCGTCTGTGGACCCGTAACACCCAACGCCGCACCTGTGCGCACCCCGAAGTTAGGCCACATTCCCGTTCTCCCTCGCCTCTCAGCCCTCCGCCGCCGCCATCGCTGCCCTGCTAACGCCACGGCCAACCGACCATAACCGGCATTTCGTAACCGTGTCTCACACCCCTGTCCCCCCTTTTCTCCGCTTCCCGTGCAGCCCTCCGCCGCGCTGGCTGCCCTGCGCACTGCCAAGGGCTTGGCGGTGAAGGACCAGCTGGCGGCGGCGGCGGCGCAGCAGGCGCGTGACCAAAAGTTCAGCCTGGAGATCGACTGGATCAAGGCGGTGCCTGGTGGGTGGCGGGTCGAGGGGGCTGCCGCGCAAGGGCTTTGCGGGTTGTGGATCGCCTCTCCCGGAAGACTTGTGTTGCCGAGGGCATGCAGACGCGGCTGTGCGCGCAAAAGGGCATCTACCATGCCGTCGTGGGCAGCGGGGGTCACAGGCGTCACTTGTCTGTTGCGTGGCAGAGCCGGCATAACTGAACAGAGCACCGTCGTACACCACCTTCCTGCCCACGCCCCGGTACAACTCGTCGCAACGCGTCTCCCCTCCCCGTTGCGCCTCAAATCTCATTGTCGCTTATCCTTCCCTCCACCCTCTCGTCCCTCCGCAGCCGGCACGGAGCCCGACTTCGTGCTGGTGTCGTGCGCCGGTCGCTCGCGGCCCGGCATGGACCCGGCGGACCTGAAGAAGGTGGTGGACGCCAAGCGGCGCGGCGAGGAGAACCTGAGGCTCAGCGGCCTGGGCTACACCATCATCCGGCCGGGTGGGTTAAGGGGGAGGCTATTTGGATGCGGGGGCAAGGGCAGGCGGGGGTTGATCCGCTGTTTCTTGCTGAGGACTAGGTGGGTGGCATGGACTTCCGGTACACCCTGATCGGCTGGACAGGTTCTGAGCGGGCCCTCAGCAAGGGTTTCAGCCTCCCTGCCTTGAACCTACCAGAAAGCAAGATTCTGAGGGGTTTGTGCCTGATGCACGTGTGCAGCCGGTCGTGGAGACACCGTGCATTTCGTCCTGCAGGCACGGCCCGGGCGACTTGTCAAACAAGAGACTTGCCATACGCCTAGGCGCTAGATCCATCGTGTCTCCCCGGCCTCCTTCCCCCAAGCACGATGGCGGACGAGCTCGGCGGCTACCGCGCTCTGGTATCGTATTGACCGGGCCGTTGCACGTCCTTAACCGTGTTTGGTATTCGTTCCCCCTGCGCAGGCACGCTGGTGGACGAGCCCGGCGGCTACCGCGCGCTGGTGTTTGACCAGGGCGACCGCATCACGCAGTCCATCAGCGCCGCCGACGTGGCGGACATCTGCCTCCGCGCGCTGCACGAGCCCGAGGGCCGCAACAAGACGTTCGACGTGTGCTACGAGTACCAGGTGGGCGGGGCGTCCAGTGGGCGTCGCTGAGCAGGCGAGGGGCACAGTGACGTGTTCTTATTCCCTTTTTGTGTGAGGACCCACCGTAACCTTGCCCACGCCCATACCGCGCCCCTGACGTACGCACGTATATCTACCGCACCCTTGCCGTACAGTCTGACGAGGACAACACGCTGTACGAGCTGGTGGCGCACGTGCCCGACAAGAAGAACAACTACCTCAAGGCGGCGGTGGCCAGCCTCGCCAAGAACACGTAAGCGTGGTTCCGTGAGCAGCAGGGAGCATGGTGTGGCCGGAGGGTGGCTAGCCTCAAGAAGGACACGTAAACATGGTCTATTTGATGAGCAGCGGAAAGAGCGCCAGTACGTCAGACAAAGGGTGGTTGACAGCAACCCCAAGAGCATGTGCTTGGGGCGCATGGGACCACGATTCGCCAATGGTGCCGTAGGGCAGAGGCGGAAGGCGGCGTTGTACTGGTGTGGTGGTTGGGAGGCGAGGTGCGAGGAGTGCAGCTGGGTGAACTTCATGGTGTCTGCGGGGTGCGGGCTCGAAGGCTTGGCAGGGGAACGCGGCTGAGTAAATGCGAGCGAGGAGGAGCGGGGCGGGTGGGACGGGGGTTGAGGGGCGCGAAACGGGTAGCGTGTGTTGCTGTGGGAGGGCAGGGTTCTGGCATGGCGCCGTGGCATGGCGCGGAGGGTTGGGCTGAGTGTCCTGAGGGACTCAATTTTGCATAGAGAGCAGCGACGCGGGAAGGGCTCGAGGTGCTGTGTGCGTTGCTGTGGATTGGTTACTAGGGTGGGATCGCTTAGGGCCACCTCTTGAGATGCTGCGCGTTGGGACTGGGGATCGCCGTACACGAGTTGCTGCCAGTAGCAGCCTTTGGCCATGCAGGTTGACAGGTGCAGCCGATGGCGTTTTCCCCTCGCCATTGTTGAGGGCTGCTTGCCAAGGGGCGCGCCGTGCATTTGATGGCCCGTGTTTAAGGTGCTGCCGAGAACTGATGGGTGTACGGTATATGTGGTATGCGCTTGGTCGTGTCCGATGCTGCGCCGCCTCTTGTGGTGGAGCGGCCACAAGTACAGCCCACCAGCCGGCTGCATGATCTGACGCAATGGGAGTGGGGGAAGCGTCGAAACGCACAGAGAAGAGACTGATTAAGTGACAATGTTGCGATTAAGAGTGATCTCGGCTGAACCTGACACCCCGATGCGTGTGGGGCCCTGCGTGGTGTTGTGGCCAAGCAGCGGCGTCAACACCGTTTTTGGGACCGAAGGTGTGGCGCTTTGGCTGGAGGCCTGGTGGCAGCGTTATCCTTGTAACACTAATGTACGACTTGTAAGCTTAATTGAAGGTTCGAGGACTGGCAGCAAAGACCTACCAGCTACGACAATCATGGCACAGGCGCCCTCTCACCGTCGACCGTCAGGCAAGGAGACATGGCTTCGGAGCTCTGCAGTTGCAGCTTTTGCACGCTAAAACCCGAGGAGCTACGAGCCAGTAAAAATAAGCTGCGAATTGTATTGCACTATTGACTTGTAATATACCTCCCACGTCTCTGCTAATGAGAATAAGGACGCGCCAAGCTGTGTGCCTTCCGTTCCGAAGCAGAAAGCGAAACACCCCACGAACACCCTGCTGAACCTAAGTAAATAGCATTAACATAAGAGTCTTGACTGGAGATCGCGGCTGCGGATGTTGGAGCGATACCAGACGCTGCTGGCCAGCGCCCTTGGCCGTGCAGCTACCGGCCCGAAGGCAGGCCACGCTCAAGGAGGTGCACGGTCCAACGTACGCACACGCTCACGGCTCGCGCACACGTGCACACAGGCCTTACCCTGCACTATGTTCAAACTCCATGTCATCCTGCTGCAGCGGCTCGCGGCCCAGGGTGGTCGTACGTACCCTCCCGACGCCTCCTGTCAACTGAAGGACCGGACTCCTGAGCCTGTGGGTGCAGGACGTGATGCTGGCGCCAGACTCCCCTGACAGGCCCTACCTACCGTACGGCGGACCGTCCCGACGCCTCCAGACACCTCCTGTCGGCGATCAGGACCGGGGACCTCACCTGAGGCTGTGGGTGGAGGACGTGCTGCTGGCACGGCGCACCAGGGCCGGAGCCCTCCGAGAGCACCGACACACTCCAAACCGGTGCAGTGGTGCCGTACCGGTACGTCAGGGATGTTCCGGTACGTCGGGGTACGTCAGGGATGTTCCGGTAGCCTTCCAGAGAGTGCCGTGCTCGTTACGTGCTTGCTGCTTGGGTTACAATACATGTTCAGCTATATGACCGCTGCACACGCTTTACACGTGGTGGTTGCAGCGGAGTGGGCCGCTGGAGTGGAAGGCTGGCAGAATTGTCGGGCCCTTCATCTGCTCGGTCGCTCGATGGGCACACAATGGAAAGCCCTGCAGCTGCTTAACAGCGGGCCGCCAGACCATGGGGCGGCGAGGCCTGTTATGTCCGCGATGGCTGGGACGTACCTTCTCTCTGTGGAAGGCCGCGGTTCTGGGAAGGGGCAAGTGCTGTCAGCTACCGTACGGTACCCCGTATGCAGTGAAAGGTTCCTGGCTACCAGGATTGTGATAGCTTACATGTGTGTATCATGGACTCCCTTCCCACCCCTCCCCATGCACCGCTTACTTGTGTACCCTGTGCGTGGCCGTGCCAGCCCCAAACAGTTGCAACTGTTCTCTATTTACTGGGCATGTAGCTGGGCACTTGACTGAATGGGAAGTGCATGGGCCCGCAAGCCGGTCGCCGGAAGGGAGCTCCCTTGCCTGGTGGGCGGGCATTCTCACTGCAAGAATTTTTCATTCGACAAGATGGTATGTATACATATTGTTTGGTTGAGGAAAGCATCAAGGCCGTGGTCCTTGGGCGCCCCTAAGCCCGTGATGTGAGATCCACCCGTGACAAATCGTGTCGGCCCAATGCAACGTAGCTGCCATAAGATCAGTCTTGCTTCCCTTTCCGGAGGTACGATCGCCAACAAACACTCGTTTCCACTAACTTCTTGCCATTGACCCTTCTTCTGAACATCCTCCGTGAAATCCCCTCCCTTTCGTCACTTTTCACGGCAGGCTCGGGACGCTTGGCACCTGCAACGCAACCTTGTATACCCAAGCAAGTCGTTCTGCTAACCTTGGAGAACGCTCAAGCGCCTCGATCCGTGCCCATTCCCTCTCTTGGGTGTGCTTCGCAGCTGCGCGCATCGACTGCGTTGGCTGGGCACGCGAGCGAATGCGCACCAGGAAGCCGATACCGGAGCCCGCCTGAGCGCTTGCCCAGCGATCCGCGCACCCGGACAACTCCTGGATAGCGTCGCCCTCATAAATCAAGACGCATGCACATTTATTAGCCAGGCGCATGGACCATACCACCGGTTGACGGCCCGAGGCTGCTACGAAGCCGCCGTGAGCCATGGCTTCCGCTGGCGCTGTCCCGCCGAGGAGCGCTCCCTCTGCCACCTCTTCCACCACCGTCACTCCTTCCACCACCACTGCGGGCGCTGCTACCGCCGCTGCAACCTCGAGTTATCCATTTGAACCTCTGGGCTCACAGCACAGCGCCAGCATGGCCCAGCATGCTGAGGGCCGCGGCGGCGGCAGCAGTGGCGGCGGCGGCCGGCCGTGGGCGCTGGTGGCCACGTGCGACCGGCCGGGACTGCTGTGGCGGCGGTGCATCCCCTCCATCCTGGCCCAGACCGTTAAGCCACACGCCGTTGTCCTGGTGGACGACTCCAAGGTGGGTCCCGAAGGGCTTCTGGCTTAGGTGACGATGAATGGGGTAAAGGGAAAATTGATTTGAAGGCCTGACGTTGCTAGGTATGGTTGTGCATCACGGAGCCGGCGCTTGGGCCAGCCAAGGGATGGTGGAAGGGATATGCGCATATGCATGTGTGTGTTGCCTTGTTGGGCATCTAAGCGTTTGCCTGAGGACTCGGCGTCCTTTTTTTTCCGAGCACACCAATGGCCCTACACCGCACCACCAGAATGGCTTCTGCTATTTGTCGAGTTATCCCCTACCACCCGCTCTTACTTTGGGCCCCCTGCCGGCCTTCGCCGCGCACCCTTTTTTGCGCAACACCCTCACACAGGACCCGGTCACCAGGGCCCACAACGCCAGCATGGTCCACCTGCACAACTCAAGCGTGGATGCCTTGGAAGAACAACAGCGACAGCAGCAGCAGCCACCCTACTCCGAGCATCTCAGCGCTGCAGGCGGCATTCCAAGTCCCCCTTCCCCGCCCAACCCCGCTGCCGCCGATTCCGTTGGCCCCACCGCCCCGCCCGCCCCCGCTGCCCCCGCCCCCGCCGCCGGCTCCTCCCTGCCGCCCCGCATCCTGCTGCTGCCCAACACGCTCACCTCCGGCGCCAGCGGCGCATGGAACACCGGGCTGCTGGCCATCGCGGAGCACGTGGTCGCAGCACACGTGCAGCAGCAGCATGGTACAGTCATGGTACAGTCGCCTCGCGGTCCACCGGCTGGCGTGGCGCTGCTCGGCGCAGGCGGGGCGACCCATGGGTCCGCGGCCGCGGCCGCTACGCAGGAAGAAGGTCCTCCAGCCGCCACTCCAGCAGCTGCTATACCTGGTGCCGCCGCTGTTGCGGCTGCATCTATGGTGACCCACGGGTCGGTGGCAGCAGGGCGTGCGGTGGGGGAGGCGCCTGGAGCTGGTGCGACGCCGTCAGACCTGGCGCGGCTGCTGCACGACACGTGGGTAGCGGTGCTTGGTGAGTGAATGGGCGAGCGTGATATGGCACTGGACGTATATGTGTTGGTGTGCGCACCCACGTGTCCTTCAACATGTCCAGCGCAGTGCAAACACCGGTTTTAAAGCGGGGCCGGCGCAGTGCTATCCCGACGTCCTGTTCATGTGTACCATTCCGGTACAGCACCTCAACCGTAACGAAAGAACCTTACACGTCAGACATGGTACCACCACAACTTTTCTTGTACCTCACAACCCCTTTGTGTGGCATCTCGTCAACCCACGCTCACGCACGCAGACGACGACGATGCGTGGGACCCTCGCCACCTGGAGCTGTGTTGGCAGCACACCCGCACCAGCACCCGCACCTGCCGCAGCGCCGACGCCTCGTCGAACCCCGGCGCAGCACCCCATGTGACGACCCTCCAGATTAAGGCCGCGCCCCACCAGCACCAGCCCGACCTGGTGGTGTCTGGCCTGCTGCGCATTGAGGACGAGGAGGAGGACGAAGGAGACTCGCAATACAGCGTTGGCTCCGCTGCAATCGCCGCTCCTGGCAGCCACGGTTCGCCTTTCACTCCCTGCCCATCAGCTCCAGCCGGGCCGTGGAACCCCTACGGCGCACCGCCTGCTGATCCCGACGCCTCTACCTGCACAGGCAGTGATGACAGTAGCAGCGGTGTGTTGGACCGAGACCAGCAGCAGCAGCAGCAAGGGGAGGGGCAGCGTGGCCCTGCCATGGCGCCGCCGCCACAGCCCCAGCCGCTGCTGCCGGCCGGCCGGCTGCGGGCGGGGGCCTTCCTGGCGGGCAACCCCGGGCTGCAGGCGGGGGCCTTCCTGGCAGGCAACCCCGGGCTGCAGGGCTCCAACCTGTTTGCGCGGCTGGGGGTGCTGCTGCAGGCGGGACTGTTCGACGAGTTTCTGCCATCCACCACTGACAGGTGGGGGCACCGGGGAGTGGGTGATGGGCGGGCTTAGTTACCGACGGGGTTTGTTGGCTGTCATTACGCGCCTTTGCGGTCTGCCTGCGGTGCACGGACTGCCGCCAAGGCCGGGGAACGGGTGAACGGCAGCCGGAGGTGCTCACAGGGGTAGTGGGCCTCTGTCACGCATGAGCGCTTGGTACGGTGCACGGACTGCTGCCACGGCCGTGCAGTGCTGCGCTCGCTCTTTTGCAAAGCTGCGCTGACCTACTAGGTCTGACCCACCAGCCTCTCAATCGCCTCATTCCCTCACCCCCCCCCCCCCATGCCAGGGACCTGGGTGTGCGGCTGGCCCATCTGGGTGCCGTGGCCGCCTCCACCGGCTGCCACACCGTGCTGCACTTCGCGCCCCGCCCCCGCACCCCAGCTCCATCCCCAGCCCCAGCTCCATCTCCCGCCAGTACCGCTGCGTGCACCACTGCGGGAGTCACCACCACCACAAGCACCAGCACCACCACCACCACCACCACCACCACCATCCTCACCACCTTTACCAGCAGCTGCAGCAGGAGCGGTGCAGCTTCCGACGCCGCCGCCAGCCACCAGCCATCTCAGCCTGCACCTCCCGCCGTGCCTGCTGCCCCCACGACCCGCCGGCGGCTCTCCACGCCCTGCTCCCCCGCCAAGGCCCTGGGCCTGAGGCGCTTCTGGGCCAAGTGGCGGGGGGACATGGGGCCGCAGGAGCAGCAGGCGTTCAGGGAGCGCGCCCAGCGCCTATTTGGCGTGGTGGTTGACCGGGAAGAGCCCCTAGCTGACCTGGAGGCGGAGTGCGATGCAGCAGGAGGGGCCGCCGTCTCGCAGTCTCAACTAACGCCGCCGCCCCAGCCGCCAGCCAAGGATCACGCCGACGCGTCGGCGGGTGGCCACGTGGCTGGCGCCACACCCTTACCTCCGTTGTCACCTGCCGTCGCCATTTCTTCAGCCCAACCGATCGAGCGCAGCGGAGGTGCAGGTGGCCCTGCCGCCGCTGCACCTGCCCCTACGCCTCCCGCTGGCCCCCAGCCCGTGCTGCTGGTGGTGGGTGTGGTAACCCACGCGCCGCGTGTGGTGCGCGGTCTGCTACAGGACCTCCTGGAGCTGCAGCAGGGGGCGGGGGATGAGCTGCTGGGTGGGCTGGCGGTGGTGGTGCTGCAGAACGGGGAGGGACAGGGGCGGCAGGAGGGGGAGGACGCTGGTGGCACGGAGCGAGGGGATGTGCAGCAGCAGCAGAAGGAAGGAGACGAGTGTGGCTTAGCTGCCGTGGTGGAGGAGTTTCGGGGCAAGGGCCTGCAGCTGTGGTACTTCTCGCGGGCCGACCAGCGCGCTCTGTGCGAGCAGGTGTTGGAGGACGCAACCCTGCAGCAGCAACGACAGCAGGAAGGTCGGCAGGCCGGCAGCTGCCTCTTGTCGGACCTAGGTCTGTCAGCCGCTGGAGCAGGATGCCAGAAGCCGCAGCAGCAGGTGCAGCAGCACCACCCGCTCCTGCCGCTGGACTTGGCCGCGCGCGTTGTGGCCTCCGCAGCACCTGGAAGCAGCTGCAGCAGCACGGGGGGCAGCAGCGGCAGCAGCACTGGTCCGCTACTGCCCATCGGCGCCACCCGCACGCTGCTGCAGCACCTGCTGCACGCCTTCGTGTGCTCCGAGGTGCCCCCCTGCGTGCGTCACCAGGCGGTGGTGTGGGTGGTGGATGACGACAAGCGGCTCATCCACAGCGCGCCAGCGCCAGCGCACCTGCAGCAGCGCAACCGTGGTTGCAGCACCAGCAGCAGCCGTGATGGCGCTGCAGCTGGAATACCAGTAAGCGCCCAGCTTGGGACGGCGGCAAGCGGGGATGAGGCAGAGCAGCAGCAGGCTGTGCGAGGAGTAGGTAGTGGTGATGGGCCGGTGGACAGCTCCTTCCTTTCCGTGCTGCAGTGCCTGAGGGACCTGCCAACGCACGAGAGGCCGGACGTGGTGCTGGGGACGGACGTGGGCTGCCCGCCGCTGCCTGCGGCCGCCTGCGTGAGGCTGGGGCTGCTGGACCTGGTGACTGGGCTGAGGCGGGCAGCTTGCAGCACGGGGAAGGAGGAGGTGCCCATACCGGAAGGGGTGACGGGGCTGAGGCGGGCAGCTAGCAGCATGGGGGAGCAGGAGGCAGCGTTGGGAGGGGTGACTGGGCTGCGCAAGGCAGCTGGCAGCAGGGGGGCGACCAGCAGGGAGGGGGATGCTGGGTCGGCAGGGGTGGTGGGGCAGCACGCGGGGCTGCAAACGGGCATGGCGGGGGCCGTCTTGACTCCGGCGTGGGCCCGGGGACGGTGGACCGACTACTACTATGACCTGTCGTGTGCGCACACCGACCACCTGGAGGTGCCGCTGTTGGGTGCGGAGGTGGGCTGGGAGGAGGAGGGTGCGCTGGGGAGGCGCCTGGCGGCGCTGGCGGCAGGCGGCCGCAGCATCTTGGCAGGCGCGCCGTTTCTACGCAGCCTGCAACAGCAACAGCAGCGTGCCCCTGATTTCAGCCGCGGTGGCGGTGGTGACAGCGCTGTCGCCGGAAGCAGCACCTGTGCAGCAGCCGCTGTCCCACAGACCGCCCCGTTGCGCCCAGGCTCGGCGGCAGCGGTGGTCCCTCCGTCGCCGCCACCACACTCGCCCATTATCACCACGGCGCCCTGCGTGCACCGCGGCGGCAGCACCTTTGTGCTGCCACCCCACGCCGCGCTGCGCGCCCCGCAGCACGCCGCCCCCCACCGCCGCTCCGACATGCTGTGGTGCCTGGCGCTGAGGGCCGCGGGTCTGCGGGTGGTGCGCTGCGGGCAGCTGCCGGTACGGCACGACAGGGGCGAGGGCGAGGAGGGCAGGAGACAGGGGGACGGAGTAGAAATGGGTGGGTGCGATGTGCCTGGAGGGGAGGCGGGTGACGTGGGCGCATGGGAAGAGGCGTGGGCTGGAGGTGGGGGAGCGGCAGCAGGGGGGGCAGCGGGGGAGAAGGGGCAGGACGGATTGCCGGCGTGGTTTGGCAAGCTCATGAGGGACATGGAGGGACATGCGCTGTACACCACGCTGCAGCAGCAACAGCAACAGCAGGCCTTCCATGGCGGGCCGGGTGCGACGCTGGGAGGGCAGCCGGCGACAGGGTTAGCGGAAGCTGGCAGCGGTGCGCGCCGCGAGGAGGCAGTGGCAGCAGGGGCAGCGGCGGTGGCAGGTAGGGATGCAGCTGTTTCTGCAGAGGAGGCGGCGTTGCTGGCTGGGTTCCACACCGCGCTGCGCCGCCGGGCGGTGGGTCTGCTGCGGTCCTACATGCGCAGTGTGGGGCTGCTGAGGCAGATGGGGGAGATGCTTGGGGAAGAGGGCCGGGTGAAGGGGGCGAAGGGGGAGGAGGAGGGAGAGAGTTCAGCTCCGTACGGCATGGGAACCGACGCGGCGGGCCTAGCCGGGTCGCGCGTGTTGCCGCCCAGCGTGGGCACGTCGCTGGCGAGCCTGCGCGCCACGTGCCGGCGGCTGCGTGCGCTGTACACGCCGTACAACCTACAGATGCTGATGTACGGCGCGATGGTACGGGACGAGCGTGCGGACCTGGACACCGTGCGGGCAGTGCTGCGGCAGGTGGGCGGGTGGGGGTTGGGTGGGCTGAGGTGGGGTGGGTTTACGTGGGCTGGGGTCATGGCTGGGGTAAATTTCAGCACATAGACATGCAAGTCGACAGGACAATGCGTGGTGGAACGAGGGCCATGGCACAGGACTCGAGGATGACGCTACACGTAACGCTCGTTGAGATGCAGGTGTGTGCCGCCGCTCCGCTCATCCCCTTACTTGGCCCTGCGTTGCGGCTCCGCGCATGCAGGTTGCTACCACTGCCTCCGTCGTCCGTCCAGGGCCTTCATCCTGGCCAGCACCCTCTGTGGGGCTCCCACCCGCGTCCAACATCCGCCCCAGCTTCGGCGACGCCAAGGATGCCAAGCTTAATGTCGCCAGGCGGCTGCTTGGCTGCATGTGGGACCAGGGCATGGTCGCATGCGCCCGCAGCGCCGCCTGCCGCCTGCTCCTACACCCGGCACCTGTGCACCCCCAGCATCCACACCAAGCCGTACCGCAGCCAGATTCGCTATCAGGCAGCCACGCAGGTGACGAGGTGCAACCCAGGCGTGAGGACGTTCAGCTGCTGTGCGCTAACCCACACGTGGGTTGGCTGATCGCCCAGCTGCGAGCGCGGGGGCCCGGGGCCCTGGAGGTGCTGGGGCGGGGGCAGGAAGGGGTGGTGATGCTGGTGAGGGAGGAGGGCGGCAGCACCAGTAGCAGAAGCAGCAGCAGCACGGAACCAGAAGCAGCTGCAGGAGGTCGGGGTGGTGCAGGCGGGGGTTGGAGCGGGGCTGGGGGCGTGCTGGTGAAGCACATGTGGCACGTAGCAGCGCGTGTGGCGGCCGGCGGGGTGGCGGGCCACAGGGCCTACCTGAGGAGCCTCCCCGGGCTGGTGCCCAGCGGCAGGTGGGTGCAGGGACCATGGGGGGCGTTCGGCTCAAGGCATCTGCGTTCGTTGTCACCTTGCCCACTTTTGTTAGGCAGGGTGGCCACATGCCGAGGTAGCAAGCCAAGCCGTAAGACAGCAACCGTGGCTTGCCTGCTTGTTGGGTGGAACGCCATGTCGTACACTGCGATGCTAGCGGCAAAGCGGCCGTAGGGCGTGCTCTCGGCTCTGCTGGCTGTCAGGCACTCAGCGTCCTGCTGGTACGTGCGCCCTGCCGCAGGCCGCTGTCCTGCCTGTACGACATACACACGTGGCTGGACGACGGGCCCGCCGCCCTGGTGTGCTACGGGCCGTACGAGCAGGGGATGCTGCTGGATGGTAGCAGCAGGTAGGGCCACAGATGCGAAAGATGCAGGGCCACTCAATTGTCGTCGGCAGCAGCAGCCCGAGCCACCGACGGCTAGTATCACGGCTAGTATCACGGCTAGTATCATGGCTAGTTGCTGGAGGGGAAAGGTCGGGGCAGGCAGTACTCCCCAGCAGGCCGTAGCCGCAGCTGCCTAGTTCAGCACCTGTCCCAACGACCGACTGTACCAAATGGGCACGGAGGCAGTCGCTGCATGGTCTCCAACGAGACGGCATAGCAGGGGCGGCATGGCGGGACGGCATAGCAGTTGACATCTTGTCGTGTTGCGCTTTGCTGCTTCGCTGCAGGGCCACGGAGGGAGCTGGTGGTGGCGGTGGCGGTGGCGGTGGGCTGCCATGCTCTCCAAGGGCCGCAGCCATGTGCCCCGGCGGCCTGTTGCTGCGGCTGGCGCGCGAGGCGGTGGGGGCGGGGCTGGTGCTGCGCAACATCCACCCGCGCAACCTGCTGCTGGTGCCGCCTCCGCCACCTGTGGAGGAGGAGGCAGAGGGGAAAGGCGCCATGGGGCATGCAGGGGAGGGGTGCAGGGAGCAGCAGCAGCAGCATCAGGTGGAGGCGGGGGAGGGGGAGGGTGCTGGTGGGGATGACGGCGCGTGGGGGCTGCGCATGGTGGACGTGGGGTGCGACTGGACGCCCGCTGGGGACCCACGGGACACTGACAGGTGAGTGCCTGAGCTTTTAAAAAAGTGGGCAGATCGAACTGATGGGACTGTCGTAGCGGTGGGGCAGGAGGGAGGAGGGTTAAGGGAAACGGACAGCTGGGCTCGAATGGCCTGCATGCCCGCCCGCCATGCTCTTGCAGCAAGTCCCCTGATGGACACTTGGCCCACACACCTGCACGCTGAGCCGCAACCCATGCACCAAAGCTCGCATCCACCCGCCGACTACCGCTGTGTGTTGCCACGTGTGCGGCCCATGCAGCATGCTGGCCAAGCTGTACCTGTGCTGGCGCTGGTGGCGACGCGAGGACCTCCCGCAGCTGTTGAAGGCCACAGTGCCCCCGGTACAACACCATGCACCCGCAGCACTAGAAGGAGCACCGGTCGTAGCAATCGCAGCAGAAGCAGGAACAGCAGCAGCAGGAGGGTCTGAGCCCGCAGACGTAGTTCCGGAGCTGTGGTGCGGCTTTGAGCGGTTCCGCAGCGCCGTGTACGGCGAGTACGACGGCCCTGAGGCGGCGCTATACGGAGAGCTGGCGGCCGCGGTTGCGGCGGAGCTGGAACGGATAGGGGCGGGCGGCAACGGCGGGCGGCAGGCGGCAGGTGGGTCTGCGGTGTTGCTGAAGTCCTATAGCGCCTTGGTTGCCCAGCTTCGCATGCTTGATAACATTTCGGAACTTGTATCTTTAAGCGCAGTTGCAGGCCGCGAGCAGCTTCTGGCACAACCGTACTTGACACGTCTGCATCCTTTGGGCAGATGCAGCGGGAGACCGTCAATGGGCTTTGGCGCCTTACCCCTTCGCCCGAGCTGCCTCTGCCCAGCACCCTGCCCTTTTCCCCCTCTCCTCCGTTACAGTGCTGGACTACGGCGCTGGCACGGGCAAGCTCCTGGCCCTGCTGCACAGGGGTGGGCCCCGAGGCCGCGGCCGGGGCGCCGGCCAGCTACACGCCCTGCCGCCCCACGTGGCGTTGGCGGGGTGCGACCCATGGGTCCGCCGCCCCAAGCACTGGGACCACTGGGACTGGGGCGCGCAAGTGGGCCAACGGGCCCAAGGGCATGGTGTTGGGCCGGATCAGGGCCGAGGAGCCGGGGCTGCGTACCCGGCCTACGAGCAAGAGGCAGCAGGAGAGAGGCTTGGGCAAGAGCAAAAGCAGCACCAGCACCAGGAGGAGGACGAGGAGCAGCAGGGCATGATATGGACGGCGATGGAGGGCGGGCGGCTGGTGGGCTGGGGCACCGACTGCGCGGCCGCGGCTCTTGGAGTGGGGCCGCAACAGGTGGTGGGTCGGGGCCGCATGGGCGTGTATTGTACCGTAGGCTCGTGTCAAAAACCAAATGCGCGTGTTAACAAGTATGCTGGGGTACCGTAGATGCGGCGCATGCCTTGCACATGAGCATGTCTTTATGTCGGACAGGATACGGGAGAGTCCACGTGGGCGCAGTCGTCTGACAAGTCCTGCTGCTGCCCTGCCGTGCAGCCGTACGACGTGGTGGCGTGCAGCCTCGTGCTGTGCGTGCTGTCCGACCAGGACGAGTACGACACGGCGCTCGACCACCTGGCGGCGGCGGTACGGCCTCCGACGTACGACATGGGACACAACGGCGGCGCTGGCGGAGGCGGCGGCGACGGCGGCCTGGTGCTGGTGGCTGTGTGCAACCCGTTCCTCACGCATCACGGACACAGCGTCATGCAGCGGCGGCTGCAGGTGGGCAGCGGCCCACAGCAGCCTGATCCGCGCCTGGCGTACCTTGCCGGCCTCCGCTGTGGCGCTGCAGCGGCAGCTGCTGCAGCTCTGGATGACAGCGGCGGAAGTGCAGGGCCTGACGTTGGCCCCGCCTCCGGCGTACAGCAACAGGCAGCATGCAAGAAACAGCATCAGCAAGAGCCGCAAAGCGCCTCTCGTGGTGCCCACCCGTACATGAGCACCTTCGCGTGGACCAAGGAGCTGCGTGCGTGGCCCCCGGCCCACATGTGCTACACGGGCTTCAACACAACAGCAGCAGCCGCTGCAAGCGCTGCCGCAGCAGCAGTAGCAGCAGCAATGCAGTCGACAGCGTCTGCGGTAGCGGGCGCCGTTGTACGGCAACCTGTACGGCGGCGGGCTGACGTGCACAGGCCGCTGGAGCTGCTGCTGGTTGACTGCGCACGGCGGGGCCTGGCCCTTGAATGGTAGGTTCGGGTCGGGCTGATGCTCCCGGGTCTGCGGACGACACATGTAGCTTGCAGGCACTGGGTAAGCACGCCAGCTAATGTATGGCTCACCTGCTTGCCTTCGTGCGTGCTTGTTTGCATAGGGGTTGAACCACCTGGTTCAGCCCGCTGCCGTGGGGCGCAGAACTTGATGACGTGTGCTTGCGGGCATGGGAGCTACTACGCATAACTCTGCGGCATGCCTCAACGGGCTCTAAGCAGCTTCACTTACAACGAGCCATGACTTAAAACAGGCGAGCCCGTCGTTCGTGTCCCTGTCCTGCTGGCTGCTCGCTGCCCCCAGGGCCCGCCAGCTGCCCTCCCTGGACCCCGACGCGCTGGACCAGCCTGCCTCCGACTTCCTGCTGCTGGCCCTGAGGCGCGTGAGGGCAGGGCGCCCGGCACCGGCACAGCGAGCAGCACCAAACGCGCCGGCAGCAGCAGCTCCGGGAGCGGCAGCAGCAGGAGCAGCAGCAGCAGCCCACAAACGCCATTCAACGTGGACACCTGCACCGGCGGTGCTGGGACAACAGGAAGCGGCGAGGGCGGCAGCTGCAGGAGCAGCAGGGGCGGCGGTGGTGGCGGCCGGGACTGGCCCCCGTGTGGGCCTCCTCCTCAAGGCGTGCGCGCAGGACCACGAGCGCATAGAGCAACAGGTGCGGCGGGGCGTGTTGCTGCATTGATGCACGCCATTGCGCCCGTGCGTGCGTGCTAGGCGTTGCCCCTGAATGTTGCCTTGTCGACATTATAGGCGGCATACAAACGGCCGTGCACAGCATCCCATGCCTGGAATGACCGTTCTGACGTGCTGCACCTGCTGTCAGCTGCCAGACTTTGCGAGCCCACAGCAAGGCCCATTGGCCGCCTCACTACTCCATGACCCTCCCGCCACCACCGGCAGGTACTGCACCTGGTGTCGCAGCTCACCGACCCTCACCTGCCCTTCCACACCGTCATGGTGGCCGTGGACCCACGGGACGCCACAGCAGCACACTGCACGGCTACCGGCCCCTCTTCCTCCACTGCATCTGCTGGCGCATCTTCCTTCCTGCCTGCCAGGGGCAGCGCCCCATTCATCCGCCAGTACGACAGCCCAGACCTGCAGCGGCTGCTGCAGCGGCTGCGGCGCCTGGAGCGGCACCGGCCGCTGAACGCTCGAGCAGCTGCAGCCACAGGAGCAGCCGCTAAGCCGCGTGGCAGCGGCACGCCTGCTGGTCCCAATGACGTGGGCATTGCTGCAGCCCTGCCGGGTCTGTCGCCGCTGCCGCTGGTGGACGAGATGTGGGTGTGCGACGCAGAAGGAAGCCCTGCTGTGGAGCAAGTGAACGCCAGGTGGGGGCGGGGAAGGGAAGGGCCCCCCAGTGCTGTGAGCCCGCTAGCAGGCGACAATCTTCACATCCTTACGTGGATAGGAACGACAAATGCTTCATGTAAAGCGCAGTATAGTTGCCCAACCTTCGGCAGCAACAGTTGGCATGCCATGCCCTGTACTAAGTTGACAGCTCGGGTTGCCCCGCCGTGACACACCTGCCTCCCGCAGGTGGTTCGGCCTGGCCGGCTGCCGCCGCACCCACACGGTGGACGGCGTGCCCACCACCCCCACGCTGCAGGCCCTGGACCGCATGCAGCACGTGCACGGTTGTGAGGCGGTGCTGCAGTGCGATTGCGACCTGGTGGTGTGGGTTAAGGGTAGAGACAGCAGCACCACCAACACCAACACCAGCAACAGCAGCAGCACTGCGTCTCTGCGTGTGGGTGCAGCAGCGATGGGCGTCCGGGCGCCAGCAGCAGCGGGTCTTGGCGCAGCAGCAGCGGGGGCAGGGCGGCTGTTAGGGGCTTACACCATGCCAACCCCAACGTCCTACCTAACCCACGCCGTCGATGTTCTGCTACGCGACCCTTGCGCCGTCACGGTGTCCTTGGATCCACCCCTCTTCCCAGCACCCAGCGCTTTCGCGCTCAGCCCGCCCAATCGACAGGAAATGGGTACGCAGGGTACGGGCTTAGCGGCGGCTTGCAGCACCCCGGCTGGCCCCACCTTCTGCGGCCCGCACGGGCCCTGGCGCATGGAGGTGCGCGGCTGCCTGCTGCACCTGCCACGCCTCATGGGCCTGCTGCCGCTGCCGCTGCCGCCACAGCCGCCGCTGCCGCCGCCAGCTCCGCGGCCACTGCCATGCAGCCATGGGCGTGGGCAGGTACCGGGGGAGCCCTGGGGCCAGGGCGAGGAGGACGTACAGGCAGGTGTAGCCGCACAGAGAGCCACGGCACCGGTAACAGCAGCAGCAGCTGCAGCATCGGCATTGGCAGAACCGGCAGTTGCAGAGGCGCTTAGCGTGTACCCTCCCAAATGGTACCGCTCCCTGGACGCTGCCGTACGCGCCTCCCGCGTTGCCGTACGGTCGTACCGCGGCGCGTGCGGAGGCATGCTGGCGTTCGTACACCCGCAGAATGTGCCCATCAAATGCCCCGCACAGCCGCTTGCAAAACTACAGCAGCAGCAGCAGCAGCAGCAGCAGCAGCAGCAGCAGCGGCAATATCAGCAGCAGCAAGCCACGGAGACCGCTGACGGCGGCAGTGGCAGCGGTGACGGCGGCGGCGGGCATGCCCGTACTTACCACGGGGACGTCCTGTGGGACCTGCTGTACAACACCGTACCGTACGGCAGGTGGCCCGATGAGCAGATTGGGTGCGTTGACGTGGTGGGCGGAGTGGAGGAGTGGGCGGCGGCGGCGGCTGGTAGCCGTACGGCAGGTGTAGGCGGCGGTGGTGGCGGCGGCAGCGGTGGTGGCGACGGCGGCAGCATGGCGGTGGCGAACACGCCGCCGCAGCTACTGCTGGCGGTGTGCGGACGTAACGTGCCTCCAGGCAAGATCGGACGGTGTATTGAGTCCATCACCCGTCAGGTGCGTGGGTGCTGCTGGTGGTACCGCAAGTGCTCACACAACTTCCCTAACTGGTCTACGTCGCAGCCCTGCTGCATCTCCATTCATTTCCCACGCTTCCCCACCCGCACACGTGCAGGACATCAACCCCTCGCTGGTGCGTGTGGTGGTGGTGGATGACGCGTCCAGCCCCTGCGGCGCCAGTGGCCCATTCACGCGCTTCTTGCTGCGGCACGGGCTGCCGGGCGCGTGGAGGGAGCGCATGGTGTTTCTCGGGTAGGCAGGGCGCGTGACGCGGCCATTCTGCAGTGTGCCTACGTAGGGCTGGCGTCTCACGTTCCAACCAACACTTGCATTGGATCCTGACGCGGGACTTCTTCCGGATGTAGTGTTCCATACCGTCCTGGACGCGTCAAACTGACTCGCCTTCGCCCACCATTCCCGCAGCCTGACGCGGCGGCGTGGCATGCTAGCAAACCTGGACCTGGTCATACGGCACGTGGCAGCGGCAGGCGCAACGCCGGGATCCGGAGTTGGTACCAGCAGCAGCGGCAAGGGCAGCAGCATTGGAGGCGGCGGGAAGAGCTGCGGCAGCAGCTCGCTTGGATGTCTTGACAGGCTGCCCACCAACGCCGGCCCCATCATCGTGACCCTGGACACCGACGACTGCCTCGCTCGCCCCGACGCCCTCTCCCTGTTGTACGACATGCACGTGCGGCACAGGCACGACTTAGTCATCGGCGGGCAGCTCCGTACGGACCGTACGGCGGCGCCGGCCGCCAGCGGGTACGGCACGGCCGGGGTAGTGTTCGGCGGGCCGGCGAGGCAGCGGGCGCTGCGCGGCGGCGGCGAGGTGTGGCGGCACCTGCGGTCGTTCCGGCGGAAGGCGTACTGCGCGGTACGGCAGGAGGACCTGGTGAGCCCGGAGGTTGCGGCGAAGCAGGCTGCGCAGCAGGGTCAGCAGGTGAGGGTGCTGGTTGGGGTTTGCTCGGGCGTCTAGCAAGGGCGTCTACTTGCATGCTATTACACGTACTGTACCGCCACCTTGCGGCAAAGCAGACACCTTCTCCATGCAACCTGCCTGCCAGGTACGCTCGTCCCTGGCCCCTCTGCTGAACGCTTGCTTGCAGCCCCGCTGGCAGCCTCCCCCCTTCTACGACCCGGCCAACGACTGGGCCTTCATGGTACCGCTGGCCGAGATGGCCGTACGCCCAGCCATACTGCCGTACCCGCTGTACATGTACGAGCCGTCGCTCACAACGTGGCGGGCGGACAACTTGGCGGCTTTCCGGCAGCGGCGTGAGGCGGTCATCGGGGAGATCATGGCCCGCCCGCCGTACTGCCCCGTCCACGGCGCCACGTGCCGTAACGCCAACAGCACAAGCTTAAGACCGCAGGCGCAGCTCGCCTCCGCTGCAGCTGCCACTGCAATTGGTACGGCACAGGAGGCGGGCGGTCCGCCGGCGGCGTGGCCGCTGCCCGCGTGCCCGCTGGCGCTGGGCCGTCGGCCGCTGGTGGCGGTGGTGGGGGACGCCAACCTGGAGGTGGATCGGGTGGCGGACAGGGAGGACAAGCGGCGGGCGGCCTTCGAGGTGGGTCATACCGGTACGGTACAACATGGCCGGGAGGCGCGGGAGCTGGGGTTGCGGGAAGGGCCGTAGCAAGGTACGCCTGGGTGGGCTAGCGGTAGGCCACGAGTGGCAGGTGGCGCGCGGACCAGCGGCGCTGCTCCACAGGGCACATGCTTGGGCGGCCACACAGCATGCCTTAATACCCAGGTGCTGTTACACGCACCTCTCGCACATAACTAGGTTGAACCGGTGGAGGTGCGGCATGAGCTCAGCTAGCACGTCGTGTGGCATGCAGGTGGGCCGGCTGCTAGTGGCGTCCGGCTGCCGCGTGCTGACTGGCGGCGAGGGCGGCGTCATGGAGGCGGCGCAGAAGGGGGCGCGGGCGGCAGCGGGTTACAGGGAGGGTGACAGCGTGGCAGTGATGAGGCATGGAGGCGGCGGCGGCGCGGCAGAGGTGGCGGCGCTGCGGGCCAACCGCTGGGCGGACGTGCGCATCGCCACGGGTGGGTGTGCGGGTGAATGCCGGTTATCGAGAGGATGGGCTGCGTGGAAGGTTTGCTGCCAGCTGCATTGATGCCGCTTGCTACGGTACGCGGATATGTGCCTCTGGATGAGCCATGAGGTGCATCGCTGCACTCGTGGCCACAGGCACAACACGGGTGCCTGGAACGACACCGGTCCGCTACCGTGCCTAACATACCTTAGGCCAGCCACTCAGCAACATTGAGCACGTCGACAGCTTGTGACGCGAGGCACGTGGTTGTGCCCGGCCCGCAGGTTTGGGCCACGCGCGCAACTGCATCATCGGCACTGCCGCCGACGCGCTCATTGTCATCGGCGGCGGCGCCGGCACCTTAAGCGAGGTGGCGGTGGCGTGGACCGGCGCCGCCGCCGCCGCCGTTGTCGTAATGGAGGGGCTGGACGGCAGCGTACGGCAGTTTGCGGGGCGGGCGCTGGACGGGCGGCCGCCGCTCGGCAGGGAGGTGGTGGGTGCGGGCAGTGCGAAGCAGGCGGTGGGGCTGGTGTTGGGGAAGCTGGAACAGGCAGGGCTGTGGATGCCGGAACAGATTAAGCGGGTGGGGTGAGGTGCAGGTACGAGTCCAGGTCTTATTGTGACGTGAAGGGTGAGTAGTTTAGGACGTTAGGATTGTGTGGCACGGAGGCAGCATGGAAGATGTGTCACAGGCATGTGCGGGGTGGACTGGACGCGGTTGCTGCTGCAGGGAAGTAGCAGCAACAGTACACACGGCTGATGCATACTGGAGGGGTGCAGTCAAGGGAGCATGCAGCCTGCCTCAGTTTCTGCGTGAGTCGTTGTCGACGCCAAGGGGGTCCCAGGGCGCGACCCATGGGTCAACGTTTGGGAACATACTTACAACGCGCGACCACGCATTCCTTCTCTCTCCGCCTTGCTATTAACAACAGGGCAACAGTAAAAAGGCCTGCGTGGAATAATCGCATTGGTGCCGGATTGTTAGGATACGGGTACCTAATTGGATGACGGTTCCCAGTAGAATTCGTTTGCTAACCAGCAGCATTGGCAGGAGACATACATAGAGCGTATCACTAGCAATTCTCACTACATGTTCTTGTGTCCTGAACAGCGGCGAGCATGTATGCCGTGGCGTTGAGAGCATTCCGCCATTACTCAAGGACGCAGCACCAGCAGCCTAGCCGGTCTTACTTGTGACTGAAGGTGTAACGCAATGAAGCAGGAACGGCGACCGAAAACCGCTGGTGCAACAGGCGAAGAGGCTGCGCTGAGTGGGAGCCATGTCGGCCCCAACACGGACCGTCTTAGGACGCAGGTTCCGGCGGGAACATCCTCGTCACTGCCACTCGCACAGACGGCAACCCCGATATCGTTCTCAACTTGGTGTGCATACCAATCGCGGCCAATGGACATCGTTCTCCTTACTCTGGAGCTGGTCGTCACCAACTGGACAAACTTAGTGAAGGTCATGTACAAAATACGCTGCTTGCCGGTCGCCGGAAGCTCGCACGCGGCAATGCAGGTGAGGGCACTACTTTGCATCCTGGTATGGGTGTCGCGGGTCATGGTCACGTTGGCCTGAGCTGTCCCGGGCGGGGCATCCCACCCTCCCGGCACCAAGGCCCATCCGGGGTCGCGGTGCAAACTATGTCTCTGTGGCGCCTGAGCACGCTTCTAAACGCCGTTCTCGGCGGAAACCTTTAGTATGTGACCCTTATGAAAGGTTTACTTGGTCAATAGCGTTTAGAAGCGTGCACGCGTTTGGTTATGGCTGCGCGTTCCTCGCGGCCCCCGATGGTGCCCGACCGGGCCGTAAACACGCTCCCTGTAACAGACAGTTAGCCAGGAACCTTAATCTTAACACATATCTTTGTTGGACTTCAAACGCCGGTCAAGTACCGGCGGCAGCGCTTGTCTGGGCCTGTCATGTCGTCATGGCAAAGCGGCGGCCTACAGTCAACTAGGCATTATCCTCGAACGCTGGAACCACATAAACTACATTGTGTAGGGTTGACCAAGTGCATCGGCGTGCTGTCGCTCTGCAGTTCCATGCATGGGCCAGGCTGTTCGTGCACCACGGGAGCTCCCCTGGTGCAACACGTGTCAACACACGCCGTCAGCCGGCACCGGCACCCAGCACCCGCGTGCGCCCAAAAGAAACCGGCCATGGCCATACACAAGGCGTCCTCTGCAGGCATGCAATTCAGTCCATAGCTAGGCAGAGTAACAGTGCCACTTGGTAAACGGTCTGGAAACACCACATGAAACGTACCGGTACCCTTCCACACGTCTATCACCATGACTCCTCAACCAGTCGCCATTCCATGCAATGCATCACCACGCGGCTGCGGCAGCGGGCGACACTGCTCCGGCTGCTGCCGCTTCGGCTGCTGCCGCTGCCGCGACTGCCACCGCTGCCGCCCGCGAGGCGGCACGTGTGACACGAGCCCGCCCCTCCGCCCGGCCCTCCGCCTGCCCATACTGCTGCTGCTGCTGCTGCTGCTGCTGTTGCTGCTGCTGCTGCTTCTCCTGCTGCTTACGCTTACGCTGCTCCTCCTGCTCTTTCACCACGGCGCTAAAGGCCCTCACCTGTTGGCGGTCACGCCGGCCCCCTGTGCGTGCTGCCGCCTCGAACTTCTCTTGCAGGTACCCCTTCAACGCACCGCTGACCCTTGTATAACATGACGAGCATATCTTCTCCCAAACTAAACCGGTCTGCCCAAATCGTGCCTTCAGCCCCTCTGCGTGCTCTGGCCATCGTCCCGGAACAGGGCTTGTCCGTCCTATGTACTTTACGACCTCGACCTTCTCCTCTTGACTGAAGATCCTACTTTGTCCTGGCCAGCTAACGGGGTCTTTGGTGAGGCGTGTGGTGCAGCAAGGGCAGTACCGCAGCTGTTCCGGCATGCCAACGTTGCCGCGCGGGCGCTGAGACTCCAATTGTAGTCTACACTGACATACAGACAAGCGCGGTGACACTATATACTAAAACAAAGTTTATTATATATGTTGAATGCAATAGGAGACATAGCTTGCCGGAAACCCCCATCGACCCCGGTGGTGCATGGACCCTGGGGGCATCCGCGTCAGCGCGGCGCCACCTTGTGCCGACAGCTAACGATAACAAGCAGTGCAGGATCGGACATGTGATAACGACGACCAAGCGTCCAATTGCAATCCCATATTGCACACCTGCGGAGTCCTTGCCAATGCGCCTTACCATTACCTTGCGGTGCCCCGTGCCCCGCCCCTCAGGACGCCTTTCCCCCGCCCGCTCACTACGCCACCGCCCGCGCCGACGCGCGCATCTTCTCCTTCCCCTGCGGCGCCCCCTACCCGCAGCAGCTGCTGCACGCGGCTGCCAGCGGGGCCCTCACCGACCCATGGGTCAGGGTGCGCGCGGGGGACTACGCCAACCTAGCACTCATTGTCACCCAGCTGCTGGCCATCCTGGTCGCCGTGCTGCTGCCACGTGTCTACGTGCGTGTACGGCACTGGCTGCTGTTCACTGTGAACGCTGTCGTACCGGTGGGCGTCGCTGCCTCGGTGGCGTGGACCCCGGCGGCGCTGCTGTCGGTGGGCGCGCCGTCGTACCTCGGACACGGCTGGAGCAGCATCATGGTGCTGTACCTCGCCTGGAAATCGGTCTACGTGCTGAGGGTGAGCGTTAGGTGAAGCTCGGGTCCTGTTAGTACACTAAAGGAGGGTGTACGTACGTATGGTTTTTCAACTTGTGGTGCATGGACTGTGGATTGTGGTGTATGGACTGCACTACTGCAGCATTGAAGCAGCTGCAGCGCACTGTACCGTGTGCTCTGTGGTACCGTGTGCTCTGTGGTACCGTGTGCTCTGTGGTACCGTGTGCTCTGGCGCCCTTCGCCGAACGGCTGGTGTTGTGCCCACACATCCATGCGACCGCATACGGCCATGCCCACCGCATCTTGCGGTCCGGACGTGCACTTCATCATTCGGAATCAGTAAAGTTTGAGTTTCGAGCGCCTCATGTTTGTGCCCACCCATGCGACCGCACACCGCCATGCCTTTCGTCTGGCGGCCCGTACGTTCATGTCTCCATCCATGTTCAGTGCACGTCTTAGCTCTGCCCATCCGGTTCCCGTGCGTGCAGGTCCCCATCTCGTACCAGCAGTTGTTCGGCCCGCTACTGTGGCTGATGCTCAATGTCGTCATGCCAGCCGTACAGGCGTCCCTGCACCCGCCGCCGCCCGCATCAGCTGCTGACTTCCCAGGCGGCGCCCTTGAAGAGGCGTCACCGCCGGGGACCACAACGTCCACCCACCAGACACAGCAGTCCGGACGCCTTACCTCCCTGCTGCAGCAAGTGATGCTGGGCCCTGCCATGCGCACAGCCGTACTCTCCTTCTTAGTCATTGCGGTGCTGCCGTACGTAATCGCACGCGCGTGGGAGCGGGCAGTACTTCGGCCCAGGTACAGCTCTTACGTGGCTGCTGCGGCGGCTGCAGCGACCGGCAAGACCAACCGCGATGGTTGCCGTACCCACCAAGCGGGCGGGGGCGGCGAGGCCAAGACCATGGACGACAAGCATCCGGCGGGGTGCGGTGCACAGCGCACGCAGGCGGCAGACAACTGCAGCGGCGGCAGCCCGCTTGGTCAGCAGGCCGGACCGTCGACTGTCACACCGCCTGCCGCCGCGGATGCTGATGGCTGCAGCAGCGGCGGCAATGCGCCCAGTGCCGCAGGCCCTCTCGATGGCGGTGGTTCTTTCCTGTCGGCTCCCGCCACTGCGAGCATCGCTTCAGGGGCGCCCGGAGGCGAGGGCAGCACCAGGCGGGGCAGCAGCAGCAACAGCAGCAGCCTCGTGGGCTTGGCACCTTCGATCGCGGACTCTCAGACAGTCAGCACAAAGCCGCCTGCCAGCATTGCACCGACCACAGGCTCCTCCCCCACACGCCCTCTCCTTGGTGAGCAGCAGCAGGCGCCCGAGCACAGCAGGCAGCCGGCATGGAAGGCTGACACCGATGCTAGCACGTTACCACGTCATCAGGACAGCTCGACCCCGCCGCCGCACAACCTACGGCCGCGTCGGCTTTCGATCGACGTTGACCTGCTGATGCCGACAGCCTTGCGTTCGCGCGCCAGCTACCTTGGTACGGTGGCGGTGGGCAGCAGCAGCCGACACGTGAGCAGCACGGGCAGCGGCGGCTCTTGTAGCACGCTGTACGGCCACCTGTCGCCGCATCAAACACAAGTGCTGAGCGTCAAGGTACCCCTGCGACACGAGCTGGGTTCCGGAGCCTCCCGTCACAGCAGCTTCCCCGCAGCTTCCGCTCGGGTTGTCAATGCTGCCAACGCCGCCGTTGCCCGCCACAACGCTGCCGCAGCGGCGGCGGCGGCGGCGGCGGCGGTGGGAGCGACTAGCGGTGCAGCCGGTGCCGGACACCCCCCGGGCGTTGCCGGCTCGAGCCTCGAGGGCACGCTGCCACGTGTCGTGCCCCTGTCGTGCGTGTGCGTGGAGGGCTGCGTGCACCTGCTGCTGCTCGTGCAGCAGCATGGCGGGGTTGGCCACAGGGCAGCAGCAGCGGACGAAGACAGGGTGCAGCAGCACGCGGGCATGGGCAGTGACACTGCAGGTGGTGCGGTGGTGCGGCACACCACCATTGGGCTCGGCAGCAGCTGGGGTGCGAGTGGTGCCGAGGAGGAGGGTGGGTTGGAGGTGGACTTGGACGCAGCTGTGCAGGCGGCTGTGCTTAACATGCTTGGCCGAAGTGAGGCGGACGGCAGTGCGGGCGGCTGTGGCGGCGGCTTGCTGGGAAGTGGCGGCGCGACAGGGCTGGCGGCGGTGTGGCCATCGGCCGTGGCCCTGTGGGAGGACGGTGGCGGGGGATCGGCGGCAGGTGCTGCGGAGGGGGAGGGCGGCGCGGCTGAGGCTGGGGCGGCAGGCGACTCGGTGGAGGTGGTGGTGGCATGCAGTGCGTCGCTGCTGCGCGGCCTGGAGGCGGTGCGGTGTGTGGTGACGGGGCAGAGGCGCGGGGGCGGGGCGGCTACTGAGGGGACGGAGCAGGAGCAGGGCCAGGGGCGGGTGTATGTGGACTGTGCTGTCCCGGTGGCGGTGGAGCGGCAGCGGCAGCTACAGGGACCGGTGGAGCCATCAGATGCAGGAGGCATTGAGGAGGAGCGCGTCGTGAAAATGAGGTGGGACCGCAAGCCATCCTTTGACAGGCATTGGTACTGCTCGTCCTCGCTGTTCGACTGCACATTGATGGCCAAACTGAAGCGACCCCGTTGTGCGGGCGCCACGTGTCAATGTTGACACTGATCGGATATTGCAATGCGCACCCCTCACTGCTTTGCCGCAGGCTTCGCCTCCCTCGCACTGCGCTGCTTAGCCCTGGCGTCCTGACGCTGCACCTGCTGCCGCCGTCACGCGCGGACAGCCCATCAGTCCTAGAGTCCCAAGCCGCGTCCGCCCCCCACCCCCACGCCCCGCTGTGCTTCCTTCCGCTGCTGGTGCTGCCCGCCGCCGCCGCCCGCGAGGTGGCGCAGCTGCACGCGTACGCCGTGGCCAGGGAGATGGGGTGGGAGGGGGAGGGACCGGTGCAAGCAGGAAGGGGAGGAGGTGCAGCGGACAGCGACTACACCACACGAGTAGCCAAGGAGCTGCTGGGAGGTGCTGGTGCTGCGGCTGCCGTGGCTGCCCTTCACGGCAACGGCATGTACAGCCTGTCGTACGACTTTGGGGCGCTGCTGGGCCTGCCGTACAATACGGCACGTGGCAGTGCCCCCGACCCGTGGGTCTTCTCTGGCGTGCTGCGGCTGCTGGCGGAGCGGGGCATGGGGGCCTGCCTGCGGATGGGGCTGGGGGCGATGCAGCGGGCGGGGGTGAGGCTGCGCGCAGGGAGCGGCGCGGCATCAGCAGCAGGAGCCGGGGCAGAGGATGGGGCAGCATGGGCCGACGATGACGGGGAGGTGACGGTTGACGCTGCTGAGCGATTGCTGCTCGGCCGTGCCGCAGCTGGACGCTTCCTCCAAGGGGGCCCTGGCGCACAGACGGCGGGAGTGGCTCAGGATACCAATTTGACTGGAGGAGCAGGGTGCACACGTGCCGGCGATGGGCAGACGGCAGGCGCAGCATCACCTAGCAGCGCCAGTGCTCCACGCGAGGATAAGGAGGCAGGTACAGCAACTGCTGGCAGCGCCAGTGCTCCCCGCGAGGATAAGGGGGCAGGTACAGCAACTGCTGGCAGCGCCAGTGCTCCCCGCGAGGATAAGGAGGCAGGTACAGCAGCTGCTGGCAGCGCCGGCGCTCGCGACGCACCAGCTTCCCTTAGCCCATCCCGCCAACGCCTCAAGCAGCCTCCTCCAGAGGCGGCAGCCACAGCATTCGACACAACAAGCGCTGCTGCGCCGGCGTTCAGCCTGTTCCCCTGCCGCTGCTCCGCTGCGCCTTCTTCCCCTGCGCCACCCCTGCCTGCCCTACCCCCGTCGCGCGGCCCTAGCTGGCGCTGGTGGCCACGCGCCCTGCTCCTGGGCTTCCAGCCCGCAGCCCTGGAGGCCGCCTACCAGCGCTACAAGGCGGCGCGGTGCTGGTCCAGCGACCGGCTGGCCTTGCTAACACACGTGGGCATGGCCACCATCACCCTGGTGCGCATGCTGCGGGAGGACGGCGGGGGCGCTGCGGGCGGTGGTGCAGGTGGTGGCGGCTACGACCCGCAGCTGGCGGCGCAGGTGCTGTGGCTGGGCGTAAACCTGGGGTGTGTGCTGCTGGTGGCGCTGGCACCCACGTATGCCAGGTGAGCCAGGTTTCGCCGCCGTTGGTGCGAGCACGAGGTCGTGCACCAGTTGATATTCCATCGCGGTGTACCTTGCACAGCGGCAGCGGAAATCGGTTTCACCCCAATGGCGTATGCCAGGTGCGCGTATGTAGATGGGGTTTCGCCGCCGATGGTGCAGCATGAGCTCACCCACCGGTTGGTACTCCATCTTGATGCACAGCGGCGCATGCCCGTACTCATGCCGCAATTGAGCTACGACCAATGCAGTCCATAGACAGGTACTGTGCTTTCGCGCGCCGTGCGCGTGATCCGTTGCAGCATACATACCGTACCTGCTATACCACTTGCAATCAAAGCGCATTGCACAAACAAACTTCTCAACCCGCCCTTGTCCCAACTACTGCACCAAACTCACTCGGCCCTGCTCGCACGTGTATTCCGCTCACTTCCTTAGATCAAGTCTGGCCGGCGGTCAAGCCATGACCACGGCGCACAGTGCACGTTACGCACGCTCTCCTGCCCTTACTGTCCAGCACGTGGGCAAGCATCTAGCCGACTGTATCCCGTCCCCGTTGCCCACCTCGCCCCACTGCAAGACACCGCAATGCGGTGCTGCTGCTGCGAGGCTTGGCCGGAGCCGCCGGCCTCGCCGCCATATGCTGGTGTGTGCCCGCGACCGCGACTCGGGGACAGCCATCGGCAGCAACTGCAGGGGGTACGGTCGGCGCGGGCAGAAGCCCAGGGCGACCGTGGCTGGTACTGCCGGTTGCCTGGGTGCTCAACTGCCACAAGTACAATCTCCACTGGCTGGTATTCTCGCTGTGGGAGCCGGCCATGCTGCGGGTGAGGTTTGGCGCCAGGGTTTGGGTCGCTTCGTCATGGGGGCATGTGCGTTGTAGGTGACTCAGCCTAGGGCGCTAGGAGCCACACTAAAACAGCTGGGTGCTCGCTTGTCACGTGTCGTACTAGCAACCGCGTACGGTACCCCAATGCCCAGAGCGAACGCAGAGAGCTGGCTTACGCAGGTACTAAGCGCTAGCGTATCCCATGTCGCATTATCACGTTCATGCGTATGCACGCTGACTGGCTACTCTGTCTGCGTTTATCGCCCGGTGGCCCCTGCAGCTGTCGGTTCGCTATCAAGCGGTTGTTGGCGCTGCCTACGCACCGCCCGCAGCCCTCCTGGCGTTCCGTTTGCACCGCTACGGACAACAGCAGCAGCAGCCGGAGTTGCTGTCAGCTACAGGGAACGGCACCGGCGCCGTTCCGGCGCAGCAGTGGTGCGGCAGGAGCGGATTGTACGCAAGGTTTGGGGGCTGGCGGACGGAGTGCGCCGCCATGGGTGCTGCTGCCGCCTCCGCCGCAGCCTGGCACTCTGCTGTGGTGTTCGCTGTTGGCAACGCGGTGTGCGGGCTGGTGATATCGGTGGTGACGGACCTGGCGGGCAGGGCGGCGTTTGTGGGGCAGCTGATGAAGAGGAGGGGGGCGGCGGAGGGTCAGCGGCAGCGGCAGCAGCAGCAGCAGGCGCGTGAGGGCTGTGAAGCCGAGGACTGAACATCCTGACTCATGCAGCGGACGTGCTAGTAGTACCGTAGCGATTCGAGCAGCGGAGGTATTGCGGCAGGACAAGGAAAAGCGTCGGGCCCCGCGGTAGGGAGCAAGGCCATAGGTTTGGCGTGCAGGCAGCAACATACAGTTGAAATTGAACGAGATCGCACAGTCACTTCCATGCTTCCGGTAGTATGCGGCTGCCACCCGGGACTTGGCTGCGCGCAGCTATACTAAATGGGGCTGCAGAGCGCGCATGGGCGGTGCGATCATAGGGCCCGCATGGGATGGCGTGCACACTGGTTCAGAGCCGTTGGGTGAACTGACATGGATGTCGTGCAAGTGCGTAGGATGGCGTCACGCACAGGAACAGGTCTGTCGCCAACTGAGAAGGGAACGGTTACTGACGCCGCTCCTGTCGTCTGCAGTTGAGACTTGCTACCGTGCGCTTGGGCCCTAATAATCCAAGGAATGAATGCCTGCCTGCTGTCGGCACGGTACAGGAGCGTGTGTAGCGATGCAGTTGCGTGGACAATTTAGCAAATTAGCAAGCAAGCAGGTTCTAGTAGAGGGCGAGGCAAGTGGCATGTCCAGCGTCAGGAGCGTGTGTATGTGTAGTGGACGGGACGCCACGATTGCGTGGGCTTCCCTTTCCAATGGCGTTAGGGTGCTTCCAGTAAGCAATGCCTATGCATCCGACGCGTTGCGAATTATCTGCACGCACAGAGGTGCCAGCTTCCGAAACGGGGTCATGGCGGAGTGGACGGAGGCAGGGATACCGGGGATAAAGGCACTACTGGTAGCCATGCGTGGTATGTGGGGTCAGGTTTGGCAGCCAATTGATGCGGCACGTGGGGTCAAAAAGCCGGTCGCTGGGGTGCGGGACGTGGGGTCAAACCGGGTAGCCGGGATGCGGGATATGGGGTCAAAGGCTCAAAGCCAGTGGCTGAAATAGGTGCACTAGGACCCAGGGTAAGACCAGCCTTTGTACCGGTAGCTCAGGTGCGGGACGGTGTCAGCTACATTAGCTTCAATGCAGGCTGCAGTGTCACTGATTGGCAGCTGAAATGCCCAGCTTAACCCTGGCCCCAGCAGCAACAAGCGGTGTCAGCTTTGTAAAAGCCGGGAGAGTGGGCTGAGCCCTCTTGCTCAGAGGCAGTCGGAGTTGCTTGTGAAGGCCCAGTCCCACGGGCCCACGGGCCCACGGGAACCCCAACCTGCCCTTGCTGGCTGTGATGCTGATTTGGAAGTGCACATAGCCGCGAGTGGGAACAATCAGACAGACACCCCTAGTTGACGAGCCAGCAGAGCTGCAGAATGTGCACAGCATATCATGAATATGAATTTTGCGACAGCCGGCAGCCTAGCCACCGTTTCTTGCATGCCAGCAGCTCAGTTACATATTATATAAGTGCCAGTCATTGGTTTGCGCTAGGACAGCGATCGCATGTTCGCTATGTCCCTGTCGCGAAAGCGTTCTTAGCAAGACGGCTTTTCCTGGCTTCCAGGCCCCTGCCATGGAATTGAAGATCGTTCTAGCTACTAGCTGGTATGCACAGTCGGGCCCAGTTCTGAAACTTTGGTCGACGCAGGCAGGCGCGAAGCAACCACCTTCGAATGCACCCCCCCCCGCGAATGCTGCAGAGCGGCTGCACTTGCATATATGCTGGCCACTACGCAGCTTGCATATGCTTTCTTGTAGGCTACGCTGTCGCTGTGCCACTGATATCCGGCAACTCAGTGAACTCACGCCAGCATCTATCGCAACCAGTACTCAGCAGAAGAGGCGGATTTGATCGTGTGAAGTATCGCCGTGAGGGATAACGTTATGGCTGCTTGGTGCTGCCTTCGCGCAACTCGTTTGGCGAAAGCCTCTTGCAAACGGCGAACCATCTTGGCAAATCACATCATGTAACGGGACAGAATTACCAAAAGTGCTATACGGGGGCTAAGGTGGCTGTCGATAAATGCAGTGCCACAAGCGTTGCAAACCCCTGAGGGTGCGTTGGGGTAAGGGCCAGTCGGGGTGGGGTAGCTACCGTGCTGTCTATTCTTGTTTCGTTTTGCCCATCCCGTTTAGTGAGGGAGTGTCTTGCCATGTGGCCCTTCTAGCGACCTAGTTTTGGGGTGTCCTTGCATCAAGCACGGCCCCTTGCATGTACATGGACTTTGCATGCCTACACCTGTAACCCTTGCTTCCTCCCCTGGGGCAAGCCGTACGCAACCCTTCTCGGCGCACAAATCTTGGCCTCTACATACGCTGCGGAACTGGACCAAGGGTCCTTGCGTACACGGGTGCGACTGTGAGTATGTGTTTCCTTACCTTGCACGTTTACCGATACCATTGCCCCGGACGGCATCTGCTTTGCCTTCCACGGACGTTGCCTGCCGTCGCGCAGTGACGAGCACGGTTCACACACGTCTAGGTTGTACCGGTCTGCGTAAGGGAGCTCTGCGTATCCCCATGTAGTGCAGGTGGGCCGGCTGCTGGTGGCCGCCGGCTGCCGTGTGTTGACTGGCGGCGAGGGCAGCGTCATGGAGGTGGCGCAGCGGGGGGCCCGGTCGGCGGCGGGCTACAGGGAGGGCGACAGCATGTCAGTGCTGAGGCAGGGAGGCGGCGGTGGCGGCGGTGGCGGCGGTAGACTCAGTAGCGGAGCTGCAGGGCGGATGTCTGCATTGCCACAGGTGAGTGGGTGAGTCCATGCAGGTTTTGGGAATCATGGGCAGCATGTAAGGTTGCGACCAGCTGCATTGATAAACACTGCATGAGCCAAGAGGTGAAGCGCTGCGCACGTGCCACCGGCACGACACGGGTGCCTGGAATAGCACCGGTCTGCTGCCGTACTTAGCTTAGGCCAGCCAGTCAGAGACAATGGGCAGATTGACAGCTTGAGCAATTCGTAAAACTTGCTTGACCTCTGTCCGCAGGCTTTGGCCACGCGCGCAACTGCATCATACTGGATGTCCTGGACGGCATCGTACGGCCGTTTGAGGGGCAGGCGCTGGACGGGCGGCTGCCGCTCGGCAGAGAGATGGTGGGTGTGGCCAGTGCCGAGGAGGCGGTGGGGGCGGGGCTGTGGATGCCAGAACTGATTAAGCGGGTGGTGTGAGGGACAGGAAGGATTCCAGGTCACTATTTACAGTCAAGGGTGAGTGGCGAGGAGGCAGCAGGGAAGGCTTTATGCGGTAGCGGCATGGGTCAATGACGCGTGCGGGGTGCACTCGCAAGTGCGGCGCGGTTGCTACTGCAGGCCTCGGGTTAGGAGGCGTTCACCGTGGGCGTTCACTGCGGGCATTAACGGCCACATGAGGCTACAGGCTACGGTACATACGGCTGATGGGTACTGGAGGCGTGCAGTCAAGGAGCGCGCAGCCTGCCTCGGTTTCTGCTTGATCGTTCGTGGCGTCAGGTGACGTCCACCGTAGGGTCCGTCCTGTCGCGCGACCCATGGGTCCGAAATTATGGACGGATGGCCACGCATTGCTTCTCTGCGCCGTATGCCTACAAACGTAAAGGCAGGCAATTGGCATTTTGCATTTTATGTTAAAATCCAGGTGTGTGGCCACACGGTTCTTACTGGTCCCGACACATGAAAGGCGGTTGAACGGAGTCATATAACGTAAGTAGCACATTGGCCGGCAAGCATCTTTTCGTTGGGCTGGAGATACTGTTTCCATAACAGGACGCCCAACGTTGGAAAAAACCGGCCGATGATTTCTGTCCTTTTCGATATAATTTTAATGTTGAGCCTGCAACATACTTTGCGACGATGTCCTCAACGGCAGAGGCTGACAGCGGTGGCTCTGCCGTAGTCACAGCTGACTCGGATTTACGAGCCCCTTGCGCACCCGTCCGCAAGTACTACGTGCTTCAAAGGCCGCGGTGGGGCCCAGCAATAATACCGATGACCCAGCCACGTTGCCACCAAAGGGATCCCACTCACCGTACACCCTTTTCATGCGTCATTACCCTCTCGTCCCAACGGAACCTTGTCCGCCTGCCTACGGAAGGACTGCACCAGCAGTGCACACAAGGCAATAACTAAACAGTTACAGCTCACACAGGAACCATTTTTCCGCCGACAGTGCTCAAATGAATCTGCCACATTGACAAAATGAAACAGCACGTGAGCCAGCCGCTCTTGCATGGTAACGCCGAAAGTCGTGATGACAGGCAACATGAGGCACAACCAGCGGCACCTTCTGCAAGCGGCGAGGAACCTAAGCTGAGGGCTGGGCGTCTCGGCCACATTTCGCACCGCCTCGGCTCGCGGGCTCTGGCGGCGACCTCGTCGGTCCCGCTCGCACAAACTGGAGCTCCGCTGTCGTTCTCATCCTGGTTTGCGTGCCAAGCACATCTGCTGGACATCAAACTCCTGACCTTGGAGCTCATCGTCATCAACTTGACAAACCTCCCCAAGGTCATCTTCAAATTACGCTGCCTGCCGGTCGCCGGAAGCCTGCATGCGGCATTTCAGGCAAGATTTGCTCTCGTTCCAGCCATCTCAGCGTACCCTGATAACTACAAGGATGTGCGGCTGACCCCAGTACAGTAATCTTTGCCGCTCGGTCCGGGCGCACCTGCGCAGTCCGAGGTATCATTGCCGTTACGCACGCGTGCTCTTGCCCCTTTTTTGGGGCAACGACAAAGCGAGGATTGCCCCATCTTGCGCAGCGAGACGAAGGGAGACGTTGCTTGAACTAAGAAAAGTTTTGTTGTGCATAACTTCCACAGTTGGTTTTCCTGCTACACGTGTGACTCGCTGCCAATGCTTCTTGCCGCTGTACCTCTCAACTGACTGCGGCGACCTCTGCCCCCGCCCGCAGGACGCCTTCCTTCCTCCCACCCACCCCTACGCAGCCCGCGCCGACGCGCGTCTGGCCTCCTTCCCCTGCGCCGCCCCCCACCCGCAGCAGCTGCTGCACGCAGTCGTCAGCGGGGCCCTCACCGACCCATGGGTCAGGGTGCGCACGGGGGACTACGGCAACCTGGCTCTCATTGTCACGCAGCTGCTGGCCATCCTGGTCGCCGTGCTGCTGCCACGTGCCTACGTGCGTGTACGGCACTGGCTGCTGTTTGCCGTAAACGCGGCCTTACTGGTGGGCGCCGCCGCCTCGGTGGCTTGGACGCCGGCGGCGCTGCTACCGGTGGGCGCGGCGTCGCACCTGGGGCACTACTGGGGCAGCATCATGGTGCTGTACCTCGCCTGGAAGTCGGTCTATGTGCTCAGGGTAAGCGTTTGTGATACTGCCCTGGGAGGTGAATGGACTGCGCTTCTGCTGCATGGGCCCTCACGGCATCTGTGATTCGTAGTGCCCATACACAATGGCCCGTGGATGGGTCAGTAAGCCCATTCTGCATCCTTGCCCATCCTGTATCCTTGCAAGCAGGTCCCCGCGTCGCACCAGCTGCTGTTCGGCCTGCTACTGTGGCTCATGACCATGGCCGTTATGCCAGCCGTACGGACGTCGCTGTACCCGGAACCAGCCGCCTCAGTTCATGACGTCCAAGGCGACACCCCGTCCACGACCACACGGTTCACCCACCAGCCACAGCACTACAAGGGCAGGGTATCCCTGCTGCAGCAGCTACTGCAGGGTCCTGCCCTGTGGACTGCCGTACTCTCCTTCATAGTCATGGTCGTGCTGCCGTACGTCATCGCACGCGCCTGGGAGCGGGCCACGCTGTGGCCAAGGTACCGCGCGTACGTGACGGCTGTTACCGAGGCTGCAGTGGCCGGCGGGACCAACCGCGGTGGTTGCCGTACCCAGCAGGCAGACGGCGGCGGTGCGGAGGAGCTCCAAGACAGGAAGGATGCAATGAGGAGCAACTCTCAACCAGCTGGTGGTGCACAGCGCTCCCGGGCGGCAAGCAGGGGCAGTGGCGGCAGCCCGCGTGGCGAGGAGGCCGGGCCGTCGACCGCCACACCTGCCGCTGGAGCTGATGCTGATGGGGCTGGCTGCCGCAACGGCAACAGTGCGCACAGTGCCGCAGATCCCCTGGAAGGAGGCACCTCCACACGGTCGGCGCCCAAGACTGCGGGCCTCCCTTCGGCACTGTCCGTCGGGGACGGAGGCGGCACAAGGGGGGTTAGCAGAAGCGTGGCGGGAGCGGCCGCAGCAACTGCAGACACCGCCAGCGCAGCGCCGTGCGCCAACAGCCCAACCAAGGCGACCTACGCCACCTCAAACCCTATGCACCAAGGCAGCGAGCAACAGGAGCAGCAGCAGCAGCGGCAGCAGCAGCATGATCCGGAGCGCCGGGAGCAGTCACGGCAAGCTGATGGAGGCTCTGTTTCGTCACCACATCACCCTGACACCTCAGCTCCGCTGCTGCACAGCCTACACCCGCGTCACCCCTGGCTCGACATCGGCCTGCTGATGCCGGCGGCAGCATCGCACAATACGGCATCGCTTGACAGCAGCAGGCTACGCCTGAACGTCGGTGGCAGTGCCAGCGGCAGCGGTATCGTCAACACCAGCATCGCGGTTCACAGCGGCTCCAGGAGTAGCCCATGCAGCCCGCTGTACGGCAACCTGTCGCCGTACAGGACGAAGGCGCTGAGCGTGAAGGTACCCCTGCGACGCGAGCTGGGTTCCGGCGCTTCCCAGCACGACAGCTTCCCCGCAGCTTCCGCTCGGGTGGTAAATGCTGTTAACGCCGCCATTGCCCGCCACAACGCCGCCGCAGCGGCGGCGGCTGCGGTAGCGTCCAGCGCTACAGGGGCGCTGGTCGGTGCAGTGGGGCAGGCCCCGGACGCTGCCGCCTCCAGCCTCGAGGGCACGCTGCCACGTGTCGTGCCCCTGTCGTGCGTGTGCGTGGAGGGCTGCGTGCACCTGCTGTTGCTGGTGCAGGAGCATGCGGGGGGTGGCTACGGGGCGGCAGAACTGGATGTAGACCAGCTGCAGCAGCACGCGGGCATGGACATCGATGGCGCAGGTGGTGCGGTGATGCAGCACGCCACCATTGGGTTCGGCAGCAGCTGGGGTGCGAATGGTGCGGGTGAGGAGAGGGGGTTGGAGGTGGACATGGACGCAGCTGTGGAGGCGGCTGTGCTTGGCATGCTCAACCAAGGCACGGCGGACAGGGCTGCGGACGGTATTGGCGGCAGCGGAGGCTTGGGCTGCGGGGGCGCAGCAGGGCTGGCGGCGGTGTGGCCGCCGGCCGTTGCCGCTGATGACCGGAGCAATGGCCGAGCCCCAGTAGACGTCACAGAGGCAGGGAGTGCAGCAGCACCAGCCGGGCCAGAGGAGGGGCGGGACGCGGCTGACAGCGGGGCGGAGGTGGTGGTGGCGTGCGGGTCCTCGCTGCTGCGTGGCCTGGAGGCCGTGCGGTGTGTAGTGGCGGGGCAAGGCGCTGGGGTCGGAGCGGCGGCTGAGCTGCAGCTTGGCAGTGGTGGCGGCGTGGAGCCGTTTGGGCAGGGGCCGGAGCGGGGGCGGGTGTACTTGGACTGCATCGTACCGGTGGCGGTGGAGGCAGAGCAGCAGCAACAGCAGCTGCTGCTGCCGCAGGGAGAGGGTGAGGCTGCTGCAGCAGCTGCGGAGAGGGTGACGCATCTCAGGTAAGCCGTTACCTTATTGCCTGCTAGTGTCCTGCTAGAGGGCCGTGCTGCTGCCTGGTATCTGTTGCGGTGCACGCGCCCGTTTTGCGGCAATACTGCATGAGCGCCCACATCGGATCCCACAGGCTCCAGCTGCCCCGCTCCGCGCTGCTGAGCCCTGGCGTCCTGGCGCTGCACCTCCTGCCGCCGCCACCTACCAGCACCCCACCGGACCACCCCGCCCCAGTCCCATCCGGACCACCTCCTGCGCACTACTTCCACCCCCACGCTCCGCTGTGCTTCCTGCCGCTGCTGGTGCTGCCCGCCACCGCCGCCCGCGAGGTGGCGCAGCTGCACGCGTACGCCGTGGCCAGGGAGCTGGGGTGGGGGCAGGAAGGGCAGGGGTTTGAGGAGGGCATGGAGCAGCTACAGCAAGGACTCGTCGAGGGTGATGCAACCTACACCACCCGCGTCAGCGACATGCTGACGGGCGCACGTGGCTGCGTTGCAGCGGGAGCTGCGGCGGCCGCACTGCACGGCAACGGGATGTACAGCCTGTCGTTCGACTTTGGTGCGCTGCTGGATTTGCCGTACAATACGGCACGTGGCGGTGCCCCCTCCCCCGACCCGCGGGTCTTCTCTGGCGTGCTGCGGCTGCTTGCGGAGCAGGGCATGGGGGCCTGCCTGCGGATGGGGCAGGGGGCGATGCAGCGGGCGGGGGTGCGGCTGGAGGCAGGGGACGGCGGAGCAGCCGGGATGGGTGCAGGGGTAAGGGCCCCGGCAGAGGACCATGGCATCTCCATGGGCGCCATGCGAGGCGCCAGCGTAGAGGGCCCCAGTGGCGCAGGCGACCAGGGCCTGTTGGTGCAGGGCAGCCTGGAGTGTGAGCAGCAGCAGGACACGCAGGACAGCCCATTTCGCACCCCTGGTTCCGTACCGGAGGCGCACGGCCAAGGCAGCATTCTCGTCGACACTGCGCACGTGCGGCCCTTCGCACAGGCTTCGTGTAAAGGCACAACAGCCGGCGCTGGGCCGTCGGTACCGCGCTCCCCTGACCACTCCACGCCACCGCCCCTTCAGCACCCGCTCCTTCCGGCCCCGCCCCCGCACGGCCCGAACTGGCGCTGGTGGCTCCGCACCCTGCTGCTGGGCTTCCAGCCCGCAGGCCTGGAGGCCACGTACCAGCGCACCTTCAAGGCCGCCCGCTGCTGCGCCTGCGACTGCGCCGCTCTGGCCCTGCACGTGGCAGCCGCCACTGTCAGTGGGGTGCGGACGGCGAGGAATGGCGGGGAGCACGGAGGCGGGCAGCAGGACGCCGACTGTGCTGCAGGCGTGTGCGGGGTGCACACGTGCCCCCCGTCCGTGGGCGCACGTGGCGGCTACGACCCGCAGCTTGCGAGCCAGGTGCTGTGGATGGGCGGCAACCTGCTGTCCCTGCTGCTGATGGCGCTGACGCCGCTGCACGCCCGGTGAGAGCGCAGAGCGTAACGTCCATGCTCTGAGACGTGTCGTGAGGTTTTGGGGGGTGGGGGCTCCGTCGGGGTGTTACGCCCGCTCCTTCAGTGCGCATGCCTGGTGTCTTATCCTTGCGTGGTGCCGATACGCCACACATAGCTCACGCTAATTGCCTATGATGCTGGTTCTGGCGTGCATTGCCAGCCTTGTCGCGCAGTCCAGCCGTCATCCTGCAGTACATCCGGTACATGCTGTTACATCCCCACCGAAACACTCTGTTTCCCCACCCCGCCAACCACAGGCACCGCAACGCCGCGCTGCTGCTGCGTGGCTTATTCAGCGCCGCCGCACTCACCGCCATCACCTGGACCGCGCCCGTGGCTCCGGAAACGGCGGTGGGCATACTCGGCGGCGCAGCCAGCCACACGCGGCCCTGGTTCCTGGTGCCGGATGGCTGGGTCATCAACTGCCAGCGCTACAGCCTGCACTGGCTGCTGTTCTCCCTGTGGGACCCGGCAATGCTGCAGGTGGGTGCGGGTGCGGAGTCGGCTGCAAATACGATTGCGCATGTTGGCGCCAGCTGCAGCGCGGCCCTAGGGGTAGTGTGGTGGTCAGTCAGTTGCTTGGAGGCTGTGAGCTGAAGGCGTTCCTAGGAGTAAACGCATACATGCTTAGCATTTCAACCCGGCCCAGCCCCAGCCCAGCCCTCAACCGGATGGATCTGCTCCTGAGCTGCTGCATGGTCCCAGCCCCAGCAATGACCACTGCCTTGCGATAATGGACGAGTAACAGCCTGTATGTTGCTCTCGTGGCCCTGCCCGCGACCTCCATAAGTTACAGGCTGTGCCCTTGTTGGCAGGTGTGCGGTTGCGCCCACCTACGCGGTGGTAGTTGGCCCACAGTAGGACTGCGCTGCGCCAGCACGCACGCGCTCTACATGCGTCCCTCTGCTGCCCCGTGCTTCCCTGCTGCTGACGTGCACCCTTGCTGGCTGTGACGCCTTCCCTACCCGCACCCCCCAGCTGTCGCTGCCGCTCCAGGCGGTGGTCAGCGCGGTGTACCTGGTGCCGGCGGCGCTGCTGCAGCTGCGGGTGCACCCCGCCGCCGCAGCCGCAGCCGTGGGGGAGGGGCATGGAGGTGGAGGTGGTAGTGGCGGCAATGCCGCCGCCCGGCGCGCCGCTGTGGTGTACGCTGTGGGCACCGCGGTGTGCGGGCTGGTGATATCGGCGGTGACGGACCTGGCGGGCCGACTGGCATTTATGGAGGAGCAGCAGCGCAGGGGGACGGCGAGGGGCAGCAGCAGCAACGGACGGGATGGGATGCAGTGGGAGCATGCCGGCGCAGAAGTTGTGCAGAAGGCGGAGATCAGCCCGAAGGCGCATAAGGGGCGAGAGGGCAAGGATGGGGCTCGTGTGAGGGGATCAGTGCGGAGGTAGCGCGCGCGGCGAGGGTGGCGGTGCGCCCCCGTGTGGAGTGTGGCGGGCAGCAGCGGCGGCGGCCATGGCGCACGACCGGTGGTAGGCGTGGCGCCCTGGTGCCCACTGCGCAGCGGTGAGCGAGAGACGACGCAGAGGGCAGCATACACAAGACGGCATATAGGAGAAGTGCGATTGTCCGCACCAACTATGAATTGAAGAACAGCGACAGGCTTGCACTGTTGCACAGATGGTACTCCCGGCTATGTAGAGCAGTGCTATGGCAATGCTTACTTAAATTAATGGCTGCGTGGTGCCGGCTTGCTTCGTGGCTTCTTGCACACCGCATCGTACACGTAGCGGATCGTGTTCCCTCAGCCGGATACGGTCAACGCCTGGTCAGCAGCGCCGGCTATAAGGCGCATGGATCCTGTAGGCAAAGACCTGGCTTGGCAGGTGGCACACAAAGCTTAGATAGAAAGACCTAAATTTGCTAGTATAGTATCCTTCTTACGTGCGTATGTAACTGTTGAGGAGTCTTGTAGCTGTACGAGCTACGAGGTTGCATGTATTGCAGGATTACGTAAGCAGCACGCCCAGCGGGCAATGGGCAACGAGCAGCGCTGCAGCGGAAGTCGAAGCCACCAAAGCGCCCGGCGTGGACGTTGGTTTGTGTAGCAGTCTGGCTTTGCCCAGGAATGAAGTAAGGGGCAGACAGTGGCACTAGCACATTTTTGCGGCTTGCGACAGCGATGCAGGGTAGTCCTACATGGCGAGGATCTGGGCTCCGGGGTTTCGGAGGGCTGGGCGCACGTCAGCAAGTCATCAGCGAGCTCATCAGCTGACACAAACCGGCGGAGGGTGAGGTGACCCATGGTTCAGCCTGTGGTGCCAACACGGCGCCCTGCTTCTTGCAACCACCTGACACATTAAACAATTGCCACGGTAGCGTTTGAACAGGTTTGAAGGTTTGATATAGTATGGCTGCAGAAATGTGCGCTCGCTGGGATGGACTGTATGGGTGGCATGGGCGTCCAACGGACCTCTTCGTGTCTTGGAATGCTGCTGACTGGGTCGCAAAACTCACACTAACTCACACTGTACTTTCGCCTTGCGTACACTGCAAGTCTTCTAGATTCTTGTTGAGGCCGGGATGAAGGAATTACCTGTTTCATTACGGGATGTCCCAGCGGAGCCTTGGAGCCTGTCATATGAACATCAGCCAGCAGTGCACACAAGGCAAAACTGAACAGTAACAGCTCACACGAGAAATACTATACCACCTCCAGTGCTCATATGATACTGTCACGTTGACAAATGAAACAGCACGTGAGCCAGCCGTTCTTACGTGACCACGCCGAAAGCTGTGAGGGCAGGCACGACAAGGGACAACCAACGACAGCTTGCGCAAGCGGGAAAGAACCTAAGCAGAGGGCGGGTCATTTCGGCTCCAACGCGCGCCGCTTCGGCTCGCGGGCTCTGGCGGCGACGACCTCGTCCGTCTCGCTCGTACAAACGGGAGCCCCGCTCTCGTTCTCATCCTGGTTTGCGTGCCAAGCACGGCTACTGGACATCAGACTCCTCGCCTTGGAGCTCATCGTCGTCAACTGGACAAACCTCCCCAAGGTCATCTTCAAAACACGCTGCCTGCCGGTCGCCGGAAGCCCGCACGCGGCATTTCAGGTAAGAGTTGCTCGCGTTCCAGCCAATCCACTGTACCTTGACCGTTGCAAGGATGTGCGGCTTGCCCAGTACCGTAGCCTGCCGCGCGCGGTTCCGGGCTCACCTGCGCAGCGCGGCGCCGCTCCGCAACGAGATATGTTCGCCATTATGCAATTGTGAAGCATATTGACAACTTCAACAGATGCGTTTTCCTGCTACACGTCCGACTCGCTGCCAATGCTCGCTCCTTACCAGTACCTTCGACCTCTGCCCCGGCCCGCAGGACGCCTTCCCTCCTCCCACCCACCCCTCCGCCGCCCGCGCCGACGCACGCATCTTCTCCTTCCCATGCGGCGCCCCCTACCAGCAGCAGCTGCTGCACGTGGTCGCCAGCGGGGCCCTCACCGACCCATGGGTCAGGGTGCGGGCGGGGGACTACGGCAACCTGGCCCTCGTTGTGTCCCAGCTGCTGGCCATCCTCGTCGCCGTGCTGCTGCCGCGTATCTACGTGCGTGTACGGCACTGGCTGCTGTTTGCCGTGAACGCTGTCGTACTGGTGGCCGTCGCCGCCTCGGTGGCGTGGACGCCGGCGGCGCTGCTGCCGGTGGGCGCGGCGTCGCACCTGGGGCCCTACTGGGGAAGCGTCATGGTGCTGTACCTCGCCTGGAAATCGGTCTACGTGCTGAGGGTGAGCGTTCGTAGATGTATGATACATGATACTGCCCTGGGGGGCAAATTGACGGGGCTTTTGCTGCATGGGCCCTTGCGGCATTTTCTCAATTTATCGTGCCCATACACAGTCGGCGCGTTTGGCTGCTGGTTGTGCCACTGCTACCCCATGCCGCCATACCTGTCACCTTGCGGTCCCGCCTCATATGTTTGCAATCATGGCCGTGAATGGCTCACTCAGACTATCCTTGCCCGTTCTGTGTCCTTGCAAACAGGTCCCCGCTTCGCACCAGCTGCTGTTCGGCCCTGTGCTGTGGCTCATGACCATGGCCGTCATGCCGGCCGTACGGGCGTCGCTGTACCCGCCGCCGCCTGCCTCAACTCATGATGCTCCAAGCAACACCCTACAAGACGGGCCCGAGACTACACTGCTCACCGACCAGCTTCAGCACCACATGCGCTTCGTGTCCCTGTTGCAGCAGCTGCTGCAGGGTCCGGCCCTGTGGATTGCCGTACTCTCGTTTTTCGTCACGGCCGTCCTGCCATACGCCATCGCACGCGCCTGGGAGCGGGCAGCGCTGCGGCCCCGGTACACCGCGTACGTGACTGCTGTTGCGGAGGCTGCAGGGCCCGGCGGTGGGAACAACCGCAGCGGTTGCCGTACCCAGCAGGCAGACGGCGGCGGTGAGGCGGAGGTCCGGGTCGGGAAGGACGCGGTGGGGAGCGATTCGCAACCAGCGGGTGGTGCACAGCGCTCCCGCGTGGCAAGCAAGAGCAGCGGCGACAGCCCGCCAGCAGCTAGGGGTGCGGGGCCGTCAGCCGCCACACCGTTCGCCGCGGCAGCTGAAGCTGACGCTGAAACTGCTAGCTGCAGCAGCGGCAACAGCGCGCACAGTGCCGCAGGTCCCCTGGACGGAGGCACCTCCGCACTGTCCGTGCCCACGTCTTCGAGCCTTCCCTCGGCATGGTCCGTCGGGGACGGAGGCGGCACGGGGCGGGGTAGCAGCAGCGTGGCGGGGGCGGCCGCAGCAACTGCAGACACTGCCGGCACAGCGCACAGCCCAACCAAGGCGACCTATGCCACCTCAACCCCTACCTACCAGGACATCGAGCATCAGCAGCACCATGATCCCGAGCGCAGGGAGCAGGCAGGACATCAGCTTGCCGATGGAGGCTCTGGTACTTCACCACATCACCCCACTACCTCAACTTCGCTGCTGCACAGCCTACACCCCCGTCGCCCCTGGCTCGACATCGGCCTGCTGATGTCGGCGGCAGCATCGCATAAACCGGCATTGGTTGACAGCAGCAGGCAACGCCTGAGCAGCAGTGGAAGTGCCAGCGGCAGCGGTAACATCAACGCCAGCAGCATGGTCTGCGGCGACTCCAGGAGCAGCCCATGCAGCCCGCTGTACGGTGATCTGTCGCCGTACAGGATGAAGGTGCTGAGCGTCAAGGTGCCATTGCGGAACGAGCTGGGTTCCGGTGCCTCCGAGCACAGCAGCTTCCCGGCAGCTTCCGCTCGGGTGGTGGAAGCCGCCAACGCCGTCATTGCCCGCCACAATGCCGCCGCAGCGGCGGCGGCAGCGGTGGCGGCGGGAGCATCCGGCGCTACAGGGGCGCTGGCCGGTGCAGTGGGGCAGGTCCCGGACGCTGCCGCGTCGAGCCTCGAGGGCACGCTGCCACGTGTCGTGCCCCTGTCGTGCGTGTGCGTGGAGGGCTGCGTGCACCTGCTGCTGCTGGTGCGCGAGTATGCAGGGGGTGGCTACGGGGTGGCCGAACTGGATGCAGACCAGCTGCAGCAGCATGTGGGCGTGGACAACGACGGGGTAGATGGTGCGGTGGTGCGGCACACCACCATTGGGTTCGGCGGCAGCTGGAATGCGGATGGTGCCGAGGAGGAGGGTGGGTTAGAGATAGAGGCGGCTGTGCTTGGCATGCTCAACCAGGGTGCCGGGAACAGCAATGCGGACGGTGATGGCGGCGGCGGAGGCTTGGGCAGCGGCGGCGCAGCAGCGCTGGCGGCGGTGTGGCCGCCGGCCGTTGCCGTTGATGACCGGAGCATTGGCGGCGCCCCAGGACACGTCACAGAGGCAGGATATGCAGCAGCACCAGCCGGGCCAGAGGAGAGGCGGGACGCGGCTGACAGTGGGGTGGAGGTAGTGGTGGCGTGTGGTGCGTCGCTGCTGCGTGGCCTGGAGGCGTTGCGGTGTGTGGTGGCGGGGCAGGGGAGCGGGGGAGGGAACGGGGCGGCGACTGGGGAGGCTACGGCCCAGGGGCGGGTGTACGCGGACTGTGTTTTGCCGGTGGCGTCTCCGGCGGAGGAGCATGGACAGCAGCAGGGGCCAGTGGGAGCGACGGGTGCGGGAGGCGTTGCGGAGGAGCGGGTGGCTCGTTTCAGGTGGGACTGCTGGGCTGTCATACCTGCAGCAACCGGCGCCGGCACTGCTGGGTTCAATCTTCACTGACTGCACGTGTTTGTCTGGGGCCAAGCTGCACGGGAAAGCTTGACGACGTTGTAGGGGTGTGTTTTACAAGTGTGACGTTTCTATAACTGTTGCGAGTTGCGCCCCTCATTGCTGTTCCGCAGGCTGCAACTGCCCCGCGCCGCGCTGCTCAGTCCCGGCGTCCTGACGCTACACCTGCTGCCGCCGTCACCCAAGGCACCCGCAGCAAGCCCGTCGGGCCAACATACACCCGCCCCGTCCGGCCCGCATCCGGCCCCCTACCCCCACGCCCCGCTGTGCTTCCTGCCGCTGCTGGTGATGCCCGCCGCCGCCGCCCACGAGGTGGCGCAGCTGCACGCGTACGCCGTGGCAAGGGAGATGGGGTGGGGTGAGCAGGGGCACGGGGAGCAGGGGGAGGGAGGGGAGCAGCTACAGGGTACCGCCGAGGGCAATGCGACCTACACCAGCAGGGTCGGCCACCTGCTGGCGGGCACACGTGACGCCACTGCAGCTGAAGCCGCGGCGGCCATAGCTGCCCTGCACCGCAACGGCATGTACAGCCTGTCGTACGACTTTGGGGCGCTGCTGGACCTGCCGTACCCTACGGCACGTGGCAGTGCCCCGGACCCGTGGATCTTCTGTGTCGTGCTGCGGCTGCTGGCGGAGCAGGGCATGCGGGCCTGCCTGCGGATGGGGCTGGGGGCGATGCAGCGGGCGGGGGTGAGGCTGGAGGCAGGGGGAGGAGGCGGAGCAGCCGGGACGGAGGCCGGGACCGCACGGAGGGACGATGACGGGGAGGTGACAGTTGACGCCGCTGTGCAGTTGCTGCTCGATCGGGCGGCAGCTGGACGCTTCCAGATGGGCCAGCCCACACAGGCGGAGGATGCGGCCGAGGATAAGTGCCGTCCTGGAGGAGCAGGGTGCACGCGGACTTGCGAGGAGCACGAGGCAGGTGTAGCAGCTGCTGGTGGCGCCGGCGCTCCCGGCGCACGAGCTGTCCCCAGGTCATATCCCCAGCGCCTCAAGCAGCCTCCTCCAGAGGCGGCAGCCACAGCGGGCAACATAAAAAGCGCTTCTGCGTCGACGTCCTTCCTCTTCTCCTGCCGCTGCTCAACCACTCCTCCATCTCTTCCTACGCCACCCCCGCCTGGCGCACCCCCGCCGCGCGGCCCTAACTGGCGCTGGTGGCTGCGCGCCCTGCTGCTGGGCTTCCAGCCCACAGCCCTGGAGGCCGCATACCAGCGCTACAAGACAGCGCGCTGCTGGTCCAGCGACCGGCTGGCCTTGTTTACCCACGCGGGCATGGCTATCATGACCCTGGTTCGCATGCTGCGGGAGGGCGGAGGAGCAGGGGCCGGGGGCGCCGCATGCCAAGCGCACGGTGCTGCTGGCGGTGCACGTGGGGCACACCTCTACGACCCGCAGCTGGCGGCCCATGGCCTGTGGCTGGGCCTCAGCCTCACGTCCCTGCTTGTGGTGTTGACACCCCTGCACGGCAGGTGAGCGGCTGCCCCGTCATTTTGTCCTTGCCTTACACCAGCCATATCCGTTACTGCGGCACCTCACTGATGGGGTCTTTGGGGGATTCAGGCCATCTTCCCACCTTTCCCAGAAGGCACAATCTCCACATGTTCACTCCACATGGCGTGCGGCCGCGAAGTCCACAAGCTGATAGTTGCCGTCCCGCGGCCGAGTTGCTGTCAGGTGCCGCTGAGCCGCACACCGTGCACTGCGTGCGATGCTTTCCACCAGCAACACATGGTACCACGTACTCGCATACCGTGCCAAGGTTGAACGTTCCATGGACCGATTCTCAATTTCTGTCCTCCCCCACGACCCCACCGCTAGGCACCGCAACGCAGCGCTGCTGCTTCGCTGCCTGTCCAGCGCCACCGTACACACAGCCATGTTGGCAAGCGCCCTGACGGTGGCTGCGGCGCCAGATACTGCAGCAGCAGCGGCGTGGGCGGGCGGCACGGCAAGCGCCGGACGCCCATGGCTCGTGCTGCCCGATGCCTGGGTGCACAGCTGCCAAAAGCACAACGTCCACTGGGTGATTTGGTCGCTGTGGGAGCCAGCCATAATGAGGGTGAGCCTGAACAGCACGTGGGGCTTGTGCTCTGTGGGCGCGTAGGTACCTGCGTGTGACCTTATCGGTACCTAGGTCATGTGGATTGCGATCCCGTGCGCTGCCGTGGCGAGCGGTCTGTTCCGCACGCATACGAGTGCGGCCAAAGCAACATGCCTTACGCAAGCCTGCACTGCTGTGCGCTGCTGCTGTGCTGCCACTGGGGTCCCGCCACCGAGGGCAACTGGCTTAAACTGTTCACCGGACCACGCCCACCGCAGCTGTCGGTCCGTTTCCAAGCGGCCCTTGGCGCTGCCTACGTGCCGGCCGCTGCCCTTCTGGAGCTCCTGCTGCACCGGTACGGACAGCAGCAGCAGCAGCAGCAGCAGCAGAGTGCGCTGCAGTCAGTCGCAGGGGGCAGCGGCGGTGCCATTCCGGGGCAGCAGGGGAGCGGTGGCAGCGGCGGTGTGGCAGCGCTTGGCGGGTGGCGGACGGGGTGCACCGGCGTGGGTGCTGCTGCCGCCTCCGCCGCCGCGTGGCGCGCCGCCGCTGTGTTCGCTGTGGGCAACGCGGTGTGCGGGCTGGTGGTATCGGCGGTGACGGACCTGGCGGGGCGGATGGCGTCTGTGAAGGAGCTGCGGTGTAGGGGGACGGCGGCGGTGGTGGGGCAGCAGCAGCAGCTGCAGGACGACGCCAGCTGCCGTGGCGGCGCTGTGGAGAGCAGCTTGTCGTTGAAGGAGAAGTTGAAGGAGTGATATGCTACACAGCGAAACAGGGCTTCTAAGGGTCAGGTTCAAAGGAGCGTAGCAGTAGTACCGGTGATGCGTAGTAGCTAGTCCTGCTGCACAAGGTGGGCACCACTGTCACTGGCGGCCGTAATGCCTGTACCCATGCATTGGACCGCCCTCAATGCAAACAAGAATGTCTGCTGTACAATATGGACAGAAATCCATGTCGAGAAGGAAAACGCTGTTGCAAATGTGGAGGTACTGAGTGGTAGCAATCAACGCCTGACAAACCAGCATGCAAGGGGATATTGTACGGCGCACTGGTACAATGAGTTACCTTGGATATTGTGGAGTTGAGTAGTGCACGCACTCACAGCATTATTATTGCGGGATTGCGCGGCATGGCAGTGCCGGGAGTCTCTTAAAGTGTGGCAAGTGGCGAGGATGCCGTACGTTAGTACGGGAGGAGGCTGGGGAGTTGGCACGCCGTCACTACTGGTTGGCATACCACATACACTCACAGCTGCGAGAATGATGAGGAGGCATGGCCGCCAGACTGCCATTGAGCAAGGACTGTTGCCACCTGTTGCTTGCGTGCTGTTGTTGAGACATGCTTTTGGCCAACCGCTCAAACGGTGACCTCTCCTGCGGCTAACTAATGCTGCTGTGCACGGCGCGCCGGCGCTGCCGTATTCCAGAGGCATTTGCTTCCCTGAGCTTCCCTTAATCTGCTGGCTGGTATCGTATGTAAGTTTGCGTCTTTGAACCATGTTGGAATCGGCATTGCAGAACTGTAGCGTCTGCATGCAGCAGGTTTGCCTTCACTGCATGTGTGTTTGTCGAGTGGTCCAGTCTGGTCCCAGGTATGATGTTGCCTACCTTTGCCTACCTGTGGAGTCGTCGTACGCTCCCACCTTGCGTGCTTCTACCACATCGATGACCTACTGTATGTTCGCAGCTGGCACAATGTCTCGGCATAACAGCGCAACGTGTTGCCACATAATGATTGCTTTGACTAGGCCTATGAGCGCGGAGATGCAGGGCTTCTGTGTTTGTGTTGAAGGCGGTTCGTTATTAGTTGCAGCGTGTTGGCGTGTGTTGAATTACGGGCCTGTAGGCCGGACAGCCACGTGCCAGCGAAGGGCTCGGATGGCCCGCAGAGATAGAAGCTGGAATGGCGTGGACACACGGTCGGAGGGTGATTTCGAGGGGGATGCCCAGGGGCTTGTCCAGGCGCTAGAGGGTCCACGAGAGGACCCCGCCCTGCCCGTGCCAACCCGGCAGTCGACCTCCGTGCCCTTCCTTCTTACGGCAACGGCACAAGAAACACAATAAGCAACCATGACATCAACTGGTTTCAGTTGCAATGTTCGGTAGGAGTAGGAATGGCGTACAGCGACAGCTGGCCTTCAAACTCTGGCCACCATCTCTTCCTAGGCGATGCTTTCAAAGCTAACAATCCGATGCTGGCGTCCTACATTATTTCTATTTACGGACAATTTGCAGCGATGGTGGTCACCCTAGCCCTCGCCTGTCGCGCCTGCACCGAAATCCCAGCCCAGCCCAGCAGCTGCAGTTGCATACCTGCTGGCAACTGCGAAACAATGAGAGGCTCTCTTGCTATGCTACGCAGTCACTGTGCCGTTGCTATTCGGCCACGGTATTCAGCAATTCGTGCTAGCATAGCAACCAGAACTGAGCGAAGAGGTCGCCCAACCCTAGCAGAATTACCCTCGTGACATACCAACGTGAGGGAATAACGTGATGGCCGCATCGGTGCTGACTCCGATCAACTGGTTGCTGCATCCCTCTCCTCGTGTGGGCGACAGCTCCTTGCAAACGGCGAACCACCTTGGCTACCCATATAATAAAACGGAATACTATTACCAAAAGGGCTCTACGGGAGCTGGGGTGGCGTCGGCAAACGCAGTGAACAAGCGGCGCAACATCCTGCAACTGGGGGTGGGACAGAAGGGTCAGCCATGCGCTACTTTACTCCGCGTACATAAATGGGCGCTCTAGTTTGACTTACGGTACGCCTGCGGGCCTGAGGCCGAGGTTCCATGCACACGAGGATGCACCTGTGCGTGCGTGTGCATTATGACCTCGTCACATGAGTTCACATGAGTTTGCCCAAGACGGTATCTGCTTTGCCTCCCACGGACATTGTCTACCGTTGCGCTGTGACGAGCACGATGATCACACACCCTGGTTGTACTGGCCTGCATAAGGGAGCCTCTGCTCCTATTTGCAACGCAGGTGGCGTCCGGCTGCCGCGTGCCGACTGGCGGTGAGGGCAGCGCCACGAAGGCAGCGCAGCGTGGGGCGCAGGCGGCAGCCGGCAACAGAGAGGGCGACAGCGTGTCAGTGCGGAGGCAGGGAGGAGGTGGAGGCAGCGGCGGTGCTGCGGGCCACCGCTGGGCAGGCGTCACAGGTGGGTTTGTACGGTGGCTTGAATGTGCAGGGCTTGAGCAGCACGGCAGGATTGCAACCAGCAGCGTGCATGTCACCTGCTTTGCGGACCTGTTCTTCTGTACGAGCTAGTGTATCACTGCGCGTAGGCACTGGTACGTTTTAATTGCTTTCAACGACACACTGCCGCTACTGCTCCCGATCCATGTTCCAAAGCCAATCCAGGTCTATCAGAATGTCTTGTGTCGCTTGGGCATGTTTTTACTCGACCCGCAGGCTTGGGCCACGCGCGCAACTGCATCATCGGCACTGCCGCCGACGCGCTGATCGTCATCGGCGGCGGCTCCAGCACCCCCAACGGGGTGACGGCGGTGCGGATCCGCGCCGCGCCGCCGCCGCCATCGTCGTACTTGGGGGACTGGACGGCAGCGTACGACAGTTTGCGAGGCGGGCGCTGGACGGGCGGCCGCCGCTCGGCAGGGTGGTGGTGAGTGCGGGCAGTGCCGAGGAGGCGGTGGGGGTAGTGGTGGGGAAGCTGAAACAGTGACGACTGTGGACGCCGCAACTGGTGAAGCGTGTGTGGCAAGGGACCATCAGTTGTTAAATCGGATTTACAGCAGGTCCTCTCATGGCATAACGGGTGAGCAACAGTGTAAGGGTAGGCAGGGAGGCATCAGGGAAGGGGTCGGGTAGCTGTGTGGGTCGGTGACACGTGCGGGTGCACGGCAAGTGGGGGCGCGGTTGCTACTACAGGCCTTGGTTAAGGGGGCGCTCACCATCTACTTGACTGCTACAGGAAGCTTGCGGCCACGGTATGGCTGATTCTAACCCGGCGTGCAGCAATGGGAGCATGCAGCCTGCCTCGGTACGTGCTTGCTTGGTCGTTGGTGACGTCAAGGTGCTCCCTGTGTGACGTTCTGTAGCATGACCCATGGGCCAGTATTTTGGAATGTACTTACGACCACGACCACCCTAGACCACCCATTGCTTCTGTTCGGTTTTTTAGTGAAAACAGCCATAGCCATCTGGCCTACAATGAATGTTCGCGTTGCGCCGGAGTTGTAGGGTAATTGGTTTCATGACAAACTCAATGTCGTCCCACTCGTAACCTTCGCAGCACTGCCGACTAACAGTGCTCTGCCAGCAGCGTACACAAGGCACAAGCAAACAACTACGCTCATACAGAACCAACAGTCAAGTGTAACTGCTGAAATGGTTATGCCACACTGACAAATGCACGGCACAGGGGCCAGTGGTCCTTGCTTGACAACCTCAAGCACCTGGGGATACATATACACCGCTGGAAGGACAACTAAGGTCCGCGTGCACAAGCAGCGAGGGCCCTAAGCCTTGCCCTAAGCTACGAGCGGGCCACCTTGGCCCCAACTTGCACGGTCGAGCCCGCGGGCTTTGGCGGGAGCATCCTCTCCAGTCCCGCTCGCACAAACGGGAGCTCCGCTGTCGTTCTCATCCTGGTTTGCATACCAAGCACGGCTGCTGGACATCAAACTCCTGACCTTGGAGCTCATCGTCGTCAACTGGACAAACCTCCCCAAAGTCGTGTTCAAAATACGCTGCCTGCCGGTCGCCGGAATCCCGCACGCGGCAATGCAGGTGAGCGTTGGTCCATTGCCTCAAGTAAAGCGGATGCTTGGCTGTTGGGTACCGTCTGGCCGCCCAGCCTGTGCCGTTCTGACGCAACCACACAGCCGACGTCGCGCTGCATCGAGTTTCGACTGCCAAAACGCATGGGAAACAATGCAGATAATTACGAATATGACATTGAGCCTTTTGTGACACGCGCGACTCGCTGCAATTGCTCTCTTTGGCCGCCACTTGTCGACTCCTCGACCCTTGCCCCCGCCCCCAGAACGCCTTCTCTTCTGACGCCCACCCCTACGCAGCCCGCGCCGACGCGCGTGTGGCCTCCTTCCCCTGTGGCGCTCCCTACCCGCAGCAGCTGCTGCATGTGGCAGCCAGCGGGGCCCTCACCGACCCATGGGTCAGGGTGCGGGCGGGGGACTACACCAACCTAGCGCTCATTGCCACCCAGCTGCTGGCCATCCTGGTCGCCGTGCTGCTGCCACGTGTCTACGTGCGTGTACGGCACTGGCTGCTGTTCTCCGTTAACGCTGCCGCACTGGTGGGCGTCGCCGCCTCGGTGGCGTGGACGCCGGCGGCGCTGCTGCCGGTGGGCGCGGCGTCGCACCCGGGGCCCTACTGGGGCAGCATCATGGTGCTGTACCTGGCTTGGAAGTCGGTCAACGTGCTGAGGGTGAGCGTCTGGTACAGTTATGTTAGTACCCTAGGAAGTGAATCTGCTGCACCACAGCAGCATGGGTCCTTGAAGGGTTCTTGAGCTGTCATGCGGATGCGTGTCCAACCCCCCTGGCCACTGGCTGACAAGCACTACCCTTCGCTCTCGCCTGACGGCCTTCACACGTCCGTGTTTAGCTGTTTTTGTCCCATCCTGTTTCCCTGCCTGCAGATCCCTGCTTCGCACCAGCTGCTGTTCGGCCCGCTACTGTTGCTCATGACCATTGCCGTCATGCCGACCGTACGGGCATCGCTGTACCCGCCGCCGCCTGCCTCAACTCATGACGCCCCAAGCGGTGCCCTGCAAGACGCGCTCACCCCCGACGCCACACCGCTCACTTACCAGCCGCAGCATCACAAGCGCCTCGTATCCCTTCTGCAGCGAATGCTGCAGGGCCCTGCCATCTGGACCGCCGTACTGTCCTTCTTAGCCATGGTCGTGCTGCCGTATGCCATTGCCCGCGCCTGGGAGCGGGCAGCGCTGCTGCCCCGGTACCGCGCGTACGTGACTGCTGTTACGGAGGCTGCCGCGGCCGGCGGGACCAGCCGCAGCGGTTGCCGTACGCAGCAGGCGGATGGCGGCGGTGAGGTGGAGGTCCAGGACGGGAAGGATGCAGTGAGGAACGACATGCAACCAGCTGGCGGTGCACAGCGCTCCCGGGTGGCAAGCACGGGCAGCGGCGGCAGCCTGCTTGGTGAGGAGGCCGGGCCGTGGACCGCCACACCTTCCGCCGCCGCTGAGAGAGCTGACTTCGATGGGGCTGGCTGCAGCAGCAGTACTAGCCATGCGCACAGTATTACAAGTCCCCTTGACAGAGGCACCTCCATCCTGTCAGTGCTCAGTACGGTCACACACTTTACCCACCATCACAGCGAGCAGCAGCAGGAGCAACTGCAGCAGGCGCTGCTGCGTGAGCCGGAGGACCGGCAGCAGGCACGGCAAGCTGACGGAGATGTCACATCACCACGCCAGCGTGACACCACCACCCCGCCGCCGCATATCCTACGCCCACGACGGATCTCGCTCGACATTGACCTGCTGATGCCGGCAGCTTTGCGCCCCCGCGCCAGCCGCCTCAGTACTGTGTCGGTGGACAGCAGCAGGCAACACCAGAGCAGCAGTGGCAGTGCCAGCGGCAGCGGCAACGTCAACACGAACTGCACGATCCGCAGCGGCTCCAGGAGCGGCCCGTGCAGCCCGCTGTACGGCAATCTGTCGCCGTACAAGACGAAGGTGCTGAGCGTTAAGGTACCCCTGCGACACGAGCTGGGTTCCGGTGCTGCGCGGCACAGCAGCTTCCCAGCAGCTTCCGCTCGGGTGGCCGATGCCGCTAACGCGGCCATTGCCCGCCACAACGCCGCCGCAGCGGCGGCGGCAGCGGTAGCGTCCAGCGCTACAGGGACGCCGGTCGCTGCAGCGGGGCAGGTCCCGGACGTTGCTGCGTCGAGCCTGGAGGCCACGCTGCCACATGTCGTGCCGCGTTCGTGTGTGTGCGTGGAAGGCTGCGTGCACCTGCTGCTGCTGGTGCAGGAGCATGCGGGGGGTGGCTACGGGGCGACAGGACTGGGTGTAGACGAGCTGCAGCAGCACGCAGGCATGAACAACGACGGGGTAGGTGGCGCAGTTGTGCAGCACACAACCATTGGGCTCGGTAGCAGCTGGAATATGAATGTTGCCGAGGAGGAGGGTGGGTTGGAGGTGGGTTCAGACGCAGCTGTGGAGGCGGTGGTTCAGCACGTCACCAACACGTGCGGCAGCATCTGGGGCGGGGGCGCTGGAGATGGAGAGGACGGAACGGAGACGGAGGTGGGTGGGGCTGTGGAGGCAGCTGTGCTTGGCATGCTCAGCCAGGGCACGGTTGACAGCAGTGCGGGCGGCGGCGGCGGCTGTAGCGGCGGCAGCAGCCTGGGTAGCGGCGGCGCAGCAGGGCTCGCGGCAGTGTGGCCGCCGGCCGTGTCCGTTGACGAAGGCGCTGGCGGAATGTCAGGACATGCAGCAGAGGAGGCAGGGAAGGGAGCAGCGCCAGCTGGGTCAAAGAAGAGGCGGGAGGCAGATGCGCGGCCGGTTGAGGTGGTTGTGGCGTGTGGGGTATCGCTGCTGCGTGGCCTGGAGGCGATGCGGTGTGTGGTGGCGGGGCAGGTGGGCAGGGGCGGGGCAGCTGACCCTCAGGATCAGCAGGGGAGGGTATACGTGGACTGCGTGTTGCCGGTGGTGGGCGGACAGGGGCAGCAGCAGCAACAGCAGCGGCAGCGGCAGCAGCAAGGCGGGGACCATCCGATGGCAACGGAGGCAGGAGGCGAAGCGGCGGAGCGTGTCGCACGGTTGAGGTAAGCATAGCCTTGGTGGTACCTGGAGTGGTGCGTGTCCCCCAAGTACGTGGTGTTCGGCTATGGAGATTTGCAAGGTGCCTTGCCTTGTTCAGGCCCGTGGCGCTTTCCCAGCGGTCTGCACGACTACTTCCACCCTGTTGCCCTCCCGCAGGCTTCCCCTCCCTCGCACCGCTCTGCGTAGCCCTGGCGTCCTGACGCTGCACCTGCTGCCGCCGTCACCCGAGGACAGCCCACTTGTCCAGGGAACCCAAGCCACGTCCGGCCCCCACCCGCACGCCCCGCTGTGCTTCCTGCCACTGCTGGTGCTGCCCGCCGCCGCCGCCCGCGAGGTGGTGCAGCTGCACGCGCAAGCCGTGGCCAGGGAGATGGGGTGGGTGGAGGAGGGGGAGGAGGGGGAGGGCATGGAGCGGCTGCAGGGAGCCGCGGTTGGGGGCAGCGCAGCCCACACCGCAGGTGTCAGTCACCTGCTGGCGGGCACACTCAGCGGTAGTGCTGTTGGGGCCGCGGTGGCCATGGCTGCCCTTCACGGCAACGGCATGTACAGCCTGTCGCACGACTTTGGTGCGCTGCTGGACCTGCCGTACACTACGGCACGTGGCGATGCCCCCGACCCGTGGGTCTTCTGTGGCGTGCTGCGGCTGCTGGCGGAGGGGGGCATGGGGGCCTGCCTGCGGATGGGGCTGGAGGCGATGCAGCGGGCGGGGATGAGGCTGGAGGCAGGGGGCGAACGAGCAGCAGGGGCCGAGGCAGAGGCGGAAACCGCACGGAGCGACGATGACGGGGAAGTGACGGTTGACGGCGCTGTGCAGTTGCTGCTTGGTCGGGCGGCAGCGGGACGCTACCAAGAGGGCGTGAGCATACGGGCGGAGGATGCGGCCGAGGATAAGTGCCGTCCTGCAGGAGCAGGGTGCGCAAGGGCCGGCGAGGAGCAGGAGGCATGCGCAGCGGCATCTGGCAGCCCTGACGCTCCCGACGCACGGGCTGCCCCCAACCCAGACCCCCAGCGCCCCGAGCAGGCTCCTCAAGAGGCGGCAGCCACCGCAGGCAACACAACAAGTGCCGCTGCTTCGATGTCGAGCCTGGTTCACTGCCGCTGCTCTGCAGCCTGTCCACCTCCCCCTACACCGCCGCTGCCTGCCCTGCCCCCGTCGTGCGGCCCTAGCTGGCGCTGGTGGCTGCGCACCCTACTCCTGGGCTTCCAGCCCGCAGCCCTGGAGGCCGCCCACCAGCGCTACAAGGCGGCACGCTGCTGGTCCTGTGACCGGGTGGCCCTGCTAACCCACGTGGGCATGCCCATCATTGCCCTCGTTCGCATGCTGTGGGAGGACGGAGGAGCGGGGGCCGGGCCCGGGGATGCAGCGGGCGGGGAGAACGGTGCCGTTGGCGGTGTAGGTGGCGGCCACTACGACTCCCAGCTGGCGTCGCAGGTGCTGTGGCATAGCGTCAGCCTGGCGGCGCTGCTCCTGCTGCTGCTGGCACCCCTGCATGCCAGGTGAGCGCCTGGGCCTTGCCGCGGGACGTAGTGTATGTGGTACCGTATGTAGGTATACTCTGGAGTACACCTAAAGCAGATTTGCGCCTGCCCATAGCATGCCCCTTTGCGTTGAGCCGTGCCGAGTTGGTGCACCTTCGGGCCGAGCCGTGTGCCTTGATGCATGTCGTACGGTTGTTACACTGCTACACCGCTCCGCAGAGCCGGCTCACAGCACGGAGGCCCACGAAAGGCCTCAGGCCATGTGTCCTCTCCCCCACCAGGAGCACAGCGTAGCGTGCGCATGCCGTCCTTGGAGTAGTACGGCGGGTCAGGTTCTCACCCCGCGCTCCTGTTATACAATACCTGATACCTAGTTTTACCCACGATCCTACCGCTAGGCACCGCAATGGCGTGCTGCTACTGCGAGGCCTCGCCTCCACATGGCCATCTGGTGGAGCCCCCTGCCCGCGGCCCCGGAACCCATTACGGCAGCAGCAGGGGCAGGTGGTGCGGCAAGCCCCGGGCACCCATGGCTCGTGCTGCCCAGGATGCATGTGGGTACTCAACTGCCGACGGTACAATTTTCACTGACTGCTGTTATCGCTATGGGAGCCGGCGATGATACAGCTGAGACTGAACGGCACCGGTGTAGGTGTCCCCTGTGGGCATGTTGGTGCTTGCAAACAGGGATGCATTACCGGGCGCTGTCGTGGCAAGTGGTTTGCGACGCACGCACTGAAGGTAGCGGTCCTCACACAGGCACGGGACGCCACTGCACTTGCTGTCCTAGACATGTTGTATAGTGCGCCCAGAAAACCGCGACCACAGGGAGACGAAGAAGGAAGGATGACTGGCCTCCGCCTGCCTGCCTTCCCGTGCCCTCCACAGCTGTCCGTCCGCTTCCAGGAAGCCCTTGGAGCTGCCTACGTGCCATCCGCAGCCCTCCTGGAGCTCCAGCTGCACCGGTATGGACAACAGCAGCTGCTGCAGCAACAGCAGTCAGCCATCGAGGGCGGCGGCAGCGCCCTCTCGGAGCAGCACGGGAGCGTCGGCAGCGGTGGTGTGGCAGGGTTTGGCGGCCGGTGGCGGATGGGGTACGCCGCCATGGGTGCTACTGCCGCCACCGCCGCCTGGCACGCAGCGGTGGTGTTCGCTGTGGGCAACGCGGTGTGCGGCCTGGTGCTGTCGGCGGTGACGGACCTGGCAGGGCGGGTGGCGTTCTTGGGGGAGCTGCGGAGGAGGGCGGTGATGGGGGCTGGGGGGCAGGGGCAGCAGCTGCCTGGCTGCGTCAGCTGCCGTGTTGGCGTTGTGGAAAGCAGCACGTGGCTGGAGCGGGGGATTAAGGCGTGATGTGCTACGTCTTGGAACACGGCTGAGGGCAAGTTGCAAAGGGGGGCAAGTGTAGTGCCGGCGATGCGAAGTAGCTAGTCCTGCTGCACAAGGTGCGTGGGCACGATTGTCGATAGCTTTAAAACCTACCCTGTGCCCATTTGAACTGTCCTCAAATGCAAACACGATGTCTGTTGCACAACACCAACATCTGGAAATACTGAATGGTAGCAATCAACGCTCGCCAAACCAAGACATGCGAGGGGATTTGGCGCACTGGTACTTACACCGAATTACCTTTGTGGAGTTGATATTGTGGAGTTGAGTAGTGCACGCACTCACAACACTTCTGCAGGATTGCACGGCATGCCAGTGCCGGGAGTCTGTTAAAGTGTAGCCGTTGGCGTATGGCAAGGATACCGTACGTTGGTACAGGAGGAGGCTGGGGAGATGGCACGCTGTCACTGCTGGTTGCTTGGCATACCACATGGCACATGCACTTACAGCTGCGAGGATGAGGAGGCATGGCCATCAGATTGTGATTGAGCAAGGATTGTTGCCACTTGTTCCTGTTGTTAAGAAATGCTTTTGCACCGTGCTGCGGTTTGGCCAACCGCTCAAACGGTAACCACTCCTGTGGCTACCGTAGTGCTGCTATGCACGGCACCGACGGCGCCGGCGCTGCCGTACTCCATTTCCCTTGATGTGCTGCCGTGCTGGCTGTACCGTATGGAAGTTGCTTCTTTCGAAAGTTATGGAACTGGATTGCAGGACTGGAACGTCTGCATGCAGCGGGTTTGCTTTCACTGCGTGTGTGTTTGTCTCTTGCTTGTACTCAAACGCTTGGCCTGAGACCCCTCCAAGTGGTACCCGCTTGGGCGCCAGAGGACCTACTCGGGTTGCCGCCCTGCCTGCCAGTCGACCTCCGTACATTCCTTCTTGTGGCGGCACAAGAAGAATACAACAAGGAACCAGAACATTAACTGGTTTTAGTCGCCATGCTTGCGTTCGGGTGGAGGAATGGCGTACAGCGACAGCTGGCTTTCAAACCCGAGCCACCAACTCTCCATCGGCAGTGCTTTAGAGCTAACAAACTCAATGCTGGGGTCCTACACAATATTTACTTACAGACACTTGCAGCGATGGTGGTCCCCTCGGCAATTACATGCTAGCTCTCAGCAAAGACCAGTCGCGCCTGCACCGGAAACCCAGCCCCGTCACCGGCTGCACTTGCATATCTGCAGGCAACGTCGCAACCATGAGAGGCGCTCTTGTTATGCTAAGCAGTCACTGTGCCACTGCTATTCGGCAATTCGTGCGAGCATTGCAACCAGTACTGAGCGAAGAGGCGGCCCAGGCCAGCAGGCTTGCTCTCGTAACAACGTGAGGGAACAGCGTGATGGCTGCTTCGGTGCTGACGCCGCGCAATTGGTTGCTGCATCCCACGGCTGCATCCTCGTCCCGTGTTGGCGACAACTCCTTGCAAATGGCGAACCATTTCGGCAATCCGCATCACATAACGGAACATTACTGCCAAAGTCCTCTATGGGAGCTGAGGTGGCCGTCGGCAAATGCAGCGCACAAGTGTTGCAACATCCTGCAAATGGGAGAGGGACGGAAGGGTCCGCAATACGTATCATGGACTCTGCTTTAACTTACGGTACGCTGCGGGCCTGGGACCGAGGGTCCCTGCGCACAAGGGTGCGACTAGGCGTGTGTACTACTGTACTTCGTGTACCGATACCGCCCCGGACGGCACCTGCTTTGCCTTCCACGGATATCGCCTGCCATACCGCATATCTCATACACACTTATGTTGTGTCGGTCTGCGTGAAAGAGCTCCGCTTAATCCAATCGCAATGGGGCCGGCTGCAGGTGGCGTCCGGCTGCCGCGTGCTGACTGGCGGCGAGGGCGGAGTCATGAAAGCGGCGCAGCGTGGGGCTCGGGCGGCAGCGGGCGACAAGGAGGGCGACAGCGTGGCAGTGCTGAGGCGCGGGGACGGCGGCGGAGGCGACGGCGGAGCGGCGGCGGCGTTGCTGCGGGCCAACCGCTGGGCGGACGTGCGGATCCCCAGGGTGTGTAGCGGATGCGGTGCGGGAATGGGATATATAGAATCCCTTACACGTATACATTCAGGAAAGTGTCACTTCTGCGACCTCCGGGAAGAAGAAGACTGCCTGAGGCGATGGGCTGAGAACGCGACTGAAAGCTCCGCCCGGCTGCTCCCGCTGAATGCTATTAGCTATACCAGCTGTGTCGGGTTGCCCCCCGGATCCCCAGGGTGTGTGTGTGTGTGCGATATTCCAAGTGTGCGGAGAGACGGGCAAAATGGAAGCATCGTTCCCAGCACCATCCATGCCAACTGCCTGCGGCGGACGTGCCTGGGCGGACGTGCGCATCTGGATGAGGTGCATCACTGCGCCAGGTAGGCTGGAACGGCGCCGTTCAGCGAATGCGCCGTGTCCGCCCTGATTACAGTCGAAGTGTCCCCTGAGGCACAAAATACAACCTGACAACCTGGACATTTTACTGTCATCGGCCCGCAGGTTTGGGCCACGTGTGCAACTGCATGATCAGTACTGCCGCCGACCCGCTGTTTGTGCAAACTAGCTGCCGGCGCGATCGATCGGTGATTTACTACTGGTGGGGCTGGACGGCAATGTACGGCGGTCTGCGGGGCGGGCGTCGGACGGGCTGGTGCTTGGCAGGGAGGTAGGTTGTGGGTGCGGGCCGTGCAGAGAGTGGCAGTGGGAACAGGTGGGGATGGTGTTGGGTTAGCTGGGGAATGCGGGGCTGTGGATGCCGGAACAGATCAAGCGGGTGGGGTGAGGAACAGGCAGGGCTTGCCATGCTATTGTCAAACAGCATGTAAGTTGAAGTGCATTTCAAAAGTAGGCGGGGAGATGGGAGGGAGGGGTTTCGTGGGGGCGGTGACACATCCACAGTAGCAGCCGTTGGCCGCGGCTTTTAATACACGCCCTGGGGTTCTCAGGACGTTTACGCCGGGAGCAGCTACGGCAAGGCCACTGAAAGTGGACTCGAGCCGTTCATTGAAGAAAGGCCTCGCATTATCGACCTGAACAATAATCTCCAGGCGTGGTTACGTCACGCGGCATAGCGCGACCCATGGGTCAGACGTAAACGAACTGCTACGATGCACAAGCACACACTTCTCTCTTCGCAATATCTTGTTCTATACTGCAGTCAAACATCCAACAGGCCGGAAGACATTTGAATATGTGCACTAACTTGCGCCGCCTCCCCAATTACGATGCCAGCAAATCCGACCATGTAGTGTCGAGAACCGCCAGCGCAAGTGGCACAGAGGCTGCACTGAGGGGAAGCCATCTTGGCCCCAACTCGCACCGTCTTAGGACGCAGGTACCGGCGGAAACGTCCTCGTCACTGGCGCTCGCACAAATGGCAACACCATTATCATTCTCAACGGGTTTGCATGCCAAGCGCGGCCGCTGGACATCCTCCTCCTGACTTTGGAACTCCTCGTCATAAGCTGGACCAACATCGTCAAGGTCATGTCAAGAATACGTTGCCTGCCGGTCGCCGGAAGCCCGCACGCGGCGCTGCAGGTACGCTGCTGCTTTTGGTTCATGCTACCATGTTGTCGGTGGCCTGCTGGCCTGAGCGGTTCTGGGCGCATCAGCGCAGGGCAATTTCGTCCGGGCCCGAGTCAAAGTCACCACAAACCATGCGATGCGATCGCCTCGATCAAGTGGCTCGCAGCCATGCACATTCTTACCAGCGCTCGTTGCCGATACCTGCGATGCTCCGTTCCCCGCCCCTCAGGACGCCTTTCCCCCTTCCGCACACTACGCCACTGCCCGCGCCGATGCGCGTTTGGCCTCCTTCCCCTGCGGCGCCCCCTACCCGCAGCAGCTGCTGCACGTGGCCGCCAGCGGGGCCCTCACCGACCCATGGGTCAGGCTGCGGGCTGGGGACTACGCCAACCTGGCGCTCATTGTCACCCAGCTGCTGGCCATCCTGGTCGCCGTGCTGCTGCCACGTGTCTACGTGCACGTACGGCACTGGCTGCTGTTCGCTGTCAATGCTGTCGTACCGGTGGGGGCCGCCGCCTCGGTGGCGTGGACCCCGGCGGCGCTGATGCCGGTGGGCGCGGCGGCATATTTGGGGCTCTTCCGGGGCAGCACTATGGTGCTGTACCTCACGTGGAAGTGGGTCTACGTGCTCAGGGTGAGCGTTCGGTGAAGTTTAATAGTACCTTGAGGGAGGTGAATGGGCCGCAGTCCTGCAGTGTGGGACGTGCTTCAGGGTCCTTTATGCACCTGATATGCCTGTGGCGCCCTACGTCCATTTTGAAAGCCTGGTGATTGTGCCCATCCTTGTGGCCGCACACCGTCACACCCACATCTAACAGTGCTTACTACACTTGATCATCATGGCCAGTAAGACTCTTCTCTCTGCCCATCCTGTCCACCTGCCTGCAGGTCCCCTCCTCGTACCAGCGGCTGTTTGGCCCTATGCTGTGGCTTATGGCCGTCGCCGTTATGCCAGCCGTACGGGCGTCTCTATACCTTTACCAGCCGCAGCACTACAGACGCCCCATGTCCGTGCTGCAGCAACTGCTGCAGGGCCCTGCCATCTGGACTGCCGTACTCTCCTTCGTAGCAATGGTCGTCGTGCCGTACGTTATTGCACGCGCCTGGGAGCGGGCAGCGCTAACGGCCCCGGTACCGCGCGTATATGGCTGACGTGGAGGCTGCAGCGGCTGACGGGAACAACCGCAGCGGAAGGGTCAGGACAAGTGACTGCAAGGCGCCGGCAATAAGCGAGTCCGAATCAGCTTGTCCGCAACGCTTCTGGGGTGCCCCCGAAAGCGGCGGCGGTGCTAGGAGCAACTTTGCCAAAGAAGCAGGGCCGTCGCTTGCCGCACCTTCTGCGGCTGCTGATAATCATGCAGCTGCTGACCGCGACCTCAGCAGGGGGCACCATGCCGCAAACCCCTTGAGTGGTGGCGCCTTCCCGAAGCCCACGGACAAAGGCGCCAACAACGCGGCGGAGGCGGCCCCTGCGGCCGCCGACACGGTCAGCACGGAGCCGCCTATCAGCAGCGCACCGGAGAAAGGCGGCCCCTCCGCACAACTGACCGACCAGGACAGCAACCGGCAGCAACAGCAGCAGCTGCTGCTGCATGAGCCGGTGGACCGGCAGCAGGCACGGCAAGCTGACGGAGATGCCCTCACGTCACCACGCCAGCGTGACACCTCCACCCCGCCGCCGCATATCCTACGCCCACGGCGCATCTCGCTAGACATTGACCTGCTGATGCCGGCAGCTTTGCCCTCCCGCGCCAGCTGCCTTAGCACGGTGTCGGTCGACAGCAGCAGGCACCACCTGAGCAGCAGGGCCAGTGCCGGCGGCAGCGGTAACATTAGCAGCGCAATTAGCAGCGGCTCCAGAAGCAGTCCATGCAGCCCGCTGTACGGAAATCTGTTGCCGCACAAGACCAAGGCGTTGAGCGTCAAGGTACCCCTGGGACGCGACCTGGCTTCCGCAGCCGCCCGCCATAGCAACTTCCAAGCAGCTTCCTCTTTGGTGGCCGCCGCCGCTATCGCCGCCATCGCCCGCCAGAACGCCGCTGCTGCTGCGGCGGCAGCGGCGGCGGCGGGAACACTATATGCTACCACGGCGGCGTCGGTCGGTGCAGCGGGGCAGGTCCCGGACGTTGCCGCCTCCAGCCTCGAGGGCCCGCTGCCACGTGTCGTGCCGCTCTCGTGCGTGTGCGTGAAGGGCTGCGTGCACCTGCTGATGCTACTGCACGAGCATGCAGGGGGTGGTCACAGGGCGGCAGAACTGGGTGTAGAGCAGCTGCAGCAGCACGAAGGCATGGACAACGACGGCGCAGGTGGTGTGGTGGTGCGGCACACCACCATTGGGCTCGGTAGCAGCTGGGATATGAGTGATGCGGGGGATGAGAGTGGGTTAGAGGTGAATTTGGGCGCAGCTGTGGAGGCGGCTGTGCTTGGCATGCTCAGCATGGGTGCGGGGGGCAGCAGTGCAGACGGCGGCGGCGGTGGCAGGAGCCTGGGTAGCGGGGGCGCAGCAGGGCTGGCGGCGGTGTGGCCGCCGGCTGTTGCCGTTGACGAGGGCACTGGCGGGGTGTCAGTACATGCAGCAGATGAAGCAGGAAGTGGAGCAGAACCAGCTGGGCCTGAGGAGGCGGGGCAGGCAAATGCGGGATCGGTGGAGGTGGTGGTGGCGTGTGGGGTACCGCTGCTGCGCGGCCTGGAGGCGGTGCGGTGTGTGGTGGCGGGCCAGGAGGGCAGGAGCGGGGCAGCTGACCCGGAGGATTAGCAGGGAAGGGTATACGTGGACCGCGTGTTGCCGGTGGTGGGCGGACAGGGGCAGCAGCAAGGAGGGGACTACCTGACTGCAATGGAGGCAGGAGCCGAAGCGGGGGAGCGTGTCGCACGTTTGAGGTAAGCCAGTCTCGGTGGTACCCGGAGTCGTGCGTGTCCGGCGAGTACGTAATGTTTGAACTACACAGACTTGCAAGGTGCCTCGCTTCGCTTAGGCTCGTGGTGCTCTCCCTGGGATCTCCACGACAGCTTCCACCCTGTTGCCCTCCCGCAGGCTTCCCCTCCCTCGCACAGCGCTGCTCAGCCCTGGCGTCCTAGCGCTGCACCTGCTGCCGCCGCCATCCGCGGACAGCCCTTCGGTCCAAGAGCCCCAAGCCCCGCTGTGCTTCCTGCCGCTGCTGGTGCTGCCCGCCGCCGCCGCCCGCGAGGTGGCGCAGCTGCACGCGT
>VFQN01000423.1_pt1 | contig 82193 bp, 121 predicted proteins | sample 3512371 | NCBI WGS metagenome assembly VFQN01 (sample SAMN10412370, study PRJNA504923) | tailings metagenome | isolation source: Replicate 2 from Balatoc abandoned mine | place: Philippines: Itogon, Benguet | collected 2017-08-28
CGGTTCCGTGGGCCGGGTGGAAAGAGGGCCAGCCGTACACTCCAAACCGCACACAAGACCAGCCCACCCTCCCCCTGCCCCCCCCTCCCCCCCCCCCCCCCCCGGGCCTCACCCTCGCCCTTGGCCGCCGCCTGCGCCGCCTGCGTGAAGGCCAGCGTGCTCTTGTGCGCGCTGTGCATGATGACGGACAGCAGGTTGAGGATGGTGCGCGTCTTGCCAGTGCCGGGAGGGCCCTGTGGGGCAGCAGGCGGGGACGAGCATGGGGCTGATTAGGGAGGTGCAGTTCCACGGATCTATATGGTATCTGTTATTTTACAGTCAGCCACATAACTGAGGTATGAGGAGTAGATGGTGACCGGTGCAGGGATTAGTTGGCACACCGGTACAGCAGCTGCTACAAGGTGCCTTGCATTCCTTCATCCACACGCTCTACGTCTACCACACGTACTCTACCTGTTTCCTGAGCTTGCCGCCCCTAGTCCCTACGCATATACGACAGCACCATCCGCACAAAACATCTTTGAGCACGGCATGGTAACGCTTTGCGGTTGTGTCCCTGCCCACACGCGCCCGCGCCCATGCGGCCGCACCTGGATCAGCACCACCGGCGTGCCGTCCAGGCCAGCTTGCAGGGCGGACATCTGCGGACATAAAGGAGGGACAATGCAACAGGAATTCTGAGCCAAACGTCTTCCGTCATGCTGAGCTGTAACGCCCATGCAGGTGTATGGAGGAAATCTCGGGGAGCAGGCCTTGCCGAAGTCACTCCGCAAAATAGTGCGTTGTGATGACAATTGCTGCGTCCTCCCACATGAAAGAACAGATGGTACGGCAGGCGCTAGGTCACTCGCCCACCTGCGACGGGTTGCACTCGCGCTCCATGGCCGCCCTCATGCCGGGGGGGATGTCCATGTGCTTGGAGGCGGGTGCCGCGCGGGATTGGGCTGCGGCGCACGACATGCGGATACAGTCAGGACTTGTACGGCATGCTTGCGTAGCACACGTGATTTGGGGCGTTCGCAAGACGAGGGGCGGACGGGTGAAAGAGGAAACGCAGGTCATGGGCAGACATGGCTGTCATCGCTGTCATGGGGGCGGGTCCCCAGTCGCAGGCACTCCCTAACCCACGCGCCCACCGTTGATGAGTATGTCCATGAAGGGCACCAGGTGCGCGTGCTGCAGCGCCGTCCACTCGCGCGTGATGGTGGAGATGTTGCCCAGCCGCAGCAGCCACCAGCAGGAGGACCCCGTCTGCAGCCCAGCCATCATGGCCTTGGCCCTACAGGGGGCGGGGTGATGCGGGATGGTGGAATGGGTACTGAGACACGTGCCATGATGGGAAGACTGCCGAAAATGCCACCCGTGTACAACACGGGCAGGACCACACCCGCATACTGTTGATCAACTCCACGTGCCTTCCACGATTGATCGCAGTGCAGACAGCTCCGAGCAGCAGGACCACCACACTGCGCCTGCATCCCTGCGCCACCGCACCCACCTCTGCGACGCCTTGAGGCTGCCCGTCGTGCTCGCGCCTGACAGGTAGAACTTGATGCGCAGCACCTGACAGCACACAAAAAGATACATCAGTACACAGGATTTTAGGTGGGTGGGCACTTGAGAGTACCTGCCCTCCCTATACACGTGCCCTCGGCGTCCGCACGCCCTTGCCCGGCTATGCCGATGCTGCCCCTGCCAACCCTTCTTCTCTGTGCCCCGCCCCCTGCCACTCGCCCCCACTTGGGTGCCCCCGACCGCCCTTGGTCCCGGTCCTTCCCCTGACCATGCCCCGTCATGCCCCTGTCCCGCATGCCTTAGCATCACACACAGCAGTTCTGCGGTTAACCCCTTGCCCTCCCCGCCCCCACCTGCGTGCCCTCGTGCGCCTCGCAGAAGCCCAGCGCGTGCAGGCTGGTGTTGACGTTCTCAGCCTGGGGGGACAAGGCCCGCGGAACGGCTCAGCGGTGCGACACAGGGAGCCGCCTGCACGACACCTGCCATCCGAAGACCTGGTCCAAAGTCCCAGCGCAGGTACCAGGGCTAGCCTCCACACCTCTGGCGACTATCACAGGCTGGCCGTTGCTGCAGCCACAGAGGCCGACCCGTGGGTCATGCTCACTGCCCACCTCCGGGTTCTCCTTGCAGATCAGGACAAGGTCGTTGTCCGTGTACGTGTCCGTAACGCCCGCCTGCGGAGGCAGAGGACGCGGTCATGCTTACGCCTGTATCTTGTGCTGCCAACCCACGCATCAAAGCACACGGCACCACAACGGTGCAGCTGCACCCTCCTGGCCCCTGCCGGTGGCACCCACACGGGCGCGGGTTGCCATGGCAGGCTACAGCTGTACCCAGGGGGCGCACCAGTGCCACGATGACTGTCACGTTAAGACACGTGTAAATATGTGCTGCTGCACCCAAGCGCCCGCCTGCAGCACCAGGCCGCAGCTTAAGGCGTTGAGGCGCACCGCACATGTCATCACTGGTAAACACAGACGCTTTCTCCTGCGTATGCATGCGTGCAAACACGCACACTCAAACGCCCACCTGCAGCACCAGGCGTACTATGAGGAAGTCTTCTCGCTGCATATGAGGGCCAGCGGGAGAACAGATGGAGAGGAAGTCAGATGTGCAGAGCCAGCGGCAATGGCAGCCTGAATTGTCTGGGCAGTAGCGGCCGCGGCACGTGGCACGTGGCACGGCGTCGGGGCAGCAGGGAAGCGCATGGCGGCATCAAAGCGGTGTACAGAAGGGGAGCTTCAACGGCCGCAAGAACGGGGCCCGCCGGGAGCATGGGGTAAGGAGGAGTAGCAAATTAGCAACACCCAGCGGTCGTCACCCAAGGGGGCCCTAATGCAACTGCCGCTGCAGGCACCGGTGCAGTGGCGGCACCGGGTGCGCCTGGCGTGTGGTACTCCACTGTCAGTGCTGCTGGGATCCCGTTCGCTGGCCCCTACACCTTGTGGGGCTGTCCTCGGCCCTCAGGAGCTGGTACGGTTACCCAGCGGTCACCGTTCCGGCCCTCCCCCGTCCCTCAACCTCACAGGAAACTCCTCTTCTCTGGCCACTGCTTCTCCTTACCAGCGGCTTCAACACCGTGTGGCTTGCAATTGCGGGGGACTACTTCACAAAGGTGGGGCAGCGCATGGGGGCCCAGCCGGGATTAGGTACGGAAGTGCACTCTGGGTGGCCGTCGGGGTCTTCCATGTCGGGTGGTTTGCAGTGGCGGGTGAAGTATGGTACCGGTACTTAACAAAGGCGGGGCAGTAAGGTAGCAGCAGCAGGGGACAGAAGTGCAGGCGGGGGGGGGGTGGGAGCCCCCTCCGTGCATGGGTTGAGACCACGCTGCCTGAACCGGTGCCTCCCCGGGTGGTTTGCACGACGCCCTGAGGCCTGGTCATGCTGAGCCACAAGGCTCCTGCCTGCTGTCCCCACAACTGCAGGCAGCCAGGTGCCACCAAAGAGGCTAGCCACCTGCCCATGGCCTCACGTGTTCATGGCTCGCCACCACAGCCGGGTGCGGCGTCATGACCTCGCCCTCCTCCACGCCGCGCATGATCTGCGCGCAGCACTCCTCCAGCAGCAGCGGCTCCATCACGTCGCGGTACTCCTGCGTGCGTCCGCGACATGCACAATGACGCTTACATGTGTCGCAGCGAGCTGGGTTAGCGTGGCCAGAGAGGTGGGGTGGCCACTGGCCAATTGGCAGTTGCCTCCTGGCGGCACCGTGTGCAGCGTGGGGTATATGGGCAGCAGGCAGGTGATGAGGCCGCGCGTTGATAGCACTTGTGTGGCACGGGGTGGCCCGCGCATGCTTATGGAGTGCGCAGGTGCTGTAGATGCATGCCACTCAAGTCGGCAGCGACTACGGCCACGGCAGCCGGACAGGATAGGGAATGGGATGCGTGGGCTGGGCGGGCCTGGCAGCACCGCTTCCAAGTGCTCACGGCAGGTGCAGAGAGAAAGCAAACGCGCACGTTTCCTAAGCAACAGGTGCACATGTATGTGCTGGGAGCTATAGTGCAGCACGAAGGGGTGTAGGTTCTGCGGACCCAAAACACATCGACCCATGGCCAGGTGGCACGGGCCCTGGTGGCAAGGCGGCAACCCCGGCGCACCTCCACGGTGCTGAACGTCTGCGGCACCGGTTTTAGCTCATCGTGTACGCCACCTCCAGCCTCGCACTTCTTCCACAGATCGAAGTAGTCCCACGACAGCAGGATTTTGTGCAGCTTCTGCTGCGACGCCACCGCGTCGACCATTGCGCCCCTCGCCGGCGGCCGGCTACCCCGGCCGGATGACTACACTTACAATCTTAAAATAATTGTTGCATTTGTAGCAGTTTGGAACGCAACCCAAAAGGCTTCCAGGGTTCCTGAGTCATAAGCAAGCTTACGGGGAGTGTAAGAGCATCGAGAAGGAGAAATCACACACTGGTTGTCTACGTTTAAGAACCTTCCGTTGCAGCGCCTGACGAGTGTGCCGGTCCCGGAGCTGCAACGGCTTCGGTTAACGACGAGCCTCGCTCCTAGACCCGTTCACCCTTCTAGGCAAATTTTCACGTGACACAAATCTCAAAGCTGCATTAACCAGGGCTGTACTTCTCAGGGACCGGTGCTAAAGCATAGCTGCAGCTGTCAGTCCACCTCGGGGCATCACCGTTAGAGCATGGCTAGAAGCCTAATAGGTCTTGCTCTCGAACGCATATACTCTAGCGCTCGCACACAGCTGCGCGTGCGCGACTGGTGCTGGGTTGCAGCCTCGCTGGCGGGGACAGCTGCCGTGAGCTTGCCCTTCGGCTTCGCAACCGGCTTCCTAGACGCTGACCATGCTGTAAAGGAGCGGAGCCGTGTAGTGCAGGTGAGTCATTGACTTTGGTTTTGAGGATCAGAGCCCGTCTATGGAAGGTGTGGACTAGCAGGCGTAGCTTGAAGCCGGGATGCACCCCTGGGTTTCCCCTCCCCCCTCCGCATTCCCCCAAGTGTGCCATACACTTTGAAACCGCCAGCCGCCCCGTACCATGCAGCAGGGTCAGATCACGGAGATAGCACCTCACATATGCCACTAAGCGCAGTTAACTCACGCTCCCTGCTAGGGGTGCTTGTGGGCCTTCATCGCCCCGGGCGTCGTGGAGGAGGCCCTCTTCCGCGCTGCCCTGCTGCCCCACCCGGCCACCGACCCCCCAGCCGCCCTGCGCCCCGCCGCCTTCGCCCGCCGCTCCGCCCTCCCCCTCGCCGCCTTCGTCGCCTACCACCTCCTCAACCCCCGCGCAGACAGCCGCCTCGTCTTCTACGACCCACGGTTCCTCTTCCTCTCTGCCGTACTGGGCACGGCGTGTACGGTATCGTACTGGGCAACGGGTGGCAGCCTCCTGGCGGCGGCGGTGACGCACTGGCTGCCGGTGTGCGTGTGGCTGTTCGGCCTGGGAGGCTTCCAGCGCCTGCAGTACACACGGCCGGGGTCATGATGCCGTCATGCATACATCTGTGTGTAATGCGACAGTGAGGCCGTTGGCGTGCCCAGCTGTGGGCATTAGCGGGCCAACGGCTGACGGCTGCGCACCTAACTGGGGCCATACAGCTGGTTGGAGCCACGACGGCACGTGGTGTTGCCGTCGGCGCGCCACCGCAACGCCAAAGGGCAACGAAGGCGACCGCCGGCTGCTTGGGGCCCAGCGAGCTGTAGCGATGTCACATACCGGCATGGGCGTCGTGGTCTCGCGGCAGCCGTGTGTTCAGCCTTCATAGCTCTGTGGCGCAGCAGCTTCGTGGACGCAAGGGAGGATGCAGCAGCCGGCCATGGTGCAACGCATGAGACACCGACGCCTGCCGTGTGCGCGCCCTGCAGCACACAGATGTGCAGGCCAACTCAAGGTGCACAGCACCTGTACCCGAGTAAATCTCGGTTGCTGGTTGGCAGCTTGGGAGGGCATCTGTGGTGTTGGACGGACGCATAGTGAGGTGAGGTGGTGGTTGGGGCAAGGGCTGTCAGCCATGCGTAACTCCAAGAGTTCGTACAGGAGCCATAACTTTATGTGGTACATACGATGCCCATCGTCCTGCGCCTGTGGCGCTGTTGCCTGGAACTGCATTGCCTTGAGCGGTTAGGAGGATCTGCGGAGGCGAAGAGGCGATGCGATGGGTTGAGGTGCCGTAGTAGATACAGCATGCGTTGCTTATTTGGATTCAGTGGTTGACGGCGCGGAGGACAGGTGGCTTACTGCGGAAAACGACCCATGGGACAATCTTGGACGTGCCGACAGTTGCGGTACCGGAGCGTGAGCGAGGTCGTCAGGGGCGCGTAATACGTGCTGTCTAGCTGGAGTCAATTGCAACCTACGACAGCAAAGGCTTTTAGTGTGCAAGGCTCTTTTTGTATGGGATAACCCATACGCGTTCTAGGTGCTGGCTGGCTTGTCCAAGGACCCGTTTCCCTTGACCACCGCCACGACGAGGACTCCAACCTTTCAGACGCGCTTGATAGATTACCGTCGGCTCTCTGGTGCATTGTGGTGCACCTTGCTCTTGCTGCCAAGTTCCCTGACACACTCCACCAACCGGTGCAACAGCAAAGGCCGCAAACAGGGACAACCGCATCATGGAGACCGTGCTGCAGAGACCAGGTCTGCGGTGTGGAGCAACCTGTACTTGCTCAGCCTAGGTCGGGCGTTATTTGGCTAGACCATTCGCGCGCGGTGTGTGTCGCGCAATGGAGCGGCAGTGACCTGGGCGCGCAGTGACCTGGGAGGCGTGCCTGTCCTTTGTCCGCTGCGGCAACCAATGGCAGATGCATGCGCTGCGTGGAGAACTTGCGTGACAGCGGCGCAGTTATGATGTCGGTCAAGCAGGACAGTCCCACGCTTACTCACAAACCGGTAGGCCCCATCCAACCCCGCCCCTCGCCACTTGCCCTGCTTCCGCAGACCCAGCAACACGTGCTGAACCAAGGACTGATATGGGCGGTAACGCCACTGAAGAAACCGATGAAGAGGCCTCGCCCCGCCAACAGGCGTCCAGCGTTGTAAGGCTCGGAGCGGGCCCAGAGCAGCGGCGGGGCGCAGCGTGCCATGCAGATGCACGTCTGGAGATGGGCGGCCCTGGCCCAGGCGGCCTCGCCTCCACCCCACCGCCCACAGCCGGAACACGTAGCAGTCCAATGGTGGCGGAGCCTGATGCAGCGCCTGATGCAGCACTGGACTGTCAAGGTCGCGAGCGCGTCGGTATGGGCGTCGAGGGGGCGTGCAGCGACCAGCGTACCACCAAGCGGCCACGGTTGGACGTGGGCGCAGGTAGCAGCACGCCGCTGCTTCCGGCCCCTGCTCGGCAGTCCCCCGGAGGCACACCTGCAGCCAGGGGTGGTGGTCACGGGGCCAGCGGCACTGCCGGCGTCGGTGTCAGCGCAGGCGGTGGTGCGACCCCTGGCATGAGGGACGTGGGGGAGGGTGCACCGCTGGGCACAGAGCTGCCTGCGGCTCAGTGTGAGCTTGTACCACGCGGCTGCGAGCAACAGAGCTGCCGCAGTACTGCGATACGGGGCTCCGTGCCCAAGTTCCGCTTGTTCAGCGCCGAGGGCTACGCCTCATCAAACGGCACGGAGCATGGGAGCGGCATCAGCCTTGGTGCGGGCGAACTGCCATGGGCTGGGGTGGGCCTGGATCCGGCGGGAGAGCCTGGGAGCGCTGAGCAGGGTGGCGGGGGCACAGACAGCGGCAGCGGCGGCAGCGGAGCGTGGCGTGGCTTGGACGAGGGGCTGTCGGACGAGGAGGGCACCGGCAGCGATGAGCCGGACGAGGATGACGCAATGGCGGGAGGCAGCGACACTGCTGCTGATCCCGACAGCGAAGCCTCGGAGGAGCCGGAAGGGTGCAGAGCCCCCGTCAGCAACCGTGATGACGCCCACCTGGTACCTGCAGCTGCGCCAGGAGATGTTGGATATGCTGCTGCTCTTGGTGCTGCTGCTGCGGATGCAACTGTGCCGACGGCGGCGGCAGCAGCGGTGGGCGGTGGTGGTGGTGGTGGTGGTGGTGGTGGTGGTGGTAGTGGAGAAGACTGGGCGCGTGGTAACACCAAGGCCATTGGAAGCAGCAGCGGGACGGCCGCCTTCGACGGAAACACCTGTCGAGTCCCAGCAGCTGTGCGGAAGTTGTGGTTCGGCAGCGCTCCTGCGGTTGGAACGAAGCGGACCGTCGCGCTGTACGGCAGGAAGGCTGACGGCTCGCTGACCCGCCCGTATGCCGTACAGCTTGCGAGCGACTGGCGGCTGAGCGGCATGAAGAAGCTGTGCAGCAGGGTGGGGGCCAGGAGGGGCCACCAAATACGGATGACGTGGGAGATGGTGCAGGGTGCGGGCGTTGGTGCGGCGGGTGGGAAGTTCGGTGTGGTGGTCGAGAATGCAGGGCTGGGCCCGACTGCTGCAGCTGCAGCGGCGGCAGCAGTGGCAGCGACGGCAGCACGGCGGCGGCGGGCGGATGACAATGCGGCGCAGGAGGCCTTGGTGGCTGCTGCGCAGGGGGAGCGCACGGGAGGCCAAGGCCCGCGCACTGCTGGCGGGCATGGGGCGGGACAGGGGCGGTGAGTTGTCCCAGGCTGCCCAGTCCAATGTGCGTGCTGGCCGGCCTGTGCATGCATGTTCAGCCTCACGTGTCATACGGTGGTGTCGACGCTTGCAGCACTGCACTGTCTGTAATGATCACCAGACAGCTGGCTTGCTCGTTGCCGTGCCCCCATGATGGGAGTTGGGCGGCGGTGGTATCCGCCACCCACCACCGCCGCGGCCCTTGCCCGTTTGCACCTTGCAGCCGGTTCAGCACACGCGCCCTTCCAGGTATATGCTGATATATGGCCTCGCTACCTTCCAGTCCTAGCGCGCCTGTTTATGGCGGCCCACGGCCTCGGTCACCTTACCGCAATACCCTCATGCACGCTTTACACGACCATGCAGCGACCAAGCCCTTGCTGGCACCACCCAGCTGGCGAGCCAGCAGCAGCAGCATGTGCCGGCGGCAACAGCACGAGGTGCAGGGGAAGGCATCAACGCGGCCGGCGGTGTGGAGAGGGCGGACACTGAGGAGCGGCCCCCGGGAAGGAGGCCCGCTGGGAGGTGGCAGCGTGTAGTATTGGCGGCTGGCGAGCCTATGGGATACGGCGGCGGAGCCTCGGGCTCTGCCGGGTGCGCGGGCGGCCAGGCGCAGGCGGAGCAGGGGCAGGGGTGTGGCGGGGAGCAAGGGGGCCGTGTAGGCAGCTGTGGGAGGACAGCAACAGCGAGGCGGTTGGCAAGCGCTGAGGCGCTGCAGCGCATCAGGGCGTGCGTTAGTGGTGGAGGTGGTGTGCGGTCGCCTGCGGGTGGCCTGGAAGACGACGGGGACAACGTCATGGGTGATGAGGAGGGGGAGGAGCAGGAGGATGGGGAGGAGGAGGAGGAGGAGGAAGAGGGGGAGGAGGAGAGCGGCAGCGGCAGTGAAGGTTGGGCTGGGCGCCGTGGCAGAAGGCGGGGTCAAGGCGGCGGCGGCGGGACGACTGGTGGCCAGTGGTACGGTGATTGCGGGGAGGGCGAGCTGGGAGAACGGTGGGAGCCAGGCGGGGAGGTGGCGGGCGGGGGGGCATGCGACGGCGGCTCTGGACAGCGTGGGAAGCGCAAACGCGTGTCGCTGGGTAGCCAAGGTGCGTGTGGCCTCGGCAACGGGCGCATTAAGCGCGCCAGCATCTTTCTGAGTAAAGATGACGCGCGACAAATGTGGCCGGAGCTTCACAACGAGGATGGCGCGCCGAAGCAGCAGGAAACGATGGTGGAGGTATGCGCGGCGACGGGGGCCGTGGGAGCGGATGGGGGGCAGGATCCGGAGCAGGGGGCGAGGGCGGATGGGGCCGCGGGACCACCAGAGGGAGGGCGAGAGCTGTCGCGGGCGCTGCAGCGCTACCGGGTGCGGCTAAAGTACGGCAACAAGGTTCAGTACCTGGGCGGCTGCCACGACCTGATCAGGTGCCTCGGCCTCAGGGAGGGCAGCAGAGCCACGGTGACACGGCAGGCAGACGGGAGGGTGGTGGTGGAGCGGGGCAGCGGCCAGAAGAGCCCAGCTCGCCCGCAGCAGCCCAGGCCATCTGTAGAGGCCCCGCAGCAGCGGCAGGTGCGGGCAGCAGCTGGTGGTGTCGGCGGAGGCACCAGTGATGGTGCTGGTGGGACTGGTACCGTGCGTGTGGGTCTGGCAGCTGCGGGGCCGGATGACGGCCGCTGCACCGGTCGCCTGGTCAAATCGCAGCTGCATTTCTCGATGGTAACGAGGGCGCAGCTGTTAAACGGCGTTGGTGTCGGCCAGGAGGTGGAGGTGCTCGCGGTGCCGTACAGCGCGCGTGGCGAGCAGCCGGAGGCACCTGGGGCCGCTGCAGCAGCCGCGGCGGGCGGCGCGGAGGCGGCCGTTGGTGCGGCGGCCGGCAGCGGCAACAGCCCAGGCCCTGGGCGCCAGGGACCTCAGCAGATGCCGCTGGTGGTGTTGCGTGGCCGCAGCGGATGCTACCTTAAACGAGCCACCTGGCTGACGGGTTGCTTTGGGATGCGCAAGGGCAGCGTGTGGCTGTCGCGGCTGCCCGACGGGCCTGGTGGCAGGCGCCGGCTGCTGGCGGAGCGCAGGGAGTGCGGGGAGCCGCTCCGGACTGGTGGGGAGGAGGCCGGCCAGCCGTGCACTGCACGGCAGCATGTGGATGGGGGTGGGGGTGCGGATGGGGTGCGCCAGCCGCACACAGCTCCGGGCGCGGCGCCGCAGGCGCAGCCGCAGCCGCAGGCGCAGCCGCAGCCGCAGGCGCAGCCGCAGGCGCAGCCGCAGGCGCAGCCACCTCCCGTGCAGTTGCAGGAGGAGGCGCCGGCCATGCAGGCGCCGGGGCTGGCCATGCAGGCGGCGCACCCGGGCGTTATTCATCCGCAGGGGCAAGTCGGGCAGCAGCAGGCAGCGGCTGTCCAGCGGCAGCAGGCAGCCGCACTGGGGCAACTACTGGCGCTGCCCGCTTCCAGCCTGACCCCCGCCACCCTGTGCGGCTACGTGCAACCCGCAGAGCAGCTGCCCCCTGTGCGGTCGGATGCTGGCGAGCTGCGGATGTGCTGCCTGACCTTCCACCCCGACCTGGCACCCCGTGTGCGTGCCGCCATGGCCACGTGGCAGGAGGCGCTGGGGCCGGGGGGCTTGGCGGAGGCAGACCCCTACACCCAGCAGGTGTATGTGGGCGGGCTGGGCGAGCAGGTGGCGGAGGCACACCGCGCGTGGGCGGGGCAGCACGCGCACGTGGCGGTGGCGTTGCAGGAGGGCCAGGCGGTGGTGCAGGGGGGCGGGCTGAACGCGACGGACATCGCCTGCCACGTGGCGTCGCTGCTGGGGTGGTTCAAAGATTGGGGCGGGGCCTGGCCCGAGGGCCGGGTGGAGTTGGAGGGGGTGGAGGCGTTGTGGGACCAGGGCAGGGGGTGCAGGGTGCTGCGAGTCGCGGGGCCGGGGCGTATCGCGAGGAGCGGCGTCATTGGCATCTGTGCGGGTTACGTCATGGCGGAGGGCGTGGCGAGGTCGTTTGCGTCGGGCGGGTTTCAGGCCTGCAGCCCTGAGGTGAAGGCGGAGCTGACACGGAGGGCAGGGCGCGACGTCAGCCCCGCCTGGAGGGTGCTGGTGGGGTCCAACATGGCCGACTGCGGTGGAGGTGAGCCGCATCACCCTACCCTACTGCCGTGGCCAGTGCTTCCTTGTGTTTTACTGTAAGGGTTTACTGCAAGGCTTGCATACCCGCGGCTGCCCGGCAGCTTTCTCTGTAAGCACGTTCCGTAGTTGAGAGACATTGCTTTTCAGGCCACACTCCTTCGCTGTCACCATGGAAGCACCAGGACCCGGTATGGTGCTACATTGAAGAAAATATATGTCTGTCTGTCATACACGCAGGCCAGAAGCTGTCCATGCTGGGTTATGGCAACCTGGCTGCGCTGACCAGCGACCCATGGGTCGGTCTCGGCGGCGTGGGCGGGCCTGGTGGGCCGGCCGACGCGGGCGGAGGGCACCAGCAGCAGCAGGATGACCGTCGGGGACCTGGAGCGAACTGCGCGGTGGGTTACCCCCTTACCTCGTAGGGTGCAGCCAAAGCAGCAGTGCGCGTTGCAAGGTGGCTTTGCCCGCTTTTGTACCTGTGTAGTAAGTGACCATTATGTCTTACAGCCACGGTTTCATATGCCGCGTTGCTGCGCGGTACTGTGCTACGCACGCTAGCGGCCCAGATGTACACTCTCCTCCTGTGGTGTCAACGGTAGCCACGGTGATCCGTTGGTATCGCGGTCACCGTTCGCCCGACAAGTGACTGCCTCTCTGCGGTGCCCGCCAGGTGGTGCCCGTGGTGGCTCGCGGGCTGGTGCTGCCCGTGCTGGTGGCGCTGCGCGACATGGGCCCGGGGGAGCAGCTGGTGCGGGACCGTGGGGCGGGGTGGCGGAGGGAGGAGGGCTTCTGGGATGCGTGGGGTTACCTAAGGCGCCATCGGTGCTGGGATGACAAGCAGCTGGGGATGCTGCTGGGGCACGGCGAAGAAGGAAATGTCTAAGCTGTGGAGTTGCGCTTTTACTGGCAGCGGCTGGGGCCTGGGGGTCAAGCGGCACAGCAGGCCGATGGCAGGCTTTCCGGTGTTGTGCAGCGGCGTCGTGTGGTGACGCTCGTAACGGGCTCGCAAAAATTGCTGCAGTATGCTGGGATTGTCGCTAGCCTTCATGACTTTGTCTTCGTTTGCAGTCCGTAGTACAGCTGCTTCCCCAAAGGAGCAAGATATACCCAAAGGGCGCGTTGCTCTTGCCCGAAGGGGGGTGAGGGAAAATATGCCCCCTTTGCCCCGAGCGGGTTCAGGCTGTCTGGGGGAGCGCATTGTGGCGGAGCTGAGGCTACGGCTAGAGCGTCAGGGCAGTGCGACTGTGAGAGGCCCCCTGCACCTGAGGTGGACGGGGTTAGGCGGCCAAGGAGCGGGTCCTGGGTCCGCACAGGGCCGGGGTGAGCAACAGTTGGGGTGTGGGGGCTGCACCGGCGCAGGAGCAGGGTCGGCAGCATGGCAGGAAGTCCGGTGCCGCATGTACGTGCGTGAGAAATCCCTGTCTTGTTTTCGTTATGGCTGTGATGGCTATGAGTTGGCCTTGTGCGTGGGCGGCGCGGTTCTGCGAACGGGCCCGGATGGTCGTGCACGGCGCGGGCCCCGGCTCCACAGTTCACACCTGCTGTTCCGCGTCAACGAGGCGTCATGAGGCGCAGCTGAAGCCGCTTTGAAGGGCACTAACACCCTGGGCCAGCAAGGAGCATTATTTTGTAACACGCAAGCGATTGTGTGGCATTGTTTACTGTTTAATCAGGAAGGAAGGCTGCACTGCGCTGGCTCGGTTTCGGATGAGGTAGGGCCGGGGGTACGGGAGGGCAGGATGCACCGTACGCCGGTGCTGGAAGGTAGACGAAACGAGCTGGCACCAGACTAATCGTTGATATGTTGCTATAAACAGCTGAATTGAGTTGCATTATAATAAGTCAGGCGAAGAGAGGAGCACCGTTACAAGCCGAGCTGCATAGTAAGCAGACATGCGACGTGGTCTTCGGACGGCCGCGCCACTGGCGCGTATGGCAGTCGCACTTTCAGGTTTGATACTATCTGCCAATGCAAGAACACTGCTGCAAAGCGCGTCGTGGGCGGATGCAGCTACCAAGCTGCCAGGAGAAGCGCCCCGGAACAGCGACGGGAGCTGCCCAACGTTTCCGGCCAACAGCGAATGGCACAAGGTAGCATTTTATGCAGCAGGGTGCAGAATTTATCCATTGAGTGCGATTCGTCTCGTCTGCATGTCCAACTGCTCATCTGGCGCCTGAACGTGACACGGCCTGGGAAACGGTCTTACTCTGGACTGGCCCTGTAGAGGTTTCGCCCCTTCACCGCGTGTCCTACCTGGTGGCTACTCTATTTTCCACGAGTGCTGCTGGTACTGGATTGGAGGCTGGGCGTGGCGACGGCATGTGGCGCATCAGTTAGGAGTGCAGACAGGATCCTAACACAACCGATCCGTTCCTCCATCCCGGTGCGCCCTGCCCCACCCCGCCTCTTCCCCAATCCAGGACGTGTCACGCCTGCCCGTGCATCCCAACTCAGACGCTATCCTGGCTCAGATTGGCCTGACGACCGGCTTCCACCCTGACTTTGGTGAGTGCATGCAGGCACCAGGGCCCACCCCCTGCGCTGCGCTGCTGCCGCGTGCACGGTGACATGCTCCCATGCGTACGCACATAGCACGGCCTGCACGTTTGTGATGCACTGCATCCGTGCATTTGGCACTCTCATCTCGTCGATGGGCTGCTTTCGGGTATGGGCTGCTTTCAATGTGGGTGTATGTGGTGCCGTACGCGGGTAGGGGTCTGTCTGTCAGCCTCTGTCTGGTGGCTCTTCACGGAGGCTCTGCGCAATGTTGGTAACTTGCAGGCGGCGGCTACGGCTCAGGTGCCAAAAAGGTCTACTACGGCATTCCTTTTAACGTGGTCAAGAACCAGGCCAAGGTCCCCATCAAGTAAGGCTGCAGCGCTGCACTCTTCAGGAAGGAGGTTCCGCGGCTCACCTGCAAGTAACAGCAGTCGCATGGTACTGCACGTTTGCACAGATGGTCGCATCAGGACTGGCGCAACGGGCTTGCCTTGCCATGCACTACCAGCCAGTACCAGCCACGCAGTGTGTGATGCCTTCCCTGCCTACCTGCCTCCATACATGTCCAAATGCATGTTGCATGCATGCTCACCCCGAGTGACCAGTCACTGTGCAGGAGTGCTGAGAGCTGTGCGAACCGCCAGCCGCCTATCGCTAACGTGTACGGCTCGACATGTAATGCGGTACCGGTACGCCACGCAGGTACGTGTGGTACGGCAGCGAGAGCGACAAGGGGCCCTTCCCCATGCCCGCCAACGCCTCCATGGAGGGCGCCTTCGCCGGCTGCAGCCCCGCCAAGTGCGGCGGTGACAGACACGTCATCGTGGTGGACGAGTGAGTGCCCGTAACCCCTTGCTCTTGGGGCTCTTGCCTATCTGACAGAGGCCATTACCGCCTGCCCTCCTGTGCTGGCCATCGTGTCAGGCGGCCAGAACGCTACGTGAGCTCAGGCTTGAGCGAGGCCACCCGTATGGGATAGACTGCCCACAGTGCACAGCAGCAGGAGTCACCTGTGGCTCCCTCCTGCCCCGCTGCCGTACAGGACTGACTGCACGCTGTACGAGCTGTACTACGCCAAGAAGACAGCGGTGCGTGGGTCACCAGGACACAGTGTGGCATCCACCACCAGGGAGCGTGTTGCGCTGCGCAGCTGTTGGCTCCCTCCCTACGCCGCCGTACCCGCGCGTCGTTGCTCCGCAACTTGCACCGATCCCCCGTTTGCCCCTTGCCCTGTGGGCGTGTACGCAGCCTCCTTTTCCTATTTTTCTTCATGTTTCAGCTGTACCGGTATGTGTCCGTAGACCGGCTGGTCCGCGGGCTCCGGCGCCAAGTGGAGCCTACTGAACAACAAGCTGCGGCCCCTGGGGTGGACCTCCGCGGACGCAGCTGGGCTGCCCATCTACCCCGGCCTCGTAAAGTTCGCGGAGACGGTCACGAAGGTGCGTGAGGGGCCACAGTAGCTTCGGGCGCAGGCACGCGTTTGTAGCTTGCCAGTATCACCAGACGCATACGAGGGGCCAGAACATGAGCAGCATGACGCATGGCCCCGCTCACACCTAAGAGTCACGGTATGCACAGCTGCATGGGGCCGGCAGAGCGAGCAAGCGTGCCTGTGGACAGCCCCTAACCACACTACGGCACGCGAAGTGGTGCCACGAGAAGTGCTGGCTGCGGGGCTGGCCCGCGCGGCGGCCTGGCTCGCCCTGCGCACACTTCCCGGGTGCGCATGTGCTGATGCCGCGCATTGCCGTACATTGTTGTACACTGCACTTCCATCCATGCAGAAGCTCATCGACCACGCCATTCGCTTCACGGGGCCCAACAGCCGCCAGGCCTACGAGCTGCCCGCCGAGCACTTCGCCCCCCATGGTACGCGGGTGTGCTATCAACCCACCGGGTGATAATGAACAATTGGCCGTGAGCATGCAAGCGTCCCTTACGGACAAAATGGGCGGAGGCCGCTGCAGTGAGGTCATGATTCAGGCAGAAAGAGTTTGTTCTTTCTGGGCTTTGGTGCCAGCCGTCGAGCGTCTTTCAGTTGCAGACTACGTGCCTGCTGCATCCGAGGCCGTGACCAACCCTCGTCCCACTGCTGCCGCTTTGCTGGCGCAACCCGCAGGCAACACCGGGCCCAACTCACCCTGGATGGTGAGTGAGGCCAGGGCACTTCCTGCCATGGAGTTTTGCCCCTGCACTGCAGACTTGTGTCGCCACAGCCGTGCGTGCGCGTGAGGCAGCAGCTAGCAGGGGCAAGATGCGAGGGGCGTGCACCCTTGTGTGCCAGCTAGCCAGCTAGTGGTGCAAGCAAGCGTGGTAGCCTGTCGAGACAAATGGCCTTGCTTAGCAGCAGAGCTCGGCATGGGTCGCCTGGCGTCCGGCACGCATAGGTTGGCCACCTGCCACCTGCCACACGATGGCCATCAAACCACGCTGACATGCCCCGTGTGCGTGGGCCCGACACGTGCCGGCCCCAGGGCATGCGCGTGCGCCTCCGGTCCACGTTCGACTGCTCCACCCTGGCTTCGGAGCCCGCCCGCGTCATCTGCGCCGCCATGAAGAAGTACGGCCTCATCTTTGCCGACAACGGCTCGCCGTGGTACGTCTCGGGCGAGGCGACCGGCAGGTACGTACGGTACGGTACGGTGGAGAGGGCGCGTTTCGGGCTCCCCTGCGACTGGGCGCTGTGACACGGCCCAGCCGCAATATCCTGCTGAACTATGTTGCTTTGGTCGGACACTCTCCATGGCGGGATGCAGACCAGGACGTATGGGTGTCTGCGCCTGCCAGGGGATGGACGCAGACCACACGATGGGGCCCGCGGTCCACAGCGCTGTCTGCAAACAGACCGAGCACCCTTCGTAAGCCGCTTCGCAGTACGCACGCACAACGCTCAACAGATCCACTACCTGTTCCCGTGTTTTCCGTATACCGTACGCAGGTGGGACCCGTACATCGACGGGCTGGTGGGCGAGCTGCGCAAGATCGAGGGCAGCGACATGCAGGTTCTGGTCAACGGCTGCGTGTGTACGGACAGCGCGTGCAGCAGGTACGACAAGAGCCCGCTGCTGGCCACCTGCGACAAGGCGGCGCCCGCGTGACAGCAAAAGGGGAGACCGAGCAGTAGCGAGTAGGCGTATGTAGTAGTACTGCCGGCGCATGACTGCCGGTACGGCAAGTCAAAGATGTCTGCGCGGTGCCGGTAGGCATCCAAGTGCTCCGGCTGTTCGGGCTGGGACGCGCTGTATGCACGCATCGTAGGATCCTCGAGGGGCGGCAGGGTGTCTCCTCGTGTGGCACGCAGCCATTGGCCAGCTCGACGCACGGCACCTGCAAAGCATACCGTACCACCGGTAAGCAATTGTTGGAAACCAATAAGCAGGTACATCTTGGCGCCGCGTAGGCGCCAGTGCAGTTATCGCGTGTGTCGTGTTTGCACTACGTCCGTCCGCCGCTGAGAAGCGCGGCGCTGGCGGGTGGCGGCCAGGCGAAGGCATGGAGGCATCGCCACAGGGCATTCAGTGGATGTGTATAACAGCGCTGTACATAACTAGTAGACCATTGGGGGTTGCGGTGTGCAATTGGCCCCTTAGGGTGAGCCCGCATTTGCCAGGACACCAGGCTGTTGTCGCCGTCTAGGCCACGGCATGTGCTGCATGTAGGAGTCTGCAGCATGTAGCGACTGTCCTTGGTGCGTAGTGGTTGCACACCCTGTGAGCTGGAACCAGTGCAGATGCAGGTCTGTACTGCAGCCGTGGCACGTATGGCACCTGATGGCACCCATGCGCCATACGCAATAGGCCTGGTCCAACTCCGCGTCCGAGGTGTGCCCTCAGCGTGCTACCTGTGGGCTGCACAATGCACGACGCCACCGCATCACGAACAAGGCTGCACTTGCAGCTGTAATTAATCCGTACCAAGGTACCATTGCTTTTCTTGCTGACGCTCGCCAAAGCGGTTACATCGGAATCCGTCCCACTTTTCGGGAAGGCCTGTGCCTCAACCCGGTCTCACCCCGGCACGTGCCCTACTGCGACGGTGGTCCAACGTCCAAACGTATGTGACCGCGATGCAAAAGACCTTATAACCGACATTGTATTAATATGAAATTATACGCGTGCTCTGATTGCCGGCGATGCGGTAGTACAAGGCTCAATTCGCCTGTAAACCGCCCGCATTTCGGGCTGTAGCCTCTGGAATGACCCTGCAAGGAACACGTTGGCATCTGTAGCGACGAGGGAGCAACCAGCGGGCCTTGCGGGGCTCGCTGTGCTCTGTTGTCGCTCAGGATGGCGCATACATGTGAAGAGCGGGCCTTGTCGTTTCCGCTGATGTGAAACTCAAGTTTGTTATATATGGCACATAAATGTTATTGACGAGTCGAGGACACCCATTGCGACAACCCGGCGACATCTACTGACTGACACGCCACACCCGCCACAGGCTGCCCACGTCTTTTGCCCCCAAGGAGAGGTGTAAAGCGCTTCCAAATTTGGCCTGAAACATATATAGGCATAATGAATTGATACGAGCCTGACGGGCGCCGGCCGGACGGCAATGAAGGTATACCAGGGGCCTTTACGTGTGCTGATACCCCCTGTACGGCACACGCTGTACGGCAGGGTCGGACAAGTACATAAGACTCCCGACCCCAGAAACCGCAAGAAGACGTGACGAGGAATCCGGTGGTGTGCTGGAAATCCTTATGGAAGTGTCCGACAGCTCGTTAGGCCGGTTTACAGTTGCCCCATTTTTGGACCACTGGCCTGTCACAGGTGAGACCGGGTTGTGCAAGACTGCTGTGTCGCGGGCTTCTAGCAATTGGACCTTGCCCAAGGCTGGGCCGACGCCTTCGTGGTCACTCCTACGCATCCACACCTCCACGCAGTTGTCGCATGGTGGCATGTGCATGCTGCAGTGTGCAGCGTCCAGCCATTGGAGAGTACGGCAACCACCGACGGGTTGGACTTCCTACAACCATGGCACCAGCGCCCATTTAGCTGCTGCGCGCGCAGAAGCAGTCAACTAAAAGTCGGCAGGCACACTCGCACTTCCAAATCTTGCAAAAATGTTCGCTCTGGGCCAGCGCTCCACCGTCTGCAAGGGCGTGTGCACTTGCTCTACTTGCCGCGGTGCCCGCGTGCCTGCCGGTGTGGCCTCGACCCCCGTGCGCGTCAGCTATGCTGCTCGCCCCAGCTCCAGCAGCCGCTCCAGCTCCAGCAAGTCTGTGCGCGCCCAGGCTGCCGCGACCGCTGTGGCCCCTGTCGCCGCGGCCAATGGTGTCGCCCCGGCCCGGCCCCCAACCTTCGCTGCGCGCCACGCCGAGATGATCAAGTGAGTTGATACGTGCGCAACAGCTTGACCCACAAGATAAGGCATGCAGGCTACTTGTTACTGGCAACAGGCATAAACGCCTGACAGTGTACATTGGGATAAGCAATGCAAGCAACGCCCCCTACAATTGCGTCTACGTTCCACACCACCTGCACCACCGTACGTAAGCACTGCATTGTAAGCAGCCTCAGCTCTTCAAACGAGCCGTCATTTCCGTCTTCATAGTCTTGACACCCTTGCTGGTTCCACCCAGACTCCATGAAGTCCAGGAGGAGTAACTTGTCGGGCATGGGCCTGTGGCATGGGGGCTGCATGGGAGCACGTGCCAGAGCCCTCGAGTCTCTGGAGGACCGCAAGGAGGCACCATACGGTATAGGCTGTATGCGCAAGGCTGAGTCATACCTGGGGTTACACATGTAACATACAGAGCTGCAGTCACACCGAGTCAGTCCTCACAAGGGGGCAACACGGCCTTCCCAGTTCCCTGGCCGCCAGAGGAGTCCCCCTCGGGCCAGCGCGGCAGCGGCCATCCCGGTGCAGGGGGAATGGCGCGATCGTTCTAGACCTGACCCAAGCCCGGACCTGTGAAAGCCGGCATCATAATAGCATTCTTGCTCAGCATCAGCACTCTTACCGCATGCTTTCGGTCCTGCCTGCAACGCTTGTCGTTCTCATGCTCCTGGCGGGTGCTCCGGCTCAGGCAAGTCATCGACTTACAACACTGAGAGCCACAAGACATTGCAACTACATCATTTTTCTGAGGTGCCCCGCTCATGCTGTAGGACGCTGCTGACCCGGCGAGCTCGGCCCCAGCCGCAGGCGAAGTGCTCGGCCTGCCAAGCCCCGATACGAGCAACTCAGGCGTGCAAACTCTCAGTATTGGTGCGTCATGAACTATCTGCTTTGACAGCAGCTACTGCTGCCGAGAGCACCCCATACGACACTGCTGCAGCACCCTGGAGGCAGCCATGCCTCAGCCTGTCCCAAACACGTTCCGGTTTGCATGCCCTTGAGTGCTTGCTGGGACATTGCTGTGCCTCACCGTCATCTCCAGTGCATCTAAACAGCCGGTAACATCCCCAATGGTGCTACCCCCTTGACAGGGGGCCGCATAACTCTTGACGCCCTGGGCCCAGCCATAGGTGCGCACCTGGGGGGCCTCATCATGGCGAGGCTGAGAGGCAGGGCTTGCTGTCCTGCCGACAGGATGCTAATAAACGGCCTGTGCTGCTGTGAATGCTGTTGCACTGCACCTCCGCCGAGATGTGCACGTTCCCACGGGCGATCTGTACGCCGTGACCATTACGGTGCTGCTGGCTCGCACATGGTTCCTTACAAACCAGTAGTCTGGATTCTGTGAGGCACTCAAGACAGGTTGCCGCGTCCCTTCCCGCTTGCATGGCCTTAATTTTAACGCCCGCACCTACAGCCCAACACCCCGATGCATATGATTCGGACCAGTACTTTACCATACCGCCACCACCACCACTGCCCCCGCAGTCGGTGAGGACGGGACGCTGCGCCGCATTGCCAATTGGGACAAGCTAACGAAGCGCGAGCAGCAGGTGGCACTGAGGAGGATCGGGCAGCGGAACCAGGTGGGGCAGGCAGGTGGTCGGGCAGGGGATGGGGCGATTGCAAATATCCCTGCACCCGTGGTGCTGTCGCGGGCTTCCGGCTGACACGTTTGCTTGCAAGTAGGGCGACTGGATATCAAGGGCACCAATCATCATCATGCGTACCCCCCGGCCCTTGCGTCCAGGCACGTCTTGCGGCCTTGAGGGAGCAGCAGCAGCAGCAGCAGCAGCAGCAGCAGGGACAAGAGCAGGAGGCGGAGGAGAAGAACAAGAGTGGGGCGGCGGCGGTTGCACCGGAGAGCCGTGAGGAGGGCGCCGAGCCGGGACCAGAAAAAGAGCACAGCACGGAGGTCCCACAAACCGAGGACCGGACCGAGCTGTGAGTGTGGCAAGGGCTCGCGGCGCAAGGCGGACTTTCCCTTGACCACACCAGGCGCTGCAGCACTGCATGACTGGGGAAGCAGCTGCTGGTGGGCCTGGGAGCAGCAGCGACGTGGAGGGCGCCGAGGGCGGGCTGAGGGTACAAGCGGTGCGGCTGGACGCAGCTGATTTTGTGCTGCTGGCACTGCTGGGGTTCGTGGTGGTGTTCGTGCTGCCTCGGCACCTGCTGCGCCTCCTGCGGGCACACAAAGCGCGGCAGCAGCAGCGGACGGCGGGGGCAAGGCCGGCCGCTGGCGAGAAGGCAGAGTGAGCAGGACAGGACATAGTGTTGCATCCCTCTGGTGGGAGCCAAGGAAGGAAGGGGCTTTGGAGCGATGGCGCGGCGGCGTCCCGGAGGCGGCGGCGGCGGCGCGCCAGGTGCAGCGGCGGTGGGCGGTGCGGCGTGGCGGCAGCAGCAGCAGGCGGCGGAGCTCCGGGCGCAGCTGCTGCTTCTGCCCCAGTCCGACGGGGACGTTCGGGAGTGGCTGCTGCACGGGGTGGGGCGCGTACTGGACATGGTGGACAGCCACGTGTCCATGCTTCAGCATACACCTACGCGCAGTCATGAGCAGGATGGCGCGGTGACTGCTGCCATGACGGCTGTGGCTGCACTTGCAGCCACTGGATCTGGCACTGCAGTGGAACAGGAGGAGCTCGTAGGAATGCAGGAGGGCGCTGGTGATGAAACGGAGGGGCTTATGGTGGGCCATTTAGTCGAGGACGAGGAGGCTCCACTCGAGCTGGAGGAGGTCGTGGAGGCAGCCGCCGATGCTGCTGTGGGGGCTCTGAACGAGCTGCTTGCTGCAGCGGTGGGCGCACTGGCTGGGTCTGACGGAGGTAGGGCCGGGGCAGCAGATGTTCCTCCTGTGGGTGCTGTGGCCGGTGCGGCGACGGATACGCTGATGCGCCCGGGCACGGCCCCAGATACGCCGTGGGACTGGGGTCTCTACTGCAGCGCCCTGCTGCACCACCACCTGATGCTGTCGACGGAGCTCCTGCCTGGCGCCATGGGCGAGCTTCGCCGGGGCCAGCAGCAGCTGCTTGGAAGCAGCATCGCCCACACCAGCAAGGTAGACAACAGCAGTGCGACTGGCAACAGTAGCAGCACGTGCGGCAAAGACGCTGGTTCAGGGACGATGCAGCCGGGGCCGGAGCTGGCGCGGGACGAGCTCGCGCCCGCAGCCCGCAGGCGCCCGTTGCCAGTTGGCGTGTACGGCAGGGTGGTTGCGGCCATGGGTTGGCACGGCATGGCGCTGGACCTGCTGCAGTGGCTGCCAGCCGGTGGGCGGGGCCAGGGGGAGCGGCAAGCGGGGCAGCTGAAGCAGCAGCAGAGCATAGGGTCGGTGCGGACGGAGGCTGCCGGGCTGTGCCTAGCCGACGTGGTGCAGGAGTGCCCTGGTGCCGCGCCTGGGTATGCCAGGGTGCTGCTGTCAGGCGCTGTTCCGGCCTCTGCGGCGTCCGCCACCGCACGCGCCTCGTGTGGGCGGGCAGCGGGCGCTGGTGCAGCGGCTGCTCAGGGCTTCTGCGAGCACCTCGCCGCCAGCCCCCACCTCTTGCGTGCGGTAGCGGCGGCGGTCAAGGGTGCAACTGCGGCTGTGGCTGCCAGCTCCTCCGGGCGTGGTACTGCAGGTCAAGGCGGCCAGGGGTCAGTGGCTGTGTGCATGCACCCCACCGCCCGTGCCAGCAGCCACGTGGCAGTGCCAATGGCGGCGGAGGGGTGGCTGTGGTGCTGCCTGCTGCTGGCCCGGGCCCTGGCGGGCGCGCTGCGCGGCACACGTGGCACTGGCAGGGGGGCTGGTCTCGTGGGGGCTGATGGGCACCTGGTCGGCAGCGCTGCGGGTGCATGCGAGGAGGGGGACTGTGCGGAGCAGTGCGCGGGGGCGCTGGAGGAGGGCCTGTGCGCCTGGCAGGACGCCTTCTGCGGTGCGGGCGCCTCCGGTGGCTCAAGGGCCACGGGTGGTGCCGGCGGTGGTGGAAGCGCGGGGGCTGGGGAGCAGGCTGCTGCGGTTGGCGAGCAGCTGCTGCGGGTGCTGCAGGGGCAGCTGCTCCCCCTGCTGGAGGAGGAGGCGCGGCTGCACATGGCCGCGCAGTTGGGCCGACACCACCAAAGGGAGGAGCAGGAGGGGCAGGAGCAGCAACAGGAGCAGCTCCGCCCCGTGCTGGCGTGCGGCACCGCCGTGCGGCTGCGGGCACGTGTGTCGCTGCTGCTCATGGCAGCTTGCCGGGGAACAGGAGGCTCGGTGGCAGCGGAGGGCCAGCAGCAGCAGCAGCAGCAACCGCACGGGGCTGGCGCTGCCGGAGCAGGTGGCGGCGGTGGTACAGGCACGCAGGGTGGCGCGAGCGCAAGCGCGGTGTGGGACGCTGTGGCGACCCTATCGCTGCCCTCCAACACGCAGGGCCTTGGGCGTACGCATGGAGCCGGCCAGGACCCAGCGGCGGCCGGGGCGGGCGCCGCGCCCCCCTGGCTGCGCCGGGCCGCGGGGCACGTGTCCGCCCATGCGCCCACGCGTCAGGCCCAGGCCTCGGTGCCGGCCGTGGCTGCTGCTGCCGCTGCTGCAGGCGGGGAGCAGCGGCAGCCGGCAGGTGTGCTGCCCATGCAGCAGCTCACGTCACTGCTACAGCGCAAGCTGCGCCTGCCTGGCGCCACGCTGCCGCACAGGGCGGCACGTCCCTGCAGCTCCCGCCCGCCTGCGATCCCACAGCAGCTAGCGCACGCGGCCCGTCTGGATGCGCAGGGGCACGTGGCGTTGAGCTGTGTGTTGAGCGCACAGGGCGGTGCGGGACAGGGGGTGGAAGAGGGGCTGGCGGCCGCGGCCTGCGCGCTGCTGACCCCCGGCCTGCCGTCCTGGCTGGCGGCGCAGCGCGACCCACGGGTCCGTACGGCGGCGGGGCCTTCGCCGTACAGCCCTTTCCGTACGGCACTTGCATGCCTGGAGATGCTGCAGAACGCGGTTGGTGGTGCCGCGGTGTTGGGAGCAGACGAGCTGGGGGAGGCGGGGGAGCGAATGCAGCAGCAGGGTGGAGTGGAGGGGCAGCTGCAGGAGGGAGGGGTAGAAGGGAGGCGGCGGGAAGTGACGCGGACGCTGCTGCGCATGGCCGCTGAGTGCTTGGTCTGCACTGCCGGCGTGGAGCAGCAGGCGGCGCTGCAAGCGGTGGTGCTGGGCGGCGAGGCGTTCGCAGGGTGGGTGGTGCATGTTGAGGCCGCCTGCCACGCACTGCCTCCTCTCCTACCTTTTGCATTTGATCGTGTACGTGGGCCACCTCACACACCCTTCCAGTCGTTTTACCTGAATTCAGCCACCCCGCCCACCTCAAAGGCTTCCTGGGCCGATTGAGTTCTTCCGCCCAACTTCTCCACAACGCCACAACCTCTCTGGTTCGTGTTTGCGTTCAGAACATCCTACCACCCTGGCCGCCATCCTCAGGCTGCGGCGCCACTTGGCCGCGGATGCCGACCTCCAGTCCGCCGCCGCCTCCGCGCTGGTGGCCCTCAGCAACCGCACCATCGCCCCCGAGGGCTCCCTGCACAAGGGCCTTGCCCTGGGGCCGCAGCAGGAGGCGGCGCGACTGGCGGCGGCCGCGCGGGAGCTGCTGCCGTACGCCGTCCTGGTGCCGTACACCTGCATGCGGCGGCTGGCGGCTGACGGGCTGATGCACGCGGGACAGCAGGGGTGGGTGCTGCAGCTGCTGGGGTGCTTCAGGACCGCAGCGGCAGCGGCAGTGGTGCCCAGCGGCCAGGCAGGTGACAATGAAGAAAACGTTGTGGCCGGCGGCGGTGGAGGAGGAGGGGAAGGGGGTTCGCTGCTGGCGGCGGCGCTGCGTGAGGTCCTGGCCGACCGCGCGGGGCAGCTGTCAGCGTCAGCGGCGCTGCGTAGGTCGGCAGCGGCGCTGCTTGGCGGCGTTGCGGCGGCCGGGGTGGTGGCTGTGCGGGAGCTGCTGGCGGAGGTGGCGGCGCCGCTGCTGGCGGCGGCGGCGGGCGGCGGCGGCGTGCAGCAGGTATGAGGCTATGGGCCAACAACGCGCATTGTTGGGGGGAGCAGCAGCGCCGCGCGTGTTGCCTTCGTTGGTTCTGTGTTGGCAGCTGGGCTGGGGTTTGCCGACCGTGTCCTTACAAGCCATGTGTGGGATGTCCGCATTAGTGCCATGGGTTGGCGACGTGGTGATGCCCTAGCACATCCTCTGTACGTACACCTTGCCTTTTGCAATGTACAGCAAGCCGCGCGTAAGCACCCTCGCCGTTGCCCACGCTTGTGCTACGGTATCACCCCATAGAAGTACCACCGTGTTACCCCTTCGTCGCTCCCTGCGCACTGCACCGTACACCCACGCAGGCGCATGTCACTCTTGTATGGTACACTTGGGCTTGTACGCGTACCGTACCCGTACTCGTACCCGTACTCGTTTTCTAAGGTGGTCACCGATTTCGCGTGTTGGCACCACCCTCAGGCGCACGTGGGCATACTGGCGGCGCAGCACCTGCTCTCCGCCTCGTCCCTTGCGCCCGCACACGGCGGACCCCCTGGCGCCGCCCCCGCCCCCGGCCCCGCCCTGCCGTACAACCCATCCGCCGAGCTAGCGGCCGCCGGCCCCGCCCGCCTCCTGCTCGCCGTGGCGGGCTGCTTACGTCAGCAGTACAACATGCACGAGGTTGGCGGACAGTATGGCAAAGAGGACGATGGTGGTGCGGGTGGACGGCCGGACGCCGCGCTGTTGGAGTCCGCGTCGGCGCTGCTGGAGCGGGTTGTACTGCTGTACGGCAGGCACCTGGCGGGCTGCCGGGATGCGGCGGGGGGCGTGTACGGCAGCGCGGAGCGGCGGGAGCTGGAGCTGCTGGCGGCGGGCGCGCTGGGCGGCAGGCTGCCCAAGTGGGTTTGAATTGGTTTTAACGGTTTACGTTGAGGATGGTGCTGGTTAGTATCGTACGAGGCCGCGGATGTGCTTGAAGGGGGCAATTCATGTCTGCTCAGTTTTCATTTGGTGCGCTATAGGCGGGGTGCACGCTGTGGGAAACTGTCAACTGTCATGGCTGTCTGCTCATGTTTTGCTGCTACGTCGATGGGCGGCGCCGCAGTTGTGGCCGATACCACACTTGCACCCCAACTAGCCCGGCATCCCCACCAGCAAGCGGTGTGTTCACTAACTGCAGCGTTGTTCTGTCGTGCGCTATCCCCACGTGCAGGCGCTTGGTCGCCGCCCTGCTGCCGCTCCTGGACTGGGCCCCGCCCAACGCCCAACACTCCGACGACGACGACGACGACGGGGACCAGGGCACCAGCGCCGACACGCACACCTACACCAACACCCACACCCAAGACAGCGCCTGGCGCCTCCGCAGGGAGGAGCTGGTGGCGCTGCTGGCCCCAGCCGCGGCGTGGCGCCCACGGGTCCTGCGTACGGCAGGCCCAGACGCCGCCGTACAGGTGGTGTACGACACGCTGTCGTTCGCGGGCAGCGCGGCGCGGCACGCCGCGGCCCTGCGGGAGGCGCTGTTGGAAGCTGCTGCGTCGCGCGAGGAGCAGCAGGATGAGGAAGACGAGGGCGGACAGCGCGCCCTGGAGAACCGGGGGAGCGCCCTTTGCGGAGGCGCTGTGACGTTGTGGAGTGCATTTGGGGCGGAGGCGGTGTTTCAGGGGCCCGTGGATAGCTCAATGGGTACCACGTGTCAGGTGGGACCCGTGGGCCGGCACGTGGCGGCCACGGCGGCACGCGGCCTGCCGCAGCTCCCGCCCGCGCGGCTGTTCTCCGGCGCCGTTGACGCCGCCGCTAGGCTGCTGCCAACCTCCGCTGTAGACCAGGCCGTACGGGCGCTGGCAGGCGTACTACCTGCAATACTGCGGGCTGCGGGTGGTTCGGCAGCGGTCATGCAGGGGGCGGAGGCGGAGGCGGAGCCGGAGCGAGGGACGGAGGGAGGGGAAGGGGGGTGGGGCCTGGCGCCTGGGCTGAGGGAGCTGAGGGGGGTGGTGTTGCGGGAGCTGGGCAGAGGCCGGTGGCAAGGGGAGGCGGTGGAGGCGGCTGGGGTGGCTGTGGCCATGGCGGTGGCGTGCAGGGGGGCGGCCAAGGCGGTGGCGGCGGCATCAGCATCAGCAGCAGCCGATGGCGGCCACGTGGCTGTCTCCCAGGTGCAGGTGCGGAGGCAGGCTGGTGTGTTTGTGGACTTACTCGGACTAGGGTCCAAGGTTGCGCGCATGGGCACTTGAGGGAACGGGTTGCCCCCAAAGGCGCCATTTGCGGCATGACAGTTGCCATGTGGTGACAGCCCCGACAGCTTACTGCTACTGCCCGCTGCCCACTAGCTGCCCGCAGGCGACCCACGACGCTTGCCTTTGTCGTGACGGCCCTGCCTCTACGATCGGCCCCTGACTGTCCGCAGGCCACCCTGGACCGCTGTGCCGCCACGCTGGCCTCCCTGGTATCCCGCCTCGTGCGCGTGGCCCATGCGGCGCTGCAGCAGCAACAGCGGCAGCAGCAGCAGCCGAAAAAAGGGCAACACGCAGGAGGCTCCACAGCATCAGCAGCAGCTGCCGCTGCATGCCCGGCGGTGGTGTCGTCGGCGCTGTGGGAGCTGGGTGGCGTGGTGGCGGCTGCCAGCGCCACGGGGCTGCCCCTGTCGTACGACACGTGGCAGGTGGGGATCTGGTGTCATGCGCACTGCGGGGCTGCCGTGCCGTGGCACTGCACTGTGGCGCGCTGTGCTGTACCGCCCGGACCTTGCGTCCCTGACCAGCTGAACAGGTTGCACAGGCACATGCATCCAGTGCCCCATGCCCACACGACGAATGGTTCAATGCCAGCTACCTGACGCACAGCAGCGCTGCCTGCCACGACCCGCACATGTCGCTGCCGCTGCCTGCCGCAACTGCTCTGATTGCCGTACCCAGCAGTGGTAGAACGACGTCGCGCCACGCCGTTTCAGCCATCGGGCTGCAACGCACCCCCCCTCCACCCAACCACCCCAAACCTCCCACGCGCTGGCCCCTGCTCATGCCCCTGCCCCTGCCCCTGCCCCTGCCCCTGCCCCTGCCCCTGCCCCTGCCCCTGGCCCTGTAGGCCATGATGCTGTCGCTGCTGGAGCTGATGGTGGCTGCAGCGGGGCCTGTGGGAGGAGCTGTGGTGGGGCCTGCTGAGGGTTGGGCCAGCAGCCCCACAGGCGTGCAGCATGGAAGTGGCAGCGGTGGTGACAGTGGTGTGGCTGGGGCGGGCGGGGCAGGGGGGCAGGCGCGAGAGCTGCTGGTGGGTAGGGTGCGGGAGCGGGTGGGCGGTGCGCTGGGGCGGCTGCCGGGGGCCGTGAGCGGCACGCTGTGGGCGGCCGTGGAGTGCATGTGCGAAGCGGCGTGAGGTTGCGATAGGGTTGTCGGGTAGCAGGTAGCAGGTAGCAGGTGTGCGGCGCGATTCCGTAGAGGAAGGGTTTGAAGGTGAGGGTAGTACGGCAGCTGAGCGCACGGTGGCGGCTTACGGCTTGCTGAGACTAACGGGTGGGGCAGGCAGGTGCTGTCTCACAGGCACGTGTCCACGTGCCAGGGTGCTGCTGGCTGATTCTGTCACCACAATACGGTAGTGCACCCTAATACCAGTTCCAACTGGGGACCTCGCTGCTACGTCCTTGTGTGGTTTGTAACGTGAATGCCCCAAGCGTACTACGGCCTCCGTACGGGGCCACGTTGGCCAGCATGCATGTGCAGGGGAGCTGCCTTCTCCTATCGTGCCATGCTACGGTGTCATGGGCTGTGCAGGCGAGGTAGGCCAGTCCAGACTGAGGCACGCGATACAGTGATCAGAGTAAATCACGTAGGGTAATTGTGCGAAAGTCGTAACGTCGATAGGCCACGGAAGGAAGGTAGAATGCAAATGCCGGGCGAGTGACAGACGGCGAGCGATAAGGCCTTTACCTGGGCCAACACGAACAGGAAGCTAATCCAGATTACACAAGAAGCAGTCTGTGACTGCCATTGTAAGTCCGATCAACGGTTGTACTCTCCTGAGAGTCCCGCTTACCTGGTGCCTACCGTTAGTGGCCGCATCAAGGGATACCGTCATTACAGGCTACGGGCTTCTCTGGGGAATACCCTTGTTCTTATTATACACAAGAGCAGCTATATTACTCTTGTTTTACCATAGGCTGAGCCAAATATAGTGCTGTACAACAAATGCCTGCATGAACAACGTCCGAGTAAAGGGCAATAAGCTAGCGGGGCCAGTCCTTAAACGTGATACATTTATAATACCGTGCACATGTGAGGCGGACACGTTTGCTAACACCAGCGCCAGAGGCAGGGAGCAGTTCTCCAAAATGAGCACGTCCCTGCCAGGCCAGCCACGGTGGTTCACACCTCTTCGGCTACTCGCAATATTCTGCTTTACAAATCTCATTGTGTACCTCGATCGAGGTGAGCTACGAGACGCCTGCGCGGTTGGCGAAGCGCCTTTCCGTTAGTTTGGGGTTTCGCGAATTGGATGTCAAGCTTGTGGCGCCCAAATATTCCGCCTCAACTATTTCTTGCTGCACATAGGGCTGATTGCTAGCAACGGCGTGAATGGATCCCCACGGACGGAGGAGGACCCTGACGGGTCCGGCATCCAGGTGCGCACTTCAACCATCCTGTGATGAGCGTGGGGAAGGTAGACAGCAGCAGCATCGTAAGATGCGCGTATCCCTGGCCGGGGCCGCACTTTGGCCCATGGCGTCATATGCCACCATTGCTCATTGACCCAGGGGCCGCTGGCCGCTGGCAGCCGAACCCTAACTGCCCGAGGCCCTGACGGGCTCTTGCACCAACGCAGGACAGCCACACCCGACAGCCGACAAGTGCTAGCCACCTGCAGCTCCCGTGCAGCTGCATTGCACCTTGTGACCTGGGTATTGTAGGCACCGTCCTCTCGTCACGACGGCCTGTCACGACCCCTTCTCATGGCCCCTGCCTCCTTGGTTTATCCTTCCAACGCACCCCAACACCAACCACATGAGCTGGTGCACGCTGTTAGTCCTATACCCTTGCCTGCTTGGTGTGGCCGCCCCAGGGCGACTTCAACCTGACCTACTTCCAGGACGGCCTGCTGCCCGCCGCCTTCATGGTGGGGCTGCTGCTGTCGTCGCCCGTCTTCGCAGAGGTAGGGCAGCGGCCCAGGGTTTTAACACGGGGTTTTAAACAGGTTCAGCAATCGAAGGCGATCCAGCAGCCAGTGCATCATGCCCAGGGGTGTGCGGCAGGAGCTGGACGTAGCGACGCCCGGACGCAGGGGTTGGGTTTCGGTATCACTGGGTGCGCTGAATGGGGAAGCGTGGCATGGGGTTCTAGTCGAATCAGGGTGGTCTGGGGTGGAAGTTATCCGCACTGTCCGGGACGCCCACCCCCGTGCCTGCCTCCACACGTGTCCAGCCATGCACCCCGCGCCCCCCCTGCCGTCCCTGTGCAGCCTAGGTGCGAATCCCTTCCGCGTCACATGCACACCACTCCTGACACCCTGACGCGACCAAGCGCACGCGCAGCCCCGCCCCTTCCAACCCGCCCCCTTGCTCCCTTGCATTGCTTTCCCACCCTCCCCAGGTGTGCAAGCACGCCAACGCGTTCCGGCTGCTGGGCATCGGCATGGGCGTGTGGGCGGTGGCGGTGCTGGCGTGCGGCGCGGCGCCCAACTTCGGCTCCCTGCTGGCGGCCCGCGCGTTCGTGGGGGTGGGAGAGGCGTCGTTCGTGGCGCTGGCGGCGCCCTTCATAGGTGGGGGTGTGGGGGTGGGGGGCAGGGCTTAAGGACAGTCGGCTCGGTCAGGGTGGGGGGCGCTGGCATGGGTTTCGTGAAGAGGGGTTTATCTGGTATATCAGAACATTCATCGCATGCTACAGCTTTTGCACCTTGACATATTAATTCCAGGGGCATATTTTCTTTGAGTCGAATGTGTTGTAATGCTCCGCCGGCGCTGCCCCGTGCCTGGGAAGTGAGTGGCGCTCAGGCAGGGGCACCAAGGGTGGGCGAGATGGGGTGGCCAGGCAGTGTCTTACATCAAAAGCTGGCGCGCGCAACACCCTGCGTTACCCCCAATGCCCACCCCAACAGACGACTTTGCGCCCGCCGCCTCCAAGGCCAAGTGGTTTGCCGCCTTCTACCTGTGCATCCCCGTGGGCTTCGCGCTGGGCTACATCTTCGGCGGCGCCGTCACCGCCGCCGCCTCGTGGCGCTGGACGTTCGTGATGGAGGGCGCCGCCATGCTGCCCTTCATCGCGTTCGCGCTCACCGCGCAGCCGCTGCAGCTGCGGGGCTCCAAGCCCACGGGTAGGGGGGGCATGGTGGCCGGGGGTGCCGGGGTGGCTGCTGCAGCCGGCCTTGATGTATGCAGCGGCGGGGGCCCAAGCCCGTGGTTGGGGCCGGTGTTGGGCTGGCTGGTGCATGCGGACGCAGGTTCGCTGCGCTAAGCATGGTAAAATGGAGGATCTGTGGGGAACAGGAATGAGGGCTAGCGAGTGGCCACGGGGGGCAAGGGCCCCTCGCTAGTGTGCGGTGCTCCAACTTTCACGCACCAGCGCCTGGAGGAGGGCCCGCCGTTTCTCGCCCCGTTAGCCCCGCGCCAGGCGCAACCCCATCTCCATCCCAATATCCATCTCCCACCGCCACCGCCCGTCCGATGCACGCCTCGCCTGCATGCCCCTGCATGCCCACCCTACCCCTCGGGCCCGCGGCCTCCTTCCCCTGCCACGCCCACGCCCACCGCCACTACCGCGGGCTTCCACGACCTCACCCCCTCGCGCACATCCCACTCGTCATGTCCGCCCCCTCTTCAAGTACCGGGATTTTGCCAAGCTAGTGACAACAGCCGCAGCGGTCTTGGACGGAGCTTGGTCTTGGCGGAGTGACGGACTTGGCCGTCGTCGACTCCAGCAGCAGCAAACAGAGCTCGTGCGACTGCGCCCCAGGGCTCACCTGAATAGTACTCACCTTTGGTGTCCCATGGATAAAAAGTACCGGTATATTCCTTACTTGGAATGTGCTGTATAGGATTGCTACATACCGCTACAGAGACGGACCAATGCACAAGCTCCCTTTTTCACCCTCCAGGCTCCGCGGCCTCCGCCTCCTCTGCCAGCCTCAGCCACGCCCACCGCCGCCGCCGCACGCTGCGTGAGGTGGTTGGCGAGTTCTGCGGCGACGTGGCCACCGTGTGCCGCCAGCGCGTGTGGGTCAGCGTGTGCGCAGCCTACACAGCATACGTGGCGGTGCTGGGCGTGTACGCGTACTGGGGCCCGCAGGTGGGTGTGCAGAACGCCGGACTACTGGCGATAAAGCAGGCTGCTTACCGGATTGTCGCCGCCACGCCAGGACGTGGCTTATGTGCTGCCTACTGTCCCACCTGGACGGCCGATGGGCCGCTGCCACGCTCAGACCATTGAAGCAAGGTACGTGTGACCCCCGCACTCTGACCTCTCTGCCTGCAGGCCGGCAAGCAGCTGTTCTTCGGGTCCGAGTCCCGTGACTCCACGCCCGACCTGGTGTTCGGCGGCGTGACGGTGGTGACGGGCGTGCTGGGCAGCGTGGCGGGGGGCGTGGCGCTGGACAGGATGGGTGAGTGCCTGGGTGGGGTAGCGCTGGACAGGATGGGTGGGTGGGGTGGAGCATGGAGCGAGGAGGAGATATATTGCGCGTACACTGTGGGTTGGCTGGCCTGCACAGGGGTGGGAGCTGGGACGGGATGGGTGCATGCTGGGGGGGGAGGGGAGAGGGGCGGCAATATGGGAGCGTAGCGTAGAGTGTGATGAAACCCACGGCGGCCTGACGCCTGCACGATGAAGCACGTCAATGCTATTGCGAGGACACAGAGAGGACCGCAACAATGGGTGCGTAAAGGGATGGGATAGATTGGGCTGGGAGGGGGGTTGTGTGCGACACAGCGGGTGGGTGTAAAGGTTGGAGGTTGGCGATGGACAGGGTGGGTACGTGGGGCCAGAAGGTCACGCCGGAGCGGGTGGGTGCGTTGGAACCGGGATGGATAGATGGGTATAGGGGAGACTTTCTCGCCCATATGGTTTTTTTGCTCTCGTCACTGCACACCGCCTACCCCCGCAGGCTCCACGCTGCGCAACGCCAACCTGCTGTGTGCGCTGTCCAACGTGGCTGGCTTCGTCTTCGTCATCCTGGCCTTCACCGCCTCGCGGTCCTTCGGCGCCTTCATGGGGCTGTTCGCGGCGGGGCAGCTGCTCATTTTCCTGCTGCAGGTGCGGGGGCTCGGCCGGGGGCGCGGGCGGGCGGGCCTGACGGCTGCCTGGGAAGCCGGACAAGGACAGAAAAGTATGCACCCAGGTCGCTCCAGCCAGGCTACGCTGCCATGAAGTTCACCACCGCGTCGGTTGTTGCAGTCACACTCCAAGCGCACGGGCTTGTTTGAAGAAGTGCGCTTGTCAGCGGTTTTTTTACCCCCGCGGCTCGCGTTCCCCCGTCTAGCTCTGACCTCCTCGTCCCCGCGTGCCTCCCCCGCAGGCTCCCGTAGCCGCGCTGGGCATGTGGTGCGTGCCCCCCGAGCTGCGGCCCCTGGGCGTGTCCCTCATGACCGTCAGCATACACCTGCTGGGCGACGTGCCCTCGCCGCCCCTGGTGGGCCTGCTGCAGACCCGGCTGTCGGAGGGCAGGAGCCCCTCGGAGGCGGCGCAGCAGTGGCGCATTTCGCTGTCGGTGTGCAGTGTACTGCTGCTGGTCAGCGGGGGGCTGTTTGCTGTGGCAGCGTGGCAGTCGACGCCGGCTGCGGATTTCCGGGGGGCGGCGGGGAAGGGTGGGGGACCGGAGGGGGAGGCGGCTGGGGAGGGGGAGGGGAGCGGGGCCGAGGGCGGCACGGCGCATAGCCCGTTGCTGGGGGCGGTGGAGGACAGTGACGGAACGGTGAGGAGGTTGAGTGACGAGGTCGGGACGCCGTAGGAACGGATGAAGGGTGGGGCTGTGGTGGTGGGGAAAGTAAGATTTGTGTGCGGTGGAGGGAAGGGTTCAAAGGGCCGGAATAGAGGCGCGCGTGGTGTCACGACGTAGTTGGTGGGGTATGCAGGGGAGCTTATGCAGCACTGACGTCACCTGTAGCAACTTTGGTACCTTGTATTGCGTTGTTTTAAGATGATGATGCAGCCTGCGGCTGGCTGTCACGACGACAAGAAACGGCGAGACTGCGAGAGTTGTCGCCTCGTTCGAGACTTTGTCATGCGTTGTACGCTTTTCGCATTTCCTCGTTTTACCAAGCCCTTGCGAATTGTCATTGTACAGAGGGCACTATTCGATAAGTCTTGCTATATTGTTGAGCTTATTTGCAGGAGCGCGAGCTCGTCATAATGGTGGGGGCTCAGCATTCCAGAAGCCATCAGTCATACGGCTGTTCTTAAGAATTATTTTCGCGAAAACACCAAGTCTGGCCCTGAGGTCCTTGAGCACACGTCACTGAGGGGCACAGACAAGCCTTTCCGTGCTCTCTTTGGCCAAAGCGCTCCTTAACCTGGCAAGTAGGATTGCGCTTTTGGAGCAGCAGCAATAGCAACGGCAGGCTTGGTGTAGTGGAGCTTGGGGGTCCTGCCCCTACGGCCCTTGAGCACTACACAGGAAGGTGGGCCTGGTAAGTTGTCCCGGCCAATACTTGAGACAGCTGACGTAAATGCCGTGAACGACGCTGGCCCTGTTACAAGCTTTTAGGCTTGCCATCTTGCGACATGGGCCCTGAAACACCGCCTACGTGACGACAAGGCCGCGCAATTGGCGTCCGTTGAACTGTGTAACCTATGTACGCTGTGTGCTCTGCACCTTACAGGCGCTAGCTGACCTAACGACTTGAATGGCGGGTCGGGAGGCACACGCGACTGGCCCACACGCACAGCAAGCCTTGTCAGCCGCAGCTATCCAACAATATCAGCAGCTCCTTTCTCAGAACGCCTCGGCGACCGCAGTGTTTGTGGCCGGAGGCGTCGCAGCGCATGACTTTGCCGCTCGTGGAGTGCGCCCGCTCCAGCACCACCAGGCTGCGAGGCACCAATTCGATGCCGCAGGCCGTGCGGCGCTTCACATATCGCGTCAGGCGGCCTCTGACCAGGCCTCGCTGGCCTCCCTTGACGCATCCCAGCTCCTCCTCCTCTACCAGCTCGGCCGCATCTCCCCAACCCAGCTGGCCTCCTTGCAGCAGATCCTGAATCACCAGCAACAGCGCCAACAACAGCAGCAACAGCAATTGCACGGCCTGGGAGTGCAGCGCTACGGGCCTGGCGCAGGCCATTGGGCGTTGCAGCTGAACGCGGCCCAGCAGGCGGGCGCTGAGCGGTATGCCTCTCGCGCCCAGGCTGCAGGGGCTGCTGCCCAGGGTGCGCTCCTCTACGCGGGGGGAGCTGGCGAGGGTGCCGGCAATGCGCGCGCCGGATCGGGTGGCAGCGGCCCTTCTGCGTGGCAGGGCCAGCCTGCGGCCATGGTCGCTGGGGTGGCAGCAGCGGGCGCCGGGGCTGCTGCTGCAGCAGCTGCTGCCGCGGGTGTTGCTGCAGGTCCGGCCGCGGGGGGCGGGCCGCCTCCCCCGCCGGCAGGCCCAGGGCCCAGCCGCACAACGGTCAACGTGACGGAGCCGTACGGCATGCAGCAGCAGCAGCACCTGGCGCAGCAGCACGCGCTGCAGGCGGCCCGCTTCCAGACCTGGCAGCACCAGCAGCAGCTGCTGGCGCAGCAACAGCAGCAGCTCGCGCAGCGGCTGCAGCAGCAACAACAGCACCAGCAGTATGCCGCACGTAGTGCAGGCCCCGCCTCCGCCGATGCGCTCCGACGCTCCGCCGCCGCTGGCGCCGCGGGCGCCGCGGCCGCCGCGGCCGCAGGCGGCAGCGGCGCCGCTTCTGCACTGAGTTTCACAGGCCCCCGCGCAGTGCGCCCCCTGTCTCTCTCCGCCTCTTGCTCCCCCTCCCGCTCGGGCCCCTCCTCCGCCTCCGGCACACCCACGTCCCAACTGCAGCTGTCCGCCTGCGGCCCGCCGCTCTCCGCTCCCATACCCGTCTCTGCCCTCGCCGGCGGCGCCGCCGCCGACGGACCCGAGTCCCGCGGCAGCGCTAACAGCGGAAGCGGTGGCGGCAGCGGCGGCGGCGGAAACAGCAGCAGCCGTCAGCGTAAGGGCCGCGGCAGCGGCGGAGGCGGAGGCAGCGGCAGGCCACCAGCTGGGCGCGGGGCTGCCGGGGCCGGCGGCGGCGGCGGCGGGGAGGGGGAGGAGGAGGACTCGTTCGTGGAGAGCTCGGGGGGCTCGGAGCCCGGCAGCGGCGACGAGAGCGAGGAGTACGTGTCTCCCAACCTGCCCATGTGCGAGACGGCCAGCGGCTGGGGGTCGCTGACGGCGGCGCTGCTGGCACGTGTCATGGGCGTGCTGGCGGCGGGCGCGGCGCTGGGGCCCATGGCGCCCACGCTGCGGGCCGTGTGCCGCCACTGGCGCAGCGTGGCGGACGCGCACACCGAGGTGCTGTCGCCCAACGTCATGAAGGTAGGGGTGGCTGGGGTGGCGTTGACGATGAGGTTGTATGGTTATGGAAGTGGTAGCTTGCTATGGTTTGCAGGCCTGTGGGGCCATGGGCTGGGGGTTGCAAGGGGGGTGGAGCAAACGCGGTGGTGGGGGTGGAAAGGGGCTGGGGTTGCTTGCAGTATGGGCCGCCCTCCTCCGCTCACTCCCGGTTCGCCCTCCCTGCAGGTCCGCGCCATCGTGACGCGCTTCTCGCGGCTGCAGGCGCTGCACCTTGACCACTGCGCCAACATCCGCAACCGCGACCTGCTGGTGCTGTCGCGCGGGCCCGTGCGCCTGGCGCAGCTGACCCTGGGCGATGACCGCGCGCGGCCCTGGTGTCCAACCGCGGCCTGGGCAACGTGTGCCGCATGACCAGCCTGCAGCGCCTCACGCTGCAGGACTGCATGTCGCTCACAAACAGGTGCGGGGGGCCGGGTGCAGGCAGTAAGTAGATGGCCCGGGTTCCGTGCCCCATTCGGGGGATTGCATGCCGCACACCATCAACAAGTGCGGAGGGCTGGGGGCTGGGGTTTGAAACACCAACAGGGTGGGAGATGCCAGGGAGGGGGCCTGACGAACCTGACGTCGCTGACGCTGCCGGGCCCTGGTTCGTTGCCTTCCAAAACACGCATGGGTAACTGTACATGTCGCTCCCCACGTTTGCTTGGCCTAGGGGCCTGCACCCGCTGTCCAACCTGACGCGGCTGACGGCGCTGTCGCTGCGCGGCTGCCGCAAGCTGACCAACCAGGCGGTAGAGGCGCTGCGGCCGCTGCAGCAGCTGCGCCAGCTGTGCCTGTGCGGCGTGGCGCGCCTCAGCGACCGCGGGCTGGGGGGCCTGGCGGCGCTGGGGGCGCTCACACAGCTGGAACTGGGGCACACGCGCGTCAAGGTGGGATAAGCGGCTGCATGCTGCGTGTACCTGAGTCCCTGTTAAGTGGGTTCTGTTCCGTATGGGTTCGTGTATACGTTATTGTGCTGGAAGCGCGTCGCTGCACGTTGTTGTTGGCGCGTGGGGGCGCAACGGGATGGCTGCGCACTGCAGCGCATGGGGGCTCTGGGCGTGCTGTCGGAGAAGTGTTTTTCTGAAAGCTTGAGCTTTACAGATCCACCATGTGTGGGCGCAGGACGAGGGCATGGCCACGCTGGCCCGGCTGACGCAGTTACGCAGCCTGGCCCTGGCTCGCGAGGAGGTGACCGACGCAGGGGTGCGGCAGCTGAGCGGGCTGGCGGGCCTCACGCGCCTGGTGCTGCGCGACACGGCCGAGGTCAGCGGAGACACGGTGGCGGTGCTGCTGCCGGCACTCAAGCAGCTGCAGGTGGGAAGGGCGGGGGGCAGGGGCAACGCGGGCCAAATGGGAAGGGGAGGGTTGGAAGTAGGGTGGAGTTGTAGGGGACGGTGGTGCGATGGTTGTGCCTGCGCACCGCTTGGGTGCTGGCGCCAATCTGATTCAGCGCACGGACGCCCCACTAACCTCCCACCACCGGTCCGCCGCCCCCAGGTCCTGGACCTGCAGCGCAACTGGTCCTTCTCCAACGCGCACCTGGCGCGCTGCCTGCCCGCGCTGGCGGCCGCGTCGTCCCTCACCGCCCTGGACCTGCGCGCCACGTGGGTGTGCGACGAGGGGCTGCTGGCGCTGGCGCGCTGCTGCTCGCTGCGCCGCCTGGCCATCAGCCCGCAGCAGCAGCAACACCACCACCACGCGCACCACCAGCATCAGCACCAGCACCAGCACCAACACCTGCAGGGGCAGCAGCAGCAGCAGGGCCTGGGACAAGGACTGGGGCAGGGACAGGGGCAGCTGCAGCAGCCGCACCTGCAGCAGCAGCAGCACCAGCCTCAGATGGCCCCGGAGCACTGGTGCAGGTGGGTGCTGGGCTGCTTGTGGAACGCCCGAAAGCCGTGCTGGGGCTTGTACCAAATTGTGGTTGTACTCACTTGACGTACAAGGTTTCAGCCTATATCAGCAGATTGCAGCGGACATCATTATCATCGATTGTGGCCCACGGTACTCTGCCTCCTGTCCCTTTGGTTTCCCCCTGCCGCACAGGTACATCGTTGCCCTGCAGCACCTGCCCTTCCTCACCAGCCTCGCCATCGGCAACATGCCCATCGTGCCGTACCAATTGATCGAGGCACTTGCCGTACTGCCCGCCCTCACCGAGCTGGACCTGTCGGAGCCCAGGCCGCCGCAGCTGGACGGCGGCGGCGGTGGGGCGGGTCCGGGTGGCGGCGGCGGCAGCGGTGCGGCGGCGGCGGGCGCAGGGGGTGCGGCAGCGGCGGGCTGGGCGGCGGCGGCGGCGGCCGTGGCGGCGGCGGTGGCGGCCAAGGAGCCGCTGCGGCCTTTCACGGTGGCGGCGCTGGCGAGAATGCGCAACCTCAAGGTGCTGGACCTGTCCCGGTAGGTGTTGGGTGCGCATAAAACTCGAGGATGATGTGGGGTACGCTGGTGTGATGGCAGTTGGGTACAACCGCTCAGCAGGAGGTACTAGCCCTGCGCCGTCCTTGCCCGGATGCGGAGAATTAGTAGGGTCCTGCACCCTGCCCTGTCAGACTCTTGGCCCTTTATTTTACTCTGCAAGCTGTTGCGAGTTGTTGTGCTGTTGTTTTTTGATCCCCGCCCCACTCGACACAACAACGCACCCTGTCCTTACTCCCCACCCCGCCCCGCCCCGCCCTCACCCCAGGCGCAACCTGCTCCCCGACCAGGCGCTGTTCCTGGCTGTGTGCATGGGCGGCCTGCAGCGCCTGGTGCTGCTGCAGTGCCCCGTGCCGCCCGCCACGCTGGCCGCCATATGGCAGCACCGCCCGCAGCTGGTGCTGCTGGCGGGGCACGCACACGGCCCGGGGGCAGGGGCGCCGTGCGGGGCACAGCTGGCGGACCTGGACTGGGCGTGAGGGATGCGGGACAAGCCGCACATCGTTCGCGGTACAGGAGGGTTTTCAGACAGAGATGCTGAAAGCCCCCCTGTACCGGAGGCCGCTTTCAGCCCGGAGGCTTTCAGCTTGAACGTGCTGCTGGCGGGGCAGGCGGGCAGCCATGGAGCCGCTGCTGCGCGTGGCTACCAACTGGCGGGCGCAGCTGGCGCTGCTAGTGGGACAGGTGGACGGCCCGGCAGCCGGGGCGCCAGCGATGGCCAGCGGTCTTGATTTGACATGCTGCACAGCCCAGTCCAGGCGTTCGCTGGGCCGCAAGCCTGCCGTTGCGGTGCTGCAGCTGCTGACGGAATGTGCCGGAGAAAGGGGGAGCCGGCAGGGCGGCGGGCCAGCTTGCCTAAAGCAGCCCTCCTGGTGGACCGGGTGGGGAGGTCGAGAGGTGTGGGGATACGGTCGCAGCAGGGCTTAGGAGGTGCATGGTTGGGCAGACGTGTGCGGCCCGGCGGCTGAGCCCCGACGAGTGCACAGGGCGTGGGGCGGCAGGTTGCAACGGAGGACTGCAGCCGCGGGCCGGGTCGGGCTGTTGCCATAGACCGCGGGGTGCCTGTCGCCTGCCGTACAGCTAGTGGGCCGTGCCTGGTGTGGGTGTGGGGGTTGCGGGAGGCCACGTGTACTACCTAGCAGGTGGCGGCGGGTAGGTGGCATGATGGGCAGGCATGCGCGGCGCTGTGGGCGAGGGTGTGGGTGGGCGCGGCGGGGGATCAGGACTGCGGGTGGAACTGGACTGCTCGAAGGCAGGGTGTCTCTCGGTCGGTTATGGGGGAGGAGAGGGCGTGGCTGCTTGCCTGGTATGACAGCCTCCGCCACGGGTTCGGCCTTGAGAGCATTCCTCCTACATCATTCATTTCATTCTGATCGTTGCGCGGGCGTGGGCTGGATCGAGCCTTGTATGCGCGTGGGGAATAAGGTCCGGGAAGCATGGGTTCAAGGGTTTCTGGCGGGACACACTGCGGTCACACTGTATTTGCAAGGTGGTCACTCAAACTGAAGATGGAGCGAAGAGGAAGGTCACAAACCGTGCGCAGGGGTTTCGGGTTTTTTCCAACGGATGGGCAGGTGTGCGGGCCGCGATTGTCGGCCAAGCGGGCACATGGCTCTCGGGGGCCCGCTGGCAAACCCGGTTTGCTGTTTTGTCACCATTTCATTTTATGTTGGCTGCCCCTCTCGTTACGACGTTCGTCACTTGGTGTTTTGTGCTTGTCTTGAGGCTGTGGTGTGGGCAGCAGCGCTCAACCTTGTTCCTGTCGTGTCACGGTTGTGGCCATGGCTGGTCAGTTGGGCGTAGCTTGGCGCGAGAGCGCATGTGCGCCATCCGCCGGCCGCCCGCTACCTGCGCGTGGGCCTGACCCGTGGGTCTCGCATACCGTTATTGTGTCTGCAGTTCATCCGCCACCGGCTCATGTGGCTGACAATTAAGGCGTTAGGGTTTGCCCTGGGCGAGGGCTTCGACACAACGGAAGCCGACATTCGACAGTGCACTTGTGGAGTCTCTCTTACCTGACGACTTGCTTCATGCCGCTCTTGGTGATGGGGGAGAGGGGAGGGGTCGTTTCGGAGAGCGAGGTTTTTGAGACCAATTGTTGTTTGGAATGGGTCCTGACAGTCCCTGTTGGCCTTCGGCCATCGCGCATGGTCGTCCTAAGACACGTGGCGTGCGGGGCACAGTGGGAGGGGAGCACAGACGGTGCGGCCCATTGGCGGGGCCTTAGGCCGCTAGGTGCCCCATGCGCACTGTGCAGTTGACCGAATAGCCGTGATGTTTGTCGCTTGCGCCTAAACGGTTGTCGCTACACTGCCGCGCTCCTGCCGGACATTCGGTGGTAGGGAGCTGCATGTGCCTCACTGCCATGGTGGCAAGAGTGGGGCCGACAGCCAGTGTGGGCTGTGTCAAAGCTCGACGTCGGTCGTTGCGGCCATGTACTCTTACTGTCTTGTTACCGTAGATGCCTATGTCATTCGAGGGGCAGGTGTGTGGTCCCGCGTAGGTGGCGACTGCAGGCCTATCCTAAGCCACTTTGAGCAGCGATCGCAGCTCGATTGTAGAACGGCGAGGGTCATGATCACGTGCTGTATACAATAAAATAGGTGCCCTAATGGTGCTCTCGGACTTGGGCGCTCCTGCGGTTGTGCTGTGTGAAGGGCCGGATGTGGTGCTGGTGTACTGGTACGGCAGGGTGGCAAGGGCGGGTCCCTTGGTGCGCGTAGACGTCCGGGTCGCCTATCTACTGGATCCGAGCCTGTGGCACGCAAGGATTGTCTGTGTGCAGCCTCTGCTGCGTTGCGGCCAGGCAAGGCCCCCGTTGTGCAGCTGCCTGCGGGTTGATGCCGGGGGAAGGGGGATTGCAATTTGTTGACGGTGGTGTATTAGGGGCCGGGGCGCCATGGTGCGGCATGCCCTGAGCACGCCCCGACTGCTTGGCAACCTGCTGCCGTAGGCATCAAGGTGCGACTTATGGTCTCTGATGCTGTAGGAGTGGACACTTATTACTCGGAATTGTAGTGTACTAATACTCACCGGCTGCGGTGGTTGCGTGGGGCTGGGCCATCACGACCACGTGCGCTGGTCTTGGCACCCCTACTTTACTTCGTGTCAGGGCTTGAACAACATGGTAAGCCAAGTCGCGACGGCAGACTCCAAGGAATCCGATGGAGAGGTCGTCTTATCCACGAGATGCACCGATAGCAGATTTTTGGGCACCTCCTACATTACATGCATAAATCACCAGCGCTCATTTGGCGCTCCACAAGCCGGTGACCTGGCCCCCACTGACGCCAGCACTACTGAACGCGGCGTGCATGGGAGGGCTCTTGCAGGATGCGAAGAGGTGCCATCGCGTGGAAAGGAGCACGTGCTACTCGTCGGGAGGAGCTGGGACGCCATCGCCACCACGGACAAGCACGGACCAACACGGTACACGGACACGACCCAGGCACAAGTTTGCTGGTTGTTTAGCCATGCTGGATGGTGAACCTTGCTATCTGGCCACAATCTGGCCACAATGAAGTACTCCACAAGCAGGAACGCATGCTAGCCGTGTTGGGTGCAGTACAGACCAGAGCCGGGCCCCACGCGCCACGGCCATCGGCCCAGCTTGCAGATCGCTGTGTTTTCCGGGAGAGCGCCACGGCTACCCGAGTGATAATAGTCTTGGAAAGGGGCGCTATTGCATCACCCGTGTACTGTCTAAATCGACGCAGTTCAGTTTTCCCGCTTTGACCACACTGCATAGATATACTGTATGCGCTAGCAGTCGCTGCCCAGCAACCAACATGGCGCTGGAAAAGCCAGAAAAGGTTCTTCGTGGTCTAGCTCAGCGCGCAGAGAATAGGCGTTGCTTCGATTGTGATTCCATTGGATGCGCATATGTAGTCCCTTCCGTGGGCGTCTTCGTATGCACGGAATGCAGCGGCGCGCAGTGAGTCAAACAGCTACGCCTGTGGTGTTCAGCACCAACCAGTCTGTCCGGCCTTGGTTAATGGTCCATGCGGCAATCGGCCTCACTGGCTTGCAGTATGAAGGTCGGTCACCGAGTCAAGTCTATCAGCATGGGGAAGTTCACGCCAGAGGAGGTCGCTGACCTGGAGTCTGGTGGAAACCAGGTGCGGCAGAGGCCTGAAATGGACGGTTGGGCCCCTACCTAGCTGGCATGCACTGACGCAAGCCCATCAACTTGACGCCATGTCCCAAAAGGTTGCCTCCCGGATATGGCTGGCCAAGTGGAAGCCCGAGGGTGACAACCGAAAGCCGCTGGACAAGAACCCACGCAAGGTGGGGCTCCAGTTGTGTGTGCAGCCGGCTGCTCGCACCACGGTGGTTACTGCCATGCACTCAACCATAAGCTCTTGTGCCCCCTCGTTACCTGCGCCCGAACCGTGTGCAACTGAAAACACGCGCAGATTGAGGCCTGGGTGACCACCGTGTTTCTGGACAAGAAATACTACAGCAGCTCAGGGCCGGCGCCCGTGCAGGTGCAGGTGGGTATCACAGCATCACGGGCAGCGTGCACCTTGGCTGCATGCCCATACACCTACATGTTGCATGGCAGCGGGACCTGTGTCGCGGCGGGGTATTCCACGGCTTGCTCCATCAGTAGTCAGGTCGGGGGCACTAGCATTGACAAGGGTCGCCGCGTGCTAGGGCACGTTGCCATGTCGCACCTAGCTGCCCGTGTCCTGTACCGGCCTCCGCCAGGTCGATTCTTGAAGTGCTGGCAAGGACCAATGGGGTCGGGTGGCTGGTTACATGACTGAATTGGTGTTTGGGGGCTGCTGGGCGCAGGCCCCCCACCACTCCCCCGCCTCGAGCGACAGCAGCTCCATCCCCGTGCGGCCGCTGACGGATGTGCTGGGCTCCGGGTCGGCCTCCCTGCGCCTGCAGGTGCGGAGGCGGGGGCGGCGGCAGGGGCGGCTGCGGCCCGGGTTTTGGGGCACGGGGCGGGGACAGCACATGCCTGGGGATTCGGGACCGTGGGCTGCAGGCGTGGAGGAGACCTCTTTCAGTAGACATGGGGATGGGCGCACAGTCCTTTTGGTGTGGCGCTGTCATCTGCCCAGCTGTGCTCCCGCACTTTCTGTCCAAGTAGCACCGGCCACGGCGCAGCAAGTTTGGCACCCCCTTGGGCCATTGTCAGGTGACATAACGATCACCCTTGCATTGTGCTATTCATTGCATCATCCAGCCTTTCTTAGTACGCCCTGGCCCCTGCCCCGTGCAGGTCAGCTCGTCGCCATCAGGGGCATCGGGCGCTGCGGCCGCTGCCGCACCACACCCGGCGGCCCCAGCGGCGACCTCGCAGGGCGGGTGGGTGCAGCTGTGCTTTCGAGGTTGTGACCAGTTCCACCGCAGTGCCAGCAAAAAGAGCAAGTGCCCGTTGCGCATTGTGCTAGCAGTACCTTGTTAAAAGGTCACAGAGTGGCCTTAGTACACCGACATGAGCCCCAAACCACGTCGTGCACTACCTAAGCACGTCTGCCACCGCTTGCAGGCGCCCCGCGGCCTCTGCCTCCGCGGCTGCCCCTGCCGCTGGCGCTGCCGGCCCCAAGGCGCCCTCCTTCATGGACGACCTCTTTGCAGCGCCCCCGCCGGCGGCAGCCCCTGCCTCTGCTGCCGCCGCCGCCCCAGCCCCAGCAACTCAGCTGCACCCGCCGCACCAACCCCCTGTCGCTCAGCACCCGCCCACCGCCGCGCCCTTCGACCCCTTCGCCACCGTGCCCCTTGCCGCCGCGCCCACCCCGCACGCTGCACTGCTGCCATCTCACACCGCCCCCGCCACAGCCCCCCCAACCCACGCTCACCTGCAGCAACACCCGCAGCAGCAGCAGCAGCAGCAGCAGCACGCCCCCTGGCCCGCTGCACACCCGCCGCAACCTCACGCGGCGCCGACACATGTGCAGCACCAGCAACAGCAGGGACACCCTGCCCCCGCCCCCGCCACCGCGGCCGCGCCGACGGACGCCTTTGGGGAGTCCGCATGGCCTGCCCCTCCTGCTGGCACCCCTGCCGCAGCTGCTTCTTTCCCTGCAGCTCCCGCCGCTGCCCCCGCTTCCCCCGCTGCCGCCGGCGGTGGTTTCAACGACGACGCCGACTGGGGCACCTTTTCCAGCGGGCCCACTCCCGCTGCCCCCGCCGCTGCAGCACCCGCGCCCTCTACCGCCCCCGCCCCTGCACACGCACACGCACACGCACCCCCTGCCTCCGCCGCCCCCAGCCACGGCGGCGCCCCCGCAGCCGCCCCTGCACCCACCCCCGCCCCCGCCCCTGCACCGCCTCCCCCAGCCCCCCGCTCGGAGCTCCCCAGTGACCTGTTCACAGACATGGCCCCGCCGCTCATGGCCATGCCGCACCTCACCGCCGCACCGGGCATTACCACCTACGGAGCGCCGCCAGGCATGGGTGCCCTGCAGCCGGGCTTTGCTAGCGTGCCGCCCCACCCGCACGCCGGCTTCACTGGCGTGCCCCAGGCCCCAGGAGCCTACCTCGCAGCAGCTGGCGGTGTGCCGCCCTCGCACGTGGCCCCTGCCATGCCGCCCGGCATCCCGCCAGGCCTGCCGCCGCACCCCGGCATGGGCATGCTCCTGGCGGCCGGGGGCGTGCAGGGGGCAGCAGCGTACGGCAGCTACGGGGCGCCAGTACCGGCGGTGGCGGCGGCTGGTATGTACGGTGGTATGGGGGGCGTGGGACAGCAGCCGGGTGGGGTGGTGGCGGCGGATGGGGGCGCAGGCGTGTTTGGTTTCGGTGCCCTGAGTACGGCGCTGCCGGTGGCGCCGGTGGCGGCTGCGCCAGGGCCGGTGGTCAGCAGCGGCAACCCGTTCGCGTGAAGAGCGCGGGGAGAGCAGGACGTGGAAATGGTTGATACTGGAGTGGATCGGGCCCAGGTGCTGGAGGGGTTGGTATGGTGAGGTGCCACTTGCGGGTGGCAGACTGTCAGTGGCGTTGCGGGGTGCGGGGGTGGTATATTCGTTAGGCTAAAACACGAAGCCGTGCCGTGGGGGTGGTATGTTGACTACCTGTCGCAGTGACACTGGCTGATGCGTCCAGTTTGATCTAGAGGGTGCGTGAGTGTGGCGTGCTTTACGGTACTGCTGAGAAGGTATGGGTGTATGGGCACAGAGGACTGAGCTGGGTTGCAACGCACTCGCATGCCGGTTTGGCCCCTGGCTGGAGGAGAGGTGTGGACACTGATTAAGGCGCGACACCGGTGTTCTTTTGTGGTTTCTAGCATCCTACATCCAAGACCGGCGGGTTTACGTGACTCCGATATTCGAATATCACGAGCAGGAGTGGCCCTGCCATGCGTATCGGTGACGCTTGGGGCACGCTCACGTGTCAGATGCTTGCCTCGAATGGGCTCATGCCTCAGTACCGGTACCAGTAGAGGAGCGCGGATTTCGGTTACTGTCCCCTTGTACTGAAGGTGGGCGCGAGAGGTCTCAGGGCTGTTCCAGAGAGTTAGGCGTCGGGTTCTGGCTGAGGGCCAAGTTGTGGTGCAGTGCCCTTGTCCTTGTCTGCAACAGGGAACCATGCGCTGTAGCCCCATGGGTGAGACCAGGTTACCGTGCAGGCCCCCCAGGCTTATACGACACAGCATGTAATGTACCTTGTCAGTATGTCCTCGCTCAAGGTCATGGTGGTGGACAGAACCTCGGAACCTAGCAAGCAGTGGCAAGGGGCGGGGCTAGCTGGGTGGCTCAACTCATGGGGCAGGGTGGCTAGCTGGGTGGCTAAACCTGGCTAAACTTGCAACCCTGTGCATGAGCGTCACATAAGCTGTGGTAAGACAAAGGGTGCGTGTGTGGTAGGCTGAAAGTTGCCGATCCATAACGCTTAAGGCTCTCGTACGGCGTTTACACGGCAGTTGGGCACAGCGCTCTACTCGTCTACAGCGTCTCGGTCAGCCCACAAAAGCTCCACGCTCTTTTGTATTACTCTTGCAGAAGGCACAGAAAGACCTCGAGTGCTTCGTAAGGGCTAGGCCGTGGACCTGGCGCTAGCCATGTCAGATAGCGATGAGGACCCCTTTGCCGGCATTGATGTTGAGGGTATGGAAGACCCTACTCAAGAAGACATCGATGATTGGGCGACACTGGATGTAGACGACGAACCAACCCCGCCAGAGAAGCCAGCGACTTCAGAGAACGGAGCTGCCAAACCCCACGGTAAACAAAAAGAAGACGAGGAGGAAGCGAGTAAGGCTGTCGGTGCGCAACCTGCAGCTGTCTCTCGCCCCAGCGCTACCGCACGTTCGGAACATGAGACCGGTACAGCCACAGCTCAGCCCGGCGACAATTCATTGCCAACTTCTTCTACAAGTACATTTGTGCCAACTCAGCAGGAGACTGTCGCAGCTACTGTTGCAAAAGCTGTCGCTGTCGAAAGAGGACAGGAGGAGGCCGCAAGCAGCTCGACCAGAGCAGCTCCGCAGCAGGAGTCTTTGAGTGCTCCTCCACCTAGCAAGCCAGAAGTTGGGGACGCGGCTGGCTTGGGGGAGCTGGACGCCCCGGCGCCCAGCGTCACGACTCCGCTCCCGGACCCCACCGCCTCGCCAGCAGCAGCCCCTGGGCCCGCACCAGCCCCCGCCTCAGCACGTCCGGCTGCCGCTGTGTCGGAAATTCAGCCGGCATCGCCTGCACCCCCTCCTCCCCCACCTGCTGCCAGAGACGATGATGAATACTTTGACGAGGACGCGCTCGGCGAGGACGAGCAGCAGCAGCCCAGGCAACAGCAGCGCCAGGGCTGGGGCGGCTGGGGCGCGGGCTGGGGCCTGGGCGCCATCGGCGGGAAGCTGCGCGAAGTCGCCGCGGGCGCTGTGCGCGACGTGAAAGACCTCACCGAGACCTTCCAAGCGGCCCTGGCCATAGACGTGACTGGCGCGGAGGACGAGGAGGAGGAGGCGGGGCGCCTGGCCGCGATGGACCGGGCGGCGGAGGAGGGCGGCGGGGCCGGGGACGGGGAGGAGGGGGAGGTTGGGGAGCAGGGCAGGGGCAGCAGCGCGGAGCAGGGGGTGGCTCTGGGTGCCGCGGGGCCGGCCACCGCTCCCCCGCGTCAGGTGGATGAGCCAGACAGGGAGGCAGGCGGGGGACACCACTCTGCGCGTGGGGGCTCAGCAGGGGGAGCGGCTGCTGCCGCAGCTGGCGGTGGGCAGCAGCCCTCGGGGGTGGCTGGCGGTGCGGGGCCTGGGGCGGAGGCGGGCCAGGGCGCCGCTGCCGACCCTGCGCTGGAAGTGGGGCTGCAGGTGCGTGCTGACTGTGGTCGGCCCTGCCGCCTGCGGTGATCGCTGCATATAGTTGCACGGGGCGGCGCACCGGTGGTGTGTGGGCTCTGGGGCGCTGAGATGCGACTGTCGATGCAGGACAAGGTCTGGCGCGTGGGGCAGTGCGGACGGCTTGGATGCTACGTCGTGGTGGGGCAGCGCGGTCAATGCAGCGCGATCGTTCGTCCAACTTGTGACCGGGGGGTTGTACTCTGTTCCGCCTTTCCCCGGTTCCTTGGCTGGTGAACGCCTGTGCCCGCCCTCATCCGGATGCTTTGCCCCGTGCCTCGCCATTCCTGCCTCAAAAGCAGTGTTTCTTCCCTAGGCCAAACGCCCCTGGCTCCCTGCGCCCTACCCGACCGTTGACCCGCAGCTGGCCTTTGCCCATGCCCCCAAGCTGACTCCTTGCACGGTTCTCGCCCCATCCCTGCCTGACCACCGCCCTGCTGTCTCCCTGGCCTCCCCCCGCCAGGCCATCGACGCGCAGGTGGAGCAGCTGGCCAGCGGCGCCGCCAAGGCGTTCAGCAGCCTGTGGGGCGGCCTCAGCAGCGTGGCGCGGGTGGTGGCGGCGGAGGTGGCGGCAAGCGTGGCGGACGTGCAGGTGGGGGCGGGGGGACACAGTGTGCCAGTCATGTGCGTAAGAATGCAGGTGGGGGGCGGGGATCCGGGTCTGGTTTGGGTGCGGGGACAAGGACGTAGCAATGGGTTGTGACGTGGATACAGTGCCAATTGCGCTAGACGGCCAGGCTGGACATGGAGTCGCGGCGGCATCTCGCCGGCCACCTGGCCCCTCAGGCTGTCGTAAGCGTCCTAATGGTGGGGTTGATCGAAGGAGTAGGTTTACTCCCGTCGTACCGGTAGCCAGGTTTCTACCACTATTACCCTACTTCTTTACGTGCCTTTGTGGATAGCCTCCTTCGGTAGCTGGAAGTGCCGCAGAGTAGCGGCGCGGTACACACCGAAGTGTGATGTGTGTTGCCACAATAAATGCTCGTGTATCGCTGTGTTGTGGTGCCGCAGAGCAGCAGCACGGTGCGCGGCGTGGCGCAGATCGGCAGCAAGCTGGCGCACACGGCGGAGCGGGGGCTGGAGGTGGGGGCGGGGCGGCGGGGAAGGGGAGGGGGGATGGCGGGCTGGGGTCGGCGGGATGAGGGCAGGTTGAGAGACAATGCTTTAGATTGGCCTTCACGCGATTTGATCTGACGGCTCCCATACACTTGGTGTGGCGCATGGCCTCCGCGTCGCACCCTAGCATGCGCTTCAGCAGTTAGCCCTGACCACCCGTCTTTAGGCCCTGAGTCACTGGGGTTTTTCTCGACGTCCTCCCGCCTTCTTCCGCCGACCAGACTGTTGGCCGCACCGCCATGGTGCTGCTGGAGGAGGTGGCGGGCGTGCAGGGCGGCGCGGGAGGGGCGGCGGGCAGGCGGCGCATATGGGGCGACGAGGCGGACGCACGGGCGGCGGACATGGGCCGGGACCCCACCACCTTCCAGGTGTGGAATGGACAGATGAGAACACGTACAGCGGTAGGGGACGGGGCAGGGGTGAGGAGGAGAGCGTGAGCGGCCACGAGCGCGGGAGGCAGGGAACCGCGTGCATCGCACGGGATGACTGGAAGATGCGCACCTAACGAGAGATATCCGAATGCCGGTGACGAGTAGGCGCGGACATGCTTGCACGACCTGGCCTCCCCACCCGTGTGCACGCCCACTTGCCCGCCCCCACCCGCAGGACTTCTTCTACATCTACGGCGGCGAGCAGCTGGCGGAGGAGGTGGCGGGGCTGGCGAACGAGTGCGCACACCTGGTCAACAGGTCGCGGTCCAAGCTGGAGGGTGAGGGACAGAGCTCTGGGCGGGGCAGGGGTAGGGCGGCTTAACTTGCTGGGGTAGTGGGAAACGTACGCTGGGTGCAGTAGCGAGGAAGTTGTGGAGAGGACGTGAAGAGGGCGGGAAGCGAGTGGCGGGCATGTCAGGTCGCAGGCAAGCGGCACATGGTGCTCGAGGGCGTGCAGCGTACAGCCTTTGTGCATTGGGCAAGTGGGTGTGGACGGGTGTGGTGCTGTGTGGGGGCTGCCACTGGAGCACCTTGCGGGCAGAACGCACTCTGCACTGGGCCTCCCTTGCTTCCGCCATCCTCCACCCTGACCACCACATGCCTCCGTCCCCTGCCGTACCGTGCCGTACACGTACGGCGCCCGCAGCCGACCAGCAGGCCGCCCTGGACGCCGTAGTGGCTCGCCTGGGCCCCTACTTCAACGACCCATGGGTCCTAAAGGCGGCTGTGGCAGCAGCAGCAGCAGCTTCGGCTACCTCCGAGGCGGCGGCCTCCGCTGAGGCGGGCGGCGGCGCGGCTCCGGAGCTGGCCCCCTTGGACGACAGCAGCACGGCGGCGCAGGAGCGGCTGGACCAGATGTACGACCCCATCGGGTTCCTGGTGCAGGACAGCGTGGGCCGCGCCGAGGCATTCGTGGCGCAGATCCGTGAGGCGCTGGAGGAGCAGCGGAGGAGGGGCGGGGAGGCGGCGGAGGCCAGGTGGGCGGGGTGGAGCGAGGTTGTCCGGGCGGCAGCCGTGGGCTGGGGGACTGCTTGGGTATCAGGCTTGGCTGTGTCTAGTGCTGTTACGAGCTAGGTGGGTGTTGTGGGTGGGGACGCGTGTGCAAGGGAGGTGTGGGCGGGGGACAGGAGAAGGTTGCTACATGGCGGGTTTGGCATAGGTTGGGTACGTTGTTTAGGTAGCCCTGCGTCCGAAGGTGCCCATGAGGGCTCGCAGCTCTGCACGAGTTGTTTTTCACCGCTACAGCACACACAGACGCTGGCATGACAAGTCTTATAGCGCACGGCATGTCTTGCACGGTCGCTAGCGGGCCTGGCACACCTCCTACTCCAGCCCCTTTCCCTTGCATAGCAGATACTAGCTTAGTCGTTGCTACGCGATTGGGCCCAGCCCGCACCGCTTCCTACTGCTGTCCGTGCAATCATCCCTCAGGGCTGCACGGCGCAAGGTGGCCGCTGAGCAGCAGGGCGGGGGCGAGGGCACGCGGCAGCAAGACGGTCCAAACGAGGACCTGGCCGCACCCGGCGGGGCGGATGAGGAGGGAGAGGACGTCGAGGGGGAGCTGGCGGGCGCGGGGATGCGTGCCGGCCGCGACCCTGCCGTGCTGCTGGCCGCCTTCCGCTGCCACTGCGCCAAGCGGCTGGCCGAGGTGTGCACGGCGCAGCTGCAGCTGCTGCTCAACCTGGGCGCCAGCCTGGCGGCACCCGCGCGGACAGGGAGGTGCGTCGGGGGTCTTTGTTGCTGTCACGGCGTTGCATTTGTTGTGGGGCCGGCACACCAGTGGTGGCGGCGCTGCGTACCCTGGTACTGCTGGCGCCCATTGGCTGCAGCCGCGGTTCAATACTGTGTCGCCGCCGCCCCGAGCCCTGCGCTCACCCACCCGCTGCTGCCGTTGCCGTACCATCCAGCATGGCCATGCCCTTCACCTGAAACCTGTACCCTGTACCCGCCTCATATCGGGCCCTTGATCCGTCCCTCCTATCCTCAGTTAGCCAGGGAAGCGGTCTTCTTGGCCTCTCCGCCCTCAGCCCCATCCGCTTCGCGCCTTTCTGTCCGTCCTCACCTCCTCACCTCCTCACCACCCGCCCCGCCCCCTTGCCACACCCCACCCGCTCTCCCCCAGGCCCGCCGTGGACGGCATCCCGTGGCCGCCCTCCTCGGAGCAGCAGGCGGGGCTGCTGGCGCGCGAGGTGCAGCGCGCAGTGGCGGACGTGGGCGCCGTGGAGGCGGCGTACCGCGGGGCGGTGCAGGCGCTGGCCGCACACATGCGGGACACGGCGCGGGCAGGGGCGGCGGGGGCGGGGGCGCAGGCGGCGCCTGGGGGCGGGGGCACGGGGGCGGAGGGTGGGGACGGTGAGGAGCAGCAGGGGGAGGAAGCAGGGGTGGAGGAGGGGGAGTGGGAGAAGGTGGATGCGGAGGCGGCGGTGGAGGCGGTGCTGTTGGAGGGTGTGGAGGAGCTGGGGGCCGCTCTGCCTGGCTTTGCGCAGTCGGCTGCGGGGGCGGTGCAGGGCGGCTACCGGGGGCTCCTGTACGCGGTGCTGCTGCGGAGCCTGGTGACGCAGATCGCGCAGGGGGAGGAGGGGGAGCCGGGCAGGGAGGGGATGGAGGGGGAGGAGGGGGAGGAAAGCGAAGGGGGAGACCCGGCGCAGGAAGGGGCGGCAGAGGGGGGCGACGACGAGAGCGAGCGGCTGCTAGGCGCTTCGTAGTGTGCGCCGGCAGCCCGGTACATCCTAGGACCTGAGCCCACAAACAGTGTGCGCCGGGGCGTGTCAGGACCTCAGTACCGGTATGTGTCCGCTCCCCGTTAGCCTTTTGCCCCAGATTCGCATTACTGTGTCCCAATTCAGCCTTGCCCTCAAGTGGCAAAGTGTGGCGGCTCCCCGTTGAGCTTTGCCCTCACGTTCGTGTGGCCGCAGCGCCTCCCTAGTGCCCCGACATGGGTGTGTCCGTGTTGTGCGTGGTGGCTGGTTCATAGCTTTTTCAGCGGTTCACTCATGCATCAGTGGAAGCTGTGAGGTACAGATTTGGCATTGAACGGTAGCGTTGTAACATGATATACGTCATGTAGCCCTGTGTACGGCTACCTACCGCGCTACCGGTATCATGTGGCTGAATGCTCGGGCTGCACACGGGTTTAGCAGTTGCTTTGTAGGCAGCGACAGCACTGCCTGCGTTGTCAGGAGCATAGGTACACGCGCTTTGTTCTTGAATTGCGCTGGCCAGCCTGGCCTGGTACCGCACGTGTACACCTGTAGTGTTGTCATGCGGATCAAACAACTTGACTTTGCATCTGTGCTGTGTTATGGCAGTGTTGATAGGGTGAAAAGGCAACCTCACTATGCAGCTGTACTGTCCACCAGCCCAACACCTGCAACTGCACTGCTGGCCTCTGTGCTTCCACTCCCCTCGATGCTGTGTGCTGAGGCGCATCAGGGCAGCCATACGACAAGGTGTGACGAGGCAAACCTGCAACTGTATGTACTGCCCACATCTTCTGCAGTTTCTTACATGCACTCCGCCACCGCCACGCACAAAGGACAACACAACGCCCACGCTGGTCGTGTACACACGTCCCCCGCGCCGCAAGCAGCTGTACCGCCAGTGGCGGCAAGTCGTACTAGCCGCTGCACGGCATGTGTGCGCATACGCGGTATCTGCTCCTCTCCCTCCTCGCTCCCACTTTCCGTGCCGCTAGTACACAGCTTGTACACAGTTCCTGCCGACCACCACGTCCTCCTCATGCGTCGGCACCCTCTGCAACCACTGCGGCTCTCGTAGTTCTACACAGCATACTGTACCGTTGAACCTATGTTGCCGGAGCGTCACTGCTCCAAACCGCTCAGTCAGCAGCCACATCCTGCCTGTTGCACGCGGTTTGGCTAACGTGCATAGCACCGTGCACCGACCGTTGCACACAGACCGCACCGTTGCACATGCTTGCAACCCGCTCGAGCTCGTAACCCTAATGCACACTGCCTAATCCATGCCCAGCATCTAAACCTAAAACCCACCCACCGCCCGCCGCCATCAGCCCTGGCCCACTGCGCGCCAGGCTTGTACCCGTGCACCCTGCCCGACGCACAGCCCCAACCCTAGCCTCCCGCCAGAGCCGCAGACGAGCTGCAGTAGCCGCCAGCCATGGCCCAAGGAGCAGCTGCCGCAGCAGGCTACCAGCAGCCCGCCGCTCACACGTCCACCCCCGCCTCACTGCCCAGCTCCTTCGCTAGGTACTCCTTCAGGGCCGCTGCGCAGATCTCCGTGTCTGTCGGGCTGAGGCTGAACTGCTGCGACAGCTCAGCTGCCAGGCTGTCCGCCGTGTCCGCCTCCGGGTCAAACACGAACTCGATGTCGCGCTTCAGCTGGTTCTCCTCGCCCGGTTTCGTCACCCCGAGCATGGTAAGCTGGAAGTGCAGCTTGCCCTCAGCTGTTTTCGCGCTGAACACGAACTCGTAGTCCTCGCCTTTGAGCCGCCCGACTGCGATGTTGGCCTCACCGGCCACCTCCGGCTCCACCCCCGTCCCCGCCAGCGCGTCGTCCGTTCGCCGCTTATCGCTCCCGGCCCCCACCCCGCTGCCCTCCAGCGGCAAGCCGCTGAGGCTCTTGGTCGAAGCGTTGAGCTCCGACTCGATGCCCCCGGGGGCCAGCTTCGCATCCCTGCGGACTGCGAAGAACGGGTCCTGCAGCAGCTCCGCCGCGGTTGGCCGCTGGTCCATCGGCCCCAAGCACTTCGCGATGAACGCTCGCGCCTCCTCGTCGGCGACGTCCTGCAGCAGCTCCGGCCAGTTGGAGCAATGCTGCGGGTCCAGCTGTTTGAGCGTGATGAGCTCCAGCATGCACAGCCCGAACGCGAACACGTCAACAGACGTGTCGAAGGCACCCTTGTGCCCTTCGTGCTCCTCCCAGCGGTAAGGGAGCAGCGTCGCGAGCCCCAGGTCGCCGATCTTAATCTCCCCGCTGTGGCCGTTCACGTAAATCTTATCGCAGCGGAGGTCACCGTGCGTCACCGAAGGGCTCATGCCGTGAAGGTAGGTGAGGCCCTTCAGGATCTGCTTAGCCATCCGCTTGACGGCCTTCAGGTCGAGGTGCTTGTGCATGTTGCGGTATTGTCGCAGGTTCCCCGAAGTGAACAGCTCCGTGATCAGGTTAATGCAGCCCTGCTCGCTGTCCTGCCAGCAGCGGAAGCACTTGATGATGTTGGGGTGGTCCAGCTCGAGCCCAGTCATCATGTCGCGCGCGACACTGTGCATTTGCTGGTCTGAAAGGTGGTTCGCCTCCGCACTGACTTTGCTCCACGCGACATCAATTCCGATTTGCGAGTTAAACGCCCTGTCGGAGGGGATGAACGAAGTCAAGCCCAAGTCCAGGACGGAGCGGCGGCATGGCCAACATGGTTCGGCACTGTGCGTTGGGGCGGCTGCCAGCTCCCCAGGTACCGACCCCAAGGCCCACCTGAACACTGTCTTGAAGCGGCCCTTCCCTACGGGCTCCTTGTAGCGGCAGTAGCTCCCCTCAGGGTCTACCTCGGCTATCTCGTCGTCCCCATCGGGGGGGTGCTCGGAGTTCATGGCGACTCAGTTATATGCTGCAAGACCTCAGGCTTGGTTTGGGAGGCGCAGGTTGCTCACAGGTCACGGCTGCCTCGTTCTTGCTGCCCTGTGCTGGCTGCCCTCCCGACTGGAGTCCCGTTGCTCCACGGCAGACATGCTCAATGCGCCATGTTTAGGTTTACTATAAAAGTACTGTATGCTATCCTAATGCGGCACTTGTGAAGGGAGCTGTATGTTCAGGACTGGGCACCGCCGAAGCTATGCATGGCTATTCCGTGGGTGCGATAAGCAGTGAGGGTATTATCTTGCTCGGCTCGAGGTGCTCTTGCAGCCCGTGTGCCGGTGCACCCGTTGGCCCGACGCCGACGCCCCTTCCCATCGTGCCGTGCCCCGATGCAGCAAACGGTGAAAGTGCCAGCCAGCGGCCCTCAAATGACGCTTTACACAGCAATGATCAGGCATACATGTGGACCTGGCTTCCCACTTAAGTACACGGCAAAAAGCAGGCTTTTATCGCAAGTGGTCGCGTCTTGCCTTGCTGAGTGACCTGTCGCCTTACCAAGGTGATATGAATTACTTTTTACTGGTATCCATACAGCTGTATAAACTCCCACTTTGCGCACGATGAAGGCGACCGGCCCATGGGACGCAAACAGGGATCCCGGGAGCCTTGGACTCATGCATGGGCTTGGATGTGGGGCTGCGAGGATGCACCGGAGAGGCCGAGTGCCTTGCCCAACCGCTATATGTGCTGTGCTCCAACTCTTACTTGTTTGAGTGCCATGCGGGGCAAGGCCACCAGCTGCGGTGGTGGACCAGGGGAGTTTGATGCGGCAGCATGGAAAGCGGGAAGTGGACTGCTGATGTTCTTCTGCGGGGACTCGTCATCGGGGCCCTTGCTAATCACTTTGGCCTGCCCTTCATAAGCAGGCCGGCCGAGCCGGCCTTAGGGCCATCCGCCTCGCTTGGCAGCTGCTTTTGTGCTCCTGCGTACACCAGGCGACGTCGGCTTAAGACGCAAGGTCGTAAGCACGTGTTAGGGACACGCGCATTGCTGCTGCCGTGGACTGGCCGCCTTTGTTTGGCCAGCGCGTTGCTTGGCGACCGCGCCAGAACGGGGTCTCTTCGGCAGACAGCCCCCATGCGCCGCAACGGCCACCAAGGGCGTGCCTGCATATACGCAGTTACAGCCTGTGCAGGTCAGGGTGGCACATGGGAGTGTACGTTTGCAGGCTTTTGAACTGCTTATCGCCCCAATGCTAGGCTCCCCCTTAGCACAGCGGGGACGACTGACCAGGCGACCCCGTGCCAGCTGCTGCGGAGGTTTAGAGCTTAGGCATATGTAAAGGAGGGGCCAGCTCAGCCGACTAAGCAACTACCAAACTCGATATGCCTTCCATTCAGTTGCAACAGGACAACATATGCTGCGTCGGAGAGGGAGCACAGAGCTGGTTGAGCGCACCAGTGTTCGTTGGGCTGGGGCCATGGGGAGACGGGGGGCACCCTGGACCCCTGCATTCATGACGCACCCCGACCGATGCAGCCCAGCGGAGCCAACCAGCAGCCGGCAAGCGTGCTGCCTGTGCGCGAGGCTGCCAACACCGGCAGCCCCCGGCACCCTTGTGCCACCTTGAGTGTTGATGAAGACTGCAACCGTCCGTCAGTGCCCCCAAAACAAGCTTCCGCAAAGATTAAAGTCCACACTCGCAGTCCCTCGGTTCCGTCCGTCCATGCCCTACAAGGGCCACAACACGCTCACGCACACGGGCGCCCTGACACGCCAGCTCGCTGGAGCAGTGGAAGCACCCATGCGTCACCACGCGCGCACAGCGGGTCGCACAGGGCCGCGCAGCAGAACGCATCAGCAGAGTGGTCAGCAGGTACGCACGTCCCCACGCTGCGTGTCCACATGTAAATCCGCATCCGAGTCCTCGAGCCCCAAGCCCACATGGGTCACACATAGTGCGGTAATGCCATGCCTCTGTTCCCGCCATGCTTTTACACCTCACCCTTAACCCTCCGCAATCGCACTCGCTCCCTCGCACTTCGTCAAAAGAATATACTCTGTCACACAGTCTCACCACCTGCCAATCACAGCAGATCAACCAGTGCTAGCTCTAAGCAGCTTCCTCTCCCCGCAATGCATGCATCACCGCCCGCTTACCCTCTCACGGTCAGTCATGTCCTTGGTACTGCTGGCACAACCCCTAGCCGCCCCCTTCAGCGCGCCTGTCAGCACGGCTGGCTTACCACACAACCACTCACGTACCGCGCTCACGGTCACCCTTGCACTTTGTTGGACGTCGAGCCATTGTGGCACCCAGCCTCGCGCCCCGGCCACAGTCAATCGATGCATTATGCGAGATGCAAAACTACCCTTGCGATGAAACGCACGAAATGCTTCAGTTGTCCTTGGCCACCACCTCCCGCAGCGAGGTCACGGCCCCCTCCAGCGCCAGGGCCCAGTGCGTCCAGTGGGTGCCGCCCTGGGCAGGGGGCGACACGCGGGGGTGGGGGAGTCAAGCTGGATACGGCGGGAAGGAGCGTCGACGAAGCTCAAAACGGGTCAGGTGCCGCCTAAGGAGGCGCAGTAGTAGCCCTAGGTGCAGTGGCCGCCTGGAGAAGTGCGGTAGACCCTTGGCGCAGTGGCACTGCAGGACAACAGCAGCATGCCGGGATACCCCAGCCAACTAGAACAATGAACCCATGAGGGTCGCCCATCCAGCACCATCGCCGTGCGCCGCTCCTCCCCTGCGTCTGCTGCCGCCAGCCTCCCATACGCGTGACCCTCCCCCACACCAAGCCCCATCCGTGGTCCCCGCGCATACCCAGCCGAACCGCCTTGCCCCAGGCCCCAGCTGCCGTCCCCATGCCGTCCCAACCGCCCAGCCGCCCACCTGGCAGTACACGACGTACGGCTCCCGGATGGGCCCGTCCGCGCTCAGCTCCGCCGTACTGCCGTCGATGAAGGTGCCGTCAGCAAAGATCACCTCGTCGCCGTAACCCGCAGTGACGCCTGCGGGGCGGGAAGGAGGGGAGCGCCACAACGCACACGCATGAGGGGCAGCGTGGGAGACCGAGAGCCCGCACGCGTACAATCCCGCCAACAGGCGCAGTACAGTGCGACTGTTGCTGCCCGGCGCAGTGCAGCGTATTGCCGTGCAGTCATGCGTAAGCAGTGCGCAGAGCAGCTGAGGCGACGCCCTTCCCCGGGCCCAACCCTTGCACAGCGGTCCCTCTTCCCAACACGCAACAACAAGCCCCCAACCGCCAACCGCCAACCGCCAACCGCCCACGCCCGGCCCCACGCACCCGGCTCCGGGCTGATGTAGGAGCCGATGGGGCAGGTGCGCTGGATGCCCCGGCAGAAGGCGGTCATGCGGTCGCGGCTGCGCAGCTCCACCGCCGTGATCATGCTCCACACGTCAGGCAGGCCGGGAGAGGGGATGGCGGTGAAGCCCTCGCGGTGCAGCAGCTGTGGGGGCGGGGGGCGGGGGGCGGGTGGGGGGCGCGTGACTAAGTGTGTGTCTACAGTGTCTACACGGCCATTGTGCGGGCATGTGGACATGGCGCCCGGTATGTCAGGGTCCACAGGTGCGCCGCGCGGCTGCACCGCGAGGTGCCTACCGGTAGTACACATGCCCACAAGCACCAGATGTCCCTGGCCACGGCCCATTACCGGTAGACGGCCAGTCCATCGTCGACACCTGCACACCCCATCCCCATGTTGCCTTCCATGTCCGACAGCAGCAGGCCCCGTGCGCCATCCCCGCCCACCTCAGCCACCAGGCGCCCTCCCTTGAGCGCCTCGCCCGTGGTCTGGGGCGCCAGGAACAGGCCCTGCGGGGGTAGGGGCACAGAGTTCAGGATCAGTGGTGTGGGCATACACCTCCATTCAGCGCAAAGGAGCAGACCCTGGCGGGTGAGTGGTACACGGCGTGGGGGCAGGAGCCGTGGCGCAAGAGTTTGGAAACCAAGGGAGCAGGCCCTGCAGACACCATAGGCAGTAGTGGGGGCAACGGCACAGGGAGGGGCCAGCTGTGAGACGATTTGGGTTGGGGTCAGCAGAAACTGGCACGCCTCCGCTCTCTGCCGCTGCAGCCTCCAAGGCCGACCCGTGTACTCCGCGGTTCGCCCAACCACGCGGCCTTCGTCCTCCCTGTTTTTCTACCTGCCAACCAGAACGATTTCTGGAGACACAAGGTCCCAATACACATAATTAGGCCGCATCACTACCTGGAAGAAGATGCGCAGGGTGCTGCCGGGCACGCCGCCCGCGTCGATGCCAATGCCCGGGGCGTACAGGCGCGCAGCCACGCGGCCGATGAGGTCGGCGCGGCCAGCCACGTAGCCGCCGCCGGGGGCGATGGTGCCGCCTGAGGGAGGTGGTGGTGATTGCAAAGGTGGTTGCAAATGGTTGGGGTGCCGGCCGCCGCAACGGCAACGGTATGCTCAGTTGGGGTTCGGCTCCCCATGCCGCAGCCGTTACGTGGCGTCACTGTCCACCCTGGCCGCCCGTCGTCCAGAGCGCTGGTGGTGCTCCCCCGCGCGCGTTGGGCGCCAGCAATCCAACAGACGCAAGCCTGCTGATGCACCGCCCCGCAACCCCCCAGCGCACAAGCACCTCGCGGTGCGTGTCCTCTTCGCCGACCAAAACATCTGTGCCAACCAGGTCCGCTGCCAGGACCACCCCGTCACCCCCCAGGCGTCGCCCCCATCTACCAGGACCCATATCCACTTCTTTTGCGCGATAGACTCCTACGAAGCACCCTACTGGTGCCGTAGCCTGCTAGGCAGTACTGCCATACACACAACAGGCTGCGCCGCCCCACCAAGGCATCCACCCACCAGGGTTCTTGATGAGCGACCCCATGGCCAGGTCCGCCCCCACGTCACACGGCTCCCGCGTGTCCGTGAACTCGCCGTAGCAGTTGTCAACCGTCACGACGACGGTTGGGTCAACCGACTTGATGATCTGCGAGGTGGCGAGACGGCGGACGCGGGCCCCGTAAGGCAGTTGGCCGCAGCGAGAACTTCAAGGGGGCAAGACACCGTGAGCACGTGCCTGCAGAGCCCTCAGCACCGATGGTACGACCGCCCCCGGTGCACTTACCCTGGCGCCATGCGCCTCCTATCGCCCCACCCTGCCTCCCTTCCGCCCCATACGTGCATCCCGACCCCAGGCCATACCAACTACCTGCACCGACGTGCTGGCCCCCTCCGTAGCTTGCACCCCGCCCATCGCTCCGCCTGCTTCTTGCTCACTGTCCGCGCTTCTCGTGCCTCTCCCTACCGTGATCATCACGCACATGCGCGGCTCTGCCCCTGACACCCACACCCACCTGCACCGCCTTGCCGATCTCGTCAATGGACAGCGTGGGCCGCAGGGCGTAGCCGCACGACCGCTGGATGTGGGCAACGCGCGTCTTGCCTGCGGGGAGGGAGGGAGGAGGCATGGAAAAGAATCGGCGGTCGGAGGAGGAGACGGTGAGGCGGGGGTCCCGCCATGGGATGGGGGCGGAGGGGCTGCGGCAGAGCGCGCAGAAACCCAGCAGGACCAGCAGCGGCCCTGTCCTTCCTTCCCAGGGCAAGGTGTAGGACACTCAGCGTGAGCTTTCCGCACCAGGGGACCTCCCTTGCACCTCACCGCTTGCGCCGTCCCCTTGACTATCGTAGCGCGCACGCTGACCCAGCACACGTCGCAGGTCTCCGGCCCCAGCACCCTGGAATCCGGGGTGATGGCCTTCCTCAGCCCCGCCCGGTCCTGCCCAAGTGCGAGGCCTGCCACTCCGGCCTCGTCGTGTATGTAACCTACTATTCAGCTGCCTGTTCAGATTAATCCTTAGGCTCCCCGAGCCACGCTGCCAGACGCCCAGACCCACCCGGGATGATGGCCTTCCGCAGCCCCTCCCAGTCGATGCGGCCCTCCGGCGTGAGGTCCAGCTCCCGGTAGCTCACGCCCCACTCCATCAGCGAGCCGTGGCCGGGCGTGCCGCGCGTGCCGATCACCTCCTCCATCGTGTCGTACGGGCTGCGGGGAGGGGTACGATAGTGTGCGGCACAAAAGGACACGCTTGAGGCCCAAGGTGCAACTACCACTGCGCTTCGCTGCCCTTGCGTGTGCGGTGATGCACGCGACGCGCGGCTGTGCAACAGCCAGGAGGCCCTTGTGCGCGGTGAGGAGTTGTACACTTGCGCTGCACGGCGGTTGCGCAGAACGGCAGCCGTACTCACTGTCCCGCCACGGCCAGCATCTCGTCCCCGGGGCGCAGCACGGCGTACAGCGCCGAGGCGATGGCGTGCGTGCCGCTCACGAACTGCACGCGCATGAGGGCCGCCTCCGCGCCCATGACCTGGGCCATCACCTGCAGGGCGGCGACGACGGACAGCACATCATGATAGGCGGTAATGGGGTGTGGGCGAACAGGCAGGGCCGGATAGCTGTATCACAAAGCTTGGCAACTATCATGGCAGCAATGATGGACCCCTGCCCGTTCGCTCCCTGACCGTTACGCCGGCCCCGCTAGTGCAACCACGCCTCTAGGCGCCTGACAAAGCCAAACTGCGCTGTCCGTATGTGCTGCCACGGACTGAGTGCTAGAGTTTTGGTGCCCTTCCAGAACCCAGCTCCGTCCCAGTCCGGGCAGCACCTCCCATTGACAGTATCCCCCGCCCGCCGCCCCACGTCCCCGGCCATGTCCCATCCCCCTCATCCAACCCTCTCCACATGCTGCGCCTCCTCCCACCCCCCTCCCCTCTGTCCCCTCCCCTCTGTCGCCCCCTCCTCCTCCTCCTGCAGCTGCCTCCGTACCTCCCCGCCCCGCCACCCTGCTACTCTCTCCAAATCACGCTATCCATCGTCGCCAAATTGCTCACTTTATGCACACACAACATCCTACGCCGCTAGCCCCCAAGGGTGACCCAGGGCCCCACAACCCAGCCCCAAACTCTCTCTGACCAGCGCCTCTCTACCGTACCCGAGCGGTCGCCTAGCGCGCCGCCCCCTGAGCCTGCCTCCGCCCCTCCGACTGCAGTTGCCCTCTATGCTAGCAGTCCAGCAACAGCACCTCACCCTGCACTCCCCCCACCAAGTTCACAGTATCGGTACTCGGTTGCTGCCCCTCAAGGGGAGGCCTGTGACTTTTTAGTGTGCGTCGCCCCGTCATGTCGCTCCTGCCCCCTCCTGCTCCTCATGACCACCCCCACCCACTCCTCTCTTACTGCTTTCTTGTTCCCCCTCTTCCCCCTACTCACGCTGTCCAGCGCCTCCCTGCCCAGGTCCCCGTGGCCGTACCCCGTGGACCCGGAGAAGTGGTGGGGGCCGATGCGGTGGTCGCGGAACGCCTGGGGGCAGCAGGGCGGGACACGGGGGCGGGGCGGGGGTGGGGGTAGGCAGCGGCAGCAGCACAGCGGGTGCAGTTGTGTGGGGTGGTGGTAGGAGGTGGGGGTCACAGAGGCGTGCGGAGGCGCAAAGGGCCCGGAGTAGCTGGCGCTCTGCGCCACACTGCACACCAACGCGAGCGGTGTACCGCCCACGTACACAGCGTGTACGACACGTTTCGTGCACTGTACGGTCCCAGCGCACCTTCTGGACCTTGCGCACGTTGGCTGCCACCAGGCGGTCGATCTCGCTGAACACGGGGGCCAGGTCCTGGGCACACTCCCAGATCTGGGGGTGATGCCAAGACAAGGAGGTGGGGTGGAGAGGTACTTTGGGGCATGCGTTGGGGCGCCATGACCAACTGGCACGTGGAAAATGAGGGTACGTGACGGGGTGTTCGGGGCGTTCGGGGCGTTCGGGCCGTAGATGGCGAGGTGGGTCACGTCAGGCAGTTATCGGGGCGATGGTTCCCCGCAACACCCGTGGCGCGACGAGTCCCTGCGCCCTTGTGCACCCGAGAAGCCTTCCCGCGCCCTGGGCAAGCGTACAAAATGTTCATGAGTAAGTTACCTGTTCGCTGACGGTCATTTCCCGAGCAGGAGGTGCGACCGGGGCGTCCGCACCGGTCGTGGACTCCGCGCCAGAAGCTGGCGGCTCCGATGCAGTCGCCCACTTGGTGCGGTTAGCGCTCCGACGCTCCCCAAAGACGACTACATTACGGGAGGGCGTAACTGGCTGTCGGGGGGCGTTGAGGGGGCCCGCAAGGCTTCGCCCAGCGCGAGACGTTAGGCTCTGCATGGCCACGAGCTTCCTGATGCGGCCTACGAGGCCTGTAGAAGCCTAGAGTACAGAAACCAGTTCAGAAAGCTTAGGTATGAATGGAGTGACGCCTCGCCCGCTGGTCTAATTTGTGGGAATAGGCCGACTGTTACCAGGGGAGCCCCATCCGGTCACCAGTTGGATAACAACGCCAAGCTGTAGTAACATGTTGTCTTACTATAAAACAAACCCTTTTACTAGTAGTACAGCATGTAGGGTACTGTACATGCGTGTTCTACCTCGAGCTCTGCAACTGTTCGCCAAAGCTCGTGCGTTGCGCGATGGCTTGACACAGGAAGGCTTATACGCTATGTAGAGGCAATGCAGGCGAGGATACTCGGGCTGCTTTTGGCCCTGCTCTTGCCCATCGCTCAATATGGGGCATATGGGGCGAAGCCAGGGAGGCTCGTGCGGGCGATTTGGGATGACGAGTCCCCAATAAACGCAACAAGAGTGGAGCAACTCAGGTCAGGCCAAGGCGACGCGATCGCGCTGCCTTGCCCTTCCCGCGCGCAGCACGACCAGCCCCACACGCTACGGACACCGCTGCAGCTGACCCGCACCAACCATGCACGCCCCCCAATTGGCTGCACAGGGCGGAGGCGTGGGAGATGTTTGACCACGGTTGGAGGAACTACATGAAGCATGCCTTTCCCAAGGTGTGTGCTCACTCGTGGAAGAGTGAACAGCTGTCTCGATCCCCTACACCCCAACCTTATATTACCTCCCATACGCCGAACTCCTTTTTGGGCCCAGTCCCAGCCATGCACCATCATACGAGCGGGTCCCTGCCGCATCTCATATCACATGAGGGGATGCAACCTGCGCAGTTCTCTAGTGGGATTAGCTTTTCCTGTCGGCGCAGTCCAGCCACGCGGGCGAAAGGAGCCGGGGGGGTATGGTGCTTTGCCACCCTTTGGGGCCGCCACAGGCCGACGGGCAGTGACAGTCCAGCGCATCATGCCAGCATCACGCTGAAACCTTGACCGACTCGCTTGCATGTTGGGCCTTGCCCGTCCAGGTTCGTCTCCTTACCAGCTGCGCCCAAACCCTAGCTAGCTCCTTAAGGCTGCCCGCACCCCCGCCCGCTTTAACTGGCCCCCATGAATGGCCCGGTACGGCTTCTCCCTCACCCATGACACCCAATTCTTCCCCACCGAACTTTGTACTTTGTCCCCCCTAATTGAATTACATCTTGCTCCCACTGCCTCCCTGGCCGCCCCGCCGCCAGGACAACCTGCTTCCCATCAGCTGCGGGGGCCAGGACTGGCAGGGCGGCATGGCCATCACCCTGGTGGACAGCCTGGACGCGCTCATGGTGGGTGGGTGTGGGTTAGGTATCGGCATGTGTGCCAGCAATGTGCACGGGGTGTGAGTAGCGATGCAGTTGCGTGGACAAATAGCAATTTAACAGGCGGGTACTAGTCCTAGTGCACGGGGTGTGAGTGTGCGTAGGCCATTTGCGCGGCACCCTGGTGGACAGCCTGGGCCCGCTCATGATGGGCGGGGGTATGCATGTTAACGTGGTGTGCGGGGTGTCCAAGGGTTTCAGTAGAAGGGTATGGGCAGCATGTGACCATCACCATGGTGGACAGCCTGGACGCACACTTGGTGCCTGCGTGAGGGCCGGGTGTGGGTTGGGTGTCGGCGTTGGGAGAGAATCGTGGGTTAGCATATGGGGTGTTGACTGATTGTCACCACGAGGCCACGCCCGCGTACTTGTCATGGGGAGTCCCTTGTGGCAAGCTCCACCTGTGACTCCACACCCAGCCTAATCATGTGCCACGCAACGCAGTGCCTCTTACTTCCTACCTGCCAATGGTTTGTGTTTCCCTCAACCCCCAGCTGTTGGACCGGCGTGTGGATGTGGAGCAGTCCATCGAGCTGGTGCGGCAGCACCTACACTTCGACAGGAGCATCAAGGTGGTGCGGGTTGAGGGGCGTGGGTGCAGCTGTGTGCTAGCGCAGAGGTGTGGTGTTGCGCCACCACCTGCACCTCAAGGGGAACATGAAGGGCGCTGGGGTTTGCATGGAGACACAGTACCCGACGAGTGCTGAGCAGGGCTTCCCCTTTCTCCGTCCACCAAGCACAGCCCTTTCCTAACCCGTCCCGTCCTCCAGGTGCACGTTTTCGAGACGGTGATCCGTGTGTTGGGCGGCCTGCTGTCGGGCCACATGCTGCTGGAGCGCAACCCCGACATGCTGCTGGCTGAGGCGGGGCCGGGGGAGCAGCAGGCGCATGCGGGTGCCGGGGGCTTGGTAGAGGAGACGGAGGAGCAGGTGGAAGTTGAGGAGGGGGCGGAGGTTGCTGCGGTGTGGGCGACTGGAGAGCAGCAGCACGGGGAGGCAGAATTGGAGGCGGCGGCACGTGGAGATGGCGTTCTTGAGGAGGTAGGGGGGCAGCAGGAGGTGTTGCGGGATGGGGAGCTTGGTGGCGATGCCGGCAGCGCCGGTGCGGGGGACAGCGGGCGGGATGCAGGCGCGGGCGCGGACGTGGGGTCGGCAACGGGGCGGCAGGGCCGGCGGCTGCGGGTGAGTGCCGACGCCGCCGGTGCTGGTGCTGGTGCTGCTGGTCCTGGCCGCAGCGGTGGTCCCCGCTACGACGGCGTGTTCCTGCGCCGTGCCGTGGAGCTGGCCGACCGGCTGCTCCCCGCCTTCGACACGCCCTCGGGGCTGCCGGCGCTGTTCGTCAACCTGCAGCAGGTGGGTGGCCGGCTGGCGGCAGGTGCGGGGCACGCCAGGAGTTGGGGAACAGCCTGCAGTGGTTGGGAGGCTTGTGCGACCTGCAGCAGGTGGGCTCCCACAGAGCGGATCAGAAACTGAAAGGCGGTATGGAGTTGAAAGGGGCTGGCGGTCTGGGGCTGCACGCGGCCTTGTGTCACTACAGACGCGATGTCCGCAAGCGCTGGCCACTCCCGCTGTATGGAGCTTAGCCCCCATCACAGAACGGTAGTAGCCGGCTTACCCCTGCCTATCCCGGCTTTTCCCGTCCACACCTCCGCCCAGGGCCCCGTGCACGACGGCCAGAACTCCACCTGCACGGCCTGCGCCGGCACCCTGCTGCTGGAGTTCGGCATGCTCACGGCGCTGACAGGTGCGATGCATGCACAACCGTTAGTCCCAAACTGCACAAATGTCCACTTGAGACCGCACAAAGATATGCGAGGGACGGGCCCAGAGCCAACCGATATCTGCACAGGCTTGCCTACAAGATCCTCCTCACAATACGTAGCAAGCGCCCTTTCTTAGCTCACCGTCTCAAGCAGCACACACATAGCACTGCGCAAGCGGATCATCAGGCCGTGCCTGCTCTAGCACGTCGCCTGCCCCACACCCTTTCCTTGCCACGCACCCCGTGCTACCTGCCGTCTGCCACGTGCCGCCGAGCACCATGCCCAGCCTGCCGCGTGCCTTGTGCCACGTGCCATGACGCGCAGGTAACCCGGTGTACCTGGAGCGTGCGGAGCACACTGCTCGCTACATGTACGAAAGGTGGGTCCTGGCTGGCCGTACAGGCAGCGGCCCGGCTGACGGCCTCATGCTGTAGCCGGGCAAACACAAGACAGGTGGCGTCCTTGACGAGGAGTCTGTTGAGTAGGCTGACGGGCGAACGGAAGCACAACGCGCATCCATGCCTATCCACCCAGGCTACCTCATGTGCTCACTGCATCACCTGGATTTGCAGCACCCGCCCACCCATGCACCTGTACGACAGCCGCTCCGCACGTTGCCCCTCAACGGCAAGCGTACAAGCTCAGGGTTTCCTTGCGCTCTCTCGGTGGCGACACCTTGGAAACCCTCTCTCCCCAGGCGCTCGGCGCTGGGCCTGGTGGGCGGCTCGCTCAACGTGATGAGCAGCGCGTGGGCTAACCGGGACAGCACCATCGGGCCAGGCTCCGACTCCTACTACGAGTACCTGCTCAAGGTGGGGGCCGCCTGCACATGCATGCATGCGTGCATACGAGGATCAGCGTTTGGATGATTTGTAAAAGTATGTATGCCATTCATAGCAGCAGGAGCAAGCAAGGTAGGCCAGACGTCAGTCGAGTGGCGGGTTGAACAGGCTGTGGCCCGTTGGCCCGGGGTGTCCACGGGGTGTAACGGTGACGTGTGGGCTGTAGGGACAAGCTGCAGTACGGCGGCATTGGAATGGGTAATTGCAGAGGCCAGAGCCTGTGCTTAAGGTAGCTGAGGGGGACAGGTGGCCGCCGAGGAAGCGGCTGCAGGTGCGCTGGGCCGCCTCCGGTTTCCGGGGGCCAGGCTGACCGCGGCCGGCACCCCAGCATCAGGCAGCCTCGCTCCAGCGCTCCTAGCCCGCCTTCCCACGCCTCCCGCTGCCCCCCAGACCTACCTCATATTCGGCGGGTACCTCCTTCCCTACCTCCCTCTTAGGTTTGCGTGTCCCATACCAACTCCCACCTTCAACGCCGCCCCTCCCCGCTCCTCCCACGCGCCCGCTCGGCCCCCAGGCCTACCTCATGTTCGGGAAGGGCGAGTACCTGGACATGTTCGCGGAGCTGTACGCCTCCACCATGAGGTGGATGCAGGTGGGTGTGCGCTTTGGGGTGCAGCAGTGTGCTTTGATACCTCGCACCTTGCAACACATTCCTCGCCCGCCGCGCATGCTCCCTCAAACATGCACGCGGCGCTGCACATGGGTTGGCAGTTGCATTGGTGCATACAGCCTTGCCTCGTCCTGTACGTCACGGCCGCCGTTACTCGGCATGACCTGCCAAGCTGCGCCCGCCGTACACTGCTTTGCCCTGCCGTACAGATTCCCGGCACCTTCAAGGGCTACAGCTTCATGGTGGACGTCAACATGGACAACGGCAGGTGGGGGGAGGCTAGGGAGCGTGCATGCAAGGGGTTCCCGGTAGCCTGGGGGCTGGGTCTGCACCATAGGTGGGCTGCGGATGCTGGGGCCGCCGAGGGAAGCCCAGCATGCCGTTCGCTGACTGGCTCAGCGTTAGGCCACAGCAGACTGACCCGCCATGGCCTTGCGTTATGGTAGTTGCCGTGTCGCCTGTTCACATTAGCGACCGTATGTGAATCCGTGCGGCTGCTTTCCGTTTGTGAAACCTCTGGCTCTCACGGTGCGTGCGCTGCCATCACGGAGTAGCATCCCTGCGACCCTGCCTGCCTCTCCCTCCTGCTGCGGCCTCCCACCCCCAGGCTTGCGCGCCCCTTCGTGTCCAGCTTGGGCGCCTTCTGGCCGGGCATGCAGGCACTGGCGGGTGAGGAGGGTGCGGGCTGGGAGGGCTGTCAGGACGGCGTTCGGCATTGCTGGCCGGTTGTCTACGGGAGGCGGGAAGGACTGCAGGCCCGCCCCTGCCCCACATCAACGTCGTGCCTACGCAGTCCTTGCGCTAGTGGCCCCTCCGGACGCACGCATGGTGTTGTTGGTGTCAGGTTGCTCCCTGGGGCCCACATTGGCCCAGAGGGCCTTGAGGCCCTGCAGCCTAAAAGGGCTCCCAACGCTCTGCATGGGTTAATTACCTACGGCACATGAATGGTGACGCTGTTGATCCCAGGCCAGAAGAGCGACGCCGCCGCGCTGCGCACTCGTACACCTCATACGGCATATGGTGACGTACGCCTGCGCTGTTTGTTGCTCGCGTATTCCTGCGGCCCCCAGGCCAGGAGAGTGACGCCGCCGCGCTGCACGCCAACTTCACGGCAGCGTGGCGCGCCTTCGGCTGGCTGCCCGAGGTGTTCGGGATAGACCTCAGCAAGGTGGGAGAGTCCCGTACGTACGGCGTGCAGCGCGAAACAGTTGGTGTTGTCTCGGGACTTGCTCTGTTGCAGCACGGATATGCTCCGCCTGGCATCTGGCACTCCTCCGATTGGAAAAAAAGATGTGAAGGATGTCGAAGTGCAACATTCGGCACGGCATGTAAAATCTCTCTCCATCGCCCCTGGCCCACACCACATCTGCTTTCCTACCCTGCCTTCCGGCCCCTGACGGCCCCCCCCCCTGCCCCCTGCCCCCGCTCCGGGCGTCAACCTCCGGCCCCCAGGTGCACCCCGAGGACCCCGGCTACAACCTGCGCCCCGAGCACATTGAGTCGACCTACCTGCTGCACTGCCTGACCCAGGTGGGTTGAGCGTCACGATGTACACTGTTCTGCAGCACGTCTTGCTGTGTGCTGGCGCCCCGGCCACCTGCGCCGCTTGGCCAGCGGCCGCCCCGAACCCATGCTGCCCAAGCCCCCCCATGCAGCCGCCCGCCACCGCTCCCTAACCGCTCCCCAACCGCTTCCCAACCACCCCAGGACCCGCACTACCTGCGCGTCGCGTCCAACATCCAGGCCACCCTCAACCGCCACAACCGCGTGCAGTGCGGCTTCACCAACATCGGCCACGTGGACACGGGTGGGGTGGGGTCAGTGCACATCGCAGACCAAAAGTGTTACCGCAGGCGCAGCCGGGCATTCCACGCTAGGTGCCAGACGTCATCAAAGTGGCAACGCAAGACATAGGCATTGCTGGCAGTGCTGTGCTGCTGATGCCGCTGCGGTGGTGTCGTTGCTGCGGCGCTTGACGCTCCGCATGCCACCCCGCAGGCGAGCACGGCGTCTTGCAATCGCTGTTGCACTTTTCCCTCACTTCGATTGCAGAGTCGCTGATCATTGGCTGACAGTAGAAATCCTTTGGAATGCATGGTAACGTGGCCGCTGTGCTGCCACCCCGCAGGCGAGCACGGCGACCTGATGGAGTCCTACTTCCTGTCCGAGACCGCCAAGTACCTGTACCTCATGTTCAGCTCCGCGCCCGCGCTCATCGACTACTACGTGCTGAGCACGGAGGGCCACCTCATGCCCCCCCTGGCCGACCCTCGTTCGCTAGACCTGGAGCGGTTGAGGCAGGGCGGCGGGGGACAGGAGGGGGAGGAAGAGGAAGACGAGGAGGAGGAAGCGGACGAGGAGTGGGAGGAGGAGGAGGAGCGGCATGGGAGGAGGCTGGCGGCGGAAGAGGAGGCGGGGAGGAGGAGGGGCGAGAAGACGGGGGAGGGGGCCCGGGAGTTGGAGGCGGCGGCGGCGCAGCTTGGGGCAATGGCAGCCAGGGACGGCGAGGATAGCGACGAGGTGGCCGAAGCGCTGCTAGCATCACTGTCGCTTGGCAGCGGCGGCGGCGGCGGTGTTGGCGGGTACGGCGGGGGCGGCGGCGGGCTTGCGTCACCGCTTGACGGCGGCAGGATGGAGGCCTTGATTGATGCTGCGCTGACGGCGGCGGCGGTGGGAGGGTCACCGGAGGCGGTCGCGCGGGCGACGGACGCGGCGGTTGCTGCCGCCGCTTCCGCTGTGGCGGCCGCCCTTGACGGCACCCCCGCCGGTGGCGTCCGCGGCAGCGGTGGTGCCGGCGCTGCCCCGCGGGTGGCAGCGGCGGCGCCGCCGCCCGGTGGGTCGGCGCCAGGTGGTGGGCAGCAGGTCCGCAGGCGGCGGCGGCGGCGGGAGGGGGGTGCTAATGGCGGCCTGGAGGGGCTGCTGGCTGGGGAGCGGCAGCTGCCGCCCGGGCCCGTGCCGGACACCTGCGCCAAGGTGTGCACCCCGCCGGGGGCCGAGGAGCAGGTGAGGGGGCGAATAGCGAAGCTGGGGCGGATGGGCAGTGGACCAGGGGCACGGAGTTCCCCTTGTGCTGCCTTGTGGCATGTCGTCTCGCTGTAAGGTCCGACGCTTCGGGCATCTCACCCATCCGACTCCTGATGTATGCCCTTCCATTATGCGGCCACCAGAGGCCGCCTTGCATGCAACAGCGTGACCCACCCTGCACATCTACTGGGTGCCGTGCGCCTACCGTACACCCGCCATATGGCTGCGGCGCACATGTCGTATACCTGCCTACGGTTGCCGTACACCATGCGCCTGTCAGGCCGCCGCCGAGGCCTCCCTGCGCCGCGCCTTCCCGCTGCTGGGCTTCCACGCGAGCGACGCGGCGCTCATCCGGCACCGCCGGTGTGTGTCGTGCGTGGTGGTCACCAACAAGGTGCGTGCGGGGGCCCCCGCTCCCTGGTCGCTGAGCGCATGGGTGTGCACAAGCCGCATGTTGCGGGCGCCGGCAGGCGTAGGCTGTACGGTATCAAGGTCTGCGCGTACCCTTGCGAACTGTGGTTCCTCTTGTAACGGAGCGGCACCACGCGACACGCTACCCCACACGCCCACGTTTGGCCACACGCGCCCCCAGATCCAAAGCATGCCCCGCCCCGACGAGGCGGTCCGGGCGCGCATCATGCGGCTGCCGCGACACAGCATCGACGAGGCCGCGAGCCAGGGTGGGTGGCGCGGGGGCAGGGGGCCTGGGTGCCCGCCCTGATAGCCTGCACGTTGGTCACGTTGCAGGTGCAAGCACGAGCACCAGGATGGGTGGTGCAGGGCGGGAGCCAAGGAAACAGTCTCTTAGGTGGTGTTACGGAAAAGCTAGCAGCAGTGTGGGCCGAACGGTTAGCACGGTGTGTCGACATCGCGGGCACCGCCAAGGGGCACAAAAACATATGGGTGGCGCTACTTTTGTGCTGGCGAACGCACATTGGCGGCGCTATAGGGGGATTCCCGGTACTGTCCACGGCCAGTGCAGCCTCAGTTGCTGCAGGAGGGCTTCTTCACTCGCGTGGCTCATAGCTTGCCATGGCTCCGTTCAGTGGATGTTGTTCTGACAGCCGCGTGACGTCCGTTCGAAATCTGCACACGAAATGTACGGCACGTGCCATGCCCCACAGGCAAGCAGCCGAACGCGGCTCTGGCCCAGGTGGTGTGCACCATCAAGGTCTTCCGCGACGGCACCGCCACCTGCAACAACATCCGGTCCATTACCAACCACGACGTACAGCACGGCGTGCCGTACAACAGCGTCATCGTACAGCTCACCGTGCCTGACAACGGGCCGATACGGCGGCAGCAGCAGCAGCAGCGCAACGGCGGCCGGGGGCCCGCGCGCACGGCCGGCGGGGCGGACGGCATGCAGCAGAACGAGTACGGCATTCTCGTCGTACGCGGGGGCGAGTACGGGCAGGTGTCGTACGTGTTTGACGGCATGGCTGCCATGTTCGGCCCCCTGCTGCCCGACATGACCCCCCGCTGCCTGCGGCGCATGCTGCTGGCGCCAGAGCCCCTGCCGCACACGCCCGCTGACCCGGCAGCAGCAGCAGCAGCAACAGCAAGCACGAGTGGTGGTTCTGATGCTGCTGGTGTTGGAGTACAGGCGGATAACAACGGTGGTGATAGGGCAGTAGGGGCCGCGCAGGGTGCAGATCCCCTCGAGGACTGCGACGGGCACCTGTCCTGCCCACCAGAGGACCTCCGGGCCCTGCTGCATGCGGCGGGGGAGGTGGCGGGCCACGGGGAGGGGCAGGGCCAAGGCCAGGGGGAGGCAGGCAGCTGCCCGCGGAGCTGGCCGCAGGTGCCTCTGCAGCAGCTGCGGCTGCGGGCGCCGGACGGGTCGTGCCTCCCGGCGTGGCACGTGGGGCAGCAGCTGCTGCAGCAGCTACAGGAGCAGCAGCAGGAGGACGAGGAGGATGCGGGAGGGGAGGGGTTGGACGGGGAGGCCAGGGGCGTGAGGGTAGGGTTAGCGCGGCGACGGTGCAAGGGCAGGCGGAGAGCGACAGGGAAGGGCGGTACCAGGGATGCACGGATGCGCGGGGTACGGCGGAGAGGAACAAGGGGTGTGGGTGTGGGCATGGGGCAGGAGGAGGGGCTGGTGGCGGCGCTGGATGGGGATGCAGAGCGGGGGTCTCGGTGCTTAGGGGCAGTGGGCGGGGACGGGGACGGGCAGGGGGTGTGCGCTTGGGCAGGGCGGGATGCTGGCTCGGACGACCCGTCCCTCGAAGAGCAGCAGGATTTGGGTGTGCAGCAGCAGGAAGTGCAGCAGGGGTGGGCCACAGAGGCGGGCGGGCCACAAGAGGAGGATGGGGATGAGGATGGGGACGCGGTGGAGGGCGAGGTGTTGGAGGAAGGGGAGGAGGTGGAGGAGGGCAGTGCTGCTGCGGACGGGGAGGTTGACGGTGCGGAGGAGTGGACGGAGCAGCAAGAGGAAGACAGTTCCGGTCTCCAGGAGGCGGGAGTGGCAGGCGCAGGCGGCGCGGCGCGGGGGCGGCGACGGCGGCGGAGGGAGCGGCCGCCGAGCGATGAGGCCCCCGAGTGGGCGCTGGAGGCGGCTACGGAGGGGGCGTGCCGGGGGATGCCCACGGCTGCGGCCAAGCTGGTGGGTCACGACGGGCCGGCAACGAGGCTGAAGGCGGCCACGGGTTTGTCCTGTAGAAAGCGAAATTAGTGTCTCTGGTGATGTGAACGTTCCTCTCCATGATCAAATGTACTTTCGTTCCAAGCTCCGATCCCTCCCCTGCATCCTCCTCATTATCAAGCTCCGGTCCAGCTTGGACGGGGTCGGGTCAGTGTCCAAGAGCTCTACGGTGCTTCCAATATCCCTTGGAACGTTGCACTCCACGTTAACCCCATGCCCCTACTGTACCCAAACCCCACGCAGGTTCTGGCCCAGCCCCCCCACGCCTGCTCGCCGCTGTCCAACGCCGCCCAGCTGCACGGCGCGCTGGCGGTGGTGCTCCGCGGCAGCTGCTCCTTCCTCACCAAGGCGCTGGCGGCACAGCAAGCGGGTGCGGGGGGTGCGAAAGGGGGGAGGGGCTCCACGCTTTCTTGGCCGGTCTTGCGCGTAGCCGACCCAATGCTCCACCTGCCGGGCCGGTCCTTGCAGGCAGGAACCCTACCCTTGGTTCTGCGACAGCACGCGCTCAGGCTCAAGCTCATCTCGGGCACAACGTTACCCGTCCCAAGCCTTCTCAACCCCCATGTACTATTTGCTGCCCTCAGGCGCGGTGGGCGTGGTGGTGCTGAACCGGCAGCGCCACGGCGAGGTGCTGGTGTCCATGGCCTCGGACGACACGGGGCGGGACGCAGACATCCCCGCGCTGCTGCTGGGGCCGCGGGACTCGGGCCGCCTGCTGGCGGCACTGGGCGCGCTGGCGGCAGGGGGCGGCGGCGATGTGGGCCACAGGCGGCGGGCAGCGGTGACCCGTGGGTCGGAACCGGGCGGTTGGTTAGAGAATGTTGGTGGTGGTGGTGGTGGTGGTGGTGGTGGTGGTGGTGGAGGAGCAGGTGGCTTGATGGGTGCCATGGCGTTGCTGCCCACCCGCATGATGCCGCCGGGCCACCCGGCGCTCCGGGCCATAGCAGCGGCGCGGGCTGCGGCGGCGGAGGCGGCGGAGGCAGGGAGCAGCGAGGCCGCAGGTGTGGCAGGAGGGGGAGGGGACGGTGAGCAGGAGGGCCTGGGAGGGGGAGGCGGGGAGGTTGTGGGCACGCGGCTGGACCTGCTGGTGCCGTCCGGCAGCACGCCGTTCCTGCAGGCCAACGTGCTGGGCAAGGGCGGCACGCTGCAGAAGCTGTTTGAGCAGCTGCTGGCGGACGGGCGGGCGGTGTTGCTGCTGCAGCAGGCGGCGCAGGGGGCGGCCAGGGAGGCGGCGCGGGCGGCCAAGGCCGGGCAGCAGGGGCAGCAGGGGCAGCCTTGAGTGCGCGGGCGGCCAAGGGCTGGCACGAGGTGCCGGGGCACGGTCAGGGGTAGGGACAGGCGCCAGGACAGGGTCGGCCTTCAGTGCAGGGGCGGATGGCCGTTGAGTGCAGGTGGCAAAGTGAGATGTGGAACGTTTGGCATGGTTATCGGTGGTATTGGCGGTTGGAGGTTTGCGGGAAAGAAAGTGGCCATTGCGCACCGGACGGTACGTGAGGTGAGGACAAGTAGAGGTTGCGGCTTGTGCGGAATTCGCAGCAAAAGGTGGCCTGTGGTGAGCAGCAGGATGCAGTGAGGGGAGGTACATCGCATGTATCAAAGCAAGGCAAGGTCAGAAGGACTAAACCGCGATGGCATGTGCGGTTACTAGGTGGCCTGTGGTGGGAGTCAAAAGTGCACCACTGAGCTGCCCCGAGATGTAAGACGTGGTTGGAGCAGGGGAGCTGTTAAGGTATGGGGCAGCCCATGCTGCGGGTAACCTCTATCTTGCTGACCAAGGTGACAGGGGGGTTGCAACAGGCATACCCTAATCCCCAGGGCTCCTCTGCTACATGGGAGCTCTTGGGTGCAAGGCCGGCATGCACAATCGAGTTCCCACTGTGTACATGACCTCTCTCTATCCCGTGTATTGCCAGTATGAATATATGACACAGAAGCTTAGGCAGTGTGCAGGCAGTCCAGGATGGCATGGCAGGCTCTCCGGCCCAGCTTTGCGCGCTGGATTAGGCAGGAGAACGGCTTTCAAAAACGCACCACCTTTCGTATATAACAGTGTATGGTCCATAACTTGGTGTACTCAGTATTGACTGGAGTGCTCGAACGTTACACCATTTTAGCTCCAGGCGCGCCGGAACCACGGCCGGAACCACCACTCCTTTAATAGTAAGGACCGCAGAAGCTGTACGTGAAGTAAGCCGTTAATTTACTTTTACTGTAATTTCGAGCGTTAGGCTTTCCTGCCACCTCAATCCAGTTTCTGTCCAGGTTTGCCCACTGAAAAGACGCGGAGGCCAAGCAGCGCTGTTGAAATGTCGGAGAAACAATTTGGCGTCACGGCACCATTCAACTCCCAGGAGTCCCCTCGGAACGCTCCCAAGGGGCTTGGCGAGAATGAGCGCCGCCCTCAGCTGGACTATCCGGCGTCGGAAATGGACATACTACCATGCCTAAAGTTGCACGAAAAGATTCTGAAAAGCACGTCACGCGCAAAATTCACAGCCACCCTAAGCCATCTCGGCTCGCGCTTCTTATCGAGCTCGACCGACAGTGATGACATCAGGCAAAAGGATCAAATGGCACGCTTCCTGATGGCACGCCCCGCCCTCAAGGACAAAATTGCAGAAGTCATGGACCCCAACGCCTTCGCCAGCACGATGGACCGCTGCAACTTCCAGAGCAACGGTGAGGGGAACCTTGGTGGGAAAAAGGTTGGTGGCGGCAGGCAGGGGGTCACTGTGTCGAGTGAATACCGTGAACGCAGTGAGCGCACACGTCATCACCGACGAGCAGCTCAGGCAGGACCTGGCCGCCCTGGTGGCGGACGGTGTGGTGGACCTGTTTGAGGGGGAGCTGCCGGACGAGTGCGAGATCGTGCGGCGGCACGAGGACTTCCTGGCCATCCTGTCCACTTGAGGTGCGGTGGGGCAAGGATGGTGATGGGAAGGTTATTGGGGTTGTACCTTATACCTTATACCGGTACTAGCTTTGTTGTGCTAGGCAGCGCAAGAAGGCCAGAGCTCTCGTGCTTGTCCGATGGTGAGTGAACTCACCAAAGCTAATCCCCACCCCACCCCATCCTCTGGCCATGTGCAGCAGCAGCAGCAGCGTGGTAGAGGGCTGAAGCTGCGCGCGGCTTTCTCTGGAGAGGGCCTATTGAGACTGACTCAGGAAAAGGGCGAGCACGGATGGGAGAACGGGCCATGAGGGTGCCGGCAGGAGGCAACTAGGATGGCAGCAGCGGGGTGGAAGAAGTGGTGAGGGCCTGGGTGGGGTGCACTCGCCTTGTCGTCAGGGGTTTACCTGGTTGGAGCCCAGGCCTGGTAGCATGGATCCCACGCCCGGGTCCTTGGTGCCACGGGCAGATAGCAGTGGAGGATGCGGAGTTGCAGGCATAGGCCGCGCAGCTTGTGTGATGGTTGCCAAGGGCAAGGAGGACAAGGCGCGTGCAATGTACCACGTGCCGTTATTGTGGGGTCCAGCCACGTGGTCGGGCGACTAGCGCTAGGGCCTAGGCGGGCCTGCATGGGCAAGGGGGTGCGGCGGCCCGGGGGGACGCGTGGATTGCGAGGAAACAGTGCATGGGGGTGGGACAGGCGCACGGGGTTGCACTAGAGGGCCTGGACCCACGCTCACAGGCCAGTAACAGGGCTGTTGTACCATGCCGTACCATCGATCATGTAGCACGCACCTGATGCATGCGTGGGCGGACGCATACGGTTAGGTAGGTGAACTGCAGGGGCGGGGTTTGCGGATGAAAGGCAGGTGCATGTGCTGGTGGTACGGTGTTTCAAGCATGGTTTTAGCTAGTTCAGCTGGTTTCAAGCAAGCAAGCGCAACAGGGCGGTGCTCCTGTAGACGCAAGTGACTGCAGTCTTTGGCTGGGTGGGCCATGTGCGCATGGCATTGTGCTATGCATTTCGCTGTGCTTGGGTTGACCAGCAGCGGTTGGGCCGGCAGGTGGTCTGACCAGGCGCTGACCGACCGATCCCCGTTCTCAACAAGAAAGTTTGACACAGGCATACCTTCTTGTACACACGTAAGATACTGGATTGGTGCACGTAGCAAGGCGCGTAGTATAAAATCGTACAGCTTGGCTCGGTCATGGTCAGGCAGGCGTGGCCGACTTGATCACTGCACAGGTAAATGTTGTGCAGCTTTGCGTGGCTTGCGGCACGCACGAGTCGACCCACGTCGCAATGGCGTGCCCCTGATTGATATGACTCCCTTCAGTGGAATGTTGTCCTTACAGCCGCGTCACGTCGATTCGCAATCCGCACGTGTACTGTACGGCATTTGCCATGCCCCACAGGCAAGCAGCCGAACGCGGCTCTGGCCCAGGTGGTGTGCACCATCAAGGTCTTCCGCGACGGCACCGCCACCTGCAACAACATCCGGTCCATTACCAACCACGACGTACAGCACGGCGTGCCGTACAACAGCGTCATCGTACAGCTCACCGTGCCTGACAACGGGCCGATACGGCGGCAGCAGCAGCAGCAGCGCAACGGCGGCCGGGGGCCCGCGCGCACGGCCGGCGGGGCGGACGGCATGCAGCAGAACGAGTACGGCATTCTCGTCGTACGCGGGGGCGAGTACGGGCAGGTGTCGTACGTGTTTGACGGCATGGCTGCCATGTTCGGCCCCCTGCTGCCCGACATGACCCCCCGCTGCCTGCGGCGCATGCTGCTGGCGCCAGAACCCCTGCCGCAACAGCAGGTGGTTCTGATGCTGCTGGTGTCGGAGTACAGGCGGATAACAACGGTGATGGCAGGGCAGTGGGCGCCGCACAGGGCGCAGATCCCCTCGAGGACTGCGACGGGCACCTGTCCTGCTCACCAGAGGACCTGCGTTCGCTGCTGCATGCGGCGGGGCAGGTGGCGGGCCACGGGGAGGGGCAGGGCCAGGGCCAGGGCCAGGGGGAGGCGGGCACGTGCCCGCGGAGCTGGCCGCAGGTGCCTCTGCAGCAGCTGCGGCTGTGGACGTCGGACGGGTCGTGCCTCCCGGCGTGGCACGTGGGGCGGCAGCTACAGCAGCAGCTGGAGCGGCAGCAGCAGGACGAGGATGAGGAGGTTGCGGGGAGGGAGGGGTTGGAGGGGGAGGTGGTAGGCGCGGGTGTGGGGCTTGTGCGGCGAGGGCGCAAGGGCAGGTGGAGAGCGGCAGGGAAAGGCAGCAGCAGGGATGCTCGGAGGCGCGGGGTACGGCGGAGAGGAACAAGGGGTGTGGGTGTGGGCATGGGGCAGGAGGGGCTGGTGGCGGCGCTGGATGGGGATGCCGAGCAGGGTTCTCAGTGCTTAGGGGCAGGGGGCGGGGACGGGCAGGGGCTGTGCGCTTGGGCAGGGCGGGATGCTGGCTTGGAAGGTCGGTCCCGCGAAGAGCAGGAGGAGTTGGGTGTGCAGCAGCAGGAAGTGCAGCAGGGGTGGGCCGCAGAGGCGGGCGGGCCGCAAGAGGAAGATGCGGAAGAGGACGCGGTCGAGGGCAAGGTCTTGGAGGAAGGGGCGGAGGAGGGCAGTGCTGCTGCGGACGGGGAGGTTGACGGTGTGGAGGAGGGGGCGGAACAGCAAGAGGGAGGCAGTTCTGGTCGTGAGGAGGCGGGAGATGCAGGCGCAGGCGGCGCGGCGCGGGGGCGGCGAGGGCGGCGGAGGGAGCGGCCGCCGAGCGATGAGGCCCCCGAGTGGGCGCTGGAGGCGGCTATGGAGGGGGCGTGCCGGGGGATGCCCACGGCTGCGGCCAAGCTGGTGGGTCACACCGGAACAGCAAAAAGAAAGTTAAGGCAGCAACAGATGTGTGCTGTAGGGAGAGAAATTAGCTGTCCCTCATGTTGTGCATGTCCCTCTCCATGATATCTGTAGATTCGTTGCGTGCTCCAATCCCTTCCCTCCATTGTCCCCACTGTCACACTCCGGCACTCTCTGGCTCACTTTGGAAGGGCTCGGGTCAGTGCCCAAGCGCGCTGCGGTGCTTCGTAGTTCCCTTTTCAACGTTGCACTCAACGGAGACCCGTTGCTATTTTGTACCCAACTCCCACGCAGGTTCTGGCCCAGCCCCCCCACGCCTGCTCGCCGCTGTCCAACGCCGCCCAGCTGCACGGCGCGCTGGCGGTGGTGCTCCGCGGCAGCTGCTCCTTCCTCACCAAGGCGCTGGCGGCACAGGAAGCGGGTGCGGAAGGGGGGGGGGGGCGCGGAGGGGGTACGTGGGGGCCGCGGAAAGGGGGCTTTACGCTTTGGAGCTGTCGTAGGTGGCGCATAGCTGCTTCGCTCCTATGCCTGCCGAACCGCGACGCCGTACCGGTGCCTTGCATACATGCATAGCTAGCCCTGTTGCGGTCACGAGGGTAAGGGACTGCCGGCATACACACCCTTGAGCTATTCCCTAGCGCTCCTGGCCACCATGCCTGCTACTCCCCGACAGGCGTGGTGGTAAAGCGGCGTCCAGCTCCCTGCGCACTTCCAGCACCCGAGCACTTGCACTTCACAATTTCCCTGTCATACCCAAAGCCCACATCCCTACATCACCTCCTCACTGCAGGCGCGGTGGGTGTGGTGGTGCTAAACCGGCAGCGCCACGGCGAGGTGCTGGTGTCCATGGCCTCGGACGACACTGGGCGGGACGCAGACATCCCCGCGCTGCTGCTGGGGCCACGGGACTCAGACCGCCTGCTGGCGGCACTGGGCGCGCTGGCGGCAGGGGGCGGCGGTGATGTGGGTCACAGGCGGGGGGCAGCGGTGACCCGTGGGTCGGAACCGGGAGATTGGTTAGAGTTGGTTGGTGGTGGTAAAGACGGAGGCGGTGGGTTGATGGGTGCCATGGCGTTGCTGCCCACCCGCATGATGCCGCCGGGGCACCCGGCGCTCCGGGCCATAGCAGCGGCGCGGGCTGCGGCGGCGGAGGCGGCGGAGGCAGGAAAAAGCGAGGGCGCAGTGGAGGCAGGAGCGGGAGGGGATGGGGAGCAGGAGGGCGGGGCCGGGGGAGGCGGGGACGTTGTGGGCACGCGGCTGGACCTGCTGGTTCCGTCCGGCAGCACGCCGTTCCTGCAGGCCAACGTGCTGGGCAAGGGCGGCACACTGCAGAAGCTGTTTGAGCAGCTGCTGGCCGACGGGCGGGCGGTGCTGCTGCTGCAGCAGGCGGTGCAGGGGGCGGCCAGGGAGACGGTGCGGGCGGCCAAGGCCGGGCAGCAGGGGCAGGGGCAGCCTTGAGTGCGTGGGCGGCCAAGTTTGTCCACGAGGTGCTGGGGCACGATGAGAGGTAGGGGCAGGCGCAGGGGCAGGGTCGGCCTTCAGTGCAGGGAGGGCGGCTGCTGAGTGCAGGTGGAAAAGTGAGATGTGGAACGTTTGTGGGCGTGAGTCAGGAGAGGTGGCTACGGCGGTGGTGCTTGGGGGCGTGGTTACGGGTGGTGGAGGTTACAGAGTGGCCATCGCGCACCGGGCGTGAGGTGAAGGACGCGTAAGGGTTGTGGCTTGTGCTGGGTTCAGGGCTAAGGGTGGCCAGTGGTGAGAGTCAAGGGTGCACCCCTGAGCTACCCCAAGGTGTAAGACAGGAGGGCCCGCCAGGGCCCGCCTACGCTGGTTGAGCTAAACAGCGTTGCTGTCCTTGCTCCCTTTTCCAGACCGTCAATGTACCAACCTGCAAAGTGCAAACGCCTTTGCTTCCGGTCATGGGTCCTGAAGTCCTGATCCTGCTCGGCGTGCATTGCTGCCATGGATACCGTAACCTTGCTGGGCGTGACGGGGGAATAGGGGGTCACTCTGAGGGGCCCCTGACTGGTACACTGACACCGCTGAGGGCACAAGTGTACCACGTCAAGCCTGGACGTCTACTTCCCAGCTAGAGTGATCATGTAATGGCTCGACGTCCAGAACGTGTGTACCGGTGTCTGCATCTCTAACCGTTCATCTCAATTGAGAATTGGTACGGTGGAACGGTGCGGGGTGAAACCAGGGGCGTCACGCCTGGGGCGTGGGCCGCTGGGCAGCCCCATTCGGTGTGTTGGGCCCCCGCCAAGCAGCGCGACGG